>Ga0073934_10001947_pt1 | contig 46073 bp, 50 predicted proteins | sample LarsenN4metaG_FD_76834 | JGI IMG/M metagenome (GOLD analysis project Ga0073934, IMG submission 76834) | Hot spring sediment bacterial and archeal communities from British Columbia, Canada, to study Microbial Dark Matter (Phase II) - Larsen... ...
CCGTCGGGCAGCTCACGCCGGGCCCGCTGTTCACCACGGCCACGTTCGTCGGCTACGTGGTCCTCGGCCTCCCCGGCGCGCTGCTGGCCACGGTCGCGATCTTCCTGCCCTCGTTCGTCTTCGTGGCCGTCACGGCCCCGCTGATCGCGCGGATGCGGGCCTCGCGCTGGCTCGGGGGCCTGCTCGACGGCGTCGCGGTCGCGGCGCTCGCGCTGATGGCCGCCGTCACCTGGCGGATCGCGCTCGAGGCGATCGTCGACGTCCCCACGGCGGCGATCGCGCTGTTCGCCGGCGCCGCCCTCATCGTCTGGCGGCCGAACTCGATCTGGCTGGTGCTCGCGGGGGGCGCCGCCGGGTTCGTGATCGAGGCGCTCCGCTAGGCTCGGGGTTCCGATGGGACGGTCCGAGGAGCTGTTCGAGCGCGCCCGCGCGGTGATCCCCGGCGGGGTCGACTCCCCGGTCCGCGCGTTCGGCGCGGTGGGGGGCATCCCGCGGTTCGTGCAGCGCGGCGAGGGCGCGTACGTGGTCGACGCGGACGGGAACCGGTACGTCGACCTCGTCCAATCCTGGGGCGCGCTGCTGTTCGGGCATGCCCGGCGCGAGATCGTGGAGGCCGCCAGGACAGCGCTCGATCGCGGGACGTCCTTCGGCGCCCCCACCGAGCTGGAGGTCGAGCTCGCCGAGCGGATCGTCGGGGCGATGCCGGGTGTCGAGATGGTCCGGCTCGTCTCCTCCGGCACCGAGGCCGCGATGAGCGCGATCCGCCTGGCGCGGGGCTTCACCGGCCGCGAGACGATCCTGAAGTTCGCCGGCTGCTACCACGGACACGCGGACGCGCTGCTCGCCGAAGGGGCGGGGTCGGGCCTGGCCACGCTCGGGATCCCCGGCTCACCGGGCGTGACGAGGGGGTCGGCGGCGGACACGCTCACGCTGCCCTACAACGACCTCGGGGCGGTCCGGAGGGCGTTCGCCGAGCGCGCGGACGCGATCGCCGCCGTGGTCGTCGAGCCGGTCGCGGCGAACATGGGCGTCGTGCCGCCCGACCCCGGGTTCCTCGGAGGGCTCCGGGCGCTGTGCACCGAGGCCGGCGCGCTCCTCGTGTTCGACGAGGTGATCACCGGGTTCCGGGTCGCGTACGGGGGCGCGCAGAGCCACTACGCGGTGGCACCCGACCTCACGGTGCTCGGCAAGGTGATGGGCGGTGGGTTCCCCTGCGCCGCGTTCGGCGGACGGCGGGACGTGATGGAGCACCTCGCGCCGGTGGGGCCCGTGTACCAGGCCGGGACCCTCAGCGGGAACCCGGTGGCCGTGGCCGCCGGGATCGCGGCCCTGGACCTCGCTCGGTCGCTCGACCCGTACCCGGCGCTCGCGGCCACCGCGGCCGACCTGGTCGAGCGCCTGGAGACGGTCTTCGGGGAGGCGGGGATCCCCGTCGCGATCAACCGGGTCGAGTCGATGCTCAGCGTGTTCTTCGCGGACGGCCCGATCCGGGACTTCGAGGGGGCCCGTGGCGCGGACCACGAGCGATACGCGCGGTTCTTCCACCACCTGCTCGAGCGCGGGGTGCTGCCGCCGCCCTCCGGGTACGAGCTGTGGACGCTGGGGACCGCGCACGGCCCCGACGAGATCGACCGGGTCGTGGACGCGGCCGCCTCGTTCCCCGGCTGAACGTCCGCCGGGCCGACGGAAGCCGCGAGGCCGAACGCTCAGGCGGCCGCCGGCGGGTGGTACGCGCAGGCCGGGTCCTCCCCCAGCGGATCGCCCGTGGCGGCGAACGCGCGCGCCCGCGACCCGCCGCAGGCGTCGGCGAACCCGCACACCCCGCACCGCCCGGCGAACGCGGAGGCGCGGATCGAGCGCAGCACCGGGTGGGTCCGGTAGAGCTGGACGACGTCGTCCCGCCGGACGTTCCCCAGGCGGAGCGGCAGGAACCCCGAGGGATAGATGTCGCCGTCGTGGGCCACGAACAGGATCCCCTTGCCGTCGCGGGTCCCCATGCTCTGCGCGTGCGGGGCACCCGGCTCGCCGAGCCGCTCGCGCAGGCGCCCGACGAGGCGCCGGTACAGCGGCCCCAGCGCGAACGCGCCCGCCGGGTCGGCGTCCGGCCCGAGCTCGCGCCGCTCCGCCACCACACGCCGGAAGAACGGCGCCTCGACCGTCCGCACCACGAACCGGTACCGCGAGGCCTCGAACAGGAACTGCGCGACGTCCTCGTTCTCGGCCGGGCCGAGCTCCTCGAGCTCGGAGCCGCGCCCCACGCGGATCAGGAAGAAGACCTCCCAGATGTGCGCGCCCCAGTGCTCCACCAGCGCGGCCACGTCGGCGAGCTCGTCGACGTTGGCGCGCATCACCGTCGTGTTGATCTGCACCGTGTGCCCTTCACGCACGAGGAGGCGCACGGCCGCCTCGGTCGCGCGGAAGTGGTCCTCGACCCCCCGGATCCCCTCGTGGGTCGCCGCCCGCGCGCCATCCAGGCTGATCGAGACGGTCTTGGCGCCGGCCTCGCGCATCCGGCGGGCGGCCTCCTCCGTGAGCAGCCGGGTGACGCTCGGCGCGAACCCGATCGGCAGCCCGAGCGAGCGCGCGTGCGCCGCCAGCTCGAACAGGTCCTCGCGCAGGAACGGGTCGCCGCCCGTGAACACCAACACGGGAGGTCGAGGCGTGAAGCGCGCGAGATCCTCGATGAGCCGGAGCCCCTCGCAGCTGCTGAGCTGTCCGGGCAGCGGCTCGGCGATCGCCTCCGCCCGGCAGTGCCGGCAGGCCAGTTGGCAGGCCTTCGTCGTCTCCCAGAACAGCAGGATCGGCGCCCGGGCGAAGTCCACGGAGGGCCTGGCGGGCGCGCTCGATGTCATGACGCCCCAGCCCGGACGGCGGCGCGCGGGGACGCGATCGCCCCGGCGAGCTCGGTGGCCTGCCGGACGCAGTCGGAGATCCCGGCCCCCCGGTAGGCCTGGCCCACGACGTGGATGCCCGCGGGCAACGCCCGCTCGATCGCCGCCACGCGGTCCAGGTGCCCCACCTCGTACTGCGGCATCGAGCGCGGCCATCGCACCACCCGCCCGGCGGCCGGATCGGGCAGTGGGAGCAGCGAGGCGAGCTCGGCCGCCACGCGCTCGACGAGCTCGTCGTCGTTCCGATCGAGCGCGTCCTCGGAGCCGTCGGCCCCGACGAAGCACCGGAGCACCGCCCGATCCCCGAACGCGGCCTCCGGCCACTTCCGCGAGACGAACGTGCAGGCCGTGGTCGTGAGCCGGCCCCGCGGGACCACGAACCCCGAGGCCTCCGGCAGCGCCGTCGCGGTCCCCTCCGGGTAGGCGAGCAGCACGACGGCCGTCGAGACGTGACGGATCGCCCGCAGCGCTCGACCCGCCTCGGGTGCCCAAGGCTCGACCAGGTCGGCCGTGACGAACGCGGGGCAGGCGAACACGACCGCGTCCGCCTCGTGCCGGCGGCCGGCGGCCGCGACCTCGAAGCCGCCGCCCTTCGGCGCGACCCCCTCGACCGCCTGTCCCGTGCGGACGCGCTCGCGCCCGACCGCCTCGGTCAGGCCGTCCGTCAGTCGCCGGAGCCCAGCGCGCAGGCGCAGGAACATCGGCGCGGGCGGACCCCCGCCCACGGCTCGAGCGGCGGCGCGCGCCCCTCGGATCAGCCCGCCGTGGCGGCGCTCCCACCGGTCGAGCTCGGGGAAGGTCGCGGCCACGCTGAGGCGATCGACGTCCCCGGCGAACAGCCCGCCGAGCAGCGGCGCGACGAGGGCCTCGGTGGCCTCGTCGCCCAGCCGCCGCCGCATCAGGCTCCCGATCGAGCGGTCGGTGGTCGCCCGGGGGCGGGGCAGGACCAGATCGGCGGCGGCACGCAGCTTGCCGCGCCGGGACATCCCGGGCCAGGCCCAGAGCCCCCGGAGGTCGGTCGAGATCCCGAACGGACCGCTCGGGAAGGGCAGCAGCTCACCGTCGGACCAGACGAGCGCGGTGCGGGCTGCGGAAGGCACGAGGTCCTCGCCCAGACCGAGCTCGCGGGCGAGCCCGACGGCGGCCGGCTTCCGGGCGAGGATCGAGTCCGGGCCGGCCTCGAGCTCGAGGTCCCCGACCCGGACCGAGCGGAGCTTGCCGCCCGGATCGGGCTCGGCTTCCAGGACCAGGACCTCACCCGGGGGCCGATCGGCCGTGAGCAGGCGGTACGCGGTCGACAGGCCCGCGACCCCCCCGCCCACCACCACGACCCGCTCGTGCACGCGGCCAGCATACGGGCGGGGGGTGCAACGTTCGCCGCCTCCGGCCACACTGGAGGGGTGAACCCCATCGAAGGAGGGATATCCCGCATGTCCATCCAGACGGCGACCTTCGGGGCCGGCTGCTTCTGGGGCGTCGAGTACGTGTTCGAGCGCGTCCCGGGCGTCGTGGACACCGAGGTCGGCTACGCGGGGGGTCACACGGACCACCCGACGTACCGCGACGTCTGCTCGCACACGACGGGGCACGCGGAGGTCGCCCGCGTGACGTACGACCCGTCGGTCGTGACCTACGAGCAGCTGCTCGAGGTCTTCTGGGCGATGCACGACCCCACGCAGGTGAACCGCCAGGGGCCGGACGTCGGCGACCAGTACCGGAGCGCGATCTTCGCCCACTCCGACGAGCAGCGCCGGATCGCCGAGGCTTCGCGCGAGCGCGCGCAGGCGCGCTTCGGCAGGCCGATCGCGACCCGGATCGAGCCGGCGGGGCGCTTCTGGCCGGCCGAGGACCACCACCAGCGCTACTACGACAAGACCGGGCACGAGCCCTACTGCCACGCGATCCCGTGGGGGACGCTGCGCGAGCTCGGGCTCGTCGAGGCGAAGGTCTGACGCGGAGGGTCAGCCGACCGGGTCCTGCGCCAGGGCCCGGTCGGCCTTGGCCGCGAACACGAAGTCGGCCTCGTGCAGGCCGTCGATCTTGTGGGTCCAGACCGTGACCTTCATGCGGCCCCACGCGAGCTCGATGTCCGGGTGGTGGCCGATCTCCTCCGCGAGCTCCCCGACCCGGTTGGTCGCCTCCAGCGCCTCCCGGAAGTTCCCGAACCGGAACTCCTTCTCGAGGTGGTGGTCGTCGATCACGCGCCAGTCGTTGTCCAGGTCGGCGAGGTACGGCTGGATCTCCTCGTGCCTGAGCGGCGGCACGCCTCCCCTGCACGGCACGCACTCCATCGAGGCCAGGTCCCGAGCCATCGCTACCTCCCCGCGGCCAGCCGCTCGCGGACGATGCGGTCGGCGGCCGCTCCCGTCGAGATCCCTTCGGAGGCCGCGATCTCGAACACGCGGGTGAGCGTGTCCGCGATCGCCCGCACGCGCGCGTCCTTGGCCGCCTCGTCCTCGCCGAGCAGCTCGAGCGAGGCGAGGTGGATGATGCCACCGGCGTTCACGACGTAGTCCGGCGCGTACAGGATCCCGCGCTCGTGCAGGAGCTCGGCGTCCCTCGGCTCGGCGAGCTGGTTGTTCGCCGCGCCGGCCACGATCCGGCAGCGCAGGCGCGGGATCGTCTCGGCGGACAGCACGCCGCCGGTCGCGCAGGGGGAGAACACGTCGCACGCCGTCGCGACGGCCTCCTCCGGCGCGACGACCTCGCCCCCGAGCTCGGACGCGGCCTCCTTCGCCCGGACCTCGTCGACGTCGGTCAGGATCAGCCGGGACCCTTCGCGGGCCAGGTGCTCGGCGAGGGGCCGGCCGACCGCACCGACCCCCTGGATCAGGACCGATCGTCCCTCGAGCGACGGCGAGCCGAACGCGTGGGCGACCGCCGCACAGATCCCGTGGAACACGCCGTCGGCCGTCGAGAACGCCGAGGAGCCGGAGCCGCCGGCCTCGGCCGTCTTGCCGAACACCGATCGGCACCGCCCCCCGATCACGTCCATGTCCCGCGGCGTGGTGTTCATGTCGCAGGCGGTCCAGTAGGTGCCGTGCAGCGACTCGACGAGGTCGCCGTACCGCAGGAACAGCTCGCGGCGCGCCTGGCCGGTGGGGATCGACGGGACCGCGAGCACGGCCTTGCCCCCGCCGAGCGGCAGACCGGCGGCCGCGTTCTTGCTGGTCATCGCGCTCGCCAGACGGAGCCCGTCGCGCAGGGCGTCGTGCGGGGTGGCGTAGACGTTCATCCGGGTCCCGCCGGCGCCCGGGCCGAGCACGGTCGAGTGGACGCACACGAGCATCCACGTCCGCGCCGGTGCGTCGTACCGAACGGCGACCAGCTCGCCGTCCCACTCGCGGAGCAGCTCCTCGAACACTCCGGCTACTCGACGAACTTGGACGACGCCGAGGCGGAGGCCCGCTTCTTGGCCTTCTTGGCCGCCCGCTTCTCCTTGATCGACTTCTGGGCGGCGCGCTTCTGGTGCTTCTCGCCGCCCTTGTCCTTCGCCTTGGACACGATGGGCCCTCCGTCCAGGGGTATGGCATCCATTATCCCGCGCGTCCGCACGCTGGGGCGTCGGGGTTGCCCCGATCGCGGCTCTGGTCGACGCGGCTGGGCGAACAGCGCTCGGGCCCGCCGAGGGCTACGAGAGGTCCGCGAACGCCGAGCGCACGTCCTTGCGGATGCCGGTCACGAACGGGACCTCCTCCTTCGTGAACCGGCGCGCCTCCGCGGTCCGCAGGCGGCGGATGCAGTCGACGATCCGGTCGAGCTCGTCCGCCTCGAACGCCAGGATCCACTCCCAGTCGCTCAGGCCGAACGCGCTGGTCGTGTTCGCCAGCACGTCGGGGAACCCGCGTCCGATCTCGCCGTGCTCGCGCAGCATCGCGGCCCGCTCCTCGGGCGGGAGGAGGTACCATTCGGGCGTCCGGACGAACGGGTAGACGCAGAGGTACCGCCGCGGCGCCTCGCCCTTGACGAACGCGGGGGCGTGGTCGGCGGTGAACTCGGCTGGTTTGACGACGCCGAGGAACGTCCACGAGACCTCGAGCTCGCGCCCGGCGCGGGTCCGGCCGAACGCGACCAGGGCGTCCTGGAGCGCGTCGGGCGTCGGCCCCACGAGCCAGAGCATCAGGTCCGTGTCGGCCCGGAACCCCCTGGTCGAGTACACGCCCCGGACCGAGACCTCCTCACGCGCCTTGAACAGGTTCTCGACCTCCTGCGCCGCGTCGTCGGCGTCGAGGTCGCGGAAGCTCCGCGTGGCCCGGAAGCACGGGTACAGGGCGTAGACCGTCTCGCTCATCTCGCGCGCTCCCCTCGGATCGGTTCCCGACGACGATACCGGCGGTCGGCGCTCACCGCAGGTGCTCCCGCACGACCTCCCGCACGACCTGGGCGAGCACGCGCACGAACCCCGGGTCGGCGTTCGGCATCTGCGTCCGCACGAAGTGGATCCCGGCCTCCTCGGCCTCCCGCCGGAGCTCCACGTCCAGGTCGTACAGCGTCTCGAGGTGGTCGGCGACGAACCCCGCCGAGCACACCACCACCGCGGGGTGGCCGGCCGCCGCGAGCTCGGCCACCACGTCCTCGATCGGCGGACCCCACCACGGGTCGGCCGTCCGGCCGGCGCTCTGCCACGCGATCGCGCGGTGCGGCAGCCCCAGCTCCGCCGCGACCAGATCCGCGGTCTCCCGCAGCCCGTCGGCGTAGCGGCACGAGTCCTCGCACGCCGTGCAGGACTTGCACCGGAGGGAGCCGTCCTCGAGCGTGCGGACCGGGAGCGAGTGCGCCGAGAAGATCACGGCCGCGCGTTCGCGCTCGGCGGGCCCGAGCGTCCCCAGCGCGTGGGCCACCCGACCGGCCAGGAACGCCACGAACCCCGGATGGTCGTGGAAGCTCCGCACGAACGCGAAGGCCGGCGGCCCCTCCCCCGTCGCCTTCCGGATCCGCTCGTGGTAGGTCTCGACCGACATCCCCGACCAGTGCGGGGCCATGGCGATCCCGACGGCGCGCTCGATCCCGTCCGCCCGCATCCGATCGACGGTCTCGGGGATGAACGGCGGCGAGTGCTTCATCCCGACGTACGCGCGGAAGGTCTCGCCGTCGGCGGTCGCGTTCAGCTCGCGCTCGATCCCCTCGGCCTGCTGCCGGGTGATCCCGGCGAGCGGGAACCGGTTGCCGATCGCCACGTACCTCGCCTTCAGCTCCTCGAGATGCTCGGGGGTGGGCGGGCGGCCGCCGCGGATGTCGGTGTAGTAGCGCTCGATGTCCTCGGGTCCGCTCGCGGTCCCGTAGGCCATCACCAGCACGCCGATCGGGGCGGTCACGCTCGGCCCCGCTCGGTGCGCTCGTGGACGAGGTCGACCAGCCGCTGGAGGTTGCCCACCGGGGTCTCGGGCAGGACGCCATGGCCGAGGTTGAACACGTGACCGTCGCGCATGCCCCCGCGATCGAGCACCTCGAGCGCCTTGCGCTCGACCGCCTCCCACGGGGCGGTGCACACGGCCGGGTCGAGGTTCCCCTGGATCGCGCGGTGGGCGCCGATCCGCTCCCACGCGGCATCGAGTGGCACGCGGTGGTCGACGCCGATCGCGTCGCCGCCGGCCCGACCCATCAGCGGCAGGAGCTCGCCCGTCCCCACGCCGAAGTGGATCGCGGGCACCTCGAGCCCCTCGAACAGCCCGCGCATGTGCGGGAGGACGAACCGTTCGTAGTCGGTCGGGTCGAGCGCCCCCACCCACGAGTCGAAGACCTGGACGACCTGGACCCCGGCGGCGACCTGGGCACGGAGGTGCGAACCGGCGATCCCGACGAGCTGCTCCATCAGCCGCGCCCAGGTGGCCGGCTCGGCGTGCATCAGCGCCTTGGTCCGGGCGTGGTCGCGGGAGGGTCCGCCCTCGACGAGGTAGCTCGCGAGCGTGAACGGCGCCCCGCCGAACCCGATGAGCGGGACGTCGAGCTCCTTGCGCAGCAGGCGGATCGTCTCGAGCAGCGCCGGCTCGTCGACCTCGGGCTCGAGGGGGCGGAGTCGGTCGAGGTCCGCGACGCCCCGGATCGGATCGTCGATCAGCGGCCCGGTCCCCGGCAGGATCCGGACCGGGATCCCGACGGCCGCGAGCGGCACCATCAGGTCGCTGAACACGATCGCGGCGTCGAGCGGCATCCGCCGCAGCGGCTGGAGGGTGATCTCGGCCGCCAGGTCGGGCATCCGGCAGGTCTCCAGGATGTCCCGGTCGCCCCGGAGCTCGCGGTACTCGGGCAGGTAGCGGCCGGCCTGACGCATGAACCAGACCGGTGTCCGGTCAACGGGCTCGCGTCGCAGGGCTCGCAGGAGGCGATCTCGCACGCAGGAAGGATACGGACCTCCCGCCCGCGGGGCCCGCCGGCGGACCGCGGGGCGCGAGCGTCGGAACCCGCGGGCGACGGTGAACGTCGTGGCTCGACGAAACGGCGGATGGGGCGCGCCTGAGGGATCGGACGGGCGCGAGGGGGCCGAACCCGCTTTGGACCAAGGCCCCGCTGATCCTGCTCCGCTACCCGGGGCTCCTCGTCTCGCTCGCGGTGGGCGCGCTCCTGCTCGCCACGGCCGCCGCGGCCTACCCGCTGTTCATCTCCGGCACGGCGAGCGACCTCGTGCGCGAGCGGATCGCGGACGCGACCGTCACCCGCTTCGGCGCCGGCCTGACCTTCCGGTCGAACAACCTCGCGGCGCCGTCCGACGGCCGGCTCGGTCCGCGGATCGAGGCCGTGGACCGAGCGTTCCGGAGCCTCGCCGATCCGAGCCCCCGTTGGGCAGCACGGTCGTCGATCCTCTGCCCGGAGCTCCGGGTCGCGCGGTGGGAGGAGGTGGCGGTGGTCCCGCAGAAGCTTGGCCTGCTCGACGAGCTGACCATCCGGGAGAACGTTGACCACCCACCCCGGCTCGCCGGGCGGCTCGACCCCGACGCGGAGCACGTCGCCGAGCTCCTTGAGGAGCTCGGGATCGACCATCTGCAGCATCGGTACCCCAGCGAGACGTCGCTCGGCGAGCAGCAACGGACCTCGGTGGCCCGAGCGCTGGTTCGCGCCCCGGCGCTCCTGCCGGCCGACGAACCGACGGGTCATCAGGATGCCGCGTCGGCGCGGCGGATCCTCGACGCGCTCCGAGTCGCTGGGGCGCACGGGACGTGCTGCCCGATCGCGACGCACAACGAGGGGGTGATCCCGCACCTCGACCGGGTGCTGCGGATCGCCGACGGCCGCCTGACGGAAGGCCGCTAAGGGACCAGTCGGAACCGGCCGCCTGACGGAAGGCCGCTAAGGGACCAGTCGGAACCGGCCGCCTGAGAGCGGGCGCAGGACCTCGAAGCGACGACGATCGAGCGTCAGGACCTCCCGGGTGCGGCCGCGGTCCGCGAGCACCACGATCGATGCGTCGGCGACACCGATCCCTTGGTCCGCATACCGAGCGATGACCGCCGAGGCGCGCTCGAGGTCGCTCGCGTCGAGGTGCGCGAGGTCGTAAGCGCCGCCCGCGAGCTCCAAGAGGACCGCCAGCTCGGCCTCCACCCCCACCCGCGTCGCCACCAAGTGGTCGAGCTCGGCCACGACGTACGGGGACACGACGAGCGGTCCGGCGAGGCCAGCGACCGCGTCCCGCACCGCCTCGTGCTCGGGCTCCGTCCGGTTGAACAGCGCGAGTAGCTCGTCGATACGGCCGGCCAAGGGCTCCTGGCTGGTGAAGATCCCGGGGCGAGGGGCGGGCCGGCTGACGGCCGCGGCGATCGCCTCACGCATCACCTCCGCCTCCGCCACACCACGCCTGCGGGCCTCTCGCTCGACGGCCTCCTTCAGCTCCGGGGACAGGTAGAGGGTCGTCTTCCGCATCCGAGCACGGTACCAGCGGTGGTACCAGCTATCCTCATCCCGCTCGGCTTCTTGCGTTCGTATCGCTCGGGCCGGGCACCGGATTGTGGCGATGCCGATGCGCCTCGAGCTCATCGACACCGAGGACCGCATCGTCCACACCGAGCAGTGGGGCTTCGCCGACGGCTGAAGGGTCAGGTGCGGAGCTACTCGACCCCGCGGCGCTCGGCTCGCTCCTCTTCGGACCCCGGGTGCCTCTCTGCGGATGAGAGCGTCATCCGCGCGGTCGAGGACCGCCTCGGCTCGAACGCGGCGACGGGTGCCTCGGCCTCGATGTGCGTCTCGATCCGCCTAGCGAACCGGAACCCCTGGCGGTGAGGCCCCGGCTCCGGGGGCTCGTTCCCGGGGGTGTCCAGGTACCGCCGCATCCCGCTGGCGAACTGGATCGCTTCCCGCTGGGTGTCGGTCAGCACCACGCCGTCGACCTCCCGCGGTGCGAGGACCTCGCGGACCATCGAGAAGAGCGCCGGGTAGTCGAGCGAGCCGGGGTCCCAATGCTCGTCGCCGGGGATCTCGACGTGACCGTAGACGTACGGGGCGTCCCACACCTCGTGGCGGCGGTAATACGTGTCCACCGCCGCGGGCAATCGATCGAGCTCGATCGGCCACCGCCTGGGACGCCTCAGGGCTGTCGCGACGAGCTCGCGCCGATGCAGGAACGCCATGAGCGCGACGAGCGGGGCCAGGCTCGCAGGGTCGGGGAGCCAGGGAACGAGCTTCGAGGCGCCGACGATCTCGACCTGGAGGAGGTCGTGATCGTGCTCGTCCACCGCCGAGCCCCGGGCCCACAGCGGTCGGTGCTGACCGACGATCCCCTCGCCCACCTGGAACTCGCTCGGGAACCGGAGCTCCTCGACGTAGCCTCTCGTCTCGGTCGTGTGGAGGCAGAGCAGCGGGGTGGCCCGAGCGCGCCTCTCGAACGGGCGCTGCGGGAAGTGCTTCACGCGGATGCTCGACCCATCCGGTCCCGGAAGCTCCCCGACGATCCAGCCGTCGACGATCTCGTAGGTCACCGTCCCTCCCTTACCCATCGATGCCGGCACACCAACTTCGCCGCGTCCGCGACCCGAAGGGGGCTGCGAGGGTACTCAGACAGGTGGAGGCTCCGAACGGCTGCGCACCCTCCGACGGGCCTCCTCGAGCTGCTGCCGGGATGCAACGCGACCGCTGCCCGAGGTGTTGTGCAGGTGTATGAAGGTGCAGGGCGACCGTCTGACCGGTGAGGCGCTGCGACGCGCCTACGAGGAGCACCAGCTTTCGCTCGTACGGCTCGCGACCCTCCTGCTCGCCGACCAGGTAGCGGCCGAGGACCTCGTGCACGACGTGTTCCTGCGGTGCCGGGATCGGCTGGAGGGACTCGACGGCCACCTGACCTACGCGTACCTGCGTCGGTCCGTCCTGGAACTCGCCCGAGCCCCACCGCGGGACTCGGTGTTCGCCGAGGACGCGTTCTGGACCGCGTGGGAGGTCTGTCCCGTCGAGACCGGGCTCGTCGAGCCGTTCACCGAGGAGCGGATCTCCATGGAGAACCGCGAAACGACGGCCTACGTGCGGTGCATGCGTGATCGAGGGTGGGACCTGCCCGATCCCTGGCCATGGGAGGGTCCGTACCATCCGGGCCTCCTAACCCCTGGCGACTTCGACGTGCCGAGCGATCCGGAGGCCGCCGACCGCTACTACCGGATCCGGACGATCGTGGACTCCCGATGTACGGCGAGCTGGACAGCGACGATCCACTCCCGCAGGAGGGGTAACGGCGAGGCCTCCAGGGAGAGTAGCCAACCGCTGGCGGAACTCATCGTCGGCGCACGGGCCCGAACCCTGAACCCGCCCCCGTGTGGCGGCAGGTGATGAGTGGCCGGCGGTAACCCCCAAGCCATGGTCGCAGTCAACCGAGTGTGCGGGGATCACCGGCAAAGGCGAGCAGGGGGAGCGCGACCACGGCTCGCCCCGGGATAATCTTCATGCGAATCCGACTCCTCTGACGGGTGGGTTCGTTGCCGACCCGGCTCATCGTCGCCCGCGATGGGCACATCCATGGACTGGCTGCCCCGGTCATCCGTGCGAGCGGGTCATCCCCTGTCCAGGAGTGAGCATGGCGCAGGTGGCGCCGCTTGAGGACGTACCATCACCGCTGCTCAGCTGCCCGGCCACGGTGCGGACGACCGCTGGCGGCTTGCCTGGCGGGAGGACTGGGATTCGAACCCAGGAGCGGGTTGCCCCGCTAGCGGTTTTCAAGACCGCCGCCTTCGTCCGCTCGGCCACCCTCCCGCGGGCAGGGTAGCGCAGCGGGTCACCTTCCCACCGCCGTCCGCCTTCTGGCACCATGTCGCGGATGCCGGACCCAGACGAGCAGGCGGCCGGGCAACCGACCCACCTCGACGCCACCGACGCGCTGTACCGCAGCCTGGTCGAGCAGGTCCCTGCGATCGTCTACGTGGCCTCGAACGAGCTCCGCGCACGCACGCTCTACATGAGCCCGCAGGCCGGGTCGATCCTCGGCCACACGCCCGCGGAGTACCTGGCCGACCGCGACCTCTGGGTGCGCTCGATCCACCCGGACGACCTGGACCGGGTGATGCGGGAGTGGTCTTCCGCGATGCAGCGCCAGGGGCGCTTCGAGTCCGAGTACCGGTGCCTGCGGCCCGACGGCTCGGTCGTCTGGGTGCGCGACGGCGCCGTCCTGCTCCGGGACGAGCGGGGCGCGCCGCTCTTCTGGCATGGCGTGGTCTTCGACATCACGGGCTCCAAGCTCGCCGAGGAGTTGCTCCGGGAGTCGGAGGCCCGCTACCGCCTGCTCGTCGAGAACGTCCCGGCCGTCGTGTACATGGTGGCGCCCGACGACGACCGCCGGACGCTGTACGTGAGCCCGCACGTGGAGCGGGCCCTCGGCTACTCGAGGCAGGAGTGGCTGGACCAGCCGGACATCTGGACCGAGCTGCTCCACCCGGACGACCGCGAGGTCACGCTCGAGGCCCACGACCGCCACAACCAGACCGGCGAGCCGTGGAACCGCGAGTACCGCCTGATCGCGAGCGACGGTCGGGCCCTGTGGTTCCGGGACTCGGCGACCCTGGTCCGCGACGAGGTGGGCCGGCCGCAGCACTGGCTCGGCGTCCAGCTCGACATCACCGAGCTCAAGCGCGCCCAGGACCAGCTCCGCGCCGCCCGCGACGAGCTCGAGGCTCGCGTGGCCGAGCGCACGGCGGCCCTCGAGGAAGCCAACGAGCTCATGGCGCTCGAGATCGCAGAGCGCCGCCTCGCCGAGCAGCACCTCCGCGAGACCGAGCACCGGTACCGGCTCCTGGCCGAGCACATCCCCGCCGTCACGTACGTCTGGGAGCCCTCGCCACGCCCCGGGGGTCCCTCACGCGCCTACACGAGCCCGCGGATCGAGCGGCTGCTCGGTTTCACCGTCGACGAGTGGCACGCGACGGCGGACTTCTGGATGTCCCGGCTCCACCCCGACGATCGCACCGCGGTGATCGCCGCGGCGCTCCGCTCGGAGGCCACCGGCGAGCCCTTCTCGATGGAGTACCGCTACCTGCACAAGGACGGTCACATCGTGTGGGTCCTCGACCAATCGGTGCTCCTCAGCCGCGACCCCGAGGGGCACCCGGACCTGTTCCAGGGCGTGATGCTCGACATCACCGAACGCAAGGAGGCCGAGGCCAAGGCTCGCGAGACCGAGACGCTGTACCGCACGCTCGTCGAGCAGATCCCGGCGATGACGTTCATCGAGGTGCCCGGAGAGGCGCCCGACCAGGCCCGCTTCGTCTACGTGAGCCCGCAGGTGGAAGAGATCTTCGGCCTGACCGTCGAGGAGATCATGTCCGACGCTGCGCGCTTCGGCCGGATGCTGCACCCCGAGGATCGGGACCGGGTCATCGCGGCCAACGCCCGGGCCGAGGAGACCGGCGGACCCTTCGACGAGGAGTTCCGGATCGTCCGGAACGACGGCAGTGTCGCGTGGCTGCACAGCCGAGCCGTGCTGCTCCGGGACCCCGACGGCCGGCCGATGTTCTGGCACGGCGTGGCGCTGGACGTGACGCGCCGGCGCACCGCCGAGGATCGGCTGCGCGAGCTCGAGCTCCGGTACCAGGACCTGGAGGTTCGGGCGATGGCGCGGAGCGCCGAGCGCGGCGTCGAGCGGAACTGAGGTCCGGCGGGAGGGCCCTACGCGGCCACCGGCAGCCAGAACGAGACGATCGTGCCGTGCGGCGACGCCGGCCCGATCGCGAACCGGCCGCCCGCGAGCTCGACGCGCTGGCGCATCGACCGCAGCCCCATGTGCCGAGCCTGCTCGTCGGCATCCGGCTCGCGGAAGCCCACCCCGTCGTCCTCCACGTCCACCGCGAGCCCGCCGTCGGCGTCGCGGAGGCGGACGTGGACCGACGATGCTCGGGCGTGCTTGCGCACGTTCCGCAGCGCCTCCTGCACGACCCGGTAGGCGACGATGCGTGGCGGCAGCGGCGGCTCCTCGCCGATGCTCGAATCCACGCGGTAGGCGACCTCGTCGCCGAGCTCCCGCCACAGGTACTCCTCGACCGCGGCGGCGAGGCCGGCATCCTCGAGCGAGGGCGGCCAGAGCCGGAACATCAGGTTCCGCAAACCCCCGACCGTCTGCTCGACCGAGCGCCCGAGCTCGCGGAGCCGATCCTTCGTGCCCGGATCCTGCACCGAGGACTCCAGCGCCGCGATGTGCAGGCCGAGCGCGGTGATCGCCTGGATCGGGTCGTCGTGCAGGTCCTCGGCGATCTTGGCGCGCTCCTCCTCCTGCGCGGCGACGATCCGCGCCAACAGCTCGCTCCGAGCCCGTTCCGCCCGCACCTGCTCGCTGACGTCCCGCGCGATGCCGAGCACGTACTTGACCCGACCCTCGCCGTCCACGATCGGCTGCCACCCGGATCCCTCCAGGTAGACCGCGTGGCCGTCCTTGTGCCGCTCGACGTACCGGACGCCCGGTAGGGTCGATCGGCCGGCCAAGGCCTCGGCCAGGGCGGCGCGGCCTCGGGCCGCGTGCTCCTCGTCCACCCGGGCGAACACGTCGCGTCCGACGATCTCGTCGATCCCGTATCCCAGGACCGCGGTGTGGGACGGAGACGCGTACACCACCGTCCCCCCGGGCTCCACGAGGACGATCAGGTCCCAGGCGTTCTCGAGCACCGCGCGGTACCGCTCCTCGGCCTCCCGGACCGCCTCGGCCACCCGCCGCTGCTCCGTCACGTCCAGCGCCACACCCTGCCAGGAACGCGCGACCCCGTCGGCGTCCCGGATCGGGCTCGCGCGGCTCTGGAGCCACACGACCCCGCCCGATGGGGTGAGGACGCGGAACTCCGCCTCGAACGGCTCACCGGTCCTCCCGACCGCGTTGATGCGCTCGAGGATCTGCGCGCGATCCTCCGGATGCAGGCGCGCGACGAAGAGCCGGGGATCCGCGATCACCTCCTCGGCGCGGTACCCGACGAGATCCTCGAGCTGAGGGCTGAGGTAGCTGAACCGCACGTCGTCCGGGTTCCCCGTCGGCTCGACGATGAACGTGATCGCCGGGATCTGCTCGACGAGGGAGCGGTAGCGCTCGCGAGCCTGCACGAGCTCCTCCTCGGCGCGCTTCTGCTCCGTGACGTCCATCGCGACGCCGTGCCAGAACATCGGGCGGCCCTCCTGGTCGCGGACCAGCACGGCGCGGCTCTGGAGCCAGACCATCCGGCCGTCGCGCGCCCGGACGCGGTACTGGGCCGAGAACCGATCGCCCTCCGCGTCCGACCGCGCGTTCTCGGCCGCGACCCGGTCGACGTCCTCGGGGTGGATCAACGAGAAGTAGGCGTCCGGACCGCCCATCAGCTCCTCGACCCGGTACCCGAGGATCGCCTCCACCTGCGGGCTGAGGTAGACGAAGTGCGTCGACCGCGGCTCGCCGCCGGGGAGCTCGATGTATGTGATCGCCGGGATCTGCTCGACCAGGTTGCGGTGCAGGCGCTCCGCCTCACGCAGCGCCTGCTCGGCCTGGACGCGCTCGGTGACCTCGCGCGAGAGGAGCGCCACGGTGTCGGGGCGATCGCCGTCTCCCGGCACCCGGCTCAACCGCGAGAGGAACCAGCGCCGACCCGAGTGGAAGTCCACCGCGTGCTCGATCGCGTCCGACCTCCCGGTCTCGAGCACCCGATGGATCGCGGTCCGCAGCGGCGTCCCGGCGCCCGGGCCGAGGACCTCGTCGACCGAGCGACCGAGCAGCCGCTCCCGGGGTTCGAGCAGCAGGTCGTCGTTGGCGGTCCACACATCCAGGTACCGGCCGTCCCGATCGAACTCGAACACGACCTCGTCGCGTGAGCCGAGGAGCGCGTCCAGGATCGGCTGGGGCGGGACGCGCGGGGATGGTGCACCGGGGTCGGCCACTGCTGCGAGCGTAGGCTCGGCGTACCCGAACGACAACGAGGGCTCAGGCCCGAGGTCGCAGCTCCCGCAGCCCTTCGGGCAGGTACGGGTGGAGCGCGGGCGGGAGCGCGACCGAACCGTCCGCCCGCTGGTGGTTCTCGAGGATCGCGATGGGCGTCCGGCTGAGGGCCGTCGCGGTCCCGTTCAAGGTGTGGAGCGTCTCGATCCGGCCGTCCGCGCGCCGGACCCGCGTCTGGAGCCGCCGAGCCTGGTAGTCCGTGCAGTTCGAGCACGAGGTGAGCTCGCGGTACCGCCCTTGGCTCGGGAGCCACACCTCGATGTCGTACTTCTTCGCCGCGGCACCGCCCAGGTCGCCGGCGGCGATGTTCACGACGCGGTAGGGGAGCTCCAGACGCTGCACGATCTTCTCCTCGATCGAGACCATGAACTCGTGCTCGTCCCAGGAGTCCTCGGGCCGCGTGAAGCTGAACATCTCGACCTTGTCGAACTGGTGGACGCGGAACATCCCGCGCATGTCCTTGCCGTAGGTACCGGCCTCGCGCCGGAAGCAGGTGGAGTACCCGGCGTACCGGAGCGGGAGCGAGCTCTCCTCCACGATCTCGCCCATGTGGAACGCGGCGAGCGGCACCTCCGAGGTCCCGACGAGGTAGAGCTGGTCCTCGGTGGTCACGTAGAGGTTCGCCTCGTCGGTCGGTAGGAACCCGGTGCCGTACATCGCCTCCTCGCGGACCAGCACCGGCGGGATCATGGGCGTGAAGCCCTCGGCGGTCAACGCGTCGAGGGCGTGGCGCACGAGCGCGAACTGGAGGTGCACCAGATCCCCGAGCAGGTACACGAACCGGGAGCCGCTCGCGCGCACCGCGCGCTCGGTGTCCAGGACCCCGAGGAGCTCGCCGAGGGCGACGTGGTCCCGGGGCTCGAAGTCGAACGCCGGGGGCTCGCCGTGGCGTCGGACCTCCACGGCGTCCTCGTCGGTCATCCCGTCGGGCGCCGAGTCGTGCGGGAGGTTCGGGATCCGAGCGAGCAGCTCGTTGAGGTCCCGTTCGGCGTCGGCGAGCTTGGGCTCGAGCTCCTTCAGGTCGGCCGAGACCTCGCTCACTTCCTCGATCAGCTCCCGCTTCCGCTCACCCTGCGCGGTGCCGATCTCCTTCGAAGCACGGTTCTGCTGCGCACGCAGCTCCTCGACGCGCGCCGTCAGCGAGCGACGGCGCTCGTCCAGCCGCAGGATGTCGTCGACGGCCTCGGCCAGGTTCCGACGGGCCAAGCGGCGCCGGAACGGCTCGGGGTCCTCCCGCATCGCCCGGACGTCGAGCACGGGCTAGACCTTGGCCTCCTGGGCCCGCGCCGCCTCCGCCTTGCCCGGCGCGGCCTGGGGCGCCGGCGCCTGCGCGGTCTGCTGATCCATGATGCTCTGCCCCTGGAAGACCGCGCCCTCCTCGACGACGAGCGTCTTCGAGGTGATGTTGCCGTCGACGCGCCCGCCGCGGGCGATCTCGGCCCGGCCTTTCACGACGATCGAGCCCTTGAAACGCCCGGCCACCGAGACGTTCTGGGCGCGGATGTCCGCCTCGACCTGGCTCTGCGGCGAGAGCATCACGTCGCCGTCGGCGTTGATCTGCCCCTTCACCTGCCCGTCGACCCGCAGCGAGCCCGCCGAGACGACGGTCCCCTCGAGCTTGGCCCCCTGCCCGACGATCGTGACCTCACCGCTCTGCTCTGCCATCCGTCGCCCCCTCGGCTCCTGGTGGCCCTCGCCGGCCGCCTCCGCATCCTCCCGTCGCCAGATCACGTGGTCCTCACCGCCTCCCGGGGCCCCGCGAGCGCCTGCCGGATCGCCTCCTCCTCCTCGACCGAGAGGTTGTAGCGGCTCTTCCCCTCGACGATGGGCTTCGCGTAGACGCGCGTGTCCTGCCGTCCGTTGATCGAGGTCAGCACGACGCCGTCCCCGCGGTCGTCGAGCAGCGCGCACGAGAACGACAGGCGTCCCCCCACGTCCTCGAACGCGTCGTAGCGCACGAGCCCGACGCGGCGCACCGCGCCCTCGATCAGCCCCTCCTGACGCCGGTCGGTCGCGTTCAGGGACCGCACCGCCGACTCGAGCCGCTGCAGCTGTCGGGCGTGTCCCTCGAGGATGCCGCGGAGCGCCTCGTCCATCTGGATCGGACCCCGTTGCTCGGCCCGGCGCCGCCCCTGCGATAGCGCCGACAGCACGAGCGCGAGGGCGCCGAGCCCCAAGGCGGCGAGGACCAGCAGGCTGAGCGTCTCGACGGAGAAGGTCATCCGGTCCCCAGGCGTCGACTCGGGCGGGCTCGCCGACCTGCGGCTTCCCGAGAGGGCGGAAGTATATATACGATCGTCCCCCGCGCGGTCGAACGCACCGCGGGTGAAGGCCTGCCGGATGCGGGTGGCCTACTTCGACTGTATCGCCGGCATCAGCGGCGATACCGCGCTCGCGGCGCTGATCGACCTCGGCGTGGATCCCGACGCGCTCCGCCAGCACCTGTCCTCCCTCCCGCTCGGACCGTTCGAGCTCGAGGTGACCGAGGTGGAGGAGCACGGGATCCGCGCCACGCGCGTGGACGTTCGGACCTCGGCGGCCGGGGTGATCCGGACCTACGGAAGCGTGCGGGCGGTCCTGGACGGCGCGGACCTACCCGAGGAGGCGCTCCGGCTCGCCCAGCGGATCCTCCGCCGGCTGGCTCAGGCGGAGGCGCGCGTGCACCGTCGGGGGCTGGAGACCGTGACGTTCCCGGCGGCAGCGGGGGTGGACGCCGTGGTGGCCGTGGTCGGGGCGGCCCTCGGTCTCTCGATGCTCGGGATCGGGCGCGTGTTCTCCTCGGCCGTGCCCACGGGCCTCGGGATGGCGCGGACCGAGCACGGGGCGATGCCGATCCCCTCGCCGACGGTGCTCGAGCTCCTCCGAGGCGCCCCGCTGTTCTCCCGCGGCGTCGCCGCCGAGCTCACCACGGCGACAGGGGCCGCGCTCCTCGCGGCGATCGCCGAGGGGTACGGCGAGATGCCGGCGATGCGGCTGGAGGGCGTGGGCTACGGGGCGGGGAAGCAGGCGCTCGACTTCCCGAACCTCCTCCGCGTGCTCGTGGGGCAGGAGGCCTCTCCCGCGGCGCTCCCGGGAGGACCCGGGGAGCCGGAGCTTCGCCTCGTGGGCGGCTCGTCCGAGCTCCCGACGGGCGAGGACGCGGGCTGAGGCGCCCAGCAGCCGTCCCGGAACGGTTCGGTGGATGCGCCCGAGCCGCCTACCGGGGGATCGGCCCTTGGGCGGCCGCCCACAGACGGAGGTTCTCGACGTGCGCGAGCGGTTCCTGCGCGTGCTCGCACGTCATCGGGTCCTCGCACGGAGGGTTGCCCTCCATCGTGAGGAAGTTGAACGTGCAGTAGTCGCAGGTCACGCGCAGGTCGTCGGGGAGGTAGGGGCAGTCGCCCCAGGCGCACCCTCGGACCCCTTCACCGGTGAGCAGGTCCAGACCGCAGCCCGGGCACTGCCGGAAGCCTTCCCATCTGGGCATCGTCTCGCCTCCGCCCCCTTCGTACCCCCGCACGGGAGGAGCGGAGAGGGCCGGAGGTCCCGGTCGCGCGGATCCGTTCGGCCCGAGCCGCGGGATCGGGACCTCCGGCCCAACCCACGGTGTCAGCTCGCGGCCAGACCGCGGGATCGACGTCGGCCGTGGCGGTGCGAGGTGCGCCGATGCCCGGTGGGCGGCAGGGGGATCGTCCCGCCCTCGTCGAGGTGGCGGTCCACACGGGCGACCTCGAGCAGCGAGGTTCCGGCCAGGATCGCGCGGATCGCTTCGGAGGCCCTGCTCCAGGTGGGATGCAGGGCGCACACGTCGTCCCACCGGCAAGGGCCGCCCCGGAGCGGGCACCGCCTGGAGACCAGGTCGCCCTCCGCCGCCTCGATCACCTCCAGCAGCGAGATCTCCTCCGGGTGGCGCGTGAGCCGATATCCACCGCCGCGGCCCGCCTTGGCCTCGGCGAGCCCGGCCTTCGCGAGGATCCCCAGGAGCTGCGGCGTGTAGCTCGCGGGGAGCCGCATCTCCTCAGCCACCTCCCGGATCTTCCGGTAGGCGCCGTTCCCGTCCCAGGCGGCCGCGAGCCCGATCGCGGCCCGGACCACGTAGTCGCCCCTGCGGGAGAGGGTCAGATCCATCCCCAGGAGTCTATCCCACGTTGGACTTGCAGTCCGACGTTGAGTTCCTTACTGTACGTTCGGACCTCCTGCCCCACCGGGAGGACACGCGCACGGGCCGGCGAACCTCTCCTCCGCCGGCCCGTGCTGCATCTCCGGAGGGCTCGGCGTCGGACGGGCCCACGCAGGGCCGGTCGGCCCCCCTCGTCGAGGGCTCCTACCGGTCGAGCTGGCTCGCTACTCGATGAGGCGGTCCATGCAGACGAATCGGAGCCGCTTCCCACCATGGCTGTGGATGAGGTGCGGCTCGTTCGGAGCGATGGAGAGCACATCCCCTCGGTCAGCGCCTGCTCGCCATCTTCGAGCCGAACCGTGCCGGACCCGCTCAGGATCACCGCCTCGTGCGCGTGGGGATGTGTGTGGAACGGGGTGGAGCTCCCGGGCTCCACGTCGAAGACCTTGAGCTCCACATCCTCCACCCGCTTCAAGCGACGAACCTCGACGCCCGACGCTTCGCTCGTGGCGGGCGTGACATCCTCCAGGCTCCGGATGTCCATGCTCCTCCGCCTCCGAGGGCCGCGCCTTCCCGCTGTCGAGTGAGACGAGGGTGCGATGCCTCCTTCCGTGGATGCCTCCTTCCGTGGGGGCGTCCATGGCGCGTGGAGGCATCGGCCACCGTGAGGATGCTGGAGCACGCTGGGCATGACCACGGTGCGGAACCCCGCCGGGCTCGGACCGGGGCTCCGGACGATCGTGGTGATCGAGGGGCGGCGCAAGCGCCCGGTTCACCACCCGGTCCGTGGCGACCCGCGAGGAAGGAGGGGCCACCACCCCGCAGGTGGCCAACAGGGACCTCGGGGACGAGCGGCGGCTCCCACCGCACCTCCCCTGGCGGGGCGGGGCACTGATGATCATCCTCTCCGACAGCTACCAGCGGGAGGTGCGTCCATGACGGCCTGGGATGGTCGTCGTCGACACGATCCGGAGGCTCGGAGCTCGGCTCGCCGCGGGATAGCGGCGCCGGTTCCCGGCCGCCGCACACCGGCGCGGCTCGGTGCCCGAAAGGATGACCGTGGGCGAGGGGGGACTTGAACCCCCACGAGGTTGCCCTCACAGGAACCTGAATCCTGCGCGTCTGCCAAATTCCGCCACTCGCCCGTGGGGCTCCTCATCGTAGCAGTGAGCCGTACCCGCCCAGGGGGCCCGCGTGCGGGGACGACGGACCGGTAGAATCGCGACGTCGACGGCTCCGAGCTGCGAGAACGCATCCCGACGTGCCCATCCTCCGCGACTTCGAGCGCCGCCTCGGGAACCTGGTCGAAGGGTTCTTCGCGACCACGTTCCGCTCCGGCCTGCAGCCCGTCGAGCTCGCCAAGCGCGTGATGCGCGAGATGGAGGCCAGCCGCACCGTGGGGGTTCGCGAGGTCTGGGCGCCGAACCGCTTCGTCCTCACGCTCTCCGAGCACGACGGCCAGCGCTTCGAACAGGCGGAGCACGCTCTCGTGGCGGAGCTGAAGCGCGTGGTCCGGGAGACCGCCGCCGAGCGGGGGTGGGGGCTCGTCGGCCCGCCCGAGATCGAGCTCGTGATCGACGGGGAGCTCTCGAAGGGTCGCTTCACCTGCGAGGCCTCGTTCGTCGAGGGCGAGGAGGAGCTCGCGCCGCAGCCGGCCGGTGGCGCGAGCCTCACGCTGTACGAGCGGGACGGCGGCGCACGGACCGTCCGTCTGGGAGCCGCCCCGGTGACGATCGGCCGGCTGCCCGAGTGCGACGTCGTAGTGAACGACCCCGGCGCCTCGCGCCAGCACGCCCGGATCCGCAACGCCGACGGCGAGTACGTCCTCACCGACCTCGGGTCGACGAACGGGACGCTCGTGAACGACGAGGCGGTGCGCGAGCGGATCCTGGAGGACGGGGACCGGATCACGATCGGCGAGACGCTGCTCGAGTTCCGGAGGGGCTGAGGTGTCGCCGTTCGCGCTCTCGGTGCTGAAGTACGCGCTCCTGGCCCTGCTGTACTTCTTCGTGCTCCGCGCCGTGCGCTCGGTCGCGATCGACGTCGCGGGGCCGCGCCGCGAGGAGCGGGCGCGTCCGCGCTCGGGCTCGACGGCGGCGCCCTCGAAGGGCAAGCCGCCCACCCAGGTCCTGGTGCACGAGCCCGAGGGGCGCAGGCCGCGCTCGGTCCGCCTGTCCGGGTCGGTCGAGATCGGGCGGGCCGAGACGTGCGCGATCCGCCTCTCGGACACCTACGTGTCCCAGGTGCACGCGCGCCTGTACGGGCAGGACGGAACCTGGTTCGTCCAGGACATGGGCTCGACGAACGGGACCTTCCTGAACGACCGGCGCGTCGCCTCGCCGGTCGAGGTGCACGCGGGCGACGTCGTGCGCGTGGGCAAGACGCTTCTGGAGCTGCGCCGGTGAGGGTCCGGGTCGGCGCGGCCTCCGACATCGGGCAGGTGCGCGAGGGGAACGAGGACTCCTTCCTCGTGGAGGAGCCCCTGTTCGCGGTCGCGGACGGGATGGGCGGCCACCGCGGGGGCGAGGTGGCCTCGCGCCTCGCGCTCGAGACGGTCCAGCGGCTGTTCGAGGAGCGCACCGGGTCGCTCACCGAGCAGGTCGAGCAGGCCAACCGCGCGGTGTTCGAGCGCTCGCAGCTCGACCGCGACGTCGCGGGCATGGGCACCACGCTCACGGCCGCGCTCCTGGAGGGGACGCGCGTGCGCCTGGCGCACGTCGGCGACTCGCGGGCCTACCTGTTCCGGGACGGGGGGCTCCTGCGGCTCACCGAGGACCACACGCTCGTGCACCGGATGGTGCAGGAGGGCGAGATCACCGAGGCCGAGGCCGAGACCCACCCGCACCGCAGCATCCTCACGCGCGCGCTCGGCGTCGACCCGGCCGTCCACGTGGACGAGGGCGTCCTCGAGGTGCGGGCGGGCGATCGGCTCCTCCTGTGCACCGACGGGCTCACCGGCATGCTGCCGGAGGACCGGATCCGGGAGGTCCTGGAGGGGGAGCCCGACCCCCAAGCGGTCGCCGACCGGCTCGTCGGGGAGGCGAACGCCGCCGGCGGCGTCGACAACATCACGGTGGTCCTGCTCGACCTCGAGGAGGGCTCCGAGCACGACCCGCCGGCGGAGACCACGGTGGCGCTCGGGGAGCGGGGGGCCGGGGCACGGACGGACGGGGGCGACGAGCGGCGCGCCGAGGGCGTCGCACCGGCCCCGCCCGTGCGCCGCGCGGCGGGGCCCACGCGTCCGGAAGCGCGGGCCCCCGCCCGGGGTCGGACCCGCCGGCTGGTCGGCTCCGCGATCGCCGTCGCGGCGATCGTGCTCGCGCTCATCGGCGTGCGGCTCTTCCTCGATTCGCAGTGGTTCGTGGGGATCTCCGACGGGCAGGTGGCGATCTTCCGCGGGGTCCCCGCCGAGGTGGCGGGGTTCGAGCTGCACTCGGTGGTGGTCGAGACGCCGATCGACGCCGAGGACGCCATGGCCCTGGCGCTCTACCGCGACCTCGACGAGGGGATCACCGCCGCCGACCGGCTGGAGGCCGAGGAGATCGTCGAGCGGATCCGCGTGGACGTGGCCCGCGCGCGAGCGGGAGGGCCGTGAGCCGCACGGCCACCCGGACCGATCGCGCTCCGCTCGCCCCGGCGATCGCGTTCACCGTCCTCGCCCTCGTCCTGGCCGTCGGCGCCTACGTGCTCGCCGGGTACGGCAAGCGGGACCGCCTGCCGGCCACCTTCGGCCTCTACGCGACGATCTTCACCGCCGGGTACGTCGGCGCGCTCGTCGTGATCCGTCGCTTCGCACCGAACGCGGACCCCGCCCTGTTCCCCACGGCGGGCGTGCTGGTCGGCCTCGGCTTCGCGATGATCTTCCGCCTGTCCGGAGGGCTCGCCGCCGAGCAGGCGACGTGGGTCTGGGTGGGGCTGCTCGCGTTCGCGGCCACGCTGATCGTCGTCCGCGACCACCGGATGCTCGACGCCTACACCTACACGATCGGCCTGCTCGGCCTGGTCCTGCTCCTCCTGCCCGTGGTGCCCGGGATCGGTCGGGAGATCAACGGCGCCCGCCTGTGGGTCGAGATCGGACCGCTCGGCTTCCAGCCGGCCGAGATCGGGAAGGTGCTGATCGTGGTCTTCCTCGCCTCGTACCTGGACCAGAAGCGGGAGCTGCTCCGCGTGGCGACCTCGCGTCTCGGCCCGCTGCGGCTGCCCTCGGCCAAGCACCTGGGGCCCGTGCTCGTGGCCTGGGGTGCCTCGCTCGCGATCCTGTTCTTCCAGCGCGACCTCGGCGCCTCGCTCCTGTACTTCGGGATCTTCGTGGTGATGATCTGGGTGGCGACCGGGCGCGCCGCGTACCTGGTGATCGGGCTGCTGCTGTTCGCCGCCGGGGCGTACGCGGGATGGGTGCTCTTCGACCACGTCCAGCTCCGCGTGGACGTGTGGCTGAACGCGCTCGACCCGCAGAAGGTGTTCGAGCAGGGTTACGGCCAGCTCGCGCAGGCGCAGTTCGCGATGGCCACCGGCGGCCTGGTCGGCACCGGTCTCGGTCAAGGCTCACCGGGGCTGATCCCGTTCGCGCCCACCGACTTCATCTTCGCGGCGATCGGCGAAGAGCTCGGCTTGCTCGGCACCACCGCCGTCCTCCTCCTGTTCGTCGCGCTGATCGGCAAGGGCCTGCGGATCGGCCGCGCGCTGGCCCCGACCGATGGGTTCGGGGCCCTCCTCGCCACGGGCCTCGCGACGATCGTCGCGCTCCAGGCGTTCGTGATCGTGGGCGGCGTGACGCGGCTGATCCCGCTCACCGGCGTGACCCTGCCGTTCACGTCCTACGGCGGCTCGAGCTTGGTCTCGAACTTCGTCCTGCTCGCGCTGCTCGTCCGCCTGTCCTCGGGGCCGGCGCCGGTCCGGGGAGGGGAGTGAGGTGGATCGGCAGATCCGACGCCTGGGCGCCGCGCTGCTCCTGCTGTTCCTGGCCGTGTTCGCGCAGATCAACTACGTCCAGGTCTTCGCCGCGGACCGGATCGCGAACGACCCGGCGAACGCCAAGCGCCAGCTGATCGCCGAGTACGAGGTGGACCGCGGCAGCATCCTCGCGCGCGACGGGACGACGGTGCTCGCCTCGAGCCGCCGCAGCGCCGGCGAGCTCCGGTACCAGCGCCGGTACCCGCAGGGCCCGCGGTACGCGCACGTCACGGGGTTCTACTCGTTCGTCTTCGGCCGGACCGAGCTCGAGGCGGCGTTCAACGACTACCTGGCCGGTGACGCTGCGGAACTGCTCCCACAAACGCTGACGGACCTGGTCCTGGGACGCGACAAGCAGGGGGCGACGATCGTGACCACGATCGACCCCGAGCTCCAAGCCGCGGCCGAGCAGGCGGCGGCGGCCGAGCCGGGCGACGTCGCGATCGCCGCGGTGGACCCGGTGACCGGGGACGTGCTCGCGCTCGTGGCCGAGCCGACCTACGACCCGAACCCGCTCTCCTCGCACGATCCGAAGGTGGTCCGGCAGGCCTGGGAGCAGCTGAACGCCGACCCGGACAAGCCGCTCGTCTCGCGGGCGACCGACGAGCTCTTCCCGCCGGGCTCCACGTTCAAGATCGTGACGGCCGCGGCCGCGCTCGAGAACGGGTTCGGCCCGGAGTCGGTGTGGCCGAACCCCCGCGAGCTCGACCTCCCGCTCACCACCGAGACGCTGGAGAACTTCGGCGGCACGCACTGCGCCGGCGGGGCGAGCCGGATCACGCTCGCCGTGGCGCTCCGGGTGAGCTGCAACGTCACGTTCGGGCAGATCGGGCTGGAGCTCGGGGCCGAGAGGCTGGCCGAGCAGGCCCGGCTCTTCGGGTTCACCGAGGAGCCGGGGCAGGACCTCGTGCCGTTCGCCATCCCGTGGGTCTCAGGCGTGTTCCCCACGCCCGAGACCTTCGAGCAGCGGACGCCGGCGATCGCCCTCTCGGCGATCGGCCAGCAGGACGTGGCGGCCAACCCGCTCCAGATGGCGCTCGTGGCCGCGGCGATCGGCAACGGCGGCGTGCAGATGGAGCCGCGCCTGGTCACCGAGGTGCGCGACCCCACCGGCCGCGTGATCGCGGAGTTCCAGCCCCGGGAGTTCTCGACGCCACTCTCCCCGGTGAACGCCGACGCGCTGACGCAGATGATGGTCGACGTCGTCGAGAGCGGGACCGGGACCGCCGCCCGCATCTCGGGCGTGCAGGTGGCGGGCAAGACCGGCACCGCCCAGCATGGGGAGGGGGCCGACCCCCACGCGTGGTTCGTGAGCTTCGCCCCGGCGCCGGCCCCGGTGATCGCCGTCGCCGTGATCGTGCTCGATGGCGGTAGCCTTGGCAGCGAAGCGACCGGCGGGCAGGTGGCCGCGCCGATCGCGCGGGCGGTCTTGGAGGCCGCCCTGGGCACCTGACGGCGCCCCGGACGGAGGGGGGATCCGACATCGATCAGCCGGTGATGCTCGGGGGCCGCTACCGCGTCGAGCGCGAGCTCGGCCGCGGCGGCATGGCCAAGGTGTTCCAGGGCACCGACACGGTGCTCGGCCGCAGCGTCGCGATCAAGGTGCTGGCCCCCCAGTTCGCCGAGGACGAGGGCTTCGTGATGCGGTTCCGGCGGGAGGCCCAGGCCGCGGCCCGGATCAGCAACCCGACGATCGTCTCCGTCTTCGACACCGGCTCGGACGACGGCGTGCACTACATCGTGATGGAGTACGTCGAGGGCAAGACCCTCGGCGAGTACCTGACCGGCGGCGGGCGGATCCTGCCCGACCGCGCGATCGACATCGCCGAGCACGTGTGCCGCGCGCTCGAGGCCGCGCATGCGCAGGGCGTGATCCACCGGGACATCAAGCCGGGCAACATCATGCTGAACGCGCGCGGCGAGGTGAAGGTCACCGACTTCGGGATCGCGCGCATGACGTCATCGACGGGTGAGACGGTGGAACAGACCGTCGCGGTGCTCGGCACGGCCTCGTACCTCTCGCCCGAGCAGGCGCAGGGGCAGCCGGTCGACGCGCGCTCGGACCTCTACTCGCTCGGCTGCGTCCTGTACGAGATGGTGACCGGGCGCCCGCCGTTCCTCGGCGACTCGCCGGTCGCCGTCGCATCCAAGCAGGTGCTCGAGACGCCCGTCCCGCCCTCGAAGCTGAACCCCGACGTCTCGCCGGACCTCGACGCGGTGATCCTGCGGGCGCTCGCGAAGAACCCGGCGAACCGCTACGGGGCGGCCGAGGAGATGCGCGCCGACCTCGAGCGCGTCCGCCGGGGCCTGCCGGTCGAGGCCACGCCGGTCCTGCCCGCGACGGGCGCCACCCAGGTGCTCGACCGGCCCCTCGGCGGGGCTCGGACCGAGGTCCTCCCGCCCTCCTACGAGCCCGAGCCCGAGCGCCGACGCTGGTGGGTCCCGGCCCTGGTCACGCTCCTGATCCTCGGGGTGCTCGGCGCCGCGCTCTGGTACCTCGCGACGAGCCTCCTCTCGGAGGAGGAGCCGGGGCCGACCGGGCCGGAGGTCGTCGTCGTCCCGAACGTGATCGGCGAGCGGTTGGGTCAGGCCCGAGCGGAGCTCGAGGAGGCTGGCCTGGTCGTCGCCGAACCGATCGTCGAGCAGGAGATCGTCGACCCCGAGACCGAGGTCCCGAACACGGTCGTCGACCAGGACCCCTCGCCGGAGGAGGAGGTCGAGGCCGGGACCGAGGTGACGCTCACCGTGCTGGTGCCGCCGGACGCCGTGACGATCCCTTCGGTGGAGAACCTGTCGCCCGACCAGGCCCAGGCCGAGCTCGAGGCGCTCGGGTTCGTGGTCGCCGGCTTCGAGGACCAGGCGAGCGACGAGATCGACGAGGGGTTCGTGATCGGCACGGACCCGCCGGCCGGGACGGAGGCGCCGTTCGGCTCGGACGTCACGATCGTGGTCTCAACCGGTGCCGGGACCGCGATCGTCCCCGAGGTCCGGTGCCAGAGCTTCGCCTCGGCCCAGAACGAGGTCGAGCGCGCCGACCTCGTGCCGCAGATCTCCGACGAGACGCGCCCGATCAACCCGTTGTGCCCGCTCGGGAACAAGGTCGCGGCGCAGGACCCGGCGCCGGGGACCGAGGTCCAGGCAGGCTCGACCGTGTTCCTGTACGCGGGCGAGGCGGCGCCGCCCACCGGGCCGACGGGGCCGACCGGGCCGACCGGGGAGGACTGAGCGTGAGCCTCTGGTTCGTCAACGAGGACTTCACCGACGAGGAACGCGCCCGGCTCGCTCCCCACTTCACGAGCCTCGACGGACCCGTGTTCGCCCTCGTGAACCTGCCCGAGGTGGTCAAGGGCGCCCTGTTCGCCCGCTACTCGCGGACCTCGAAGTCGCTGCGGCGGCTGTTCCTGGACGAGTTCGCCGAGGACGTCGGCCAGGCCGGCACGACGAGCGCGGTCGGCGTCCAGCGCGCCGAGAAGCTCTACGACAACGTCTTCTTCGAGTACGGCGACGACTCGGTCGCCCAGCTCGGCGGCGTGCACCTCGCGTGCGAGCAGGCCTCCCAGCTCCTCGCGAAGGCGATCGAGTGGGGGCGCCTGGCCGCCTACCTCGAGCAGTCCACGCGCTACATGCGCTACGACGACCGACCCGGCGCGCGGTGGCGCCTCACCGTCCCGCCCGAGATCGAGGGCACCCCGGCGCTCGAGGTGTACCTGGGGTTCGCCGACCGGACGTTCCAGGCGTACGGCCGGATGTTCGAGCCGATCGCCGAGCTGTTCCGTGACCGCTTCCCCAAGGACCCGCGGGACTCCGACTTCATCTACCGCTCGACGATCACGGCCAAGACCTGCGACACGCTGCGGGTGCTGCTGCCGGCCGGGACGCGCTCGAACCTCGGCGTGTACGCGACCGGGCAGAGCTACGAGCAGATGCTGCTTCGGATGCGCGCCCACCCGCTCGCCGAGGTCCGGGAGTACGCGGACCTGATGCTCGTCGAGCTCCGCAAGGTGATCCCGGCGTTCCTCAAGCGGGTCGACCTCCCCGACCGCGGCGTCGCCTGGTCGCGGTACCTCCAGGACACGCGCGAGCGCACGCTCGAGGCGGCGGCGAGGTACACCGAGGACGTCGAGCCCGGTCCCGACGAGCTCGTCACGCTCACCGACTTCGACCCGGAGGGCGAGGAGAAGGTGGTGGCCGCGGCGCTCTACGCGGCGACGGACCTCTCGGATGCGAAGTGCCGCGAGCTCGCGCGGACGATGGGCGACGGCGAGCGCGCCCAGGTCCTGCGTGCCTACGTCGGCGAGCGCGGCAACCGGCGCCACAAGCCGGGCCGCGCGTTCGAGCGCACGGGCTACCGGTTCGACGTGCTCTGCGACTACGGGGCGTTCCGGGATCTCCAGCGGCACCGGCCGCTCACGCTCGAGTGGCAGCGCCTGTCCCCGATGCACGGCTACGAGACGCCAGGCGAGATCGCCGACGCCGGGCTCGAGGACGGATGGCACGGCGTGATGGAGGACTCGGCGAGGACGTGGGAGGCCGCGTTCGCGGCGGCGGGCAAGGACGTCGCGCAGTACGCCGTGTCGATGGCGTACAAGATCCGCTTCGTGATGCAGATGAACGCGCGCGAGGCGATGCACCTGGTCGAGCTGCGGAGCTCGCCGCAGGGCCACCCCACCTACCGGCGCGTCGCGCACGAGATGCACCGGCTGATCGCCGAGGTCGCCGGGCACCGCGCCATCGCCGCGGCGATGTCGCACATCGCCCTCGGCGACGTGGACCTCGAGCGTCTGGAGGCCGAACGCCGGGCCGAGGCGCGTCGCAAGGCCACCCGCTCCGGGTAGCCGCAGCGGCCTCCGCTCCGGGTCCGGCCGGACTTCAGGCGCCGACCACGCTGACGTCGAGCACCGGGGCCGGGCTCGCGAACGCGACCGCGCCGACCTCGGCCCCCGTCCGCGGGTCGAGCACCGCCACCCGGTCCTGGAGCGCGACGTACAGGCGCTCGCCGTCGTCCGAGAGCCCGAGCGCCGTGGCGGGGCCCACGTCCCAGCCCTTCGCGACGTCGAGCGTCCGCGCGTCGATCGCCCACAGGGTGCCGTCGGTGCCTGCGGTCGCGACGTACAGGATCGCGTCGTCGGCGGACAGGCGCGCCGAGGTGCCCAGCGGGTCCTCGACGCCGATCGGCAGGCGCACGGTGCGCGTCTCGAACGTCCCGGTGTCCATCACGGCGATCCGTCCGAGCTCGGCGTCCACGATGTACAGCCGCTCCCCCTCCGAGGAGACCGCCATCGCCTGCGCGCTGGCGGGGCGGTCCCAGAACGCCCTCGGCAGGCCGGCGCAGTGCGCCCACCCGTCGCGGAGGTCGAGCACGTGGACGAACGAGACGGCCGTCCGGTCGGGAGCCGCCGCGCCGTGCGGCGCGTACCCGGGCTTCGCGCTCGTGTAGAGCGTGTACAGGCGGGTCCCATCCGGGCCGAGCTCCTGCTGGAGGCGCGTGCCGGGCATCCGCTCCGGCGGGCTCTTGAACGGGCCGAACACGGGACGCACCTTGCCGCGTTCGAGGTCGAGCGTCCGCACGCGGTACGCGCTCGGCGTCTCGGCGGGCAGGTGCTGGATCAGGAACAGGCGCGACCCGTCGACCGAGAACGCCTCGGGCTCGTAGTTCCCCTCGAGCTCGAAGCGCATCGGCTCGGCCGTGCCGGTCGGGTCCGCCACGACGATCGTGGTGCTCGATCGCGGGACCGGCACGGCGCGGTCCCATCCGGCGGGGAGCGGCTCCATCAGGGCCACGGCATCCCCGCTCCCCGCGGCGACCCAGCCCTCCCACCGGCCGTCGAGCGTGGTGCTCGACACGACAGCCCCGGTGGCGACCTCGATCGCCTCGAGCGTCGTCGAGCCCGCACCGTTGGCGGTCCGGAACGCGACCGAGCGGTCAGCGCTCGCGAGGGCCCCCGGGACCTCGAACAGCACCGACCCCGACGGCACGCGGAGCCCGAGCTGCTCCCCGCCCGTGCCGAGGAGCAGCACCTCCGAGGGCGCGGCCTCCACCCGGGGCGCGCTCGTGGACGGGGCGGTGCCCTGCCCGGTGCACGCCCCGAGGACCAGGGCGACGAGGGCGACGAGGGCGATGGATCTCACGGTGCGCATGACGGGGTCCCCCTTCCGCCCCTCGCCGCCCGCGGGCCCGGCGGCGCGGGGTCCGATCCGCACGTCTCGACCACAACTACCGCCCGAGCCCGCCGAAGGTTCCCGGGAACCGCTCAGCGCCCCGCTCGGTCTGGTGGGTGTCCGCTCGACGGTGGGGGTGGAGACGATGCGACGACGCGCGATCGTGTTCCTGCTCGCGGGGACGGTGGCGGGGACGGTGGCCCTGGTCCCCTCGGCGGCCTCGGCCAACGGGGGCGCGCTCATCGAGCTCGATCGGACGCACTACCTGCCGGGCGAGACCGCCGTCGCCACCGCCTACGTCTGGGTCCCGGAGCGGCGGCAGGACCTGCTCGAACGGGGGCCCTTCCACGCGTTCGTCGTGCCCTACGGCGTCGACCTCCGCGAGGGGCGCCCGATCCCCGACGAGGCGATCCGGGTCGGGACGTTCGAGGTGCTCGACGGCAAGCGGGATGCCTTCGAGCTCCGCGCGTCGTACCTCGTCCCCGACCTCCCCGGTGACTACTACCGCGTCGCGCTCTGCAACGTCCCGTGCACGGTCTCCGGGTTCGCCGAGCCGCTGTCGGGCGACATCTCGATCGTGGCGACGCAGCGTGAGGCCGAGCTGCTGACGGCCACCTCGAGGCTCGGCAACCGGCTCTTCGGGCTGCGGCGGCAGCTCCGCAAGGCCGGGAAGGAGCTCGAGTACGTGCGGACGCAGCTGGACCTGGTCGCTGCCGAGCGCTCCGACCTCCAGAGCCGGGTCGAGGAGCTGGAGGCGACGCTCGAGGCTCGTCCGGCGACGGCCGCCGCGCGGCCGGCGCCCGTCCGTCCGATCGTGGACGCGTGGGGAGCCGCTGCCCTCGCCGCCGCGCTGGCGCTCCTCGTCGCGGTGCTGGCCCTGGTCCGGCGACGGTCCGACCGGTTCCACGTCCCCGACACGATCGAGGAGCTCGAGCGCGACGTGGAGCATCCCGCCCCGCGGTAGCCGCGTAGGCTTGGGACCGGCGCCCCGCGCTCGCCCGCGATCCGGGAGCGCCTCGCGCTAGCCGCGACCAGGGAGTTCGGGTACCCTGTCGGTCCCCATGGACCGTCAAGCGACGTTCCTGCTGGCCCTCGGGCTGCTGATCGCCGCCGCGGCGTTCGTCTCCGCGAGCGGCTGGATCCTGTTCGTCCGCGACCGCCGCGCCGCGCGCGCGGCCGCCCACACCCATCACGAGGCCGTCGAGGAGCGCTAGGTGCTCGAGCTCCTCGACCTCCGGGAGCGGAGGGAGCGGCTCGAGCCCCGGCGCCTCGAGATCGACCCCGACGTCTCCGACACCGTCCGCGGCATCCTGGCCCGGGTACGCGAGGAGGGCGATCCCGCCCTGCTCGACCTCACGCTCCGGTTGGACGGCGCGGACCTGCGCGGGCGCGGGCCGGTCGTGGCGCCCGAGGAGTTCGCGAACGCGATCGACGGGATCCCCGAAACCGTGCGCCGCGCCCTCGACGCGCTCATCGACCGCGTCGCGGACCTGCACCGGCGCCAGCTCCCGCCCGAGTGGCAGGACGAGCGCGCGGGCGTGCGGTTCGGCGAGCGCGTCCGGCCGATCCGCGCGGCCGGCTGCTACGTGCCGGGCGGGCGCGCCGTGTACCCGAGCTCGGTCGCGATGACGGTGACGCCGGCGGTCGTCGCCGGCGTCGAGGAGATCGTCGTCTGCACCCCGCCGCGCGCGGACGGCTCGATCCACCCCGAGGTGCTCTACGCCGCGCGGGCGGCCGGCTCCACCCGGGTCGTGAAGGTCGGGGGCGCGCAGGCCATCGCGGCGATGGCCTACGGGACGGCGTCGGTCCCGGCGGTCGACAAGGTCGTGGGGCCCGGGAACCTCTACGTCACCGAGGCCAAGCGGCAGCTCGCCGGGGTGATCGGGATCGACGGGCTCGCCGGGCCGACCGAGCTCGTGCTGGTCGCCGGTCCCGACGCCGACCCGCGGTGGGTCGCCGCCGACCTGGTCGCCCAGGCCGAGCACGACCCGGACGCGCTGGCGACCCTGGTGGCGCTCGACGAGGGCGTGGTGCGAGACGTCGAGCACCACCTCGAGGCCGAGGTCGCCCGGGCCGCCCGCCGCGGGATCGTCGAGCGCGCGCTCCAGGGCGCCCGCGCCGTGCTCGTCGCCGACTGGGAGCACGCCGTCGAGGTGGTGAACGACCTCGCCCCCGAGCACCTCCAGCTGGCCGTGAGCTCGGCGGGTGCGTTCGCCAAGGGCGTGCGCAACGCCGGGGCGATCTTCGTGGGCGCGTTCACGCCGGTGCCGTTCGGCGACTACGGCGTGGCCTCGAACCACGTCCTCCCCACCGGCGGCACCGCCCGGTTCGCGAGCGGGCTGCGCGCGAGCGACTTCGTGAAGGTGATGTCGGTGGTCGAGATGTCGCCCGAAGCGGCCGCCGCGCTCGCACCCGAGGTCGCCGAGCTCGCCCGCAGCGAGGGCCTGGTCGGCCACGCTCGCGCCGTCGAGGTCCGGGCCGAGGACCGGAGGCGCGGACCGTGAGGACCGCGCTCCCCCGCCCCGGGCTCCGCGACGTCGAGCCGTACCAGGCCCCGCAGCTCGACGTGCGGATCCGCCTGAACACGAACGAGTGCCCGTACCCGCTGCCGGACGGGTTCCGCGACGACCTGGCCGAGGCCGTCCGGGCGCAGACCCTGAACCGGTACCCCGACCGCGAGGCGCTCGAGCTGCGGTCCCGGATCGCGGCCCTGAACGACCACATCGTCGAAGGCACGTGGGTGGCCAACGGCTCGAACGAGGTGATCCAGCAGCTCCTCCAGGCCTACGGCGGCCCGGGCAGGCGGGTCGTGCTCTTCGAGCCGACCTACGCGCTCCACTCGCGCCTCACGTGGACCACGCACGGCGAGGTCGCGCCGGTCGCGCTCGATCCCCCGTGGCGCCTGGGTCCTGGCGACCTCGACCGCGCGCTCGAGCTCGGTCCGAGCGTGGCCTTCGTGTGCTCACCGAACAACCCGACCGGCAACGCGCAGCCGGTCGAGGCGATCGCCGAGCTCGCGGCGCGGACCGATGCGTTGATCGTCGTGGACGAGGCCTACGTCGAGTTCGGTGGGGAGAGCGCCTCGCCGCTCGTGGCCCCGCGACCGAACGTCGCCGTCGTCCGCACGTTCTCGAAGGCCTTCGCCCTCGCCGGCGCTCGGATCGGCTACTGCCTGGCCGCACCCGACGTGGTCGAGGACCTCCGGAGGGTCCGGCTCCCGTACCACGTGTCGTCGCTCACGCAGGCGGCCGGGCTCGTCGCGCTCGACCACCACGAGGGGGCGCTCGCGATCCTGGACGCCGTCCGGGCGCAGCGCGACCGCATCCTCGCCGAGCTGCCGCGCCTGGGCGCCCAGGCCTTCCCCTCCGAGGCGAACTTCGTGCTCTTCCGCCCGCCGCAGGACGCCGGTCGGGTCTGGCGCGGCCTGCTCGATCGCGGTGTGCTCGTCCGCGACTCCTCCGAGCAGGTCCCCGGGTGCCTGCGCGTCACCGCGGGGACGCCCGAGGAGGTCGACGGGTTCCTGGCAGCCCTCGAGGAGGTCCTCGCGTGAGCCGTTCGTCCACCGTCGAGCGCGTCACGGAGGAGACCGATGTCCGGGTCGAGCTCGAGCTCGACGGCTCGGGCAGGGCGAGCGCGGTCACCGGCCTGCCCTTCTTCGACCACATGCTCGAGCAGCTCGGCGCGCACGCGGGGTTCGACCTCGCGGTGACGGCGAAGGGCGACCTCGGGGTCGACGGCCACCACACGGTCGAGGACGTCGGCCTCGCGCTCGGGCAGGCGCTGCGGGAGGCCCTCGGCGACAAGCGGGGGATCCGGCGGTTCGCCTCGATCACGGTCCCGCTGGACGAGGCCGCGGTCGAGGTCGCGCTGGACCTGTCGGGGAGGCCGTTCGTCGTGCACGAGGTCGACGTGCCGGCCGAGACGATCGGCACGTACGACACCGGCCTCACCGAGGACTTCGTCCGGGCCTTCGCGACGGCGGCCGAGATGACCCTGCACGTGCGGCTGGTCAACGGCCGCTCGCCCCATCACGTGGTCGAGGCCGAGTTCAAGGCCATCGCGAAGTGCCTCCAGGACGCGGTCCGCGTGATCGGCGGCGAGGTCCCGAGCACGAAGGGGATCCTGTGACGATCGCGGTCCTCGACTACGGGATGGGGAACCTGCGGAGCGTGGCCCGGGCGATCGAGCACGTCGGCGGCAAGCCCGAGGTCACCGACCACGCCGAACGCGCGCTCGCGGCCGACGGCCTCGTCGTCCCCGGCGTCGGGCACTTCGGCGCATGCATGCGGAACCTCGTCGAACGCGGCCTGGACGACGCCGTCCGCGGGTTCGTCACCGCCGGACGACCGGTGTTCGCCGTCTGCGTCGGGATGCAGGTGCTGTTCGAGGGCAGCGAGGAGGACCCGGCGCCGGGGCTCGGGATGTTCGAGGGGGTCTCGCGCCGGCTCCCGCCCGAGGTGAAGGTCCCGCACATGGGGTGGAACGTGGTCCGCTGGACCGAGCCGCACCCGTACGTCCGAGACGTCCCCTCGGGCACGCGCTTCTACTTCGTCCACTCGTTCGCGCCCGACCTCCGCGCCCATACGACGGTCGGCGTCACCGAGCACGGCCGTCCGTTCGCCGCCGCGGTCGCCCGCGACAACGTCTTCGCCACCCAGTTCCACCCCGAGAAGTCGGGCGAACCCGGGCTCCAGCTGTACGAGGCGTTCGTCCTGGAGGTCGCCTCGTGACCGCGCGAGCGCGGCCAGCGATCCGGGGGGTGGCTCCGTGATCGTGATCCCGGCGATCGACCTCCGCGGCGGCCGGTGCGTCCGCCTGGTGCGCGGCGACCCCGAGGCCGAGACGGTCGTCGGCGACGACCCGGTGGAGGTGGCCCGGCGGTTCGAGGCCGAGGGCGCCCGACGGCTCCACGTCGTCGACCTGGATGCCGTCGCCGGCACCGGTTCGAACCGCGATCTCGTCCGCGCGATCTGTCGGAGCGTGGCGATCCCGGTACAGCTCGGGGGCGGGCTCCGGACGATCGACGCCGTGGAGCAGGCGCTGGGCGACGGGGCCGCGCGCGCGATCCTCGGCACGGCCGCGACCGACCCCGACCTGGTCGCCGAGGCCATCCGCCGGTTCGGGGACCGGATCGTCGTGGCGCTCGACGTCCGCGAGGGCCGCGTCCGCACGCGCGGCTGGCTCGAGGAGGGTCCGCCGCTCGAGGAGGCGCTCGCCGCGCTGGACCCCGCAGGCGCGCCCCGGTACCTCGTTACCTCGATCGCACGGGACGGCACGCTCGGAGGGCCGGACCTCGATCTGTACCGGCGCGTGCACGGGCTCACCGACCGGCCGGTGATCGCGAGCGGCGGCGTCCGCACCGCCGAGGACGTGCGGGCCCTCGGCGAGCTCGAGCTGGAGGCCGTCGTCGTCGGCAGGGCGATCTACGCGGGGACGCTCGCGCTCGTGGAGGTGGTCCGCGGATGACCCTGGCCAAGCGCGTGATCCCCTGCCTGGACGTGGACGCCGGCCGGGTCGTGAAGGGTACCCGGTTCGTCGAGCTCGTCGACGCTGGGGACCCGGTCGAGCTCGCCGCGCGCTACGACGCCGAGGGGGCCGACGAGCTCGTGTTCCTCGACATCACCGCTACCGTCGAGGGTCGCGAGGCCACGCTCGAGGTGATCGCCCGCACCGCGGAGCAGGTGTTCATCCCGCTCACGGTGGGCGGCGGCGTGCGGAGCGACGAGGACGTCCGCGCGCTGCTCCGGGCCGGCGCGGACAAGGTCGCGATCAACAGCGCCGCGGTCCGTGACCCGGAGCTGCTCGAGCGATGCGCGGACCGGTTCGGAACGCAGTGCATGGTGATCGCGATCGACGCCAGGCGCCGGAACGGCGGGTGGGAGGTGTTCGTGGACGCCGGGCGGACGCCCACGGGCCGGGACGTCGCGGCGTGGGCCGCCGAGGCCACGGCGCGACGCGGGGCCGGGGAGGTCCTCCTCACCTCGATGGACCGGGACGGGACCGGCGAGGGCTACGACCTGGACCTGTTGCGGGCCGTCGGAGAGGCGGTCCGTGTGCCTGTCGTCGCGAGCGGCGGGGCGGGGACGGTCGAGCACTTCGCCGAGGCGCTCATCGAGGGCGGCGCCGACGCGGTGCTCGCGGCGTCGAGGTTCCACTTCGAGGAGCTCACGATCCGCGAGGTCAAGCACCACCTCGCCCGCCGTGGGATCCCGGTGAGGCTCACGTGACCGGGCCGGTCGCGCCCGACGAGCTGCGGTTCGACGGCCGCGGCCTGATCACGGCCGTGATCCAGGACGCGGAGGGCGGCGAGGTGCTCATGGTCGCGTGGATGAACCGGGAGGCGGTCCGCCGAACCCTCGAGGAAGGCCGCACGGTCTTCTGGAGCCGCTCCCGCCGGGAGCTGTGGCGCAAGGGCGACACGAGCGGGCACGTCCAGCACGTCGAGGAGATCCGCGTGGACTGCGACGCCGACGTCCTGCTCGTCCGCGTCCACCAGGTCGGGGCCGCGTGCCACACGGGCGAGCGGTCCTGCTTCTTCCGGGCGCTCGCGCGCTGACGCGTCAGGGCCGGGAGGGGTCGACGACCTCCAGCCGCCGGAAGTGCGCCCGGTAGAAGCCACGATCCCGGCTGAGCAGCCGGTCGGCACGCATCGAGGCGTGGGCGCCGATCAGGAAGTCGGCGATCACCCTGTCCCGAGATCCGTCACGTCGCTCGCGGCGGTGGCGGACCCAGGACGCGCCCGCGACGGCCGCGACCTCTGGGTCGAGCGCCGCGAACCGGATACCGAGGCGTTCGATCACCTCGAAGGCCTGATCGGGCGTCCGATACCAACCGCCGACTTCGGCCCACACCACGTCGCAGGCCATCACGCTGCCGAGCTCGAGCGCGTCGAGCAGCGCCCCCCTCGATGCGGGGCCGAAGCGGTCGTCGGCGGACAGCACGTCGAGGACGACGTTGGTGTCGATCGCGGTGATCACGACGGGGCCGGACCTCCGCGCATCTCCTCCACCAGCTCGTCGACCGCGGCCGGGAGGCGGAGGGACCCGTACAGCTCGTCGATCGGTCCCTGCGGGACCTGCTTGCGGATCCGGACGCCGTCGGCGGCGTCGAGGAACTCGATCCGGTCGCCCGGCCGGATGCCCAGCCGCTCACGGATCTCCTTCGGGATCGTGACCTGGCCCTTCACGGTGACGCTGCTCGTCGCCATTACGGATCGAGTATTACCCCTTACCGTTCGGGTGTCCATCGCTGAACGGCTACACTCGCCGCCCATGCTCAAGCTGGTCATCCCCAAGGGATCGCTCGAGACGCAGACGCTGCGCCTGTTCGAGGAGGCCGACCTGCGCGTGATCCGGAGCTCGGAGCGGGACTACCACGGCCGGATCGACGATGACCGGATCGAGCGCGTCTCGCTCCTGCGACCGCAGGAGATCCCCGTCTACGTGCAGGACGGGCTGTTCGACCTCGGCATCACGGGCCAGGATTGGCTCGCCGAGACCGGCGCCGACGTCGAGGTGTTGACCTCGCTCGCCTACGCCAGGAGCGGGACGGGGCACGGCACGAAGGTCGCCCTCGCCGTGCCGACCGATCACCCGGCGAACAGCGCCAAGGAGATGCCGCCGGGCTCCCGGATCTCGACCGAGTTCGAGCGCCTGACGCAGCGGTACTTCGACGACCTCGGGATCGACGTCCACGTCGTGTGGTCCTTCGGCGCCACCGAGGCCAAGGTCCCCGAGATCGTGGACGCGATCGTCGACGTGACCGAGACGGGCAGCACGCTCCGGGCGCACGGGATGAAGGTGATCGAGACCCTGATGACCTCCGAGCCGGTGCTGATCGCGAACCGCGCCTCGGCCGGGGACCCGGGCAAGCGGGCGGCGATGGACGACATCGTCACGCTGCTCCTCGGCGCGCTCCGGGCGGAGGGTCGGGTCTTGATCAAGCTGAACGTGGCCGCGGCCAGCCTCCCTGCGGTCCTCGAGGTCCTGCCGGCGATGAAGTCACCCACGGTCTCCTCGCTCCAGGAGGGCGGTCACGCGGTCGAGACCGTGGTGGACAAGTCGCAGGTGAACCGCCTGATCCCGCTGCTCAAAGCTCGTGGCGCGACCGACATCCTCGAGCTGCCGATCTCGAAGATCGTCCCCTGACCGGGGTCATGCACCGCCGTTCTCGTCCTCGGGGTCGACCGACCCGACCGTCTCCTCCGAGGCGCGGCGTTCGACCGTGAGGTCCTCGGCCTCGGCCCTGGCGAGCGATGGCCCGACCCACTCGTGCCCGCACGAGTACCGGCGGACCTCGCGCGCATCCGGGTCCTGCCACGGCGAGGTCGAGCTCATCACGCGGCTCGCATAGCCGACGTCGGCGAGCACCCCCCGGCCGCAGACGGGGCAGCGCACGTCCTGCGTCGAACGCTCCTCCACGTCCTCATCGTACCCACGTCCGCGGAGCCGACACCCCTTGCTAGAGTCGGACCCCGGGAGGTGCCGCGATGGAACAGCGACTGGGCGGACGCACGGTGGCCGTGCTGCTCGAGGAGGGGTTCGAGGACCTGGAGTTCTGGGTGACGGTGATGCGCCTGCGCGAGGAGGGCGCCGCGGTGACGATCGTCGGCACGGAGGCGGGCAAGCGGTGCCGAGGGAAGCACGCGCTCGAGGCGACGAGCGAGGCCGCTGCGCGCGACGTGTCGGCGGACGCCCTCGACGCGCTCGTCGTCCCCGGCGGATGGGCGCCGGACAAGCTCCGCCGCTACCCCGAGGTGACCGATCTCGTGCGCAAGGTGCACGACCAGGGGAAGGTGGTCGGGCTGATCTGCCACGCCGGCCTGGTCGGGATCTCGGCCGGGATCGTCGCGGGCTCGCAGGCCACGGGGAGCCTCGGCATCAAGGACGACCTCGTCAATGCCGGCGCAACCTGGGTCGACGAGCCCGCGGTCCGCGACGGCAACCTCGTCTGGGGCAGGGTCGTCGAGGACATCCCCGACTTCTGCCGGGAACTCGTCGACGCGATCGCCGGGCGGGGCTGAGGCGTGCTGAGGGGCGCGATCGCGGCGGCGGTGACGCCGCTCACCGACGGGGGCGGCGACGTCGACGAGGAGGGGATCGGCCCGCTCGCGCGGTTCCTCGCCGATGGGGGCATGCAGGGCGTGCTCGCCTGCGGAACCACGGGCGAGGGGATCCTACTCTCGGTGGACGAGCGCCGCCGCGTCGTCGAGGCCTACCTCGCCGACCGACCCGCGGGCTTCCAGGTCGCGGTGCACGCCGGCGCCCAGACCACGGCCCAGACGGTCGCCCTCGCGGCGCACGCCCGGGAGGTCGGCGCCGACGCCGTCGCGGTGATCGCGCCGCCCTACTTCCCGCTGGACGCCGAGGAGCTGTTCGGGCACCTGCGCGCGGCGGCGGCCGCGTGCGACCCCGTGCCCTTCTACGTCTATGAGTTCGCCGGCCGCTCCGGGTACGCGATCCCGGTCCAGGTCGTGCGGCGCCTGCGGGGGGCGTGCCCGAACCTGGTCGGGATGAAGGTGTCGGACACCCCGTGGAGCGCCGTCGAGCCCTACCTGCTCGAGGGCCTGGATCTGTTCGTCGGCTCGGAGCCGCTCACCTTGGAGGGGTTCGAGCACGGCGCCGTCGGGACGGTGAGCGGTCTCGCCGCCGCGTTCCCGGAGATCGTGGCCGAGCTCGTGCACCGACGGAGCCGGGCGGCGCACGAACGCGTCGTCAAGCTGCGGCGCCTGCTCGGCTCGCTGCCGTTCATCGCGGCCCTGAAGGAGGTCCTCGGCGCCCGCGCCGTGCCCGTCCGGCCCGACGTCCGGGCCCCGCTCCGCCCGCTCGCCGCCGAGGAACTGGAGCGCGCCCTCGAGGCCGCACGCACGGTCGGCGCGCTCCAGGCGGTGGGCGGCCGAGGCTCCGGGCGCCCGTAGCTCCCGAGCGCCCGGAGCCCCTCGACGCCGGGTTCCTCAGCCGCGTCGGTGCGCGCCCGCAAGCTGCGCCTGATGGACTTCTTGCTCGGCCTCGACGCCGGGTTCCTCAGCCGCGTCGGTGCGCGAGGATGCCGCGGAGGGCGACCAGCGCGCCCACCACGAAGATCAAGGTGCCGAGGTAGACCAGGCCGAGGTGCCCGATCGTGTCGAAGTCGTTCGGGTAGTGCGCCGGCAGGGCCACCGCGAGCCCGACGACCGGCGCCGACACCGCACCGACCCACGCCCACGCGTCCCCCTGCCGCACGTACCGCAGGAGGAACAGCACCGCGACCGCCGTCGCGGCGATGAAGCCCGCCACGGCGATGTGCAGGTGCCCCACGTAGTGGAACAGCGAGGGGCTGAACCCGACGATCTCGTCCTTCCCCACGTCCACCTCGTTCGGCCCGATCCCGAGCTCCAGGAACGAGTCGGTGAAGTTCAGGACGAAGAAGATCGCCGCGTAGCCGATGAACCCGACCGCCCCGGCTCCCATCAACCTGGTGCCGGCGCGCAGGGCCTGCTCCGCGCCCTGCTCTCGGACGCGACCAACCGCTGCCGTCGCCACGTTCCCCACCTCCTTCTCACGACGTGGCGCTGCCCGAGGGCCGCTCGCTGCCTCCCCGCCGGCCGGCCCGAACGCGAACGCGGAGACCGACCCTCGGTTCCGATCCCTCGACCGGGAACGACGCCCGCCGGAACCCTCTGATTGCACCGCGGCCGGTATGCAATAACTCAGCGCGTCCGGACGTCCTGGAGGTTGGCGAGGTCCGACGGGTCGGGGCGACACCGGCCGCGGCGACCGCTCGCCGGCGACGCTCCCGCTAGACGTCGAGCGCATGGAGCACCTCGGAGAGGTGCTCCATGCGCTCCCCCGACCAGTCCTCGGCGTGGGGTCGCAGCGCGGGCATGTCGGCCTCGGCTGGGTCACGGATCAGGACGGCTCGCATCCCGACGCCGGCGGCGCCCGTCAGCTCCCGGTAGCTCCCGTCCCCCACGTACAGGCATGCCCGCGGCTCCACGCCGAGCCGCTCGCAGGCGAGGAGGTAGATCGCGGCATCGGGCTTGCGCAGGCCAACCTCGGAGGAGAAGACCTCCACCTCGATCATCGGGGCGAGGGACGAGGCGCGCCACAGCGGCGGCGTGTCAGGCGCGCACATGCTGACGAGCGCGGTGGGCACCGACCGGCGGCGGAGCTCGGCCAGGACCTCCTCCGCGCCAGGCCGCGGCACGAACCACTTGCGGTACAGCGCGGCCCGGGCCTCGAGGGCCTCGGCCAGCTGCGAGGTCGTCGGCCAAGCGCCGGAGCGGGCGGCCACCGTGCGGAGGTTCTCCTCGATGTCGCCCAGCCGCCCGGTCTGCCGCTCGATCGCCGTGGCCTCCCAGGCGGCCCGGAACCGCTCGGGGTCGGCCTCCATCGCGGCGGCGCTCACGTCGAGCCAGGCGTCCCACTCCGACCGCGGGAACTCGTGCAGGAGCGTGCCGAACAGGTCGAACACCACCGCGCGGATCACGGGGGCAGCCACTCGTCCTGGAGGAGGCCGTATACGAGCAGGTCGTAGTGGCCGTGGGTGCCACGGCCGGCCCCGCGGGCGACTCCCTCCCGTCGGAACCCTTCGAGGGCGCCCTCGTCGGCGACGACGCCCTCCAACCACTCACGCTCGTCATCGATCGTCCGTGTCTCAGCGATCCAGGCCATCCACGGGTCCAGGCGCTCGCGTTCGGCCTCGACGGCCTCCCAGAGCGGCTCCAGATCGTCCATCCGCAGCCGGCGGAGGATCGCGCCCTCGCCGAGGTCGACCGGCAGCGGGCTCACGACGGGGACGTGCCCGCCTCCGCCTTGCGGCGCTCCTCCTCCATCAGCACGCGGCGCAGGACCTTGCCGATCATCGTCTCGGGCAGCGAGTCGCGGAACTCGATCAGCTTCGGGACGCGGTAGCCCGTGAGCCCGTTCGATGGGTCGCGGACCCACCGGTCGATCTCGTCGGGCGTCGCGCTCTCGCCCTCCCTCAGGACGATGAACGCCTTCACGGCCTCGCCGGTCCGCTCGTCGGGAACCCCGATCACCGCCGCCTTGGAGATCTTCGGGTGATGGTACAGGACCTCCTCGACCTCGTTCGGGTACACGTTGAACCCGGAGACGATGATCATCTCCTTGAGACGATCCACGATCCGGAAGTACCCGTCGGGGTCCATCACGGCCACGTCCCCGGTGTGCAGCCATCCGTTGATGATCGTCCGCGCGGTCTCCTCCGGACGGTTCCAGTAGCCGAGCATCACCTGCGGACCGCGCACACACAGCTCGCCGCGCTCGCCCGGGCTCAACACGCGGTCCGGGTTCTCCAGGTCGACGATCTTGCAGTCGGTGTCGGGGACCGGCAGGCCGATCGAACCCGCCCGGCGCTCGCCGTGGAGCGGGTTCGCGTGCGTCACGGGCGAGGCCTCGGTCAGGCCGTACCCCTCCACGAGGGTGGCGCCGCCGGTGATCTCGGCGAACCGGGTGGCGACGGCCGTGGGCAGCGGCGCGCCCCCCGAGATGCACGCCCGGACGGACCGCAGGTCGTACTTCGCGGCGAGCGGCGACTCGTTCAGCGCGGTGAACAGCCTCGGCACGCCGGGGACGAAGGTGGGCTTCTCCCCGTCGATCTCCTCGAGCACCAGGTGCAGGTCACGTGGGTTCGGGATCGGGACCAGCTTGCCCGCGGTCAGGATCGCCGCGTTCATCACGAGCATCCCGAACGAGTGGAAGAACGGGAGCGAGCCGAGGAGCCCCTCCTCCGCCTCCCGCAGCTCCAGGTACGTCGCTCCCTGCATCGCGTTCGCCACCAGGTTGCGGTGCGAGAGCATCGCGCCCTTGCTCACGCCGGTGGTGCCCCCCGTGTAGACGAAGGCCGCGGCGTCACGGACCGGGTCGACGTGCGCGGCGACCGGCGCGGGCCCGGCCGAGCGCATCCAGCTCGTCCAGCGAAGCACCTGGGCGTCCCGCGGGACCGGTGGCCACGGCTTGCCCTGCTCGCGCTGCATCTTCCTGAACCGCAGCGCGGGCGCGAGCTGCTTCTTCGGGAACGGCATGTACTCGTGCAGCCCGGCCACCACGACGTGCTCGATGCCGAGCGCGGGGAACAGGCTGCCGAAGTCCTGGTACAGCAGGTCGAGCACGATCGCGACCTTGGGCTCGTAGTCGCGCAGCTGATGCTCCATCTCCCGCTTGGTATAGAGCGGGTTGTTGCCGACCACGACCGCGCCCAGTCGCGTCGTGGCGTAGTACGCGATCACGTACTGCGGGCAGTTCGGCATCACGAGGGCCACGCGGTCCCCCCGGCCGACGCCCAGGGAAGCCAGCGCGGCCGAGCACCGCTCGACCTCCCGGAGGAGGTCCGCGAACCGCATCGTGCGCCCGAACCAACGGATCGCCACCGCGTCGGGGTGCTTGCGCGCCGAGGTCTCGAGCATGCCGAACACCGAGATGTCGGGGTAGGGCTCGAGGGTGTGCGGGACGCCGGGCGGGTAGCTCTGGAACCAGGGTCGGTGCTCGGTCATGGCGGTGGCATCATGCCCCGAGCGCCGGCGCGGGCTCAAGCCCGAGGCGGGCTCAAGCCCGGCGCGGGCTCAAGCCCGAGGCGGGCTCAAGCCCGAGGCGGGCTCAAGCCCGAGGCGGGTAGGCTCCCGGTC
>Ga0073934_10001948_pt1 | contig 46061 bp, 38 predicted proteins | sample LarsenN4metaG_FD_76834 | JGI IMG/M metagenome (GOLD analysis project Ga0073934, IMG submission 76834) | Hot spring sediment bacterial and archeal communities from British Columbia, Canada, to study Microbial Dark Matter (Phase II) - Larsen... ...
CGAGCCAGGGAATCGTCGAGGCCTTGCGAAAGGTCTATGACGCCCGCGGCCTGCTGCGGGAACTTGGTCTGGATAACTAGCCAATGCTCTCCGTTTTCTGTTCTCCGTGCCGGTACACACAGGGCCGTCACGCCACAAGGGCCCTTGGGGCCGAGATGAAGGCGTTGGGGCTCCCGGGTCCGGTGCTGGTGGTCGCCGGCCGGTCGGCGCGCGGACTTCTGGAGGCGGTCTGGCGCGAGACGTTCGGAGAGGCGGGCATTTCCTATTCGGTTTACGGGTTCGGCGGCGAGTGCTCGCACGCGGAGATCGCCCGAATCATGGCCGCGGCGCAGGAGGCCGGGGCGCGCACGATCGCCGGCGCCGGAGGGGGGAAGGTGCTCGACGCGGCCCGGGCCGCCGCCGCGGGTCTCGACGTGCCGGTGGTCAACTGTCCGACCGTGGCGTCCAGCGACGCGCCGTGCAGCGCGCTATCGGTCATCTACACGGACGAAGGCCAGTTTCAGGAGTACCGCTTTTACAGGAAGAATCCCGACCTGGTGCTCGTGGACACATGGGTGGTCGCGCAGGGACCGCCGCGACTGCTGGCGGCCGGGATGGGCGACGCCCTGGCGACGTGGTTTGAGGCGAAGACATGCGTGGCGGGGCACGTCAGAAATATGCGGGGCGGCGGATCGACCCGGAGCGCCCTGGCGCTGGCGGAGCTTTGCTACCGGACCCTGACGGCGGACGGCGTGGAGGCGATGGAGGCGGTACGGCGCAAAGTGGTGACGCCGGCGCTCGAGCGGATTGTCGAGGCCAATACGCTGCTTTCCGGACTCGGGTTTGAATCCTCCGGGCTGGCCGCCGCGCATGCCGTTCATAACGGGTTGACGGCGGCCCCCTTGACGCGGGGGTATTTCCACGGCGAGAAGGTGGCGTTCGGGACGCTGGTGCAACTGGTTCTCGAGGGGGCTTCCCGGCGGGAACTTCAAGAGGTTCTGGCGTTTTCGAAGAGCGTCGGGCTGCCCGTGACGCTGGAGGGCGTGGGCTACCGGGAGATGCCCGGTGATCTGCTCGCCAGAGTGGCCGAGAGAGCCACGGCGCCGGAAGAGACCATCCACAACGAACCTTTTCCGGTGACGCCCGGGATGGTCGCCGACGCGATCCTGGCCGCGGATGCCCTGGGGCGTTCGCACTAGCAGGCGACCGGCACTCCTTCTCCAAAGGCGGGTGATCCCGGAGGGGAAAGAGCCGGGCGGACGGGGCGCAACGCGGCGGGAGCCTGCGCCGTCTAGCTACGCATGTGGAAACCAATCGCGCTGACTGCTCTCCTGGCGGCGGCCGCCGGGGCCGGGCAATTCGAATACAAGGTCCTGGCGACGACCAAAACTTCGACCATGGAGAAGGAGTTAAACGAGGCTGCGGAGGCGGGCTACGCCTTTGTGGCGGTCATGGGCGGAAGCACGGCCGGGGCCGGTTCGGCGGAGGTCGTGGCGGTGATGAGGAAACTGCCTGCCCAAGAAACGAAGAGATCGTATCGCTTGCTGGCCACCAGCCGGACGTCCACGATGCAGAAGGAAATGGCCGAACTGGCCAGGAGTGGCTACGACTACAAGGGACAGACGGTCTTCAGTTCCGCTTTCGGAGGCCGCGAGGTGGCGGTGATCATGGAGCGGTCGGGCGATACGGGCGGGCCGGGTGTCGAGTTCAAGCTGGTCGCGACCAACCGGACATCGACGCAACAGAAAGAACTGAACGAGGCCGGCCGGGACGGGTTCGAACTGGTCGGGCTGACCGTGGGGCAGACCGCTTTTGGGGGTAATGAGCTAGTATCGATTCTGCGACGGAGAGCGGAATAGCCTGAAGGCGGCGGGGGCGGATCAGCGGGGCGGATTCTCGATCCGGTAGAGGTGCGAATCGGAGCGCAGATAGAGTGCTCCCCCGGAAACAGCGGGGGACGCCAGGCAGCGTCCCTCGATGCGGTTCCGGGCGAGCTGGCGATAGACGGTCCCGGGAGCAACGACGACGGATTCGCATTCTTCGCTCAGGAAATAGATGCTGCCGCCGGCATACACAGGGGACGCCGAATAGTTGCCGCCCAGCCGTTCGCGCCAGTGTTCTTTCCCGGTCCGGGCGTCGACGCACGTCGCCACGCCGTTGTCGGCGACGAAGTACAACTCGTCACCCACCAGGAGGGGAGAAGGCGTCAGAGGAATCCCTTTTTTCAACGTCCAGGCGATGTGGGTGGCGGTGACGTCGCCCCTGCCATCCGGACGGACGGCCAGCAGGTCCGCCTGATCGAAGCCCGTGCACAGGTAGACCAGTCCGTGTCCGAACACGGGGCGGGGGACATTGGAGTAGCCTTTTCCGTAGGAGACGCTCCAGATCTCCTCGCCGGATTCGGGGTCGTAGGCGAAGGCGCGCCAGGCGCCCGGACTGATCACCTGGTCCCGACCGTTGACGGTGATTGCAAGCGGGGTGGTGTAGGCCTGATAGCCTTCGCGCGGCCGCTTCCACCGGATCTCGCCGGTCATTTTGTCGAGAGCGACGACATATTGGATGTCGTATCCGTCGCAGCTGATGATGAGCGAGTCGCGGTAAAGCAGGGGAGACCCGCCGGGTCCATGGCGATGATAGTATTCGAGCCGGGTCTTCCACAGGATTTCGCCGTTGGTTCGGACACAGGCAGTGCCGTGCGAGCCGAAGTGGACGTAAACGCGGTCGTCGTCAACGATGGGGGTAGGCGAGGCCTGGCTGTTCTTCTTGTGCCCGGGAACGGAGCCATCGAGGCGGAAGACTTCGATGTTTTGCTGGATCTCGCCGGTCTTGCGGTCAACGGCGAGCAGACGCAGGGAGAGTCCGTCGGCCGCCGCCGTCGTGAGCCAGATGGTGTCGCCGCTGATCGACGGCGAAGACCAGCCCAGGCCCGGAATCGCGGTCTTCCAGCGGATGTTGCGGGTGGGGCTCCACTCGAGCGGCAGTCCGGTTTCGCGGGAATGCCCGTCTCCGGCCGGCCCGCGAAATTGCGGCCAGTCTTCCGCGCGGGCCACGACGGCCGCGATGAGGATCGACAGAAGCGGAGACATGTTTCCACATCGTACTACTGTTCGCTATGCTGGTTTGCGTGAAAAAACCGCTTGCCGCCGCCCTGGTTCTGGCGCCGGTGCTGGCCCAGCAACCCCGCGTCAACGAAGGACGAGCCCTGTTCGTCAAGAACTGCTCGGCGTGCCACGGCGACAACGCCAAGGGAGGGCGCGCCTCCGATCTGACGACCGGCCAGTGGAAGCACGGCGGAACGGACGAGGACCTGTTCCGGAACATCCGCGGGGGGATTCCGAACACGCAGATGCCCGCCTTCGCCATGCCGGACGACGCTATTCGCGCGATGATCGCCTTCCTTCGCTCCATCACGGTGGAAGACGCGGCGATCACCGGGGATCCCGGCGCCGGGCGCGACCTGTTTTTCGGCCAGGGGGGGTGCGCGCGGTGCCACATGTTCGACGGGCGTGGCGGCCGGCTTGGCCCGGATCTGACGGGAATGAGCGGACAACGCCGGGTCGGCGATCTGACAAGGGCGATGGGTTCTCCATGGCAGGGAGTGGAGGTGACGCTTTCCGGCGGGGGGAAGCTGTCCGGGGTCTCCCGCGGCGAAGATACATTCTGGTTGCACGTGATCGATCCGGAGGAGAAGATCCATTTTTTCGACAAGCGCGCGGTCAAGGCGCGAAGCACCTCTTCTCCCCATCCGAGCCTGACGGAGGAGCAGACGAAGAACCTGGTCGCATTTCTTATGAAAACCGGGCGGGGCGTCCTCGCGCCGGGCGAATGGCGGCCGGCGGCGGATCTCAACGTGACCTGGGATCGCATCCGCAGCGCCGAGCGCGAACCGCAGAACTGGCTCACCTACTGGGGCGATCTGCGCGGGACGCACTCGAGCGGTCTGAAGCAGATCACGCCGGCGAACGCCGGCCGGATGGTTCCGAAGTGGACCTTCCAGACGGGAGGCAACACGGTACAGACGACGCCGATCGTCGTCGATGGAATGATGTTTGTGACGGGCCCATTGAACAACGCCGCGGCGCTCGACGCGCGAACGGGGAAGCCGTTCTGGCGGTATTCGCGGCGTCTGCCTAACGTCGCTTCGCACTGCACGGTGATGACGAACCGGGGGTTTGCGATTCTGGGCGACCGTCTGTATATGGCCACGCTCGATACGCACCTGGTCGCGCTGGACGCCAAGACCGGAAACGTGATCTGGGATGTCGCCGTGGATGATTACAAGAAGGGATTTTCGATCACGCATGCACCGCTCGCGGTGGACGGAAAGATCATCGTCGGGGTGACATCGGGCGAGTGCGGGCTGGTGGGATTCGTGGACGCCTTCGACGCGGCCACGGGAAAGAAGCTGTGGCGCACGTATTCGACGCCGCGGCCGGGGGACCCGGCGCGCAAGACGTGGTCACCGGAAGAGTCGGCCGATTTCGGCGGCGCGCCGACATGGATGACGGGCACCTACGATGTCGAGACGAACACGCTGTTCTGGACCACGGGCAACCCCGGTCCGGACTACGACGGGCCGGTGCGCGAGGGCGACAACCTGTGGTCGTGCTCGGTGCTGGCGCTCGATCCGGAGACGGGCCGCATGAAGTGGTATTTTCAGTTCACGCCGCACGATGTCCACGACTGGGATGGGAATCAGACCCCCGTGCTGGTGGACGGAGTGGTCCGCGGCCGGCAGCGGAAGCTGCTGATCACAGCCAACCGCAACGCGTTCTACTACGTGCTGGACAGGGTCACGGGGGAGTTTCTGACCGGGCAGGCCTTCGCCAGACAGACCTGGGCCAAGGGGTTGGACGACAAGGGCCGGCCGATCGTGCTGCCGAACACGACGCCCACTCCCCAGGGCAACTATGTCTGTCCTGACGCGGCGGGAGCGACAAACTGGGGAGCGCCGTCGTATGACGCCGCGACAGGATTCCTGCTGGTTTCGGTTCGGGAAGCCTGCGCCACGTACTTCAGCGTCACCAAGCCGCCGGTGCCGGGCGAGGGGTACACAGGGGGAGGCCAGGAGATCGACCCGAAGATCGGGACGCCCGGATCGGTGCGGGCGCTTGAGGCGACGAGCGGCCGGCGGGTATGGGACTTCCCGATTCACATCGGCTCCTCGTCGACCGGGGTACTGGCGACGGCAGGAGGAGTGGCATTCGCCTCCAGCGCGGACGGCCACCTGATCGCGCTCGAAACGAGAACGGGGAAGCTCCTCTGGCATCACTACACAGGAGCGCCGATCATCACGTCGCCGATGTCGTTCGCGGTCGATGGCCGGCAGTATGTGGCGGTGGCGGCGCAATCGGCGATCATGGCGTTCGGGCTGCACTGAGGGTCCGGCCGGGCCGCGTCTAGAGGCGGACGATGGTCTTTCCGATGTTCTCTCCGCGCATCATGTCGAGGAAGGCGCGCGGAGTATTCTCGAACCCGTCGACGAAATGCTCACGGTGTTGGAGGCGGCCTTCGCGGAGCCAGGCCGCCAGCGCAGCGCGGCCTTCGGGGAACCGTGCCGCATAGTCGGTGACGAGGAAACCCTCCTTGCGGGCGCGCTTGACGATCAGCAACCAGTCGAGCCGGGGGCCTGAGGCAGCCTCTTCAAGGTTGTACTGAGAAATCTGTCCACAGACCGCGATGCGCGCCTTCACGTTGAGCAGGGCCATCACGGCGTCGGAGACGGGTCCGCCGGTGTTGTCAAAGTAGATGTCGATTCCAGCCGGGCACAGCGGGGCCAGATGGCGACGGTAGTCGCTCACAGTTTTGTAGTTGAAGGCGGCATCGAAGCCAAGCTCATTGACGACCCAGCGGACTTTCTCGTCGGCGCCGGCCACGCCGACGACGCGGCAGCCGTGAATCTTGCCGATCTGACCGGCGATCGAGCCGACGGCGCCCGCCGCGCCGGAGACGACGAGAGTTTCGCCGGGTTTCGGATGGCCGATGTCGAGCAGTCCGAAGTAGGCGGTCAGCCCGGTGTGGCCGAGCACGCCGAGGTAGGCAGAGGGAGGTGCCAGCTCCGGGTCGATCCTGAAGAAACCCCGAGGCTCGCCGACCCAGTGCGACTGCCAGCCGGTGATCCCGGCTATCCAGTCGCCGGCGGAGAAAGCGGGGTGGTGCGAGGCGGTCACGCGGGCCACCCCAGCACCGGTCATTGTCTCACCCAGTCCCACCGGAGGCGCGTAGGATGGGGCGTCGCGCATGCGGGACCGCATGTAAGGGTCGACCGAGAGGAAGGCGACCCGCGCGGCGATCTCACCAGCTCCGGGTTGGCGAAGCGGAGCGGACTCGATGCGGAAATCAGACTCCCGGGGCTCGCCGGAGGGACGGGCGGCCAGCACAAAGCGGCGGTGTGACTCGGTGGTGGTCATAAAGGAAGAGTGACGTGACGGATCCGTTCGGGGTCCTCAGCCTGCCGGGCGCGGGCCATTCGGGCGGCCCAGTCCGCGCCGGCGAGCACAACCATCGATGCGAGGAAACTCCACAGGATGATTGAGACGGAGTGATAAAACGGGCCGTATTCGGCGGCCAGTTTTCGGCTGATCGCCGGCCAGCCGACGATGTAGAGATACTTAAGAAGTTCTTCGAGCGCGCCGACCAGGATCGCGGCGGGCACGAGGCAGCGTTTGGGAACTTTGCCGTTGGGGAGGAGCCAGTAGACCAGAAAGAGCGCCAGCACCGAGATGGGAAGGGCGAAAAACTTGAACACGGCCAGATTCATCCAGGTGGTGATCTGGGCGCGGCCGTAACCCAGTTCCTGCCATATCTGCTGATTGATGGCGGTGAGCAGGGTGGAAACCAGCACCAGGGCGCCGCAGGCGAAGATGAGGCCCAGGCTGACAATCTGATTGCGCACGAAACTGCGGTTGGTCCGGATGCCCCAAGCTTTGTTCAGCGCTACTTCCAGGGGCTCGAAGATGCCGTTGGCGGTAAACAGGAGGAGGAACACCGAGGTGACCTGAAAAGGGCGCTGGCCCACCAGGCGCGCCAGGTCGTAGTGGATCATCCGTTCGATGGGCCCAGGGAAGAAATCCTTGAGCGCAAGATAGATGGCCTGTTCAGCGGCGGGCCACTGAAGGACGTGGCGGCAGATTCCCGTCATGACGATGAGGAACGGGAAGAAGGAGAGGAGCACGTTGGCGGCCATAGAGAAGGCGTAGACGTGGACTTCCGTTTCCATGACATAGCGGAGCGTCGGGCGGAATGGCGCAAACACGGGCAACTCCAGGCTACCGCGAACGGCTTGTTCGAGTCGGGTCGACTGGTTCAGAGGACTCCGATACGGGCCGCGCGCGAGGTGCTAGCATAGGAGAGCTTGGTAGCCGGGGGCAGGTAGTGTATTGTCCGGCTGAGCCGGTTATTACCCTGAAATCCACAGTAAGTCGAGGTTCTGACATGAGCACGAACGCGCACGAAAATGATGGCGCGAATGTAACTGAACCACGGCGCCCGAATGGCCCGGGGCAAGCAGGAGACTTGCGGGCAGCCGCGGCCGAGCCGGGCGGGAGCAATGTCGAGCGGATTCGGGACATCCTGTTCGGCAATCACATGCGGGATTACGACACGCGATTCAAGAGGCTGGAGGAGCAACTGGCCAAGGAGTCCTCGGAACTGCGCGAGTCGACGCGGCGGCGTTTCGAGGCGCTGGAAGCCTTCGTCAAGGGAGAGATCGAGGCGCTGTCCCAGCGGATCCGGACGGAGAAAGAGGACCGGTCCGCGGAAGCCCGCCATCTCGCGGCGGAGTTGAAGACGTTGAGCGATACGCTGAGTCAGCGCCTGTCCCAGGTGGCGGAGCAGGACGCCGCCGCGCAGCGGGATCTCCGGAACCAGATTCTGGACCAGTCAACGCGGCTGGGCGACGAGTTGACGCGGGCGCGGGAGGCGGTGATCGCCACGGTCGAGCAGCGGTTCGAGGAACTTCGCAAGGACAAGACGGATCGCGCCGCGCTGGCGGCCCTGTTCTCCGATATCGCGCTGCGGCTCCGGGGCGAGTTCACGCTGCCTGAAGTCGACGGTTAGTCATGGCTGGGCAGGCGCCCCCGGAACCGGAATCGAACGGATCTCCCCCGCGGGGGGCTGTCCGGACCGCGGACCCGGAGATCGAATCCCTGCGGCGGCTGCTGTTTGGCGACGAGTGGGCCCGAGTGGCGGAGTTGTCCCGCCGTATCGGAACACCGGACGGTTTCGCCGCGGAAGTCTCGAAGACGCTGGCGCGGGCGATCGTACGGGCCTCGGGGAACGACAAGAGGCTGCGGGCGGCGCTTCAGCCATCGGTGGAGGAATCGCTGCGGATCTTCGCGCGCCGGGATCCGAAGACGCTTGCGACGATCCTGTTTCCGGCCATCGGGGGGGCGATCCGCAAGTCGATCTCTGCGTCGATTCACGGATTGATCGAATCGCTGAACGCGACGATCGAGCAAAGCTTTTCGCTGCGGGGCCTCGAATGGCGGCTGGAGGCATGGCGGACAGGAAGGCCGATCGGCGCGATCGTGCTGGCGAAATCGCGTCTGTTTCGGGTGGAACAGGTATTCCTGATCCACCGGGCGTCGGGAGCGCTGTTGTGCCAGCGGTCGGCTCCGGGCGCGCGCGGGGCGGACCCGGCCATGGTGTCCGGCATGCTGACGGCGATCTCGGATTTCGTCTCGGACTCCTTCGGCGGCGAGGCGGAGGATCAGGAACTCGGCTCCATTCAGGTGGACGACCTGCGGGTTTGGATCGTCAACTCGCCCCGAGCGCTTCTGGCCGCGGTGGTGCGCGGGTCGGCTCCTTACGAGATGTTCAGCCGCCTGCGCGCGGCGCTGGAAGAGATTCACGCGCGGCTTCCGGAGGCGCTGCTCAGTTTTCGCGACGACACGGCAGCCTTCGAGGCGGCTGGTCCCATCCTGGAGAATTGCCTTCTGGGCCGGGGGGCGCCGGGAGGCGCCGGGAAGGGGATGGGAAAAGGGATCGTCCTGGCGGCTGCCGCCGTCATACTGGCCGCCGCCCTCGGAGTTTGGTGGCACCGGGAGGGCGCGCGATGGAGGGCGTTGACGAAGGCGATCGAGTCGCAGCCGGGCATCGCCGTCACGGAGGCCCGGATGGGGCGGTGGGGTCCCGGCCGGATCGCGGGCCTGCGTGATCCCCTCGCGGCCGACCCGGGCGTTCTGGCGGCCGAAGCCGGTTACGCGCCCACGGCGATCTCGTTTCACTGGCGGCCCTTTCTGTCGCTCGATCCGCCGATTCAGGCGGCGCGTGAGATCGAGTCGATTCGCGAGACGCTGGCGTCAAAGGAGGTCCTCTTCGACGTGGGCTCCGTCCGGATCCCGGCTCACCAGCGGTCCGTTCTGATCGAGATCACGTCGGCGGCGCGAAGGCTCGCGAACGCGTCCGCGGCGCTGGGCGGGCGCTGGCTGGTGGAGATCCGGGGAGAGGCGGACCCCACCGGCACGCCGGCCGGGAACGCCGTGCTCGCGGAAGCCAGGGCGGCGGAGGTGGCCGGGGCTCTCGAAGCGCTGGGCGTGGACCGGTCCCTGTTGCGCCGGAGCCGTTCCGGCGCGGACGGCGGGGGCAGAGTTCCGCGCGCGACGTTCCGCGTGGTGGCGGCAGGGCAATGATCTTCTGGAAAGTTTGTATGGTGGGCGCCACCGGAGTGGGCAAGACCAGTCTTGTGCGGCGATTTGTCGAGTCTGTCTTCGACGAGCGGTACCTGAGCACGATTGCGGTGAAGGTGGACAAGAAGGTCATGAGCATCCGGGGCCGGCAGGTGACTTTCATGTTGTGGGACCTTGCCGGCGACGACGATGTCGAATCGATCCGCAGCTCTTATCTGCGGGGTTCAGCGGGTTTTGTGGTGGTCGTGGACGGCACGCGCGCGGCGACACTCGAGCGCGCGCGCGCCCTGGTCGCACGGATCCGCGCCGAGGTGGGAGACCAGCCGTTTGTGGTCGCGCTGAACAAAACAGACCTGGAGGCGGAGTGGGAACTCGACAACCTTCCTCCCGGGCAGGCGCCTCCGCGGGAATGGACGCTGGTGAGGACTTCGGCGAAGACGGGCAGTTCGGTAGAGGCGCTGTTCGCCAGTCTGGGCGAGAAGTTGCTGGCGTCCTTATGAGGAAGGCATCGGCCGAGCCGCTTCAGGACGTCGTTCGCGGCCTCGGGCTGGCCGTGCTCGAGTGGAGCGCCGGGCAGTGGCGGATCATCGGGGAGGCGCCCGCATGGTGTACCCAGTTCTGCTCATGCCCTCTCAACAGCGCGGAACTGCCGTCCACGTTCCCGTTCCTCGACACGTTTCTCGGGGATGCACGGCGATTCTGGGACGAGGAAAAGGAAGGCCGGCTGCGCTCCGGCGCGTGGGTTCAGAGAGGGAGCGATGGAATCGAACGGGTGCTCGAGGCGGAGGCGCTGCTGACCCGCGGCCGCCGGTTCCTGCTGATCCGCCTCGCCGGCGAGGATTGGGAAGAGCGGCGGATCGCGATCCAGGCGCTGCGGAGCCAGAGGCTCAGCGACGAGCGGAAAGAAAAGCGGGCCCGGATGGAGAGCATCGAGATGCAGCAGCGCAGCCGCGAAGTGGAGCGCATCAACCGGCTCCGGAGCGAGTTCATCGCTTCGGTTTCGCACGAACTGCGCACTCCGCTCAACGCGATCACGGGATTCTCAAACCTGCTCGCGCGGGGGAAGGCCGGCGCGCTCAACCCGAAGCAGCAGGCCTACCTGGCGCATATCCAGAAGGCGGCGGCGCACCTGCTCGAAGTGGTCAACGACGTGATCGATCTGTCGAGGATCGAATCCGGCTCGATTCTGCTCCGGCGTGAATGGTTCCGCGCGGCGGAGGCTGTAGACGAAGTGCTGGCGGTTCTGCGACCTTTGTTGCATACATCCGAAGTCGCGTTCAAAGTGACGGCCAGCGGAGGCGAGGTCATCTACGCGGACCGCCTGCGATTCAAGCAGATCCTTTTCAATCTGCTGAGCAACGCGGTGAAGTTCAGTCCCCGGAAGGGCGTGGTCACGATCGGGGTGAGCATATCGGCCACCATGGCGGTCCTGACAGTATCCGACGACGGCGCCGGAATCCCGGAGGACGCGCTCGGCCGGATTTTCGAGAAGTACTACCAGGCGGCTCGTCCGGACGGTTCCACGCCTTCCGGCAGCGGATTGGGCCTTTCGATCGTGCGTGATCTGGTCGAGTTGCACGGAGGGACGGTGTCGGTGGAATCCAGGCCCGGCGCCGGCTCCCGGTTCGAGGTGAGGATTCCGGCGGCGGAGTAGCGCCGCAGGAGTGAGGCGGGCATTGCGTCCACTTTGACTCGCCCATACGCGCCGGGGATAATGGTCGGAGTTCCATTCACGCCGCCAGAATGCCCAATCTTCTGACAGCCGGATGGTTTGTGCTCTGCCTGTGCACGGCCATCATCGCGTAGGTGTACGCGATCTACCCGGCGCTGCTGTGCCTGTTGACGGCGGGTCGAAAGTACCGCGCAGCGGAGGAATACGCGTACGAGGACCTGCCGGGGGTTTCGATGGTGACCGCGGCCTACAACGAGGAGTCGGTCATCGAGGCCAAGGTCCGCAACTGCCTGTCTCTTGACTACCCGGCCGAGAAGATCGAGTTTTTTTTTGTTTCCGACTCGACGGATCAGACAAACGAAATCCTGACGCGGCTGCAATCCCGGCAGGTGATCGTCCGGATTCTGCCGGAACGGCGGGGGAAGCTGGCCGCGCTCAATACGGTGTTTCCGGAGTGCCGGCGCGAGGTGCTGGTCCTTTCGGACGCCAACGCGATGTACCGTCCGGATGCGATCCGCAAGCTGGTGCGGCATTTCCGGAACCCGGAGGTAGGCGCGGCGACAGGCGATGTCCGGCTGATGCCGTCGCAAAAGAAGTTCGGCCAGGGTGAAGGGCTCTACTACCGATACGAGAGGCGGTTGCAGGAGATGGAGACGGACCTGTGGTCGACCGTCGGCATTGACGGCGCCATGTACGCGCTCCGGCGCAGCCTGCTGGTGGCGAGCAACAATCCGCTGGTCGCAGACGATTTTGTGACAGGCATGAACGTCGGGCGGCAGGGCTACCGCATCGTGTACGATCCGGAGGCCATCGCCGAGGAGGATTCCACCCCGTCCGACGAAATGGAGTTCCGACGGAAGATCCGGGTTGTCGCCTACGCGTTTCAGTCGCTGATGGAGGGCGAGGGGCTCCCGCGGTGGTTTCAGTTCCGGTTTCTTTGGGTGTACGTGTCCCACAAGCTGCTGCGCTGGCTGGCGCCATTTTTTCTGGCGGGGGCGTTCGCGGCGGCCGCTGTCGTGAGTTTCGGCGGCCCGCTGGGACAGGCTGCGCTGGGGGCTCAGGCGGCGTTCTACGCGCTTGCCTTTCTGGGCTGGAAGCTGCCGCAGACCGATTCGAGATTCGTGCGCATCCCTTACTATTTCGTCATGGTGAATCTAGCGGCGGGGCTGGGTGTGGTCCGCGGAGTGCGGCGCAAGCAGCCGCGCGTCTGGGTCCGCACGGACCGGAGCGTTCCTCCGGCGGACGCCAGCAGATAGGTCGGGCCAGGCGCGGCATTTCGGCGCCGGCGGCGGGAGAGGAGAAGGGAATCCGCGATTGCACGCGGCCGTCAGCGGGTATAGACTACATCCGACTCCGAACTTGCGGGATGGAAAGGAGTGGGACCTTCCGATATGCGCCTCCCAATCTGGATTGTCAGAAGCATGATCGCCGCGTGGGCGTGCGCCCACGCGCAAATCAACCGCGCGACCGCCGTGGGCCGCGTTTCGGACCCGTCGGGTGCGGTGGTCGGCGGCGCCGGAGTCGAAATGCGCAGGCTCGCCACCAATGAAGTGTTCAGCGCCACGACAAGTTCGACGGGCGACTACACCGTGGTGAACCTGCCCGCCGGGGAATATGAGATCAAGGTGTCGATGCAAGGGTTCAAGACGGAGATCCAGCGCTCGGTGAACATCGAGATCGGATCGACGAGCCGGTTCGACTTTGTTCTTCAGGTTGGTTCCGTTTCCGAAGCGGTTGAAGTGACCTCGCAGGCGGCGATTCTGCGGACCGAATCGCCGGAGCTGGGACAGGTGATCTCGAACAAGACAATGATCGGCCTGCCGCTGGGCGCCCGCGACTTCCTGAGCCTGGCGAGGCTGATTCCCGGAGTCTCGCCGACCCGGGGCTACACGGGCGACGGCGGGCGCGACGGTTTCGGCTACAACGTCGAGGGGCGGCGCCGGTCCGACAACATCATGTACGTCGACGGCAGCATGATCTCGGAGGGCAACGGCTCGACTACGTTTTTTCCGAACATCGACGCGCTCCAGGAATTCGAGCTGAAGACGGGCCTGTACAGCGCCGAGTTCGGCGTCCGGCCGGGCGGGCAGTTTTCCACCGTCACCAAGAGCGGGACCAACAGTCTGCACGGAACGGTCTTTTTCTTCCATCGCAACGACAACCTCGACGCGCGCAACTTTTTCGATCTCGCCAAGCGTCCGGAGTACAAGCGGAACCAGTTCGGCGCGGTGGCGAGCGGTCCGATCCGGATTCCGAAACTGTTCAACGGCAAGGACCGGGCGTGGTTCATGGTGGCGACACAGGGGGAGCGGGTGAGACAGTTTCAGAACCTGCGCGGCACGATGCCGACGGTAGACGAGAAGGCGGGCCGCTTCGCCTCGGCCATCCGCGACCCGATCACAGTCACGCCGTTTCCGAACAACACGATTCCGGCGTCGCGGATTCATCCGATCACGCAGAAGTTTCTGCCGATCTGGCCGGACCCGAACGTGGTTCTCGCCGGCACGGGAATCAACTTCGTCAGCCCGAACTCGACGAACAATTCGGACCAGAACCAGTGGATGGCCAAGGTCGACTGGAACCTGTCGGCCAACGACCGGTGGAACGCCCGTTTCCTGTGGGATGAGAGGCCGCTGACGCGCGCCAACGTCATTCAGCGCTTCAACCTGGTGGACCCGCTCCAGAGCTACGCGCAAAACATCACCAACACGCGGACGTTCAAGGGCAAGTATGTCAACGACCTCAGCGCGCACTGGTTCCGGCGCCCGTACTTTCCGGGGCAGACCCTTTCGGCGGGAGGGCAGGGATTCGGCCAGACGATCGGCTGGCCGGGCTTTCCGTCGGCGCCGGCTGACATTGACGGAGTGCCGATCCTTTCGGTGACGGGCTTCACGGGCTTCGGGGACGGGTCCATCCGGGGCGCGGTACCCATCGGCAACTGGGAGATCAAGGACAACTTCAGCTTCACCAGGGGCGCTCACTTCCTGAAGATGGGCTACCACTTCCGGCATCACTACAACTTTTTCGTGCTGAACAACCGGTCCAGCATCACGTTCAACCGCGCCTACAGCGGCAACAACTTCGCCGACTTTCTTCTCGGCCACGTGGGCCAGGCGTCACGCGGCGCCGAGGGGACGCGGGGCAACTTTTCGCAGCGCGGCCACTACATGTTCTTCCAGGACGACTGGAAGGCTACATCGAAGCTGACGCTGAACCTGGGACTGCGCTATGAGTACCGAGCTGCTTGGAAAGACAAGCGCGGATTCATGACCAACGTCAACCCGACGACCGCGGCGCTTGTTCCTCCGCAGATCCAGCAGACGCTCCAGTTCTACGAGACAGGCCGTTTCCCGGCAAACTTTCCGGTGCAGCAGTTCCGCAATAATATGCCGCTGCCGCGCGTCGGGCTGGCCTACCGGATGACGCCGAAGACGGTGATCCGGAGCGGGTACGGGGTTTACGCCAACGAGCCGGTGGTGGGCATGGTGCAGCAGTTCGGGGCAAACCCGCGGACCAACGCCGAGCAGCGCAACTTCATCGGCGACCTGACGCGGCCCACCATCTCGCTCGGCGATCCGTTCAACCTGAACCAGCTCACGCCCGGCGGCGGACTGGTGAATCTGTTCGGCATGGAGACGCCCCTGCCTCTGCCGCACGTCCACGCATGGAATTTCACCGTGCAGCGGGCGATCTCCGGCGACACTTCCGTCGAGGTGGGCTATTCAGGGAACTCCTCCGTGCACGAGTTGACGGTGACTTCCTGGAACGACGCGGTCCCGGGGACGGGGAACCGGCAACTGCGGCGGCCGTTCCCCCAATACCAAAACATCACGATGATTTTCGCGAACTCGAATTCAAGCTATCACGGCCTGGAGATGAAGGTTCAGAAGCGGCCGGGCGCCGACGGCGTTTCGCTGCTGGCCGCCTTCACGTGGGCGAAATCGCTGGACGTGGCGGGCGGCCGGCTGGGCGTCGCCGGCGACCCCGCGCTCGTCTCCCGCAACCTCGCCGGCAAGGCCAACCGCGGGCGCGGCGAGGCGGACATTCCCGGGCGGCTGACCTTCGCGGTGGGCTACGAGTTTCCGTTCGGAAAGGGCAAACGGTTTCTCAACAGCGGCCCTCTTTCGTGGATCGTCGGCGGATGGAGCACGGACAACCTGATCGCGATTCAGTCCGGCCCGTACCTGACGCCGGCGCTGAGCCTTGACGGCATCGACGCGGGGTCCACCGGCTCCTACCGGCCGGACGTATTGCGGAATCCCAATCTTTCCAGCTCGGAGCGGAACACGTCGCGGTGGTTCGACCAGAGCGCCTTCGCGCAGCCGGCGCCGTTCCGCTACGGCAACGCGGGGCGGGCGATCATCAAAGGACCGGGGTATACGCAGTGGGACATGTCGCTGCACAAGGACTTCCGGATCACGGAAACCGCGAGCGCGCAGTTCCGGTTCGAGGGCTTCAACATGGCCAACACCGGGAACCTGGGGTTTCCCGGCCTGAGTCTCGGTACGCCAACGTTCGGCCGGATCAACACGGCTCTGCCCCCGCGCGATCTCCAACTCGGCCTGAAGATTTACTTTTGAACCATGAACAGACGTGAGTTCGCGAAGGCGACGGCGGGACTTCCCTTCGCCGCCGCGGCCTTCGACGCGCCGTTCGACGTCTCCGACCGCGCGCAGTTGTTTATCGACGACGTGCTGGTCCGGGAAGCACGATCGGTCTGGTTCCGTCAGCACCTGGCCGAGAGGCATCCGGCCAATCCACTGGTCAGGGCGGAACATCCCTGGGAAGGCTGGCGGCTGGAACTGTACGGCAACGTGATCTTCGACGAAGAGGAGAAGATCTTCAAGATGTGGTATCTCGCCGAGGGAGGCGGACACTTCACGGGTCCCTACAACACCCACTACGCCACGAGCCAGGACGGGATCCGGTGGGAAAAGCCGCTCGTCGGGCCGCTTCGAACCCGGAGCGGCGAACGCACGAACGCGCTTGTGGAGCAGCAGCACCTTCCCAGCGTGATGAAGGACAACCGGGATCCGGACCCGGCCCGGCGGTACAAGATGATCGGCTGGATCGACAACCCGAGGGAGGCGCGCGGGTATCACACGATGGTTTCGCCGGACGGCATCCACTGGAAGCCGTTTTCGACGTCCCCGATCGCGCCGTCGGCGGACGTGATCACCGGATACTACGACGAACAGCGCAAGCTTTACGTGGCCATGCCGAAGATCGGAACGATGGTTCGGGGCGCGCGGCGGCGCGTGTTCTACACGATCACTTCGGAGGACTTCGTGCGGTGGTCCCGGCCGGAGCCGGCGTTCTTTCCGGATCTCCGGGACGACGCCGGGTCGCTGGCCCGGATCGAGGAGTCGCGGCGGCTGCTCGATGTGCCGGACGATCTGGCGATCATGAGAACGGAGTTCTACGGGGTCGGCTTTTATCCGGCGGAGAGCTGCACGCTCGGATTCCCGTGGGTCTTCACGATCAACAACAACGCCCGGTACGGAAACCACGAGGGTCCGTTTGAACTGCAACTGGCCGTGACGCGCGATCTGAAGACATGGAGCCGGCCGTTCCGTGTTCCCTGCCTGGCGATGGGCAAGCCCGGGGCTTGGGACGAGGGCCTTGTAGTGACGCAGTCACGGGCGCTGCGGGTGGGTGACGAGATCTGGCTTTACTATGGCGGCGCCAACTACACGCATGGCACGCCCTGCCTCTACCGGGATATCGGACGAAAGACGAGGTATACGGGCAGCATCGGGCTGGCGAAATGGAAGCTCGACCGGTTCGTGTCGGCGGACGGGATGTCGGCGGAGAGCACGCTCCAGACCGTGCCGGTGACGTTCTCCGGAGACCGGCTGGAGTTGAACGCCGCCGTTTTGCGAAGCGGCCGGTTGACGGTCGAGCCCCTGGACGCCGGAATGAGGCCCATCGAAGGGTTCGGACCTTCCGAGCCGGTCCAGGGAGCCAACCTCCGCGCCGTGGTGAAGTGGAAGCGGGGCAGCATCGCGTCGCTCAAGGGGAAGCCGGTGGCGCTCCGGTTCAGGCTGAACGGCGCGCAGCTGTTTTCGTTCGCGTTCCGGAAGAGCGGTTGAGGCCGGCCGCGGCTGCGCCAGGGGCAGCACGAGGACTCACCCGGTGATAGAGTGAACGGGATGAGAAACCTGGCTGCTCTCCTCTCCGCCCTGGCTCTACACGCCGCCGATCCCGGGATCGCCGTGACGAGCCCCCTGTCGCCGCCGGCCTGGGCGCTGCTTGAAAGACAGCTTCTGGCCGAGGCTTCGGCCGCCTGTGAACGGTTCGGCGCGAAGTACCTGGATTCGCGCGGTTACCTGCTGCACACGCCGCGCTGGGGCACCCTCGACGGGCCCGATGACGCCATCGAGACGTTCCATAACTGGACCCTGCTTTACGCTCTCGGGGGCTCGGACTCTGTCCTGTCGATTTACCGCAAGGCTCTCGAAGGGCACCTGCAACAGTACAAGGAGCTGCGCACAACCAAGACGAAGCTGGCCGAAGACGGCGCCTACTACAAGGAATTCATCACCCAGTCGGACTGGTTCCACACGGGTGAGGGAATGCGGGCCTTCATGTTTCTCGGCCTGGCCGACCCGCACGACGAGCGGCTCCGGGCGCGAATGAAGCGATTCGCCGGTTTCTACATGAACGAGGACCCCGAGGCGCCCAACTACGATCCCGTTCACAAGATCATCAAGAGCATCTGGACCGGCTCCAAAGGGCCGATGCTACACAAGGCCACAACCTATGACTGGGTCGGCGATCCAACTCCCGGCAGCTTTCACCTGCTTCACGGCCCGAAGGGACGGGGAAAGCTAGTGAACCTGAACTCGGTGTACGACAAGATGCTGGCCCACTGCGCCGAGTACCTGGACAGCGTCGGCGATCATCCGCTCAATCTCGCCTCGACGGGACTGGCGATGAACGCCTACATGCTGACGGGCGAGAAGAAGTACAAGGACTGGGTTCTCGAATACGTAGGGGCGTGGAAGCAGCGGACCGACGCCAACGGCGGAAACATTCCGACCAACATCGGACTGAACGGCCAGCCGGGCGGCGAGTACGGCGGGCGCTGGTACAAAGGCACCTACGGATGGAACTTCACAATCTACGACGGGGAAATCGACCAGATCGCGCACCGGAACACTGTCGAGGCCGGATCGTGGCCGGGGTTCGGCAACGCCTACCTGCTCAGCAAAGGCGATCCCGGATTCATCAACACGCTGCGCAAACAGATCGACAACCTTTACGCCCAGAAGAAGATTGTTGACGGGAAGGTCATGCTTCCCTCGATGTACGGCGACCCCCAGGGATACAAGTATACAGGCCGGGAGGAATGGTATCACTGGACGACGAACCTCCACATTCCGCGGCTGACCGAAATCTACCTGTGGTCGATGGACCGCAAGGATCTCGAACGCGTTCCCGCCGAGGACTGGATCGGATTCCTGGAAGGGAAGGACCCGGCGTTTCCCGAGCGAGCTCTCCGCAAGGATCTCGAGTTCGTCCGCAAGAACATCGAGGAGATGGAAGAGGATCCGACGACCCCGGACACGAGGCTGGCGGATTATCTGATGGGGATGAATCCGGCCGCCACCGACGCGCTCTCCAAACTGACGCTCGGCTCCTACCTCACTGGCAACATCTGGACTCTGCACGCGCGGGTGAGGTACTTCGATCCGGCCCGGCGGCGGCCCGGGTTGCCGGAGAACGTCGCCGCACTGGTTGAGAAGTTCGACGCCGAATCGACGACACTGACGCTCGTGAATCTCAGCCAGACCGCCTACAAGGAGGTCGTGGTTCAGGCCGGCGCCTACGCCGAGCACACGTTTGGAGAGGTGACGTGGGGAGGGAAGACCGCCGCGGTGAACGGTCCTTCTGTGACCGTGAGGCTTTCGCCCGGAGCGGGCGGGCAGCTCAGGCTTACGGTCCGCCGATACACGAACGAGGCGACGCTGCGCCTGCCGTGGGATGCGCGGGTCCAGTAGCCCGGATGAACCGGAGAACCTCGGGCGTGTTCGGGGATCGGGCGCGCCGAACCCGGTAAGCTAGCGTACATGAAGCGGCTTGCCGCGATTCTGGTTCCCTTCGGGCTGCTGCTGGCCCAGAAGCCGTTCCGGGAGTACCCTCCGCTTGAGGGCTGGGACACCGCCGCCAGCCTGCCTCCGGACTATCAGGCGCCGGCCGAACTGGTGCTCGGACGCCTCATGTATCCCTCGGATGGCTATCGCGGCGTGGGCCGGTTCGGCCGCGGGGGCAACTGGCTGGAGGGGGGAACGGCCTGGACGGTCGATTATCCCAAGGGGGACCGCACGTTCGCCGCGATCCTTCGGCGGCTGACGCGGATCGACGTCCGCTCGGTGGAACAGCCGGTGAATCCCGACGACGGCGACGACATCTACTTCTGGCCTTACCTGCACGTGGCATTGCCCGGCGCGTGGAGCCTGACCGAGGCCCAGGCGGCGCGGATCCGCGACTATCTGTTTCGGGGCGGATTCCTGTTCTGCGACAGTTTCTTCGGCACGGACGAATGGGAAGGATTCCGTTCCGGCATGGACATGATCCTGCCGGGCAGGCCGATTGAAGAGCTGGCCGACGACGATCCGATCTTCCACACCCTTTACGATCTCAGTGAGCGATTCCAGATCGGCAACTTCCGCACGATGATGTACCGGGGAACGCCGTACCGCGCGGACGGGTTTGAAGCACGCTGGCGGGCCATTCGCGACGACAAGGGACGGGTCATCGTCGCCATCGCCTTCAATTCGGACCTCGGCGATTCCTGGCACATGGCTGACGACCCGCGGTATCCGGAACGCTACTCTTCGCTCGGCATGCGCATCGGCATCAACAATGTGATTTACGCTATGTCGCACTAATCAGCGGGCCTGGCGCTCCGGCAGGTCTGCGAACTGTTGACTCGCCGGCGGCTGTGTGGGAGGATGAGCCGACCGACGCATGAAGTGGACCGCCGCTCTCCTGACCGTTGTTGCCGCCAGCGCGGAAGAGACGTGGACCGATGACACTTTCGAGCAATTTTCGCGCGGGCGGCTCGACGCCGCCGGCCACAACCTGTACGTTTCCCGCGACGGGACCCTCCGCACGATCCACCGGTTCGATCTCAACCGCGACGGCCATTTCGACCTTGTCTTCAACAGCACCCACGACTACTCCTACTTCCAACCGGCCATCGTGGCGTCGCCGGGCGGCCGCATCGAACTGCCGGTTGAGGGCGCACGCCGCGCTGCGATCGACGATCTGGACCGCGACGGCTTCCCTGACGCGGTGTTTTGTCCGAGCGACAGCGGCTTGCAAAGCCCCCGCCGTTATCTCCGGATCGCGTGGGGAAGCGCCGCCGGATTCAGTCCCGCGCGCATCAGCGGAGTCCTGCCGGTCCACGGCGCGATCACGGTGGCGACGGCCGACTTCAACGGCGACAGCTGGCCCGATATCCTGGTTCTGCACAAACAGAACGTGGTTCGCGTGTACTGGGGTTCGGCGCGCGGATTCCGGCCCTCGCACTACAAGGACATCTCCGTTCCGGGAGCGATGGACCTGGCGCGGATGCCCAACGGCCGCGACGTGGCGGTTCTCACCGGATCGGCTGTCCGGTTTCCGGGCGGGCGTGTTCGTGATGTCCCGCTCGGGGTCGGCGACGCCCGCGCGCTCGCGGTGGATTCGCAGGGCCGTTTCCTCGCAGCAACGCGGGGCGGGATGGCGATCAATACGAAAGTCCATGCCCGTCCCGCCGTCCATGCCGTCGCCGCCGACGCCGACGGCGACGGCGTGGAGGACCACCTCTTCACAGACGAGCGCGGCGTCCATATCTATTGGAGCGCCCGCGAGCCCTCCACGCTGATCCCCGCCCGACACGCGAGTTCGGCGGCCGTGGCGGATCTGAACCGGGACGGCCAGCCCGACCTCGCGGTTTCAATCTATCGGAGCGATTCGACTCTCGAGGCCGACTCGCTTCTTCTGTTCGGGAAGGGCGGGCGCCGCTTCGAGGCCGACCCGGCTGTGCCGCCGGTAGAGACTTCCGGGGCAACCCATGTCGCCGTAGCCCGCGGGGGCGCCGCCGGACCCTACGCGATCTTTGCGAATACTCTCGGCGGAACCGTTGGCGAGAAGGTGCCGGTCCTGGTGTATTGGGGCAGCCCAAACGGTTTCTCCAGCAGGAAGCGGTGGGAGATTCCGCTGCAAAGCGGCTACGAATCGAGTGCGGCCGACCTCAACAGCGACGGCTGGCCTGACCTGATCGTGCTCAACTCGGGACACGTGGGAGACGCCGCGAGCGGCGAACCGACGCTGGGCGCGAACATCCTGTGGGGCTCGGCGAACGGCTTCGATTGGGCGCGCCGGACCGTGCTGTCGGAGTTCGACATCGGGTCGAGCGCGGTCGCGGACTTTGACCGGGATGGCTACCTCGACATCGTGCTCGGCGCGTTCGACTCGGCGCACAAGCGGGACCGCCTCATCATCCACCACGGGGGCGCCGAAGGTTTTTCCCGGCAGCGTCGCAAAGTGCTGGCCGATACGGGGAGGGCGGTCAGTCTTCAGGTCGCCGACCTCGACAGCGATGGCTGGCTCGACATCGCGGCGGCCGACTCCACGCGGGACCGTGTGGTGGTTTATCGCGGTTCCGCCACGGGGTTTGACGCGGCGAGAGTGACCGCCATCGACGTTCCCTTCGCGATTTCGCTGGAGACTGCCGACCTGAACGGCGACGGACGGCTCGACCTGATCGCGGGTTCCTACCAGGACCGGGAGAGCGGCGCGCATGACGGCGGCCTGTACCTGTTCTGGGGAGCGGAGGGCGGCTTCCGCCATTCCAACGCGCAATGGCTGCCCGGCTTCGCGCCGATCGGCGTGGCCGTGGCCGACTTTGACGCCGACGGCCACCTGGATGTGTTCGCGCCCCACTACCTCGGCAACGGCACGCGCGAATCGCTGCCGAGCTATCTCTACTGGGGTTCCCGGGAAGGGTTCCATCCGCGCCGCCGGTCCGCGCTCATCACGGACTCCGCGCACGACGCCCTGGCGGCGGATTTTGACAAGGACGGACGCCTCGACCTGGCTGTTTCCTGCCACACTACCGACGGCGACCACCGCGCCGCTTCGAAGGTTTTCTACAACGACGGAAAGCGGTTTGCGAGCCCGCGCGTCGAGTCGCTCCCGACGATCGGCCCCCACTGGATGTGGGACCAGGACGCGGGCCACATCGCCACGCGGGCCTGGAAGCAGACCTACGAATCGGCCATCCACTCCCTGAGCGGGTCCGCCTCGCGGCTGCGATGGGAGACCGCGGGCGACCTTCCGGACGGCGCCCAGGTGCAGTTCGCGGCCCGCTGGGCCGCGTCGAAAACGGAGATCGAGTCGAAGCCATGGGTCCCCGGAACGGGTGCGCAACTCGCCTTCGATCCGGCCGCCCGGGCCGTGCAGTACCGGCTCACCCTCGTTTCTCCGGACGGCGACCGCTATCCTTCGGTCAGCAGCGTCACCTTGAGGTTCGAATGATGAGGTTCGAATGATGCTTGAGGTCGTCTCGCAGGGTTTCGTGCACCGGCGCGATCCGGCGGCGCCGCGTCGGGTCGCAGCCGGCCCGCGGTGCGCGGTCCTGCCGGACGGCGAACTGCTGTGCTCATTCATGATTCAGTCCGGGCTGGGCGTGAATGACTTTGTGCCGGTGCTGGCGCGGTCGGCGCCGGACTGGGAGGCGTGGTCCGAGCCGGCGCCGCTGTTTCCCCACCTGGCCGGGACCCAGTCATTGTTCGGCGCGATCGGTCCGGGGCGCCCGGGCGAGCACTTTGTCTACGGCATCCGCATCCCGATCGACGCGCCGGGAGAATCGTTCTGGACGGAGGCGACGCAGGGTATGAAACAGAATGCGCTGTTCTGGTCGCGTTCGCCCGACGGGGGCCGGACATGGACGGAACCGGCGGACATTCCCCTGGACGGTCCGGGCTCCGCCGAGGCCCCGTGCGCGTTGACGGTGACCCGCGGCGGCCGATGGATCGCCTGCTACGCTCCCTACAACACGTTCGACCCCGGCGAGCGCGTGGACCGCGGACGGGTCGTCGTCGCTCTTTCGGACAGCGAAGGAGCGGCATGGCGCCATCGCGACGCTCTCCGGTTCGCGGAACCGGATTCGGGCGGTGCGGAGGCGTGGGTGATCGAGTTGTCCGGCGGCGAACTTCTCGCCACGGCCTGGCATGTTGATCACAGCGCCAGGAGGCACTATCCGAACGCGTATGCGATGTCCTCGGACGGAGGCGAGACGTGGAGTCCGACCCGATCCACGGGAATCCAGGGCCAGTCGACGGCGCTGGCCGCGCTGCCGGGCGGACGGGCGCTGCTGATTTACAACCAGCGCAAGCACGGCCGGCCGGGAGTCTACCTGGCGGTGGTAAAACCGACGCCGGAGAGCTTCGGCGTCGAGCACGACCAGATGATCTGGGCGGCGCCTTCGGCCACGCAGCACGCCACCTCGGCCGACCATTCCGAATGGACGGACTTTTCGTTCGGAGAACCGCACGTCACGATCCTTCCGGACGGCACTCTGTTCGCCGTGTTCTGGTGCATTGAGGGGGCGGAGTCCGGCATCCGCTACGTGAGGCTGAAGGCCGCGGGACTCGGGTAGGCTGCCGACGGTCCGGTGGCGCATCCACTCAAGTTCGCACGCGATCCCGCCGATGAAAGAGACGAGTCGCCATGAGTCTGCCCGCCACGGATCGCCGCAAGCGCCTGCGCAGCGCCAAGCCATCGCCGGCCCCCGTTGTCGTCCGGTACCTGTTGCGCAGCCGGGAGAGCACGCCCATCCGCGTGGCGGTGACGAACCTCACCGAGCAGGGTTGCGGGCTGGACTCGAACACCCCGCTCGAGACGGGCTCCCAGATTACCGTGGAAGGCGACCTCACCGGCCGCGGGATTGAGTCCTCGGTGGTCGCCCGCGTGGCATGGTGACGGTCCAAGGGAGGCGGCCAGTACCGCGCGGGAGTCGAGTTTGTCGATCCGCCGCGAGTGGGACAGGGAGGTTTGTGGGGACGCGTCCGTTCAGTTCCGGCGGCCGCTCCGGTTCCCGCCGAGACGCCGTGGAAACGGGCGGAAGCGGAGCAGGTTCTGCGGGGAAAGATTCTCGAACTTCTCTACAACTGCCGCGCCAACGCTCCCGAGTCCGCCGAACTGTCGCTCATTGAGATTGAGAAGCACGTCGGTCTTCCGCGCAACCGGATCGAGTTCAGTCTGTGGTATCTCCGCGAAAGCGGCCTGGCGGAACGCTCCTCCCGCGGCGGCTACGGCATCACGATCCGGGGCGTGCATCATTTCGAGGCGACTCTGGCCCGTCCGGATTGACTTTCGCGGCGAGACGGCGCATGCCGGCGAGCCAGCGGTCGTAGTCGTTCGCTTTGCGGCGAAACTGCTCGCCAACTTCCGGATGGGGCAGGATGAGAAACCGTTCGTCCCGTAATCCGGCCACGGCGGACTCGGCGACCGCTTCCGGGGAGATCGATCCTTCGAGCATCCAGTCCCGCATCGGACTCCGGACCGAGTAGACCATGCTGGTCCGGACAAACGCGGGACACAGGGCGGACACACGAATGCCGCGGCCGCGATAGGTGATGTGCAGCCACTCCGCCAGGGCCAGCGCCGCATGCTTGGACACGGCATAGGGAGCGGCTCCGAGCGAAGTCAGCAGCCCGGCGGCCGACACAGTATTAAGCAGGTACCCCTCGCCGCGGGCGAGCATCGCCGGCAACGCCGCGCGTGCCGCCCAGAGGTGGGATTTCACGTTGATCTCCCAGAGACGATCCCAGACGGGGTCCTCCTGTTCGACGCCGCCTTCGGCCAGGACGCCGGCGTTTGAGCAGAACAGGTCGATGCGGCCGTGGCGGTCGAGCACGGTCTCGACCAGGGCCGTGACTCCCTGGGCGGAGGACACATCGGCCGTCACGGCCGCGCCGTTGACGCCTCTGGCCGCTTCGGCGGCAGCCGCCGCGTCGATATCGGCGAGGATGACCGCCGCGGGAGATTCGCGCGCGAAGCGTTCCGCCATCGCGCGGCCGATGCCGCGGGCCGCGCCGGTGATGACGATCACTTTGCCGCTGAGTTCCAACGCCTCAGGATAACGCGGGACGGGGGACTTGCTGGAGCGTGGGGAAGAGGCGGCGACCGCTCCCACGCGCCGTGAAGACTGGTATGCTGGCCGTTCGATGAGCAGCAAATCCAACCTGACGCGCCGCGGCTTCTGCGCCGCGGCGGGCGCCTCGCTGGCGGTCCGCGCGGCGCAGCCGGCCCCGTCCCGTCCGAACATCATCCTTGTGCTGATGGACAACCTGGGATGGGGGGAACTCGGAGTCTACGGCGGGGGCATCCTCCGGGGAGCGGCCACGCCGAGGATCGATAAGCTGGCCGCGGAGGGGCTGCGGCTGCTCAACTTCAACGTCGAGGCCCAGTGCACGCCGAGCCGCGCGGCCTTGCTCACGGGCCGGTACGCGGTGCGCACGGGCAACGGGTCGGTGCCGCTTGAGAGCCCGCTCTACGGCCTGACGCAGTGGGAGCACACGATGGCTGAAATGCTCTCCGACGCTGGTTACGCGACAGCGATGTACGGGAAGTGGCACCTTGGGCAGACGGCCGGACGGTTCCCGACCGATCACGGATTCGACGAGTGGTACGGCATCCCGAACTCGTCGAATGACGCCTACTGGCCTACCAATTCCCGCTTCCGGGAGGGCGTTCACCCGTATGTGAAGTACACGCACGTGCTCGAATCACGGAGGGGGGAGACGCCCCGGCAGGTCAAAGTGTATGACCAGAAGGCTCGCGCGATGATGGATCGCGAGATCACCGACAAGGCGATCGCCTATCTGCGGCGGCAGAGCGGAGCGTCGCGCCCGTTCTTCCTCTACCTGCCGTACACCCAGCCGCACATGCCGATCCTGCCGGAGCCCGCCTTCGAGGGCAAGACGCGAAACGGCGAGTTTGCCGACGTGCTGGCGCAGACGGACGCCTACATGGGCCGACTGCTGGACGAGATGGGGAGACTGGGCCTCGACAGCAACACGATCTTCATCTTCACCTCCGACAACGGCGGCGAGGCCACGGCTCCATATCATGGATTCAACGGGCCCTGGAGGGGCACCTACTTCACCGGATGGGAGGGGTCCCTGCGCGCCCCGTTCCTGATCCGGTGGCCGGGCCGGATCCCGGCGGGGCGAATCAGCAACGAGATCGTCCACGAGATGGACCTGTTCCCGACCCTGGCCCGGGTGGCGGGCGGCAGAGCGCCTCGCGACCGCGAGTTCGACGGCGTGGACCAGTGGGATTTCTTCACCGGCGCCAAGGAGCAGTCGGCCCGGGAAGCGTTCGTGATCTACCTCGCCAACGACATCTGCGGGGTGAAATGGCGGAACTGGAAGATGGTGACGCGCCAGGTGGAACGCGGCTTTGGCGAGCCCGTGAAGCAGTACAGCTTCCCGCTCTGGTACGATCTCCACACGGATCCCAAGGAAGAGTACCCGCTCGACCCGCGCTTCATCGAAAATCTGTGGGTTCGGTGGCCCACCGCCCAAGTCCTGTCCGAACACCAGGCCTCGCTGCGCCGGGAGCCGCCGATCCGTCCGGGCACGCCGGATCCGTACACGCCTCCGCCGAGGCGCTGACAAGGTCCGGGACAGGCGGGTTTGACGCCGGGCTCGCTCGTGGGCGATACTGAAACTTCGGGCCACCCCGGACCGACTCTTCGTGCGCCCGCACCCATTGTTACGACGGCGCAGAGGTAAAACATGCCCAAGAGAACATTTCAGCCGAATAACCGGAAGCGCGCCAAAGTCCACGGCTTTCGCGCCCGCATGAAGTCCAAAGATGGCAGAGAAGTCCTCAGCCGCCGCCGCGCCAAGGGCCGCTGGAAGCTCACGGTCAGTGACGAGCGGGCCGTCCGCTACGCCCGACAGGCCTAACTTCGCCTTCCCGAAGTCGTCCCGGCTGCTGCGGAAAGCGGATTTCAACCGGGTCTACGAAAGCGGTTCGCGCGTGCCCAGCCAGTGGTTTTCCCTCGTGTTTGCCGCCCGCCCGGATGGCCCCGGGGGTCCGCGTGTGGGCTTTTCGATTCCGCGCGCGGTGGGCAACGCGGTTGTCCGGAACCGCATCCGGCGCCGGATGCGGGAGGCCATCCGGTTGGAACTTCCGGGCTTTCAGGCTCCCGTCGACATGGTGTTCCACCCCCGCCGCAACGTCTTGACGGCGGGCTTTCCCGCCCTCCGCGAGGAAGTGCGAAAGGTGTTCCGCCGATGCGGGAACTCCTGATCATCCTGCTTCGTTTCTACAAGCGGTGGATTTCGCCCCTGCTGCCGGCGGCCTGCCGGTTTCATCCCACCTGTTCGGACTACATGCGCCAGGCTATCGAAAAGCACGGCGCGCTGCGCGGGGTCTGGATGGGGCTCCGCCGTCTCTCCAAGTGCCATCCTTTCCATGAGGGCGGCTTCGACCCCGTAAAATGAGCGATCCCAAAACACCCGAATCGAAACCGTCCGGCGCCTCGTCCGCCAAGAGACCGGCGAAACGAGAGCTGACCATGGAGCACCGGCTGATGCTGGCGTTCGCGCTCATGGGCATCGTGCTCATCGGCTCGACCTACCTCATGCCGAAGCCGCCCGAAGAAGCCCCGAAGTCCGCATCCAAGGCGCCGGCCACGGCCGCAAGCGAAATCAAGCCGGCTCCCGCGCCGCCGGTGGAGCGGAAGGCAGGGGTCGAAAAGACCGCGCCGCCGAAGACCGCGTCGATCGCCGGCGCGACCGAAGAAACCGCGGTGATCGAAACGGACCTGTACCGGATCGAGTTCACCAACCGCGGCGCGGTGGCCCGCAGCTGGATTCTCAAGGCGTTCAAGGACAGCAACGGCAAGCCGCTCGACCTCGTCAATCCGAAGCTGCAAGGCAAGACGGTCTACCCGATGGCGGTGCGGTTCCATTCCGGGCAGTCCGCCGAGCCGTTGAATACGCCGCTGTACGCGATGCGCCTGATCGAGGGGGGCATAGGCATCGAGTTCGAGTACTCGGTCGCTCCGTGGTACGCGCGCAAGCGGCTCCTTTTCAAGAAGGGCAGCTACCTGACGACGCTTGAATCCGAGGTCCGCAACTCCGGGACGCCGAAGCCGCACCTGATTTACTGGCGCGGCGGATTCGGGGACGCCTCGGTGATCGGAGCGGCCGCGGCGACGTCTACGGTTCGCTTCGACCTGGCGGCGAACGAAGTGAAGCTGCTCACCGCCGCCGACGCGGGGGGCGCGCCCGGGGGCTACCAGGCGCACCGCGGGCGGTTTTCCTTCGCGGGCATCCAGGACGCCTATTTCGCCGCCGTGGCGCTTCCGGACACCAACAGGGATTTCGAGATCCACTCCCTTTCGGACTCGATTGAGAACTCCATTGACGGCAAGTACGATCCGCATCCCGGCGTCGCGCTCGGCGGGGACGCCGTCAACCGCTTCGAGATCTTCGTCGGACCGAAGGACACGGACCTGCTGAAGAGCATCTCGCCCCGTCTCGAGCAACTGGTGGACTTCGGCTGGTTCGCCTTCCTCGCCAAGCCGCTGTTTCTGGCGCTGCACTGGCTCAATGCCGGCTACATCCACAACTACGGCTGGACGATCGTCATCATCACGGTCATCATCAACTTCCTGCTGCTGCCGCTGAAGATTTCGAGCCTGAAGTCCATGAAGAAGATGTCGGAGTTGCAGCCGCAGATCGCCGCCATCAACGAGAAGTACCGCGGGATGAAGATGACCGACCCGCGAAAGCAGAACCAGCAGGCCGAGGTGATGGAGCTGTACAAGAAGCACAACGTGAATCCGGTGGGCGGCTGTGTGCCGATGGCGCTCCAGATCCCGTTTTTCATCGCCTTCTACAAAGTGCTGTCGGCGGCCATCGAACTGCGCGGGGCGTCCTGGCTCTGGGTGGAGGATCTGTCGCGGCCGGAGACGATTCCGATCCGGATCCTGCCGGTGGCGATGGTGGTGACGCAGTTCATCATGCAGAAGATGACGCCGGCCACCAGCGCCGATCCGGCCCAGCAGCGGGTCATGCTGATGATGCCGGCGTTTCTCGGGTTCATGTTCTACGGAGTGTCGAGCGGCCTGGTGTTATACTGGTTAACCGGCAATCTGGTGGGCATTCTGCAGCAGTGGTTCTTCAACAAGACGTTCCACGCACCGGCCGCAGCGCCACCGGCCGCCGCCCCGAAGAAGAAGGCAAAGTAACGGACCAGCCGTGAGCGCCACCAAGTACAGCGTCGCCGATCATGGTGAGAAGATCCGGGCATTTCTCGACCGGATCCTGCCCCTGGCCGGGCTCCGGGTCGACTACACGATGGTCGACGACGAGACCCCGCACCCGGAGTTTGAGAACCCGGATGTGCGGGTGAAGTTCACCGGCGAGGACGCCGCCTTTCTGACGGCCAATCGCATGGAAGTGCTGCTCGCGCTCGAGCATCTGACGATGGAAGCGCTCCACATGCCGGCCGAGGATCACTCCAAGATCTGCTTCGACGCCAATGATCACCGCCTGCTCCGCGTCGAGGAGCTTCGCGCCAGCGCGGCGCATGCCGCCGAACGTGTGAAGTCCACTCACAGCCCGTATCGTTTCAACCCGATGAACAGCAGGGAGCGCCGGATCCTGCATCTAGCGTTGCGGGGCGAGACGTCGCTGCGCAGCGAGAGCGAAGGACTGGAGCCGAGGCGTTGCGTGGTGGTCTACCCGGCGGGCATGCCGTCCCGGCCGGCCGAGCCCCAACGCCCAACCCGTCCCCAGGGTCCGCCGCGCCGGCGGCGATGAACCCGCGAGACACGATCGTCGCGATCGCGACACCCCCCGGCCGCGGCGGCATCGGCGTTGTGCGTCTTTCCGGCGAACGGTCGCGGGAGATCGCCTCACGGATCCTCAAGATGTCCGCCCGGACGCCATGGGAACCGTGGACCGCCCGCCTTGCCGCGCTGCCCGCCGCCGACGGCGGCGTGATCGACGAGGTGATCGCGACATGGTTCGCCGCCCCGCGATCGTACACCGCGGAGGACGTGGTGGAAATCTCCTGCCACGGCTCGCCCGTGATCCTGCGCCACTGCGTGGAGCGCGCCTGTTCGGCCGGGGCCCGTCCGGCCGAGCCGGGGGAGTTTACGCTCCGCGCCTTTCTCAACGGCCGGCTCGACCTTCCCCGCGCCGAGGCTGTGCGCGACCTGATCGAAGCGACCACGCTCTACCAGGCCCGCGTCGCCGCGCGGCAGGCCGAAGGCGGCCTTTCCCGCCGGATCGCGCCGCTCAAGCAGCAACTGCTCGAACTGATCGCCCTGCTCGAGGCCGGCATCGATTTCGCCGAGGACGACGTCGACGTCGCCACGGCGGGCGAGATCGCCCGCCGCCTCGATCCGATCGAGCGCGAACTGGACCGGCTGGTGGCGAGCTTCGCCTACGGAAGGCTCGTCCACGACGGATTTGCGCTGGCCATCGTGGGCCGTCCGAACGTGGGCAAGTCGAGCTTGTTCAACCGGCTGCTCGAACAGGACCGCGCGATCGTGACGGACGTGGCGGGCACCACGCGCGACCTGGTTTCCGAGACGGCGGCGATCCTGGGCATTCCGGTCCGCCTGATCGATACGGCGGGCATTCGCAGCGGTCTCGGGGACAGCGGCCCGGACCGGGTGGAGAGGCTGGGGATCGAGCGCACCTACCAGGCGATGGCGGACGCAGATCTCACGCTGGTGGTGCTGGACCTCTCGGTTCCGCGGACCGCCGCCGACGCCGCGCTGATCGAGCGCGCGGCCGCGCAGGGACGCCACGTGGTGGCCGGCAACAAGTGCGATCTTGCTCCCTCGGCCCCCGCCGACGGGTTGGTTCGCGTTTCCGCCGTCACCGGAGAGGGGATCGAGGCGCTGCGCCGCGAACTGGCCGGGGCCCTGTCGCCGGGCGGCGTCGCGGCCGGCGAGGAGCCCTTTCTCACGTCGCTCCGCCACGAGCAACTCCTTCGCGAGAGCCTCGAGGCGATCCGCAACGGGCGGACGGCGCTGGGGCACGGCCTGCCTCACGAAATGCTGCTGCTGGACTTCTACGCCGCCCTCACGCCGATCGACGCGCTGACCGGCGCCACCACGGCGGACGACATTCTCAACCGGATTTTTTCGACGTTCTGCATCGGCAAATGACGCTACTTTACGGGGTGGCAGGCCCCGCAATAGGACTTTGCGTTTGTCTCGATGTGGCAGTCGCGGCAGAAGGCCATGGTCAACTGGACGTCGCGGCCGAGCGCCGCGCGGCGCGAGACGGGCCCGTGGCAGCGGGAGCAGGCGGTCTTCCGGTGCCGGCGGTGGCTGAATCGTGCGAAGTCCGGCAGAAAATACACAGGCTCCCAGGGAACGGGCCTGCCCGTGCGGGCGAACTCGGCCAGTTTGCGGATGGACGGCCTGTCGGTGGCGGTCACGCGGTGGCAACGCATGCACTCCGCCGCCGGCGCGATACCCATCCTGGCGCCCGCGCCGGGATGACACAGCGCGCACGGCGAGGCCGCGTGCTGATCGTGCCGGAACGGCAGGGGTTGCGGCGGGGCGTATCCGGGTTCCTGCGCCGCGGCTGGAATCACGATCAGGAGCGCGCCTGCCGCAGCCAGCAGGCGCGGAACGGTCCACACGGCCCCAGGTTAACAAGGCCGGGGCAGTGATTGCCCGGATCCTCCGGGAGTCCGCGGGAGGTATGATAAGACACTCGTCCGGCGGGGAAGGAGAAAACCATGTGGAACGGGACCAAGGTAGGGCGGCGCGGATTCCTGGGGGCGGCCGCGGCGGCAGCCGCGCAGCCGGCGGCAGAGCGGCCCAACATCCTGTACATCATGACCGACCAGCAGCACGCGGGCATGATGAGTTGCGCGGGCAATCCATGGTTGCGGACGCCGGCCATGGACAGCCTGGCCGCCTCCGGCGTGCGGTTCGAATTAGCCTACTCGTCGAATCCGGTTTGCATGCCGGCGAGGACGTCGATGATGACCGGACATTACCCGAGCCGGTTCGATATGCGGAGCAACGGTCCGGCGAAGGTGCCGAAGGAGACGCTGGCGAACTCGCTCGGCCAGGTGTTCCGACGCGCCAACTATCGCACCGTGTTCGGCGGCAAGACCCACTGGCCCGAGCCGATGAATCCGCAAACAGTCGGATTCGAGTACATCACGCGCGACGAGCGCGACGGTCTGGCCGGCGCCTGCGCGGCGTTCCTGCGTGAAAAACAGGAGCGGCCCTTCCTGCTGGTCGCCTCGTTCATCAATCCGCACGACATCTGCTACATGGCGATTGACGCCTACACGAAGGCGAACCAGCTTCCCGCCATGTATCCGCAATCCCGCGTGGAACGCCAATGCGTGGCGGAGGCGTCCCGGCGGCCTGCCGGAGCGTCGGAGGAGGAGTTTATCCGCAAGCTGTGCCCGCCCCTTCCCGCCAATCATGCTCCCACCGCGGATGAGCCGGCCGCGCTCGGCCGCTACGGCGGTTTCCGCGGGTGGGCGCGCAAGAACTGGAAAGAAGAAGACTGGCGGCTTCACCGGTGGGCCTATTGCCGGCTCACCGAGCGCGTCGACGCGGAAATCGGCCGGGTCCTGGCCGCACTGCGGGAAACGGGCCTCGACCGGAACACGCTGGTGCTGTTCTCGAGCGACCACGGCGACATGGACTCGGCGCACGGCTTCGAGCATAAGAGCCTGCCGTTTGAGGAGTCGGCCCGGGTTCCGTTCATCCTGTCGTGGCCCGGGCGGACGCCGGCCGGCCGCGTGGACCGCAAGCACCTCGTCTCTTCCTGCGTGGACCTCATGCCCACGCTGTGCGACTATGCGGGCATACGGCCGCCCGAGGGACTGCCGGGAAGAAGCGTACGCCGGATCGTCGAGACAGGATCGGCTCCGGCCTGGCGCGAGGACGTGGCGATCGAGTGCTCGGACTCGCGATGCCTGCGAACGAAGCGCTACAAGTATTCCGTTTTCGCCGGACCCGGTTCCCAGGAACTCCTCGTCGACATGGAGAAGGACCCCGGCGAGACGGTGAATCTCGCCGGCCACAAGAAATACGGCGCGGTGCTGGCGGATCACCGCCGGCGGCTTCGGGAGCGCATCCGGGAGTTGGGGGACGCATGGGGCGGGGAACTGACGAGCCGCCTCTGAAAGGGCATTGGGCGGCTACGGCTGGCGCCGCCTTCCGGCCGCCAGCAGGGCGACGGCGGGCAGCAGGATCGCCGCGAGGAACGCAAACAGGAACGTCTCCCTGCGGGCGGAAAACGCGCCGGCCGCGGCGTATGCCGTGGAGATCCCCGCATTTGACAAGGAAGTGAGCAGAAGGAAACGCCGGAACCGGAAACGGGACAGCCCGGCGAAGAAGACTGATGCTTCGGCCAGGACGGGAACGGCGCGGAAGACGATCAGAAGCCAGTCCCCGTATCTTTTTTGAGCCGTTCGGAGCCGATCGAGGTCACCCGCCGCGATCCACCGTCCGGCGGGCGCCCGGGATCCAAGTGTATACCCGAGGAGGCAGCCGGCGGTCATGCCCGAGGCGGAGACGAGCATTCCCGGGAGGAAGCCGAACAGCGCCCCGGCAGCGGTGCTGAGCAAGCTCGAGGGGAGGGGAAGCAGAACGTCCAGGGCAAGCAGCCCGGCGACGGCGGCGGCGAGCGCCGGCCGCGCGCCGGCGGGCTCGATGAGCCTCCGCACCAACCCGAGAATCGCGTCTTCCCAGATCAGGAAGGGCACGAGAATGACGGCAAAGGTGAGAACCGCGAATTGCCACAGCCGCAGCAATCAGCCCCACCATTTCTCGCCGGGAGCCAGATGAGCGCGAACGACGTCCGGATTCAGGTTCATCGCCAGTCCGGGCTTTCCGGTGAGGTGAATATATCCGTCCTTGATGTAGGGCCCGTCGAGTTGCAGCACCTGGTCCATCCACAGGCCGCGACCGGTCACCGTTTCGCAGGCCATGAAGTCGCGGATCGAGGCGGCCCACTGGATGGTGGCCCAGGTGTTGACCTGGCTGCCGGTATTGTGCGTGGCCATGGGAAGGTTGAAGACTTCCGCAAAGTCAGCGATGCGCTTGGTTTCGAGGAAGCCGCCGCTGTTGCGAAGGTCCGGATGGAGGATGTCGCATCCCTGGTTCACGATGAAGTCCTTGAAGCCGTGGCGCCGGACGAGGTTCTCGCCCGTGCAGATGGGAACCGTGGCCGAAGCGCAAAGCCGGCTCCAGGCCGGCGTGTACTCGACAGCGAGCGGATCTTCGAGCCACATCGGTTTGATGGGCGCGATGGCCTCGGCGATCTGCATCGCGGTGCGGACATCGTATTCCCAGTGGCAGTGGACCATGATGTCGTGATCCCATCCGATCGCTTCCCGCACGTTCTCGAAGCCCTTCTGGACGTTGATGAGTTCCTTCGTGGTCAGCACGCGGTTGGCGAGGTCGCGCGCCGCGTCCGTGTCAGGCGAGGTGTGCGGGAATCCGAACTTGTGCGCGGTGAAACCCGAAGGGTTGGCTTTCACCCTGGCCGCCCATTCGCGGCAGCTGGCTTTGTCGAGCATGTTTCTCGGCGCCGAGTGATCGTAGACCCTGACTTTTTTGCGGAACGCGCCGCCGAGCAGCACGGTAGCGGGCTGGTTGAGGATCTTGCCGGCGAGGTCCCACAGCGCCATCTCGATGCCCGAGACGGCGCGCATCTGCATGTGGGCGGAGCCGTCTGTGTGGCGTCCGAGACCGGTGTAAATGACGTCGATCTCGAGCGGATCCTTACCCACGATGAGTGGGGTGAGCAGTTCCACCGCCTCCCGGATGCCGGCGCCAGGGCTCCCGTAGGCCTCGCCGATGCCGGAGACGCCGGCGTCGGTGTCCACGCGGATCAGTGTGTAGGTTCGCTCCCAGGCGAAGATCATGGTCTTGATCGCGGTGATCCTGGTCCGGCCCTTTTCGGCGGCGGCCAGCGCGTGGTAACGGGGCAGAAAGGCCGCTCCGGCGGCGGCGCCGAAGCCGCGGAGAAGTTGGCGGCGGGTGATGTTCATGGGTCCTCTTTCGGAACGTGTCGATTATAGCTTGCGCGGCGGCGTGGCGCGAACAGCACCCGCCACGCCCGTCGAGGTGGCGCAGTTCGCTCGCGGAGGTCGAGCGGTGGTCGTATGTGATGAACTCGCTAAACGGGGCTCGGCCGGCCTGTCCGCGGCGGCCAGGAAGATTCACACACCCGTCGGACGGCGACGCGACACCCCTCGCCCGTTGAAGTTCTCAACTCGGCCAAGCCCCCGTGGGGTGCGTCAATTTGTCGCATCCGAGAAATGCGAACCTCCGGGGATAATCCTGAATGAGCGCTTTCTCCGTGACCTCTGGGAAATTCTATCTGCCCATCTTATTCACACTCGTCTGCACCGCGCAGGACAGCGTTTATCTTGGCAGCATCGCCGGTCACGTCACGGACCCGACAGGCGCCGCGATCGCCGGCGCCGACGTGACGGCCCGGCAGACGGACACCAATTTCTCGATCGCCGGGAAAACGGACAACGAAGGCCGGTTTCGATTTTCGTACCTCCGGCTCGGTCCCTACGAAGTGCGGGTGACGCACGCCGGCTTCACACCGGCGGTGCGGAACGTGGCGCTGACGGTCGGCTCAGCGTTCGAGGTCGCCGTCGAACTGTCGGTGGCCGCCGCGACGAGCGAGACGGTGACGGTCACCGATACGGCGGCCGTCATCGAGACGGCGCGGACTCAAGTGGCCGGAACGGTGGCGCGGGAGGAGATTTCGGCCCTGCCTCTGAACGGGCGCAGCTTCCTCGACCTTGCTCTGCTGATCCCCGGCGTGTCCCCCACCAACACGGCCAGCACTCAGCTGTTCGCCGAAACCTCGGCTGTCCCGGGCCAGGGCATTTCGGTCAGCAGCCAGCGGAACTTCTCGAACAACTTCGTGGTCGACGGCCTGTCGGCCAACGACGACGCGGCGGGGCTTTCGGGCGGGTTTTACGGACTCGACACCGTGCGCGAGTTCCAGGTGGTCACCAGTGGGGGCCAGGCCGAGTTCGGCCGGGCGCTGGGAGGTTACATCAATGTGGTCACCAAGAGTGGCACCAATGTCCTTCACGGCGACCTCTACGGTTACCTTCGCAGCAGCCGGTGGAACGCGGCCAACGCCTTGTCGCGCACGGTGCTGCCTCTCACGCAGTCGCAGCACGGGGCCAGTTTGGGCGGCCCCGCGCGCAAGGACAAGACGTTCTTCTTCGGCAATTTCGAGCAGCGGATCCAGAATCAGTCCGGTCTGATCACGATCGCGCCGGCCAACGTGGCGGCGATCAACGCGAGGCTGGACGCGGCAGGGTACCGCGGTCCGCGCATCTCCACCGGGCTGTATCCCAACCCGGTGCACTACTGGAACGTGACCGGCAAGGCCGACCACCAGTTGCGCCGCAACGACCTGCTGACGATCCGCTACAGCGCCTACCGTGTCAATGCGAAGAACCAGCGCGGCGCGGGCGCGCTGTCCGCCGCCTCGGCGTCGTCCCATCTCGACAACGCCGACCACACCATCGCGGCCAGCAACGTCTGGACCGTGTCGCCCCGGCTGTTGAACGAAACGCGGGGTCAGTTCACGCACAGCGACCTCGACGCCCGTCCGAGCGACGAGACGGGTCCGGCGGTCAGTATCGCCGGCGTGGCGAATTTCGGACGCCTCTCGAGTTCGCCCGTCGGCCGGTACAACAGGCTGTACGAACTGATCAACAACCTGTCCTGCCAGGCGGGGGCGCACTCGTGGCGATTTGGGGGAACGTTCCTGTACAACGACAACCGCATCTTCTTTCCGCGAGCGGCGAGCGGCAGCTACGCCTTCGCTTCGCTGGCGGCGTTCCTCAACGGAACCTACAACAACCAGGGATTCACCCAGACGTTCGGCAACCCCACAGTCGACCAGGGGAATCCCAATGTCGGCTTCTACGTCCAGGACGAGTTCAAAGTCCATCCACGCCTGGTGCTCAATCTCGGCCTGCGCTACGACCTGCAATGGCTGAAGACGATCTCGACCGACACCAACAACGTATCTCCCCGCGCGGGCTTCGCGTGGACGCCCTTCTCTTCGCGCCGCACCGTCGTTCGCGGAAGCTATGGTCTGTTCTATGACCGGGTGCCGTTGCGAGCAGTGGCCAACGCGCTGCTGTCGGCGGGCAACACAACCGATCTGTCGCGGATCAACCAGGTGAACGTCCAGTTGTCGCCGGCCCAGGCCGGGGCGCCGGTCTTCCCGGCCATTCTGAGCACCGGTTCACTCCAGCCCGGCGTCCTGTTCAGCTTCACCACGATGCAGCGCGATCTTCAGAACGCCTACTCGCAGCAGGGAAGCTTCGAGATAGAACATCAGATCGGCGCCCGGGCCACGGCCAGCATCGGCTACCAGCGGCTGCGTGGACTCCACCTGATCGCGACCCAGAACCTGAACGTTCCGACCTGTCCCCCCGCCGGCACCAACAACGGCTGCCGGCCCAATCCTGCCTACGCCAACAACAGCCGGTATTCATCGCTGGCGGATTCGCACTACAACGGCCTGCACGTCTCCTTTTCCCAACGGCCGGTCCGCTACGGGAGCATTCGCGTCTCCTACACGTACTCGAAGTCGCTCAACAACGTCGGCGAGTACTTTTTCAGCCAGCCGATGGACCACTACAACATCTGGCGCGACTACGGCCGGTCCGACGACGACCAGCGCCATCGGCTGGTCCTGAGCGGCAACGTCCACAGTCCGCTCGCCCCGGCGCGCAACATCCGCCAGTGGCTCACGCACGGCTTTACGCTGAGCACGATGCTTCAGTATTACTCGGCGCTTCCGTTCAACATCACAACCGGCACGAACACCGTTCAGGGCACCGTCGCGCGCCCCTCGATCAAGGGTGTGTTCATCGACCGGAACGCCGGCAAGGGCTTCGACTTCATGAACCTGAGCCTCCGCGTGAGCCGGACCGTTCCGATCGGCGAACGGCTGAAGGTGGAAGCTCTTGCCGAGGCGTTCAACTCCCTGAACCGGACAAACGGGCTGACGAGAAACGGCGTCTTTGGCGCAGGGACGTATCCCACCAATCCGTCGCCCTCGTTCGGCCAGACGACGGCGGTGCAGGATCCGAGAACGCTACAGATCGGCCTGCGCCTCGGATTCTGACGGAAAGGCCTGGTCCGGCCGGAATCAGAACGCGGGGCAGACCTGGAGCAGGGGAGGGGAGAAGGAGTTGGACGCGTCGCTGGGGCGTGCGCCCGAGGTGAAGATCCGGATCAGAGGTGCTTGTCGGGCGGGCGCCCGCACGGCGGCGGGCGCCCGGTTTGACCGCATGCGGTGAGCTACGGCAGGCACATCGCCTGCGCGGGTGCGGCGATGGTGTTGTTCTCCGCGGTGCACGATCCGGACGGACCGGTGTAGGCGCCGGTCAGCACGGCCGACGTCAGGGTGTTCAGCTTCACGTTGGTGGTCCCCAGAGGCCCGCTGCGAACGACGATGGCGCCGGTGGCGGTCACGCGCGACGATTCGAGCGCGGCTTCCCCGCTTTCGCCGGCTTCGGAGGCGACAACGCTGACCGATCCGCCCGCGGTGATGGTGGACTCAAGCACGATGGACTTCGCCGGCCGGGCGCCGCCGAGGGCCGTGATCACGGACATGCTGCCCAGACCCGCGTTGGCGGTGACCTGTTGCAGAGTCGCCTGTCCCTCGCTTCCCGCAAAGCTGATCGAGATTCCCGAGCGGGCCCGCAGCTGGCCGACGGCGTGATTCAGCGTGGACTGCCGGCCTGGCGAGGAAATGCTGATCGCACCGGACAGAGCCAGCAGACTGGAGTTCGCAATCGTGAGACTCATCTCATCGCTCGAGCCGGAGATGACGACGCCCGTATTGCCGGAAATAGCTGTGTCTGTGAGGCTGGCGTCGAACTTGCGGGCTCCATTGATGAGCACCGAGCCGGCGGCGATTACCGCCTGGGCGCGGCCGGCGAAGCGCTGGGACACGGCGAGACCTGACGCCTCGCCGGCGTTGATGACGACGTTACCGGTGGTGGCCCGCACGGTGGATTCAGCGAACTCAACGAAGTTGTCGCTGCCGGTCAGGTCGAAGGTCACGGAAGGCGCTTCCATCAGGGACTTGACGACCTTGGCCCCCGTCTTGGCGCCGCCCTGGAAGACGAGCGGGCCGGCAAAGCCCATGTTGATTGAGTCGGCTTCGAACTTTCCGTTCGGGCCGAAGACCACCCGGCATCCGGTGACAACGTTGACCCGCGCGCTGAAGTTGGAAACTTTGAGCGGGGTGTTCACGGTGATCGTGTTCATGAACGAGGTTTCGCAGGCCGCCTTGAACTGCTGCGGCGTCATATCCTGCGCCATCATGGAGGCGGCCAGCAGGGCCGATCCGCCGAGAGTCTTGAATCGAAGTTTCATCTGTATCTCCTGATCTTTGGTTCCGCGGCTGGGCATGTTTTTCATCGAACTGCCGATCCGCTGCTGACTAGGAGCAGCGAGGGTCCCGAAAGATTGACCCGATTCGCTATATTTTTCAGCGGGAGTTCGTCCTCCATAAATTGCTGGCGCCGGCGGCGCGGTCCGATGGGCGGCATCGCCGCTGGTGAGGAATCTGTGTGTTGCTCGAAATCTCTGATCTCCACGTTGGCTACGACGGCGACGGGCAGCCGCCGTGGATGATCCTGCTCGGCCTGAACCTCGCGCTGGCCGGAGGCGACGCGGTCGGGGTCAGCGGAGACTCCGGATGCGGCAAGACCACGCTCGCCCGGGCGATCGTGGGGCTGCTGCCCCGGTCGAGCGCGGTGAGCGGTTCGATCCGATTTCGCGGACGAGACATCGCGCGCCTGCCCGAACCGGAACTCCGGCCTCTGCGCGGGGCGAAGATCGCGCTGATTTCCCAGGAGCCTTCGGTGAGTCTGACGCCGCACAGGCGGATCGCATCGCAGATTGCGGAAGTGCTGGCCGCCCACCGCGACCTGCCGGCTGCCGCGGCTCACCGCGAGGCGCGCTCGATCTTGCGGATGTATTTCTCCACGGACGCCGAACGGATCTCCCGGTCTTTTCCACACGAGCTGAGCGGGGGAGAGCGCCAGCGGGCCGCAGTGGCCCGGGCGCTGTGCTGCGGGCCCGACCTGCTGATCGCCGATGAGCCGACGGCCGCTCTCGACTCCGTCATGCAGCGGGAGATTCTCGACCTGTTTTGCAGCCTTCGAGACCGTGACGGCCTTTCCCTGCTTTTGATCAGCCACAATCAGCGCGCGCTGTCGCGGGTTGCCTCGCGGTCCTACGTCTTACGCGGCGGGCGGCTGGAGGGGTCGTGAACGGGCCGGGCTTCCGGATCGAGAGCCTGAGCAAGGTCTACCCGGGAGGGCGCGGCAGCGCGGCATTGGTCGACGCCACGCTCGAACTTCCGCCGTGTTCCCGGACCGCGCTGGTTGGAAGGACCGGTTCGGGCAAGACGACCCTCGCGTTGTGCCTGGCCGGAATGATGGAACCGTCGGGCGGGAAGATCTGGAGGGACAACGCCCTGTCGTGGCCCGGAAGATGGGGGCCACGCCGTTCGGTCCAACTCGTCCGCCAGGACTCTCCGCTGGCCCTGAATCCAGCCTGGGCGGTCCGTGAGCTGGTGGCCGAGCCGTTGCGATTTCAGCGCCGCGATTCGCACTTCGGGATCGAAGAGGAGACGCTACAGCTGGCCCGGTCCGTCGGACTTTCGGAGGACTGCCTGCGCCGGCGGGCGGAGCAGCTGAGCGGCGGCCAGAGGCAGCGGGTGGCGGTCGCCCGGGCGTTGGCGGTGCGGGATCTGGAACTGCTCATCCTCGACGAACCTTTGCGCGGGCTCGACCCGGCGAGCGTCGAGGCGATGGTCGCGCTGCTTCTGATGATTCATGAGGCCCGGCGATTCTCCCTCCTCTACATCACGCACGACCTCGAGTGCGTGCGCCGAATCGCCGGGCGGGTGGCGGTGCTGTCTCAAGGGTCCGTGGTTGAGACGGCGGACGTGGGAGAGTTCTTCGCGGAGCCGCGGCATCCGGAAAGCCGCGCCCTCGTGGAGGCCGGGCGATGAGATTCCTCCTGACGCGCGCGCTCCGCGGAGCGGGCCTGGTGGCTGCCGTGGCTGTGTTGGGATTTCTCATGATGGAAGCCGCGCCCGGCGACTTCCTGACGGATCTGAGATCGAGTCCCGGCATCCCCACGGCCACGGTGGAACAGATGCAACGCGACTCTTCACTGGACCGTCCGGTCTGGAGCAGGCTTGTGAGTTGGATCCGGTCGCTGCTGAGCGGAGACCTCGGGGTCTCGCTGATCTGGCACCGGCCGGTGGCGGATCTGGTGTGGCCGCGCGCTTGCAACACGGCCTTGTTGTCGCTGACCGGCCTGTCGGGCGCATGGCTTGTGGGCGTCCCCCTGGCGGCGCTGTCGGCTGCCCGGTCCGGATCATGGGTCAGCCGGGCCGCTTCCCTCCTGGTCTCCGCCCTGGTCGCGCTGCCCGACCTGCTGGTGGCCCTGCTGGTTCTGCTGACGGCGGTGAGCACCCGCTGGATTCCGGTGAGCGGCAGCCTCGCGGGAGCTGGTTTCGCCCTGGCGCTCATCGCGCTCCCGGCGGTTTATCGCCACACCTACAGCAGCATGCGTATGGCGATGGGCGAGCCGTTCGTCGAAAGCGCGCGCGCGCACGGCCTGCCGCCGGTCCGCGTCTGGACGGGGCACATTCTACCGGCCGCGGCCGGTCCTCTGATCAGTCTGCTGGGTCTGTCGTTCTCCTCGCTGTTGAGCGCCTCGCTGCTGGTGGAGGTGGTGCTGGGTTGGCCGGGTCTCGGTCCCTTGTTGCTCGAAGCTGTCGCCGCCCGGGACCAGCACGTCGTGCTGGCGGGGGTTGTCCTCTCGGCCGGACTGCTCGCCGCCGCCAGTCTCCTGATCGATCTGCTGCTGGTTCTCTGCGACCCGAGAATCCGGAGGGACGGCCTGTGAACCGGCGCGGCAAGCTGGCTCTCGGCGTCCTGTCGGCGATTCACGCCGCGGCGGGATTTGCCGGATTCCTGGCGCCGTACGAACCTTCGACGCAGCACCGGGAGCATGCCCTAGCAGCCCCGACGCGAATCGTGCTGCGCGGCCTCACCGTCACGGCGGTCCTGCCGGCGCCTGGCGGGACTTCGGAGTTTCCGGTACGATGGCTGCGTCGCACCGAGGATGGGTGGCATCTCTTTACCGTGGACGAACCCGGAAAGATTTTCCTGCTCGGCACCGACTCGCTGGGGCGCGATCAGTGGTCCCGGCTCCTCCATGGCGCCCGGATTTCACTGTTTTCCGGCGTACTCGCGGCCCTGCTCGCCGGTCTGATCGGAACGGTACTTGGATTGCTGGCCGGATACTATTCCGGCTGGTGTGACCGGGTGGTGACGCAGGTTGGCGACATTTTCTTAGCGTTGCCGTGGCTCTACCTGCTGCTGGGCGCCAGGGCGGCGCTGCCGCTGGACGCGAGCCCACTGGTTGTGCTGAGCGGACTGCTGGCGGTAATGGGGATCGCGGGTTGGCCCCGGCCGGCGCGGCTCGTCAGAGGGATGGCTTTGAGCCTGAGGGAAAGGCATTACGTGATGGCGGCGCGCGGCTTCGGGGCCGGGCATACATACATTCTGACCCGGCATATCCTGCCCCCGGTGTGGCCCGCCGTGGCCGAATTCGTCTGTCTGGCGATTCCGCAGTTTGTGATGGCGGAAGTCACGCTTTCTTTTCTGGGCCTGGGGTTGAGCGAGCCGGCGGCCAGCTGGGGGACGATGCTGGCGGCCTTCGCGCGCCTGGACGCGATGACGGGGGCCCCCTGGCTGGCTGCGCCGGCCGCGGCGCTCGCCCTGGTTTCGCTTTGCTACCGCGGGCTGCTATCCTCAGGAACACGCCGGGGTGGAGGAGAGCCGGAGCGTGGGTGAGATCCTCAAGGCGTTCATCGCCGCCGGCGCCCTGTTGTCGCTGGCGCCCCCGGCCGCGGCGCGGGAACCGCGGGGCGCAAAGCTGGTGGTGGGCCAGCGCGGCGAGCCGCGCTCGTTCAATCCCGTCGTCGAAATCGATGAGCCCACTCGGATCGTGAACAGCCTTCTCCATTCGACTCTCGCCCGAACCGATCCCGTGTCGCGCCGCCTGGAGCCAGCCCTGGCCGAATCGTGGAAGAAATCGGGAGATGGCCGCCGGATCCTGGTTCGGCTCAAGCCGGGACTGCGATTCTCCGACGGACGGCCGCTAACCGCCGCCGACGTGGCGTTTTCGTTCGAGGTCTTCCAGGACGAAAAGATCGCCGCGCCCCAGCGCGAGGTGCTTGTTTTGAACGGCAAATCGGTTTCAGTCCGCATGCTGGATGACCGGTCGGTCGCTCTCGATCTGGCATTCCCCACGGCGTTGGGCGAACGGATGCTCGAGGCAATCCCGATCCTTCCCCGCCACCGGCTGGAAGAGCCGTTCCGCCAGGGGAGACTCAGGCAGGTCTGGGGCAACAACGCTTCTCCATCCGAGGTCGCCGGCGCCGGGCCGTTTCAGATCGGCCGGATCGAGCCGGGGCGGCGGCTGGCGCTGATGAGGAATCCGAATTACTGGCGGCGCGGCAAGGACGGTCGCGCGCTGCCCTACCTCGATGAAATCGAATTCGTCTTCGCACCTTCGGAAGATTCGCTTGTGGCGAGGCTGCTTGGTGGGGAGATCGACCTCGTGGCGGGACTTGGCAGCGGCTCGTTCGCATCCCTGAAAAAGGCGGGCAACGCGCAGCACCTCTCCCCGCTGGACCTCGGCCCCAGTCTTGACTACACGTTTCTGCTTTTCAACCTGAATCGGAGCAGTCCGGCCGCGGGGCAGTTGAAGCGGAGGCTGGAATGGTTCTCCGACGCCCGGTTCCGGCGGGCCCTTTCCCTCACGGTTGACCGGGAGGCCATCGTCCGTCTCGTCTATCGCGGGCACGCCACGGCACTTTGGGGACATGTCACACCGGCGCGGGGCCCGTGGTTCGACCCGTCGCTTCCGCGGCCGGCGCCGTCGCTGACGAAAGCCCGCCGCCTGTTGCGGGACGCCGGCTACGGTTGGGACGGCGGCGGAAATCTGGTGGACCGGTCGGGCGCGCCGGTCGAGTTTACGATCGCGGCGAGTTCAAGCAACCCCGCCTATACGCAAACCGCGGCGATCCTACAGGAGGATTTCAAGAAGCTCGGAATCGGGGCCCGCACTGTTTCGCTTGAGTTCCGCAGCCTCCTTGACCGGGTCACCGTCAAGAAAGACTATGACCTCGCGGTGATGGCTTTGCGCCCGGGCGAACCCGACCCGGCCGCGGACATGAACGTGCTGTTGTCGTCCGGAAAGGCGCACCTGTGGAACCTGGGTGGCCCGCCCCATGACTGGGAGATCGAGGTCGACGACCTGATGCGGCGGCAACTGACGGCCACCGACGGCCGCAAGAGGGTGGAGTTGTTTCACAAGGTCCAACAGATTCTCGCCAGCCAGGCGCCCATCGTGAGTTTGGCGAGTCCGAATGTGCTGATCGCGGGACCCCGCGGGCTGGCTGGCGTCGTGGCGATAGCCGGCGGGCATCCGGCCTTGAGTAACGCCGATTCACTGTACTGGGTAAGGAATGACGCCGGTGCCTCTGACCGCTCTGAAAGATAGGTACATGCCATCGTCGACGCCCCACGCCGGCTGGGAAGACGAGGAACTGGCCGCCGCCTGCCTGGCCGGCCATGCGGCGGGCTGGAACGCGCTGATCGAAAAGTACAAAGGGCTCATCTACTCGATTCCGCTTCGCTACGGACTCAGCCAGGAAGACGCCGAGGACGTCTTTCAGGATGTCTGCGTGCTCCTCTACGAGCACCTGGACGCCCTGCGCGACGCGGGCGCTGTCCGCGGATGGCTGGCACGCGTGGCCGCCAACGAGAGCTACCGCAAGAAAAAAGGGCTCGCGCGGGTTTCCGGCTCCGAGACGCCTGATGTCCCGGACCCGTCCGGGAACGCTCCCGAGTGGCTCGCCGAATCGGAACGACAGCAGATGATCCGGGAACGTATCGGGCAACTCTCGCCGCGGTGCCGGGACATGGTCCGGATGCTGTTCTACGAAGATCCTCCGCGGGCCTACCAGGATGTCGCGAGAACGCTCGGGCTGGCGGTCGGGTCGATCGGGTTCATTCGCGGGCGCTGCCTGAGGCAGCTCGAGCGGCTTCTGAAGGCTGCCGGACTATGACGCCGGCGAGCCGGTCCCGGGATGAGGTTTTCCGGCTGTGCGGGCTCGCGCAGCGGGAACTGGGCAAGGACCCGGCCGCCGGGTCCCGCTACGCCGACAGCGCCTACCGGATGGCCCGCGAAATCCGGGACGGGCACGCGATCGCCGAGGCGCTGCGGATGAAGGCTCATTTCGAGTACTCGGGGGCGCGCTACCGCCGCGCCGCCCGGTTGTACGAAAGAGCGATCCGCATCCTCGACGAGCTTGGCGACGCATCCACCGCCGCGCGCACCCGCAGCAGCGCTCTGCAAAGCCTGATCTACCTGGGAAGGTACGACGAGGCCCTGGCGTGGGCCGACACCGCCCGGCGAACCTTCGAGGCTCAGAACGACGTGCTGCGGCTGGCCCGGCTGGACGCCAACATCGGCAACATTCTGCACCGCCAGGAGCGGCACGCCGAGGCCGTCGAGGCGTACTCCCGCGCGCTCGCCGCGCTGCGCGGCCTGGGCGACGAGGAGTCGGCGGCGATCGCTCTGCGCAACTTGGCCGTCGCCATGATCG
>Ga0073934_10001950_pt1 | contig 46034 bp, 45 predicted proteins | sample LarsenN4metaG_FD_76834 | JGI IMG/M metagenome (GOLD analysis project Ga0073934, IMG submission 76834) | Hot spring sediment bacterial and archeal communities from British Columbia, Canada, to study Microbial Dark Matter (Phase II) - Larsen... ...
CGGGCAAGCAAGTATGATTTTAGAATCCGTTGGTCTTCTATTTTCCCTTTACTTCCGAAAGGAGGATTAGTAAGCACAATGTCAAATGCGTTGTTGAATTGCTCGTTCTCGAGAAGCGCATTACCGCAGATGATTTCCGTCCCAACGCCGTCTTCAAACGCAAGGCGAATCATCGCTGAAAGGGCAACGTCGGGATTGAATTCAATACCGCGAATATGCTCTCGAACATAAGCCGACCTGTCAATATCAGGATGCTGGCGGCACACATAAGAAATCGTCTGAATGAGAAAGCCGCCGCTGCCACAAGCAGGGTCAATGACAGTTTCAATTGGCTTGGGGGCTATCATCTCAACGGCAAGGCGCACGATTGGATGGGGGGAAAAAACTCGCCCTTGTCGCCGCGTTGATGCCGATACACAAAAGCCTGGAAGGCTTCCCCTTTAACATCACCAGGCGTCTGAGCAAGGCTGATGGATTGAAGCCGTCCTACCACATAAGCCAGTGTCAACGGCTTGAGTTTTAAGGCGTCATCTGAAAAGAAAGAGCCATATTTTCTTCGTACAGTATCGAAAAGCTTGCCAATACGAGGTTCAAAATCGCTTGGACGATTTGCAAGGATATTTCGATATTCGCTAGAAGTGATACAAAACTGCAAGCCGCGTTTCGCGTTGTTCTGCTCATCATAAAGTTTCATGACTAGGTTGTGTTGACATTTTATCTTAGCCAGATCAATGCGCCAGCAAAACTGAGGAAGCCGAGCAGGCGCTGATCCAGTTTTTCAAACCTTGAGAAGAGACGCCGATAATGCTTGATTTTGTTGAAGAAACATTCGATCAAGTGCCGCTCCTTGTACAGGTGGCGATCATATTCCCGCTGTTCTTTGCGGTTCTTGCGGGGCGGTATCACCGCTTCTGCTTCTTTCTCCGCAATCTTCTTCAAGAAATCTTCCGCATCATACGAGCGATCCGCAATCACCCGCTCAAAATCAAAATCTGCAATCAAGTCTTCGGCCTGGGTGATATCATGTCGCTGCCCTCCAGTCAGAAGAAACCGCAGCGGATTGCCCAGGGCATCTACGCTGGCGTGGATCTTGGTGCTGAACCCGCCCCGGCTGCGTCCGAGCGCCTGGCTTTCCTGCCCGCCACTTTTTTTGCAGCTCCAGCGGCACAGGGATGTGCTCGTACGACGGTGCTATCCAGCAAAATATTCTCCATATCCGGGTCATTGGCAAAATGTTGATGCATCTCTCTTCCCATACCTGGTGGTCGCACCAACGGGCAAAGCGCTTGTAGACGCTGTTCCAGTGGCCGAATTTTTCGGGAAGCAATCGCCATTGGGCTCCGCTGCGCAGCACCCAAAAAACGGCTTCGACAAACAGCCGGCATTCATCTTCTTTGCCGGCATAAGCCCTGGGATGATGCTGTAAAAATGAGTAGATCTTTTCCCATTGATCGTCACGCAATTTGGCATTGGTCATGTCTTCATTTTGCCACAAATGTCAACAGAACCTAGCTACTATGGCGAGTGTTCAAAATACTTCAAATGCAATTGTGGTGCATATTCCTCACTCATTTCATGAGTAAAGAAACGCACCCCGTCTTCATCGGATTCGGTTGTAAAAAACACCCAACCATATTCTTCCTTACCGAGTGCTTTCTGAGCAAGATAACTTGAAGTTACGTCCCAATCATAGGGTGTGGGGACAATTGCCGCCTCAGGTGGTAGACTTTCATCGCCATTGCATTTTGTCCCAATGAATTTCACATCATCGGCGGATATGAAACGGTCCGTCGCGCCCTCAGCTCCCGCGACCTCCCAGTTCGAGCCACTGGCATATGCATTCCATGTCGCTTCAGTTTCGATAAACTCTTTCAATAAACCATAGACACCGACATTCATGCCACCACCGGCCAGATGTCCGGGTACCCCACCCACAGGCACTGCTTCTTGGCAAACCATCGTAAGGGTCACCTCCACAACTTGAGCATTCGCCGGCAAAGGCTCTTGCTCCGCAAATAGTACTACTCCCCTTATCCAAGGAATTCCACCAGTTCTTGCGCCAACTTCCATAGCGACATTCTCGGGCATCACCGAATCAGGATGATCGGGCCTAATAAAAGTATCTTGTGTGCCATCATATCCATTAATGCCTGCTTTGTAAGTTACCTCGGTGGTTTTGTAATGATATATTTGCGGGTTGCCGTTGGTCTTGTGGCATTCCAGATCATACGTAAATGATTCTCCCTTATATTTACCTTGGTCAATGAAATCTTTTGAAGTTGGTACCAAGCTACAATTGAGATCTTCGAGTAGGTCCGAGCAAGCATTTGCATCTAATCCAAATACATTGCCGCTGGGATTGATTCTTGTACAACCGGGAAACCCCTGATCCTGTTTGGCGGCGTAAGTTGACGATACTTCGAGTGAACTGTCCTCATAGATCTGAAGATCATCTGATAGTCCACCCGGGATGTAATAAAAACCGTACGTCGTTTGTACATTTCCGGTATGAAACGGAAGGACAATGATGATGGTAGCGATGGCGGTAATCCAGAATGGGCGTTTATAATCTGACATTTTCAACCTCCATAACTGCTGTCATAATAAAGAGAATTGTCGAATTAGATGCACGCGTAACCTTGCAGTCTATTCTTTACCGTACCGCAATATCTCCCTTGAAGCGCATCCGGAGCCGTTACTCGTTCATGACCTTCTCAGAGATATCAAATCAAGCAGGCTTTTTACCCAGAGTGGCAACGAAACAGAAATTCCGAATTGCCAACCCGAATGCGGTCCCCGTCCTTCAGGCCGATTGCATTCACCCAAATCCCGTTTACATAGGTCCCACCTTTGCTACCCAGATCCTGCAGATACCAGTTGCCCTGGCCAAAAGCCAGGCGGGCGTGCTGGCGGGAGGCGGCGCGGTCGGTCAGGCGCAGGGTGCAATCGGAACCTCGGCCAATCAGTAAGCCGGCTGGAGGTATTTGAGTGGAAATCCCTGCCATCGAACCGCCGATCCCAGTCAAAGAGGCCGCAGCCGCACCAGGCGATCCGGCCAATGGCCTTTTCACGCTTGGCCTGCGCCTCAGGGCGTAAATGGCCACGCCACCTCCGACCAGAGCCGGGATCACTACCAGGATCCCTGGGCCAAAGCTGGAGGAGGGCGGGACAGCGCTCGGCCTGGCAGATAGAATGGCGTGATAGGTGGTGGTCCCTTGCGGAACGTCTGCCCCCATCGCAGCGACTTGCCACTGGCCTGCCCGAGGTTTATCGATGACGATATTCGCCAGGGTTTCCGAGAGGGAGATCGACGCCCCGGGATAGTTAGTATCCACCTGCCTGCCACCCGGATCGTATAGCAGCGGATCCAGCCGGCTTCCGGGCCAGTTGAGCGTCAGCAGCAGCAGCGATTGGTTGGCCGGGACCTGAGCAGAGCCAATATCGACGCGCTGGCCCTGGGCGATTGATCCTTCCTGTTTTAGCAATACGTTGCCGGTGGAGGTGTGCCTGAGCTCGACGTAAACGTTAGTGAGTTGGACGGCGTTTTGCGCGTTGTAATAACTTCCACAACCGGCGGTCGCGGGAATCTGCTTCAGCAGTTCTTCATCGATTGAAGTGTCTCCGCTGAAAGATCCGATCCCGCCCGGGACGCCAAAGCCCACGGTGTAGATGCATACCCCCATTTGCTTGGCCCGCTCGGCTTGAGCGATCACCTGAATTTTGACTTCATCCGGGCTTAGGGACTGATCGTTGCCGTGGCCGATGTTGGCCACGCCGTCGCTGAGCAAGATCAGGATGGGTTTGGCGTCGGATGCGAGTTGCGGGAACAAATCGAGCCCGGTTTTAAGCCCATCCGGCATGCCGGTTCCGCCATCGGCGTACATGTTCTGTAGAGCGGTCTCAACGACGGAGATGTCCGTGGAGAGCTGGGCATCCACGTTGGGCAAGAAGTTGAAGTCCACCAGGCCCACCTGCGCTGTCCCTGCGTCGGCGGCCTGGGTCTCGGCTTTGATCACGTCGAGGATGCTCTGCCCGGCAGTCTTTGCTGCGATCAGCTTGGTTACGCCACTGGCATCCTGTTCATTCATGCTGCCTGAGCTGTCGAAGACCAGGATCGTTGAGGTCGAGCCTCCAGAGGGAAGAGGTGGTATGATTATATCGCCTGGAAAAGGCGGGGGCTCATAATCTGCGTAAGCAATTTCTGGTATTGGTGGAGAACCGGTGAGGATTTCCCCCTCAGATGCAAAAGCGGGAGGAATGATAGATATTCCTTCAACTGTCACCTTCAACCTTGCTTCTTTGAATCTATTATCCTGCCAAAATTTCACAATTATTTCCTGGTCCCCAATGCCTAAATTCCATTTACTTAGTCTGCTAACCGTATCAGGACTATCTTCCTTGACCCTCAACTTTCCGTTTACCCAAATCTCTAGATGCCCTTGTAGTGTAATTGCCAATTTCGAAATACTAATTACACCCGATTTCTTTGTGTTCCAAGTAGCTGAGAAACCATCATATCCACGTATCGGACCAGGGGATGTGCCAATGGGCCAGAGAAAGTCGATATTCTTATCGATCCGCTTTGCACCTGCTCCAGCAAAATTTAAATTATCGAAGAACTCCACTGTCCAGGAAGCATTCTGCTCGTCGATAAATTCCAAAGATCCATTCGTGTTGTAAATCATAGAACCGTTTGTAAAGTCAACCCGGAAACCGTAATTGTTATTAAGTCTCCATTCATATGCATCATTAATTGGTTCTCCCCATTTTCCTTGAGGACCCTTGGCTCGTTCATACTCTTGCCATACTGGTTCAGGGAACAGGAAGGCCTTATCTCTTATTTCAACTAATGTAAACGGTATGCCAGACCAAGGAAACGCCTGATTTTGTTGTGGAAAAAATTCTTGGTAATATACGCCTGATTTGTCTGATAATTTCACGGGTGATTTGACGATTCCAAATCCAAAGAACTGGCCGCCATATCGCTTGTATGTTTCTAAAAACTGTGGATGGCTTATCGGTTTTGTGGGAAACTTATACGGTGCTTTAATCTCTTCGAAACCGACACCGTTAGTTGTGCTCAGGATCTGTTGACTATCTTTTATATTTGTATTCCCGTTCAACGGTTCAGGGATTACTGCTTGAAGGTTATTATATTGATTACAATTGTTCGCCGTCTTCTTTGGATCACAGTAATACATCGCAAAGTGCAAGTGAGGCGTATAACCCCCCGAACCGGATACATAACCAAGCGGAGTTCCTTGGGCGACCCAATTCCCCTCAGTAACTAACAATTGACCATCCTTTAAGTGAGCATATCGACTTTGATACCCATACGCGTGGCTTATTACAACATTCCAACCATAACCATCCGAGCGTTTTTCTGCCTCTTCCACTGTGCCATCTGCGACTGCTAGGACAAGCACCTCATTATCGTCGGTCTCCCCTGTTAGATCGCCCTTGCTATCTTTTTCATTTCCATTAAAATCAATAGCAAAATCATCCCATTTACAGTGTCTTTTCAGAGATCCTTTTTCGCAATCATGATAAAAGTTGCCATTACCACCAGCGTGCCACAAGATATTTGCTGGCCAGGGTGCTTGAACAGAGAACCCCGAGACTCGAGCCACTGGAGCAGGTTGTTGGATTTGAGCTGCATGAGCGCTTGGTGAATTATTCGCGGATATATAAACAAGCTGTTCATGCCACCCCATAAATTGAGAAATACAAATCAAAATAATCAAAACAGATTGATATCCACGTTTAGCGATCATTATGCCCTCCGTGGTGCTCTTTATATTCAGATTATGCCATCCATTGATGACTCTGCGTTTCTCTCTCTCTTGGCTTCCAACAACTTTATGGCTTGTTAGTTGATGTAGCTTTGCCCAAGCAACCTTAATCTGGTCGCCTGAGCCGCTTAACTTGGTGTACATCAAGATCTCTGCCTTGCCAAATAAATAGGCAGGATCCTGGCCTTCCCAAATTGGCTCGTCCATACTATTGATATAGAAAGCGAGATGATCTCCTTTCGCCTCGATAAAAAGAGTATTCCAGGCATCCTCCCCTTGTTCGATATTATCCGTGATCACCCAATCCTGGAGCAGGGAGGTGTTTCCGGCCGTGTACTTAAAGATGCCGAAATACCCGTTGCGGGTGATGTAGAAACCGTACCCGCTGTGCCAGCGGTTGGCATCCCCCAACGGCTCTGGTTGCCCACGCACGATCAGGCCATAGGTGCAATCGAGACAGCCATTTCGCTTCAGCTCCGCCTGGTAATCAAAATTCTTGTAACTGGACACGTGGCTCGCGCTCGTCTAGACGCCCCGGAGACCGTACGATGTGTAACTGCATTTTTCTAACGTCCAATCTCCGGAAATATTCATCCAACCAATCGCCGAGTCCTCGAATTGGGTGTCGAAGTTGACCACGAAGTCCTTCATCACCAACGGAAGGAAGGGGGTCGGAACAGACGTTAGTTTAGGCGGGGATTCTGGATCCAGCAGGTTTGACTCCACGCGGGCTGAGGCCCCGAAAGTGTTCATTTTTATCGTCCCCAATGCCAGGACAGGAATGATTGCCAGGAGAACGAACAGCTCCTCATTTTTCCCTCCATCCAATCGCGTGAAGCCTATCCGGTTGCTATAAGGAAACAATTTCAGCCTCCCGGGCCCTCGTCCCCTTGCCCTGGTTTGTCTTTTGGCGGTTTCGCCTCCGTGGGCGGGCGTTTTTGAGTTTTGCCCACCACCCTTCCGTGGTGGATTTCGACATTTCCATCTTGACTGATCACTGTACCATTGTTGGCATACAATTTGACGTTAATCAGAGTTGAGTTGCAACCATTTTGCCTCCCGCAAATCATCAGGATTTTAATCTCTCGCGCTTCTCCCCGCTCAAAGGAACCCAACGGGACATGTCCTTTTTATTTGTGGTTCTTGGCCATCGATCTGGACTGAGACGATGAAGCCATTGAGATCTTCCGGCTTGAATGGGAAGAATTCCAGGTAAAGCGTATCCGGGCCATTCCCGAGGATGGTAACCGTGAATTCGTGCATGTCCCCCGGCTGATCGAGGTCCATACAAGATAGCTTGGCTTTGAACAGGGGCGTTATAGTCTGCATGGGGGTCGGTGAGGGGGAGTTGGTAGGAGTCGGGGTTAGCGTCGGCGTCTGGGAACGTGGGGCCTGGGTAGGCGTGTCTGTCTGTCGGTCGGCGGTGAGCGTAGAGCTATTCGATAATAAAACGATGCCCTGGGTTAACGCCATCAGGAAAATCGAAATGATTCCCAGGCCGACCAGGGTGGTATTTCGCCGCCTCTGGGTTGCGCCTGGTGGGGCAGGAGCGGGTATCCTCGCTCTCGGCGCGGGCGCATCGGCAGGGCGGCGTAGCGTTGGCGGTGTCGGGAGGGTCTTGGCGGCGGTTACTTTGAAAACCGTCGATCCTAACTGGAGCCGATCGCCTGGATGCAACTCGAGCTGGCCCATGATTCGCTGTCCATCGACAAAAGTGCCTCCTGAGCCGCGCTCGTCTCGCACGAAGCAACGCCCTTCGGCGAGAAGGATCCGGGCGTGGCGCCTGGCGACCTGGGGATCGGTGAGGACCACGCTGTTCGAATCCTCGCTGCCCAGCGTCAAGCCCTCTGGACCGATCCGATAAGTCTCCCCATTTTTACAAGTTAGTTGAAACGAATTGTTAAGCGTCATCACCTTCCTTGTTTCAGGTGAATCGATGTGTGGTGCTCAAAGCTCCTCTTATCGCTGGCGGAACTCGAAAACCTGGTAATAACCGATTTGAATGACATCCCCGGTCTGCAGAGTCGTGGGTGTATTAGGAGGGATCGGTTGGCCATTCAGGTAAGTCCCCAGCGAGCTGCCTTCGTCGCGTATATAGATCCCTCGTCGGGTGCGGATGATGGTGGCGTGCAGTCGCGAGACGCTGGCGTCACGCAAGCGCAATTGGGTATTGCTGCCCCGTCCGATGGTCATCTCTTGAGCGGGGATAGGGATCGCCTGGCCAGACCATTCACCAGAACGAATGAGCAGGTAGGGTCCCCGTACTTGTCCGATCGGCTGGGGAGCCACTCCATGAATGGGTCGGCTACCTCTGCTGGGGAGCACCGTGGAGGGACGACTGGGTTGCGGGCGCGGCTGAGGGAGCTTTTGCGATGGGAGAGATGGGATGGTAGGAAGTTTGGTAGAAGATATCTGTTGGAGGAGCGGTGAGATAAGGTCGATGATCGTCTTCGGACCGCCGGCATCTTTTCTAGCTGCGCGACGGGCTTGCTCGAAAGCCTCCCGTAAATCCATCATCGTGGCGTAACGCCGGAGCGGATCCTTGCTCAAGGCCGAAGCTACCATGTTTTCCACGCTGTCAGGCAGGCTGGGATTGAGCTGGAGCAACGAGGGCAACGGCAGGTTAGAGTGCTCCCAGGCAATGCGGTCGCGGGTTGTACTGCCCTGGCTGCTTGGGCTGTCGCCGCTAAATGGAACCTTTCCCCCGCTGAGCATCTCGTATAAGCAAATTCCCATGGAATAGACGTCCGATTTGGCGTTGACCGGTTTCCCTGCCAGTAATTCGGGAGCCATGTATTGCGGAGTGCCGCCGCCGGTCTTATCGCTGGCCAGCCGCGCCACGCCGAAGTCGGTCAGTAAAACCCGGCCGTCCGTGTGCAGCAGGATGTTGCCCGGCTTGACGTCGCAGTGGTAGACCTTGTTCTGGTGGGCATAATTCAGGGCGCTGCACACAGGTTCCAGGATGGAACTCACCTCGTCCAGCGTCAAGGGTTTTTCGCGTTTGCGCAACACCTCGCGTAGATTCGATCCATCGATCCAATCCATGACGATGAAGGACAGATCGTCCTGCTTGTCAAATTCGTAAAGGCGGACGATGTTGGGATGTTCCAGCTTGCGCAACAACTCCGCCTCCTGGGCAAACATCTGGAAGAAGCGCGGGCTGTTCGCCAGGTCACGGCGCAGGACTTTGACGGCCATCTTGGTCGCCCGCAGCTTATCCCAGGCCTGGTAAACATCCGCCATCCCGCCGGAGCCGATCAGCTCGCGCAGAAAATAACGGTCAAGCAGCGTGGTGCCGATGAGTGTTTTCATTGTTTCACGAATTCGCCATCAGGGTTTACTTTCCCCAATAGACGCGCCAATCGTAAACCATGCCGCCGGTATAGGTGATCTGAATCGGTTCTCCTCCGTCCACGGATACGATAAACACCTCTTCGTAATCTGCTCCGGCGCTGCCGTTCTGGCTTGAAACAAAGACCAGCCATCGATCGTCCGGTGACCAGGAAGGCCCGCGCGACCAGGTTCCAGCGGGGGAGTAAGTGATCCGCCTGGCGTTCTGGCCATTGCGATCCATTACCCAAACCTCGCTTTGATCGCTGCCCAGCGTGGACTGGTAGGCGATCCATTGCCCGTCATGCGACCAGGCCGGACCATAATTCTCGAAAGCTTCACCGGCCAGCTGTTTAGCCTGGCCTCCAAACAGCCCCGATACCCAAAGGCTGGTGGCGTTGCCGCTAAATAACGCGTAAATTATTTCATCTCCAATGGGTGACCAGACCGGCAAAGCGATCCCACCGATCGATGGCCCCGACGAACGGGCGCCACTGCTCACCTCAATAATTTGCAGGCGGTCACCAACCTTGCACAGGATCTGGCTGCCATCGGGGGACCAAGATGGCTGGGTGCATTCGCCCAGATCACGGGGATCGGCATTTGGAGATGGCTCAATAATGTACAATTTGTGGTTGTACACATTGTAAACGGCGATCAGTGAGCCGTCCGGAGACCAGATCGGCCCCATCAACAATTGGTTGGTGGAAGGCTCCACAATCGGTAATGGCTCTGCGCCTGTGGAGATGTCCATCAGATACAGGTTTCGGCCGTCTATGTGTTTTTTGACGAACGTCAATCTACCTTGTTCCCAGGTTAAAACTGGTATCGTCGGGGTCATTGTAGGCGGCACCTCGGTTGGGGTCGGCGATGGAGGGCGCCGAGTAGGGGTAGGCGCAGGCGTGAATGTACCGGTGATGACCGCTTCAATCGAAGTCAGACCCGGTGTTGCGTTGTGTACAACAGGCGTCAGCGAGGATAGTGGAACGACAATATTCAATGGTGGCCTTAAGATCGAAAATCTCAAGAAAAGTATCGCTACAATGACCACCCCCGCTACGATCCAAACCCAGGAAGGCGTGCGGCCTCTGCTGCCTGGATGGGGGATGGCTTCATATCCTCGTCCTGGCGGGGGGCTAGGGATAATTGGTTCTATTCCTTTTGCGCGCTGTTCGTGTAAGGCGATTCGATCGGGGATCTGTGCAGAGTCGACCCCGAGCGCAGCGTAAACCGCCTGGAAAACTTCCTGAGTGCCCTGGTAACGCTCCAGGGGCTTTTTAGCCAGCGCCTTCAAGATCACCCTGGCTAGAGCAGCTGGGATGGCAGGGTTGAATTGCCGGGGATCGGGCGGGGGCACGTTTAGTTGAGCGTGGCGAATGCGTTCGCCCCCGGTGCTGTCCGCGCTCAAGGTGCTGGCTTCGTCTCCCCGGAACGGCCGCCGTCCGGTCAGCATCTCAAACAGGATCACCCCCAGGGCGTACACGTCCGTCGCCGGACTCACCGGCTCGCCCCGGATCTGCTCCGGCGCCATGTAAGCCGCCGTCCCCGCCACTGCCAGGGTGGTCGTGGTGCTCTCCGCGTGCCGCGCCACCCCGAAGTCGGTCAGGTAGATGCTCCCCCCCTGGTCGATCATCACGTTGCCCGGTTTGACGTCGCAGTGCACCACCCCGTGGGCGTGGGCGTACCCGAGCGCGGCGCTCAACGCCTTGAGGTAAACCAGGGCTTCCTTCACCGCCATCGGTCGATCTCCGCGCTCCCGCAGGGCGTCTTTCAGCGAGGGGCCATCCACGAAGCGTTCCAGCAGGAAGGCCTGTCCTTCGCTCTTGTACAACCCGTAGAAGGGCACGATGTTGGGGTGGGCGAGTTTCTTGAGGGCGTTGGTTTCGCGCTGGAAGCGTTTGAAGACCGAGGGGTCATCGGCCAGGTCAGCGTGGAGGACCTTCATCGCCAGGGGGACATTGCGCTTGAGGTCCCAGACGCGGTAGACGGCGCCCATGCCACCTGCGGCTACAAAGGCGTCGATGCGGAACTGGTTGAGCAGGGTTTGGCCGATCGGGTTCCCCTTCATGGAGTTCCAGCCTGCGAAAAACCACTCTCCTCAAAGGCTTCCCGGATCACCCTGCCGCTGAAATCCGCGGGTATCTCCCAGCCAAGCGCCCATAGGATGGTCGGAGCGGTATCGAAGATTCGGAGGCGAGGTTCCGAAGGCAGCTCGAATCCTTTCTTCACGCATGGCCCGGTGATGATCCACGGGATAGTTTCGTCTTCGGGCCGGTTGTTGCTGTGAATGTATTCCAAACCACCATGATCGGCCGTAATGACCACCAGGGTTGTTTCCAAGTAATTAAACGCTTTCAGCACGTCAAAAACGTGGCGAACGGCTTGATCCGCCTGTGCGACGGCTCCCAGGTACGGGTCAGACATCCAGCCCTCTGCGTGACCGGTAATATCGGTGTAACCGAAATTGATCAGCATCAGGCCGAAACCATTCTCCGCTATAACCTGGCTGGCGTACTCGGCGACAGTGAGGTTATCCATCTGTTTATACACCTGCTGGACGTCCAGAGCTCCTGGCTGTCTGAAGTACCTTAACCGTTCTTTTCCCGCAACCAATGCGGTAAACCAGTTGTGCTCTTTCGCGAATTGGAAGAGGGATTTGGTCTCCAGATACGCGCCTTCGACTTTGTGCAGGTCGTTTCGGGTCACCCCGTGGATGGGCACGTCGTATCCGGTGAGCAGCGAAGAATGCGCCGGGATGGTCAAGGAAGGAGCCACGGTCAGGCCGTTCCATGTATAGGCTCCCCGATGGAGCGCCAGGTCGAGAATGTAAGGCGCTTGCGAGGTCCCCCAGATGGCATCCGGTCGCATGCCATCCAGGACGATCACCAGGACTCTCTCCGGCCGTTGGCATGGCGGAGCCGGGGTCAGCGTGGCCATTAGTTCTGGGGAACCAGTCGCTGTTTCTGTCGGATCAGGGGGAAAGGTGCTGAGAATGGTAGGCGCTTCGGTGGGTACGGGGGAAGCCTGGCCGAGACATTCTGCCATCGCTTCACCGATCTCGTGTACGTCCCATGAGCCAAACAACTGCGGTCCCAGATAACCGGCTGCAGCCCCCAACAAACAGACCAGGATCATCGTGATAATCAGGATAATGTAGAAGATACTATTATTGGATGTTGACCGCTTTCTCATACCTGGAGTCTCCTTATAAGTCGAATAGCCTGATAGTCCCTGTACCGGTACGGCGCTCATAGTCGGTTAACTAATGGGCATGTATGCAAACCCCTGAGCGGCTGTCATTGTGAGTAACTCCACAGCGTCATCGCGTTTCTTTCTGGAAGAAACTTGCCCTCAGTGTCACTGCGAGCGTTCTTTGCGAAGCAGTCTCCCTCATGTTTGTGAGATTGCTTCGCCCTTGCAAAGTGCGCAAGGTCCCGCAATGACACATCGAGTTTCTTAGGAGCGAAGACCTCCTCCACGCAAAACACGGACTATGGTGGACATATTCGAAGCTCGGGTGGATAGGGGCATAAATAGTACCCTTCCACGAAACTGCTCACGAACTCATCCTTATCTCTTGAATCATGTTTATAAAATTCAAAAACCCAGCCTTTAATTCCTTTCCATGGGCCTGTCTCCACGCTGACCTTCCAGAAGTATGATTTAAGGTAACATTTTGGAGAATCGAATTGTTCTTGTTCCGTCACAAGCTTCACCCTGTCTCCAACGTTGAGTTCAGCCAATATAGTCGGAGGGTTTGGCGCTCTATCGCCAAATTGGTAACGCGGGATGTTGTAAATCTTGGCCGGTCTGCTCACATAAGCATCCATCCCATTGCGTAAATGAGAAGTACCGGGGCAGCTGACCGCCGGGTCATTGATCATCGTGGGGATCAGGGTTGGGGTCGGTGGTAGGCGAGGAGTGCGCGTCAAAGTTGGGATCGCGGTCTCTGTTGGTGTCTGCGGCAACGGGGTGTCGGTTTGGCTCTCGGTCTCGGTGATCCTCCTTGTTGGTGTTGGGGTTCCGTCCGCTGGCGGAACCTGGCGGATGGCCCAGATAAGGATAAACAGAACCACGACCCCGATGCCTCCGATGATGAACAAACCGGAAGTGCCCCGGCGCCCTTTATCCCCTCCAGCACCGGGCGGCATCGGGCCATCACATCCCTCCCACCCGAGAGGCGGGAGGGATGTGATGGCCCGATCGGGTATCTGTTCAGGTTTCATGCTGGCTGCGTAAACGACTTTGATGAAGAGCTCCTGGGTGGACGCATACCGTTGGGCCGGGTTCTTGTCCAGCGCCTTGAGGAGTACTTGAGCCAGGCCCTCCGGGATCGCAGGGTTGAACTGGCGCGGGTCAGGCGGGGGCACGTTTAGTTGAGCGTGGCGAATGCGTTCGCTGCCCGTGCTATCCTCGCTCAGGGTCCCTATCTCGTCCCCGCGGAATAGCCGCCTTCCGGTCAGCATCTCAAACAGGATCACCCCCAGGGCGTACACGTCCGTCGCCGGACTCACCGGATCGCCCCGAATCTGCTCCGGCGCCATGTAAGCCGCCGTCCCCGCCGTCGCCAGCGTCGTCGTCGTGCTTTCCGCGTGCCGGGCGACGCCAAAGTCGGTCAGGTAGATGTTGCCTCCCTGGTCGACCATCACGTTGCCCGGCTTGACGTCGCAGTGCACCACCCCGTGGGCGTGGGCGTACCCCAACGCGGCGCTGATCGCCTTGAGGTACACAAGCGCTTCCTCCGTCGGCAGGGGCTTTCCACTCCGCTCCTTTAAAATGTCCTTCAGCGACGGGCCGTCCACGAAGCGCTCCAGCAGGAAGGCCATCCCATGGCTCTGGTACAGGCCATAGAAGGGCACGATGTTGGGGTGGGCCAGCTTCTTCAGGGCGTTGGCCTCGCGCTGGAAGCGTTTGAAGACCGAGGGGTCTTCGGCCAGGTCGGCGTGCAGGACCTTCATCGCCAGGGGGACATTGCGCTTCAGGTCCCAGACGCGATAGACCGCACCCATCCCGCCAGCGGCGATGAAGGCATCGATGCGGAACTGGTTGAGCAGAGTTTGGCCGATCGGGTTCCTGATCATCTTTCTGAAATCGCTAAAAGTTTTCTCTCATCTGCTGTGAAACTCAAACTCGGTCGTTCCGATCCGGATGCGGTCGCCATGATGCAATTCAACAGCGTTGATCCGTATATTATTGACATAGGTGCCGCCGTGGCTTCCCACATCCTGGATAAACCACCTGCCCTTGGCGAAACGCAGCCGCGCGTGCTGGCGAGAGACTGCAAGGTCTGCCAATCGCAGGTTGCAGGCTGCGCCCCGCCCGATCACAAGTCCGGATCCAGGCAGATGGATCGCCCTATCAGCATAAGCCCCGTTCAGGCCAACTAGGGAAGCCTGGGCAGCGCCCAGCTGCTGGGCCTTTTTTCCAGCAGTAGACCGGCGGCCGAGCGCGTAGATCGTCACCCCACCACCCACGACGACCATGAGAACCACCAGAATGCCCAGGCCATTTTGTAGCGCAGGCGTAAGAATCGCTGGCAAGGTGATCGGCGCGCCTGGCGTGATGGAAATCATGCTCCCGGGAGTCGGAGTGTCCAGGGGAGAACCTGGTGAAGGGAGTATGATGGTCGGTTGCGTTTCGACCGGCAGGGGATGGGTACTCTCTTCAAGGTTCCATTTGGGGGGCGTGTCTGGCGAGACCCGCAGGGTGTAAACTAGCTCCGATCCGGTCTTCACAGCGCCGGTTTGTTGAGAGGTATGGACAATTAGCGGGGCTGCAGCGTATTCCTCAACCAGGGAAAAATTTCCCTCCCTAACCCCGGTGACGGTCACGGTATAGAGACCTGGGTTGGCATCGATCACGTAGAACTCCTGAAAGCCGTCTCCCATGGATAGGCCAGTCTGATCATCGACGAGGGGCGGCTGAAAATAATAGTTGGCATCCGGGATCTCAGCCAGATAGGTGCTATCCGGCAGATAGCCGGTGCGTCGGCCAAGGGGATCGGTGACGTAGAATTCAACTGGAGAGTGAGCATTCACGATCAGTGTTGGGCGAAAGATGCCATCGTTGGGCGCAAATCGTACAATGGCGTTCAAACTGTCGCCGAAATTGTCTAATGTGTCCTGACTCAAGGGACAATCAGGCCAATCACCACAAAGGGGATCGTTAATCTGGTAGGTCTCATTTTGCTTGCCTGTGCCCACCACGAAATGAATTCCTGAGGGAGAATCAGGATGCTCTACTTCGAAGATCACTGGCCAGCCATTACCAAGGTCTTCGTCCGCCAGCCTTTCCAGGTCGTCACGAGTGGCAGGCCTTTTCTCACCGGTATCAGGATCTTGAATTGAATCGCCTATATTGGTCTTGCTAATGAACCTTATCAAATACGGCTCCTGGCGCGGGTTGTCCGGGGCGCTACACCATCCTACTCTTCCCCAGCGGATAGCTCCCGCATCGCACTTCGCCAAATCCCCCTTTAGACAGTCTGGGTCATCTTCCCGACGTACATAACCTTTTACAACATTCTGAGAAAGCAATCATCTAAAGTGCGTGGATTCACATCTGCCGCCCCATAGTAGTGGAGGAGATCAGCAGAAGCGGTCGTGGCACAGCCACTGCGACCAATTGTAGATTGGATGTTGTCGTAGGGATCGTTTTCCCATCCTCCCTGATCATCGGGATGGTCTTGTTTGAAGTCAGGCGCCGAACCGACCGCCCTGACGACCAGGATCAAGTCGTTGAAGTCGTTGTCGGGAGGGTAATCATCCGGCAAATCCTCCCAATCGATGCGCCAGCTGTTGGGTGCGTCCAGCGGAGTGACATGGGCGTGGAAAGGATTCGTGGAGAGATAGGTATAGCCACTGCAGTAAGAAGATGGGTTGAGGTAAAAGATAAGTTCTGTGCCGGCTTCATAAGGCCCCAGGGTGACCGATTCGCCACGCAGGGCATTGTAGCCTGGAAAGAGCTCTTTTTCCTCCGGTGAACGCAGGCCGGCGGTGCCGTCACAGGTGTTGGTGATCACGTTGTTCACCGTGACGATAATCGTGCTGCGTTGGGTGAGCACCATCCGGTTTTCTGATTGATCCGCTGGCGCTTCTACCCCCTGGACATGCCCTAGGAGCAAGAGGAGAATGAGTTTATTCATCATCGGCATCCTTTATCAAAACGATTGCTGCCATGTTGACAGCTCACCGCCAAATTGAGTACTGCTAGCTGAACTATTGATAGTTAGTCTTTATTATTCCACCGAACTATAGTTTGACCAACATGCTTCCATTTGTTTCACATAAATTGGGATCTCCCTTATTACTAAAACTCAATGAATTCTTATGCTCTTTGATTCTGTGATGCAGACGTTGAGATTTCCGCACAGTATAATAGCCTTTGTGTTCGTTATAGTCCGAGAATGCCATGTAATGGATATGGGGGATTTGAGAGTGGATATGGGAGATAGGGATATGGGGCGCAAGAGTGTCCGTCACTTTCTCAGTAGGGCAAGTGTAGCTGTATTGTTTTTTTCGGTTTCTGTTTATTTGTCTCAGTTGGGGTAGGTTTCGGCTTGAGCGTGTTCGTTGCAGAGGGTTTGGGTGTGTCGGTAAGCGTGGGAGACGTTCTTTATTATTGTAATGTTTGGCGAGTTCGTTGCCACCAGGGCTAGGCCGGGCGGCAAGGTTAGGGAGGGCGCGAGCATCTCGCCTCGGGTCAACGTCAGGGCTAAAACGCCGGGCGAAGTGGTGGTTGGAGTTACAGTAGAACCCCCTGAGGTCGGCCCGTCTGCCAGGAAGACACCCACAAGGGTGATCAGGATAATTGCCCATCCACCCAACCGCAACCAAAGCGGGATTTTGCGACCTCTCGCTGGCGCTGGCGTTTTGAAGAATTTCTGTTGATCTGGAGTTGCGCTGGACGAGGAGATGGCGGGGAGGGGTTTTGAAGGAGGTTGCATTTCTGCGCCTCCCCTTGGTTTTGAGGAGGGAGAAGGGGCAACCCCAGATTGTGGAAACGTTTCCTTTGTCAGGCTCGTGACCGCCATTTTGAGTGCTGTGAGTAACTCGATCACGTTCTGGTAGCGCTCTCGCGGCTCCTTTTGAAGGCTCTTCAGCACCACCGCTTCCAGATCGCAAGAAGTGCCTGGGTTGAACTTTTGAGAGGAGGGGGGCAGCAAATTTAGGTATTCCCAGCGCACCTTCTCGCTGATTCTGCCGGACGTATGCGCTTTCTCTCCAGTGAAAGAGCGCTCTCCGCCAGTCAACATTTCGAACATAACCTCGCCCAGGCTGTAGATGTCTGTTTGCGGGGTGGGATCTTGCCCCAGCATCTGTTCTGGCGACATGTAGGCTGGCGTCCCAAGCCCAACCAGGGTGGTTGTCGCCGCGTCCGCCATGCGCGCGATGCCGAAATCCGTCACGAAAACCAGCCCGCTTTTGTCGATCAGGATGTTGCCCGGCTTGATGTCGCAATGAACGAAGCCCTGCATGTGGGCGAAGTGCAGCGCAGCGCAAACCGGGCGCAGCACTTCCAAGACGCGTGCTGGGGTAAGGGAGCCGTTCGCTTCGAAGATCTCCATCAGCATGGAGGTGCCTTCGATGAATTCCACAAAAAAGTTGAAGGCGATCAGCCCATCTTGTTCCAGACCGTAAAAGCGTACAATGTGAGGATGTTGCAGGCGGGCTAGCGTCTGAGCTTCACACTTGAGGCGGCGCAGGAAGACTCTATCCTCGGAAAGATCTTCCCGCAACAGTTTCATAGCCAGGTAGACGGATCGCTGCTGATCCCAGACCTGGTAGACCTCCGCCATCCCTCCTCGACTCTGTTGAGAGATGACGTGGTAACGGTTCTTAAGTGTGCCACCCGTCAGATCTGGCATCAAGGTAAACTCTATGATCTACATGCGAAAGACGAAAGTGGTTTCCCCGATGGTGATCTGATCGCCTGTGTTTAAACGAGACGCAGTTATCTGCCGTCCGTTTATAAAGGTGCCACCTTTGCTTTCCCAATCCTGAAGATACCAGGCGTTCTGGGCATAGCGGATGCGAGCATGATGGCGAGAGACCGTCGTGTCAGGAACCCGAAGGTTATTCTCCGAGCTTCTTCCGATGGTGAAGTTATCTGTATTGATGGAGATTATCGAATACGGAAGATTTCCGCTTAATACTTCCAACCGAGCTCCGGTGAGAACGGGCGCGATAGGAGGAGCAAGCGCTTCAGGGTAAGCCGCATTTGGTGTCGCATATGATCCCTGTGTCCGGACAGGATAGTGGCTGATCGAGAAAATTTCATCCAACTCCCGTCTTTGGAATACCAAGCCGGCGATGCAGAGCGCGTAACCAGCCACAAGGACAAACAGGCCGATATCGGGCGAGGTCTGAAAACCCTGGAACTGATTTATCTGGCTGGATACAGATATCAGCGAGATGAGGATGCTCAGGATGCTTACAGCTAACCCGATTACTTGGCTAATTAAGAATTGCATGGCGCCCGATCGGCTGGCAACGGGGATAAAGGAAAGAATCAGGATCACCAATACGCCCAGGGGTACGAGGTAAAGAATTTGGTTGCCGAAGCCGGCCAATTGCGCCAAGGTGATGGATTGTCCAGCTCCGGGCGCTAGGGCGCATGACACCATCAGCGAGGGAAGGACAAAACCCACAATAACCAGCAAGGCACCTGCCCTGGCAAGCCATTTCCCAGGTGTATTCATCTGGCCTCCTTGGTAAAGAAGGTACGCGTTTGCGACTTAAGGTAGCGGACAAACTGATCGTTTTTTTCCGGTTCGGCGGAATCCCTCAATATTCCCTTGCTTCGCGATTCAGTCGCTTAAGATCTTCAGGACAAAGGTCGTATCACCCATCTTGATCGTGTCGTTTTCTTTGAGGATCGTCGCTTCCCGGATGCGCTCGCCGTTCACGTAAGTCCCGTTCCGGGAGCCGAAGTCCCAGACGACGAACTGGTCGTCTTCGACTTTGAACTTGGCGTGGGGGTTGGAGACCTTAGGGTCGTCGAGGATCAAGCCGCCGCTCTTCCGCCCGATCACGGTGTCGTCTTCGATCGGGTAAATCTTGCCGCGGCGGCGGCCATCCTTCACCCACAGGATGCCCATCAGGCCGGTCGGCTCGAAATCCAGTTCGGTGATGTCTTCCTGTAACTGCCGCCCCATGTCCGTCTCTTCCTCGTCGTGATCCAGGAATCTTTTGCCTTTGCGGTGGCGCGGGTTGAGCTCGGTAGGGGCCTCGGTGTCGACCATCGGCATGCCCCCGGCTTGGGGCCGGTTGAAGCCGAGATCGGTCGGCAAATCGTCCTCGCTCAGCGAGGGCGGCGGGGCAGGTCGCTTGTACTCGCCAGAGCAATAGGGGCAGGTGTCGTACGAAGCGTCGTAGGGCCCGTGTGTGGGGCAAAATAGTTCATTAGCCATTGGGATTTCTCCTTAATCATGATTGAGTAGACAGAACAAATCCGGAATATTCCTCCATGAATGTCACTCTGAGCCATCTAGGCGGCGAAGAGTCCTTGTATTGACCGACTTTGATCTATATCGTCCACAAGTAAGAGCGTTACAAATCACTCAACGCGAGGTCAAGAAGCGCAAAACCGTGTTATCGCCCAGCTGGACGACGTCGTCCTGCTCGAGGAGCACCGTCTGGCGGACGATGCGGTTGTTAACCCGCGTGCCGTTTGCGCTGCCCAGGTCGATCAACCGGAAGTGGCCGTTCTCTTCGACGATTTTGGCATGCTCTCGGCTCATCGTTGAGTCATCGAATCTGATGTCATTCCTGGCAGAGCGTCCGAGAGTCGTCTCGCCAAGGTAGAGCTGGTAATTGTGCCCATCCTGGGCTACCAACCAGGCCTGCGCTTTTGGTTTGGGTGGAGGCGCTGGGGGTGGTGAGGGGGGTACCGGGATCGGGCGATGGGAGGGGTCCGGGCACAGGCCCAGGGCAGCCTCGTACATATGCCCATCCTTGCAAACCGCCATGCCTTGAAAGGTAACATAATAACCCACGGCGATCAGCGGGGGCAGGACGCCTCCCAGCATGCCCAGGTAGAAGATCAGTTCGGCGTAAGGGGCTAACGGGCTGCTGAGCGCATCCAGGGGATCGTTGATCGTGAAGCGGTAGATGATGGTGAGCAGCATCAGGCAGGCCACCAGGATCCCCCCCATGCGCCACCCGACTGCCGGCAGGCGGCGTTTCTGGCTGTCGTACAGCAGGTAGATCACCGCTGCCAGGGCTAGCAGGAAGAAGAGTACCCAGCCCCCGATCCCGCCCAGGCCATAGTAATACCAGACGAAAAATTGATTGGTTGCAGTCATTTTTAATCCTCCTCAATTACTTAATATGTTTGTTATTCAAGGGGGATCCCCCCCTTCTCTTTGCATATCTTAGGATCTACATTATTTATATCGAGAACCCATCCTGATTGGAGAGCACCTGGTGAGTTTGAGTTATATGTGCATCCTCCGTTATCTTGTATTGGTGCGCATGAGGCCTTGCTGTAATCAAAGACTGAAACCCCCAATTTTTTATATATGTTTTCTAGGGCATCATTAGGTAATACTGTATACCGACAAGGCGGTTTTGTGTCTTTTGTGGGAGTTGGACTGGAGGCAGTAGTGAACTCGGTTGTGACATTGGGCGATGGTGACGGAGATGCAGTATATTCCAGCGTCATTTCTGAAGTCGGCGAAGGAGTGATTTCCTCAGCTGGCGGAGGGACAACATTGGGTGAAGCGGATATGCCTGTCGGCGTCACAATCTCCGTAACTTTGGCAGGATTCCTGGATGATAAATTCGTTATTATCATACGAGTACCGATAGCAGCCACGCAAAAGATTAGCAAAGTCGCAATCAAATACGGCATGTATTGCCTGACGAATCGGATGCGCGCCCCCCATGGGTCAACCACCACCGGCACCACGGTCTCCATCGTCTCTAGATCCACCGCGATGCGCTCCTGGCCGCGAGCCATCCGCTCGGCAAAGATCGCCTCGTCCACCGGCTGCCCCACGTCGACCACGATCGCCGAGATGTTATCCTTGCTCCCGCGGCGCTTGGCGAAGTCCACCAGCCGGTCGGCGACTTCCTCGGCCGGACCTTCCTGGGTCAGGATCTCGATGTCCCGGCGGGTGGCAGAGCCCCAAAATCCGTCGGTGCAAAGCAGGACCCGGTCGCCCGCTTGGAGCTGGATCGGCGGGAAGACGTCAACCCGCACGTCGGATTCCCCGCCCAGGCTGCGCGTGAGGCGGTTCTTGCCCCCTGCGTGTTGCGCTTCCTCTTCGGTCATCAGCTTGTCGCGCACCATTTCGCCAGGCACCGTGTGATCGTCGGTGAGCCTGCGGGCCTGCCCGTTGCGAATCAGGTAAGCCCGGCTGTCGCCGACGTTGGCCACGATCAGCTGCCCACCCAGGATGGCGGCGGCCACCATGGTGGTGGCCATACGCATGGGTCGTTCGCTCCCTTCAGCGTACTGGTAAATGTCGCGGCTTGCCTGGCGCAGCGCCTGGCTCAATCGTTCGCCGGGTTCGACCTCCGGATGATGGTAATACTCATAAAGCACTTTCATGACCGCGTACTGGCTGGCGCGTTCTCCCTGGCTGGCGCGTCCCACACCGTCCGCGACCAGATAGAGGCAGCCGCTGGCTCTTAATTCTTCCAAGTCGTCTGGTTCGAACAGGTCGACGAAATCCTCGTTGTTCGTCCGTCTTCCCTGGTCGCTACGTTTGGCAGCATGCAGCTGATACACGATGGATGCTCTCCCTATCCTTGGATTTCAAAGCGGAGCTGGGACTCGCCGGCCCTGAGGACGTCGTTTGGCTGGAGCACCTGTTGTTGGTCGATGGGACTGCCGTTGATCAGGATGGGATTCTCTTGGCTCAGGTTGTAGAGGATATAGTGACCCTGATAGAAGCGGATCACGGCTTGCCGGCGAGAGGCGCTCGTCCCTTTGAGGGGAATGTCATTTTCATCGCGCTTTCGCCCCAACCGCACCTCTGTTTCCGCTAATGGCCAGATCTGGCCGGGGTTCAGCCCATCCAGCTCGCGCAGAAAAGTCTGCCCCAATTGCAGGGTCGGGCTGGCGACACCTGCTCCGTATGGAGCCGCTCCCGGAGCCGCTTCCGCCTGGCGCTTCCTCCCTCGACTGCGGACGGCCAGCGGAATAAGCACGGCGGCGACTGCCACAGCCGCCAGAATGACCAGCCAAAGAGCTCCAATGCCTCTCAATGACACGCTCACGTTGATTTCTACCGGCTCGGATTCCGCCCCATTCTCTTCGGCGGCAATGACCTTGATCACGTGATTGCCGGCGGATATATTGCTCAAGTCCCACTGCGCCTCGTATGGCGAATCCGGATCGGTTGCCAGAAGATTCCCATCCACGTAGAAATCCACCCTGGTCACCCTGGAGAATGGCGCCGCAGCGTTCGCCATGATCAGGGTCGTCTCGTTGATCGTCTCGCCTTCAGTTGGGCTGGTGAGCTCAACGGTCACCGACGGTTGAACGTTCAGGCTCAGGCTGATTTCCCCGCGGTTATTCGCCGCGTCGGTGGCGATAAAGGTGAAGTCGTGAGGCCCCGGGTTGATCTTCGAAGCATTCCAGACGAATTCAAATGGCTCAGTGGTGTCGCTTAGGGCCGCTGCACCATCGATGAACATCTCGAGTTGCTTGACCTGGGCGGGCGCCCTGATTTCCGGGACGAAACGCACTAGGCTGCCGACGTCCTGGCCATCTTGGAAATCAGGCAAAGAGATGGTGACTTCGCCGGGGATGGCGTTGAATCGCCTGGATCCTTCGATGTGCTGTCCGAGATAATCGACCGTTACGGTCAGATCATGCTCGTTACCATCCGCCGCCAGGCCCGAGGTGAAGCGGATTCGGTACTGGGCGCGCAAATCCGGCAGTTTGCCCTTCAGGTTGTTGAATGCGGCTTGAAAGGCGTTCAGGTCGGGTTGATTTCCCGGCAAGAACTGCGATTCGCCGCGCGTCAGGTCTGCCAGCTTTCCCAGGACCTCTCTGCTGGCTCCTCCCCAGGCAATCGGATAAACGACCACCTTCTGCCGGATGGCTTCGTTGATCACCTCGTCGAAGGTGAAGCGGCTCAGGCCGGAATCCGGGCCATCGGTGAACAGGAAGATTACCGGACGTCCTGCGCTCCCCCTGAACAGGCCGATGGCTTCCATTAGAGCGTCGTTCAGCGCCGCATTTCCGGCGGAACCCAGAGTGCTAAAAGCATCGCGAAGGAGGTTTTTATCCGTAGTGAGATCCTGGGTGATAGAAACCGCGTCAGAGAATGAAACGACCGCAGCTTGGTCTTCGGCAGCCAGCGAGGCCAGGAACTCTTGGGCAGTCTGGGTGATGCTAATCAGCGGTGGGTTTTGGCTGAACCCGGTCGACTCGCTCGTGTCGACCACGAAGGCCAGTTCCAGAGGGTGCTCCCTCCGGAGCTCTACATCGAAGGTATCGATGGGGATTTGATCCTCCGCTATGGAAAAGTTGTCCCCCGTGAGGTCTTTGATTGGAAGGCCCTGGCTATCCAGGACAGAAATGTCTGCTTCGACGGCGGGAAAGTTCTCATCCTTTATACTATCGATGCTCAGGGTGATGTCTGTCTGGGCGTACGCCGCAAAAGACATGAGGAAGGAGGATACCAAAACCGTGGTGAACCATGACAATCGTTTTAGGCTTTTATTCATTTCTCGAACCTCCCTTCAATTCTGGCAATTTAGAGGAAAAGTCAGATGATACTCATACCTCCTTCTCAGCAACTGAACGCCTCCAGGATTCAATGGAGGCTCTTTTGAAGCGCCATACTCTTCCTATTATCAACCCCGGAATTTCCCTGCGTCTGACCATCGACTGGATTGTTTCTGGCTTAAGTCGCAAATAAAGTGCGACTTCCTCCACCGTCCACAACGGGTCTGATTTCTCAGACAGCTCATCGCTGAGTCGCTCTGATCCGATCAAAGGTTCATTGAAATTTCGCCCACCCATTTTGATTAATTGATCCTCACTGGATGATTAGCGAAGCGAATAACCCCAATCCGTAAAAAGAAAAAGCGAGCGACTATGCCTTCTCAGCCTAGCGTTCGCAGAAATAAATCACAGTGAACATAATGACCACCCTGGCCTGAATGAATATTTGCCACATACGTGCTGGTTTTGTGCGGGTTTGTGTGCGTTTCTGTTGTTTAGTAGTTGTTAAGGTAAATATAATACAATGCTCTGTTGCAAACATTGATTGAATGTGGTAAACATTGCTCAGAAAAACTCGAGAAAGTCGTTACGTCAAGGTTGCCCGGATCGCCTATCACTTGACCCAAGGCGAACTGCCGCGATACTCGCACCCTAAGAGCCCGCATCATTTTACTATTGCTGATGTTCTACCTGGACCTGAGCTACCGAGACATGGAAGAATGGCTGCTGGCCACTGACCAGGTCTGCCAGGCGTTGGAACTGCCCAGGATCCCTGACCACACCACCTTGCAGCGCACCTTCAAGAAGCTGCGCCAGTTGGACTTTGAGAAGATGAAGAACCAGCTTTTGGATGAAAATGGGGTGGATGAAGAAGGGGTAGCTTCCGACAGTACTGGCTTTTCGCCGGGTCAAGCCAGCCTGTACTATCAGACCCGCACGGGGCGTCTCTACCAACGCTGGGCGAAAGGGGTGTATGCGGTGGGTACAATGTCGCAGTTCATCCTGGCCTGGCGTTCGAGCTGGGGACCGGGCAGCGATGTGACTTATCTGCCTGGGTTGCGGCGCACTGCTCACCGGTATGGGCATCGGAGGGGGAGACGCAAAGCCTGGGTAATGATGGCCGACTCGGGTTTTGATGGTCAATCTGTGCGTGACGACGACCTGGTACCTCCTGTTAGAGGGGGTGGTAATCTGCTCGATCCAGAGCGCAAGGCGCGCGCCGATCTGGTTTCGCAGGCGCGCCTGGATGGTTTGTTTGGGCAGCGCTGGAAGACGGAAACGGTGAACTCGGTGATCAAACGCAAGTTTGGGGACACCATTCGCTCTCGGAAGCGCAGCCTGCAGCGGCGAGAGCCGATTGTCAAGGGATTGGTCTACAATATCCATCGGTAAGTGTGTCTCGGTTTATCCGATCTTTGCAACAGAGCATATTTAAGTAGTAAATTACTCGCACGCCGCCGCTTTTACCTTTGCCGGGTATTCTCCAGCGGAATTTTCGGACGCCGCCCGAACCATGGACACCCTTACCCGCTTCAGGATATTGGAGCAGATAATTTTGCAAGCCTTGATATTCATCTTCCGACAGGTAATCGTACACATACTTGGTAAAGGCGGTGGCTTCGATGAATTCCTTGAATGGCATTATACGGCTATGCCGTATAATTTTCAAGACCCTATTTTCTACTTTTTAGTCGCCTATCTTTTGCATAGGACCGCCCAACGGCATCGAGCGAAGCCGATGCGGCCGAGGCGGCGAAGCGAGCCGAGGGAGCAGTCGGCTGGAGCGAGTGGTTGGGCGTCTACTTCAACAAAGGTGCTTGTATACAACAGCAACAAAGCCTGTGAGTCCTGCTCACAGGCTCAATAGTTGAGCAGCCGAATCGAATGTGTGTATTACGTGCTCTTGTCTGCTAGTTTATCAGTCTGTGGTTCTCCAAGAGCTTACCTCGTCGTTCAGCGCATAGAAACTTGGACAATTTGCCCCGCAGGAATACGACGGCCCGCCGTAGTCATTGAAGTCGTAAACGTAGATGTGGTCGCAATTGGAGTATGCACGTCCAGACGCGAACCGGTTATCGAGGTTGTCCGGAAGGTCGGGTACGCCATAACTAATCGTCGGGGAACAGGCAGAGGAACCATAATATTCAACCAAGAGAGTAATGTAATTGGTCCTGTCATAGAACTTGGCGATCAGGTAACTGGAGTCGAGCGAGACACCACTGACCGTGTCAATGGGACCATCGAAACAGACAGGCTCTGAGGCTTTGGAGAACTGCTCTCCTGGCTGAACAGGTTCCAACAAAACGACACAGCGATAGCCTGTCTCATCACTGGGACCGCGAACGATGCCGTTGACCGCCTCGCCCTGGGCAACCGGTTCTGGCTCTACGCTCCAGCCTTCGTCCCCCGGTTGAATCGGTTTCAACTCTATCTCTTCAACCTCATCGGCTGGCTGGCAACCCTGGTCTACGACTTTCGAACCTTGCTCGCCTGGTTGGATAGGTTCAAGTGCGACAAAATGTACATAACCCGGAGGACAGCCCCCCTCGGTACTACTGGCCTGTGTGGCCCTCGGGCTCATCCCTACAACCCCCACCAGGCCACCCGCGAAGAGCGGGACACTGATTGCGATGAACACTTTCTTCCACATCGTTCACCTCCTGAAATTGGTTGGTTCGTCTGCTCAACCAATTTCAGGATAGCATACCTGGTGTTAAATCTCTGTTAAGTTCGAATCCCGGAACCCTCCTCCTCTGTCAGGCAACCATATGGCGAAGGTGCTTCCGGCTCCAGGCGTGCTTTCCACCTGAATACGACCGCTATGTAACTGAACGATGTGCGCCGCTATGGACAGGCCCAAGCTGGAACCGCCGCCATGCCAAGCACGCGACTGATCAATGCGATAGAAACGTTCAAAGATGTGGGACTTTTCTTCGGGAGCGATTCCTATCCCCGTGTCTTTAACGCGTATTGCCACGCCGTTTGTCTCACGATGCACGGTGACCGTTACGGATCCGCCAGGGTGATTGTAGTGAATCCCGTTCCTGACATTATATTTGATAATATAAAAGTGTACCATTTGATCACCATGGTGATCATCGAAAAGTGACCCATCTACCCGATTCCCAGTATATTGAAGGGATTGGTATCCGACTTCAATTTATTGGGAGAAAGGAGATGATTACCGTGAACGAGAAAGAACAAGTCCGTCGGGCGCACTACATCCAAGGCAAGAGCATTCGCCAGATCCAACGCGAACTGGGTTACCATCGCAGCACCATTCGCAAAGCGTTGGAGGGCGGAGAAGAGCCTCGCTACCGCCAGGGAGCGCCCCGCCCCAGCCCGGTGCTGGAGGCCGTCAAAGCCGTGATCGACCATTGGCTGCAAGAAGACCGGAACAAACCGCCCAAGCAGCGCCACACCGCCAAGCGCATCCACGAGCGCCTGGTACAGGAATATGGTTTTGCGGGGGCCGAGTCCAGCGTGCGCAGGTATGTAGGGCAGCGGCGCAAAGGGATGCGTACCCAGGTCTTCGTCCCACTGGAGTACGAGCCGGGACAGATCGCCCAAGTAGATTTCGGCGAGGCACAGGTGATCCTGGCGGGCGAACTGGTCACCGCCCAGCTTTTCTGCCTGCGGCTGGGCTACTCGAAGCTGCCCTTTGTTAGCGCCCTGCCTACCCAAGCCCAGGAAGCCTTTCTGGAAGGGCACGAGCGGGCGTTCACCTTTCTGGGTGGCGTGCCGCGCGTGCTGGTGTACGACAACCTGAAAGCGGCGGTGAAACGCATTCTGGAAGGTAATAACCGCGAAGAGCAAACAGCTTTCGTGGCTTTTCGCAGCCACTACCTGTTTGAGAGCCGTTTCTGCAATCCAGCCCAGGCGCATGAAAAAGGATTGGTGGAAGGGTTGGTCGGGTATGCGCGGCGCAACTGGCTGGTGCCGACACCTGCCTTTGCTGCGTGGGAAGCCTTGAATGCGTTTCTGCTAGAGAAATGCCGGGCGGAAGGGGATCGGCGGCTGCGCGGCATGGAGCTGACGATCGGGGAAGCCTTTGAACTGGAACGAGCCGATCTACTCAGGCTGCCTGGACGTCCTTACCCGTGCTGCAGCCTGCACCCGGTGCAGCCGAATGGGTTTGGCCTGGTGAGCTTCCAGACCAATCGCTATTCAGTGCCCGCCGAACACGCCCACGAAGCGCTCTGGCTGCGAGCTTTTGTCGAGCGCATCGAGATCACCAATGGTCAGAAGGTGTTGGCGACACATTCGCGCTGCTATGGACGCGAGCAGGACATCCTCAACCCGCTGCACTATCTGCGTGTGCTGGAAACCCGCCCGGGCGCCTGGGAGCAAGCCAAGCCGATCCAGGAATGGCGGCGGCATTGGCCGGAGATCTACGACCGCTACCTGGCAGCCTTGCAGGAACGTCTGCCGAATAACCAGGCCACCAAGGAATTCGTGCGCATCCTGCGTCTGCATGAAGACCACTCCGAAACCCTGATCGCCCAGGCCCTGGAGCAAGCCCTGGCGGGTCACTGTTACACCGCTGATGGGGTCAAGCAGCTCGTCCTGCGCCTGGCTGAACCCATCTCTCCTTCCGAACCACTCGACCTGGCTCAGGCTGGCTATCTAGGGAGCATCCAGGTGGCCTGGCCCGCCCTGAGCCAGTTTGACCGCCTGCTGAGCGCTAAAGGCAAGGTCTCGAGCACAGCGAGAGGGGGTGAGAAATGAGCCTGGATGTCCGCCTTCCCATCCTGCTGCGCCAGCTGCGCCTGCCTACTGTGGCGGCCAACTACCGCAAGTTCGCTCAGGAGGCCAGTCAAAGCCGCCAGCCTTACGAAGAATACCTGCTGGCGCTCCTGGAGCATGAGCTGGACCAACGGGATGTCAACCGCCGCAAGCGGCGTGTCCAGGAAGCGCGTTTCCCGGTCTTGCGCACCCTGGACGAGTTCGATTTCTCGGCCATCCCCAGCCTCAACCCCGGCAAAGTGCTGGAGTTGGTGCGCGGCGAGTATCTTGCTCGCAAGGAGAACGTGGCCTTAATTGGGGCTATCGGCACTGGAAAAACTCACATCGCTATCGCTCTGGGCCTGGCCGCCTGTGAAATGGGCCAGCGGGTGCGCTTCTTCACCGCCGCCGGGTTGATCAACGACCTGCTCGAAGCTCAAGACGCTCATCGCCTGACGAAGTTAGAAAACTGGCTCATGAAACAGGATCTGATCGTCCTGGACGAAGTCGGCTTCGTCCCCTTCAGCCAGCGCGGCGCTCAGATGCTCTTTGCCTTCATCAGCCAGAAGTACCTGCGCGGCTCGCTGGCCATCACCTCCAACCTGGCCTTTGCCGATTGGACCGAAGTCTTTGGAGACGCGCGTCTCACCAGCGCCTTGCTCGACCGCCTGACGCACCACTGCCACATCCTGGAGTTCGCCGGTGAGAGTTACCGCTTCCGCCAAAGCCTGCAACGCCAATCGCTCTCTCAGGCGGAGATGTCTACCTCGTCAGACCCCGAGGGTGGTCAAGACCGCCCTCGGGTGGGTCACTTTTCGTTTATCAAAAGGGTCGTTTTTCGGTGATCGCGTTGCCTTCTAAAAGGCCAAGGTGGTACACTTTTCGGTTATCAAGTGGGTCACTTTTCGATTGACAAACATAACCTGGTGGGATTCGTCCCGACTTACAGGCATTTTTCTGGCTTCGGGTTTTTCCTGCTCTTGGAGTTTTATCTCGTCCCGCCCACCAGCGGCTGAACCCGACCGTTGGCACGCCCCTGCAAAAGAAAGTCGTCATAAGAATTGATGTTGAAACAGGTAAAATTAGCGGTGGACAGAAGGAGTAAATATGACTCTCCAGCAAATTACGATTGAGATACCAGATAAGATACTTCTTGCCGAAAAGACGGACGCCGAGTCTTTTGGGCGTGAAATCCGCATGTTGGCGGCTGTCAAGTTGTATGAATTGGGCAGACTTTCCTCTGGGCGTGCATCCGAACTTGCGGGAATGTCCAGAGTTGAGTTTTTGCTCAGTTTGAATCGCTATAAGGTTTTTCCCTTCGCCGCAGAACTTGACGATTTAGAACGCGCCCATGCTTAAAGCCGTCAGCAATATTTCGCCGCTTCTTTATCTATATCGCATTGGCGGTATTGAGTGGCTTCCCCGATTATTCGATGAAGTTTGGACGCCTGAAGCCGTCAAAAATGAATTGCACGCAGGAAGAAACAAGGGTTACGATGTCCCCAATCCCGATGACTATTCGTGGCTGAATGTTGTCAATCCAAAATCTGCCCCGTCGGAATGGCTTGCTTTGGATTTGGGCGTGGGCGAAATTGCGGCAATGGCTTTGGCGCTGGAAAATCCAGATAGAGTTGTTCTGCTTGACGACATGCTTGCCCGTCGAACCGCACAGGTAGCAGGCTTGCAAGTTTGGGGGACGTTGAAGGTTCTATTGGAAGCAAGATCTCACGGCATTATTGAGAAAGTCGAGCCGTATGTATCGAAATTGAGCGATTCTGGTATGTGGATTTCTGCTGAAATCAAGGAGCGTATCCTTAAATTGGCAGGCGAGTCTTAAGGTCAAAAGCGTGCCAACACCGTTTGCAGCGGACAGCGGCTTCGCCGCTCCTGGTATGCGCCGTGAGGCTGCGGAGTTGAGTGTAGGCGAGGGAGTCTTGCCCGTCCCGCCGCTGCCGCTAAAACCTGCCGTTGGGCGCTGCTAGATTCCTGCCGTTCGATAACAGGGTGCAGAACCGATCTAAGTTGGAGGTAGCGATATGAATGTTCCAGCATCGCTCCGAGTGGCTGCCATCCTCTCCTGGATCTTGGCTCTCGGCCTTGGCGTGCCTTGCCTCATGGCAATCAGGAATCTCTCAAGTGGCCGCGGTATCCCGCTTGTACTTGGCTTTCCCGCTTACGGAGGCGGCCCTTTCGAGCGCTACGGCCTTCCGACCACGATCCTTCTTCTCGTCGGATTCCTCCTGGTCTGCCTACTTGAGGCCCTTGCAGGATGGCTCCTTTGGGGTGGCCATAGGGCTGGAGGCGTGCTCGCCCTCATTCTACTAGCTCCTGGTGCCGTCTACTGGTGGGGATTCGACCTGCCATATCCACCTATAGTTGCAGTCATCCGTACGATCCTCGTAGCCCTTGGGTGGTCGAGCCTCATCTGATATTGCCCCTTGATGCCGCCGACCAACTTGTTGGAGCCGACCTGGCCAGCTGCGGCAAAACGGGTCTAAGATAGGTTCCAAGAGCTGGCCCGGCAGCTCATCGCGAGGCCGTTGGGCGGCTACCGTGAAATGAATGAACTGCCCCGGAGATGGCGGAGAAGGAAGGGCTTGCGAGCAGGAAATGTTCATCTTTTTCACTCCTCCGCTTTCGGCGAGTAACTTAACCCTAAACTGGCTTGATAATCCGTCCACCAACCTTGGAAAGCGAGCGATGAGGCAAAAGGAGAGCACAGATGAATCAGCGAATCAGCTGCAAGTTGGCACAGGCCTTAATGGTATTGATCTTCTCGTTGCTCAGCGCCTGTGGGGTGCCAGCGGGTACTATTTCGGGAAAAATTGTTGAATCAGATGGGCAGCCTGTGAGTAATGCATTCATTTACTTAGTAGCCTATAAAGATGAGAATGCCGCCCGCCAAGAATCATCCCAGAGTTGTACAGAAGAACTTATAAAAGCGTTTACGCAAAAACAAACACAAGCAGATATTTGTGATTGGAAAGCTATATCGACCTATTCCAACAACCAAGGGCAGTATAACTTTTCTGATGTTACTCCCGGTTGGTATAAACTCTTAATAGCGTGGGGGGTCAAAGATCAAATAGGGCAACAACATTCCGAGAATGCGTTTGAAAGAGCAGGGGATTTCTTGGTAATGTATTCCTATTCTGACGAATCGGGTTATCATGCTTTTGCACAAGGAAAAACATTCAATCTCCCTGAAAAGGAGGGATTAACCATCAACCTCGAATTAACCTTCAACCCGGAATTGATTGTGGAGTTAGAGCTAACTGCTACATTCCCTGTTGAGTCTCAAGTTGCTATAACCACCGGGACAACCTTTCCTGACACTCCCACACCATTGCCATTATTCGTTTTTGTTACCGGCGCAGTCGCTCAACCGAATACGACCGTCCAATTGCCCCCTGGTAGCACTTGGGAAGATGTATTGCATGCTGCAGGCGGCGCAACGCTTAACGCAGACCTTTCTCACGTTGATCTTACTGCGCAGGCCTCTGGGGGTGGACAGTTTCATGTGCCAGAGAAACCGGAGGCAGAGCAAGTGGAACTGATTCACATCAACCGCGCTGACATAGCCCAACTCGAAGCGTTGCCAGGCATAGGGCCTACCATGGCACAGAATATCATCGAATTCCAGGAGGCCAACGGCCCCTTCGCATCGTGGGAGGATTTGCTGAACGTACCAGGTTTGTCGGAGAGGTTGCTAGAACGCTGGCATGGTTGGGTGGTGTTTGACTAGCTCTGAATGTATTGGCTCCAACGCCACCTTGGTTTCGATATGAAATGCCGTCCAACCCCGTGTTGTACCCGACGCGCTCCGCTTTGCTCCGCGCGCGGTTGAGCACGACCGTTGGGTGGCACATCGCGAGTATGACAGCGACTTCCCAGGAGCATCCCTGAATGAACTCGGCCGCATATCAGTCACTCGTCCCATGGCTCATACTGTTCTCACGTTTGGTATTGTTCGCCGTTGCCCAAGCCCTGATTGCAGTGGTACTTCTACTCCTCAGCAATCCCGACGCCTGGAGCGAATCCGCGCGCTGGTGGGTGTTCAGTGCGATTGTAACCAATCTAGTTTCTACCTTCCTGCTCGTTTGGGCGCTCAGAACAGAGGGCAGGCGTTATCTCGATTTCCTGCGCTTCGAGCGCAAGACGTTCTGGACAGACCTGGCACTCGCCGCTGGCGTCTTCATCCTAGCCGCGCCCATTGGCCTTATTCCCGGCAATCTGGTGGCCCAGATGCTGTTCGGTGCCTCAGATGTTCCGGTCGTGATGATGTTTCGCGCGCTGCCCCTGTGGGCGATCCTCGTCGGCCTTCTCTTCCCCGTGACCATTGCGTTTGCCGAATTGCCTACCTATTTTGGCTATGCTATGCCACGCCTAGAGCGACAACTGGGCCATGGCTGGCTGGCCTGGGCCCTGGCAGCCTTGTTCCTCAGCCTTCAGCATATGACTCTGCCTTTGATTCTGGATGGGCGTTTCATTGTGTGGCGGGCAGTGATGTTCCTGCCATTTGCCCTTTATCTTGGATGGGTGCTCAAGGTTCGCCCAAGGCTACTGCCTTATCTCATCGTCAGTCACTTTCTGATTGACTTGCTGGCCCTCGGCACCTACCTTGCGCTGTGATGAGTCGCCCAGTGGCGGTTATCATCACTTCGTGTATGTAGCCGCCCAGCACTGCATCCAGCCGACGCCGCTCCGCTGCCCCTTCGCTCAGGACAAGGCTGCGCGGCGCGGCTGAAGCGCGTGCCGTTAGGCGGCTTCGCCAATCGTGTAAAAGTTAGGAACATATTAACGTTATCAGGAGGAAGCACATGGGAACAGCGAAAATTCAAGGACAGATTTGGGGAACGAGAGCCAGAGATTGGGCTGATGTACAGGAAGGTGTTGCTATTCCACTTTATGAAGCAGTTTTAAACAAGACGGCAGTCGGCGAAGGAACTTTCCTGCTTGATATCGGGTGTGGGTCAGGCATCTTTTGCGAAATGGCAGCAAAACGCGGCGCCCAGGTCAGCGGGATTGACGCAGCGGAGTCTCTGCTTGAAATTGCCCGCGAACGCGTGATTGACGGTGATTTCCGAATAGGCGAGATGGAAGTATTGCCTTATGCGAATCAAATTTTTGATGTAGTAGCGGGCTTCAGTTCGTTTCAGTTTGCTGCCAACCCCGTGAATGCGTTACGAGAAGCAAGTCGTGTATCACGAACTGGAATGGTAGTTATCGCTGTTTTTGGTAAACAAGAAGAAAATGAATCCGCTGCTTATGTCGCGGCATTGGGTTCATTGTTGCCGCCGCCGCCAGGCGCGCCTGGACCCTATGCGCTTTCGGCTGATGGGGCGCTGGAAGCCCTCGCTACAGAAGCGGGAATGACCCCAGGATTAGTTGAGACTGTTGATTGTCCATGGGAATATCCTGATGAAAAAACAGCGTTACGCGGTTTGCTTTCTTCGGGTCCAGCCATACGGGCAATTCAACATACAGGAGAAGATGTGGTGCGTGATTTAGTCTTGAGTGTCATTGCGCCATTCAAAACAGACTCAGGCGGATATCGCCTCAAAAACAGTTTCCGCTACATGATTGCAAAAGTATAATATGGCGGCGGTAATTGAGATTGGCTTGAAGTAACTCCACAATAACACCGCCCAACATCGCTTGCACCTGACTGGCGAGATTCTGCGCGGCTTATCAGCTTTATCCACGCCCCAGCGGAATCCTGCTCCCAAGCAGAATCCACGCCCGCCCACACGCAGGTAAAGCCAACCGTTGAATCTGTTGGAGATAGAAGACGCGCTGTTCCGGGTGAGTGAGGAAGATAAGCAGTTGAATCGGGTGTTTTATGGAGAAGGAGCATGACGGCGTTATTTCCCGACACCGATCCCAAAATGGAAGCCCTGCAAATCCAGTTATGGCGGCAGGCGAGTTCCACGCGCAAGATGAATATGCTGGCGCAGTTGAATACCTCCGCCCGTATATTGGCGCTGGCAGGCTTGCGTTCGCAACATCCGCAAGCCAGCGAAGCCGAACTGCGCCGTAAACTGGCAAGTTTGCTGCTGGGGGAAGAATTGGCGCGCAAGGTGTACGGAGAATCCAGCGATGCAGAATGAACCTGTGGAAGTTACGCTCAAGGTGACGGGTGTTCTCGAGAAACTCGGCGTCCCTTATCTCATCGGCGGTTCGCTTGCCAGCGCACTCTACGGCATGGTGAGAACGACGCAGGATGCGGACATCGTCGCTGATATGCGGCTCGAACATCTCCAGCCGTTCGTTTCTGCGCTGCAGGATGAATTCTATTTGGATGACGAGATGATGGCCGACTCTATTCGACGCAACACCAGTTTTAACATCATTCACCGCGAAAGCATGTTCAAAGTGGACGTGTTTATCCCGCGTCCGCGTCCTTTCCTGCAATCGCAGCTTGCGCGCGCCCAAAAACAAACGTTTACTTTTGAGACGGAAGTCAGCGCCAAGTTTGCCAGCCCCGAAGACGCCATCCTCTCCAAACTGGAATGGTATCGCATGGGCGGCGAAACGTCTGAAACGCAATGGCGCGATATTTTGGGCGTCATGAAAACCCGCGCCGGCGAACTCGACCTTGACTACCTGCGGAAATGGGCGAAGGAACTTCAGGTCAACGACCTGTTGGAGCGCGCCTTGCGGGAGGCAGGGTGACGCCATGTCCGACAAATTCCTCTACGAACATCTCGACTCCCCCGCCTGCATGGGCTTTCTCAAAAAAGAAGTCCCTTCTAGCGTCGCGCAAAACCTGAATCCCAAATACGAACTGTGGCCCTATCAGGCAGAAGCCTTAGCGCGCCTTTTTTACTGCTTCAAACACGACTTTCCCAACAAAGCGTATCCCTTGCGCTCGCGAGAAACGCGGCAAGTTGCTCATCTACCAACTTTTCGTTGAGCCGAAAGGAGACACCTCAGAGAGCGTGACCGCTGGATAGAGACTTTTTTGAAAGATATCACTTCCAAATTCGGCGATAGACCGCTAACGTTTGAAGACAAGAAATATCGTTTGATTGGCGTGCCGTTCTACAACAACAAAGACGAAAACCAGTTCAGGGCAAGCCTTGAGTCGGTGTTGAACTAAGGCAGTAGGAGACTTAACAACGGGTTCCAGCCGACACGCTCTGCTGCCCTTTCGCTTCGCTCAGGGCAAGGCGGCGAGGTTGATGCGGAACGTTGGGCGGCCTCATCACCGCGAGGCTGATGGCATAATTACATACGAAAGCCTCCGCAACCAGCAATTACGAAGGAGCATATCAAATCAAAGGAGGATATACCCATGAATACTCGCTCGCTTCTAATCACAAGTGGGATCGCAGGAACAGCGATGGCCTTGCTTTCCAACCTTCCTGTCCTCTACCTTTGCAACTGTTTGGCGTGCCTATGGTTGTGGACAAGTGGCGTATTTGGAGCGTGGCTCTACCGCCGCATTGAAGGTTTAACAACCCCAGGCCGAGGGGCTGTCATCGGTGTCATCAGTGGACTGATAGGCGCAATCATAGGTGCAATTCTCGGAACCGTCTTTGGAGGTGCTGGCTTGGCAAGCCTTCTCGCTTCTCAATCTGGCACTGCTGAGGAACTTTTCGGGAGCGCTGCTGGCTCGTTTGCTCTAGCAGGCACCTTCTCATTCTTGGGATTATTGTTCAACGTTTTTATATACCCCCTCTTTGGAGCGATCGGTGGCGCAATTGGCGGCGTTATCTTCGGACATAAAACGACGGCCTAGCGGTAGATGGGTAAACCCCAGCGCGGGCTGTGAGCCGCAAGTGATCTTGTCTATTTGTCTTGTATGAGGAGTAATGGGTGATGAAGGCCATATCGAAGTTGGTCCCAAAGCGCTTGAAACCATTAGCAAGAAGAGTTTACTGGAAGCTTTTTGCAAATAAAGAAAAGTCTGATTTCTCTCCTGATCAATATGGAGATCTATCGCCATTAAAGTGTGTTATCTCCTACAATATGTATGGTGGTTACTGCGTTCCCGAGTCATCTCGTCACCGTCCTGCAGCACGAGCGATTCTTTCAAACGATGTTTGGGAGCCGCAAACCATTAATTTCATCATCACTAACTGCGGCGATGGGGATATTGTTCATGCTGGCACCTTTTTCGGCGACTTTTTACCAGCCATCTCAAAAGGAGTAACCGAAGGCTCAAAAGTATGGGCGTTTGAACCAAACCCAGAAAATTATCGTTGCGCACGAATTACACTTGAAATCAATAATCTTAACAATGTTGTGCTAACAAACGCCGGTCTTGGCGCTAAACAAGAGGTTATGCTTCTACAAACAACAGATGACAAAGGCAGAGCTCTTGGTTGAGCCAGCCGGATTATTGCCAACAGATTGAATGAAGCTACTCGTGTAGAAGCAGTTCAAATTGCGACAATTGATGATTCTATAGGCACTGACAGAAATGTGTCAATAATTCAATTGGACGTTGAAGGCCACGAACAAGAGGCCTTATCAGGCGCCCTAAAGACAATTCAAAGATGTTTACCAATACTTATACTTGAGGTCCTGCCGAATAGCACTCTTCTAGAGAGCGGCTGGTTTGCTGACAATATTTTGTGTCTTGGATATAGGAAAGTTACCAACGTTAACGGCAATGTTGTATTTGTCTGCGGGTCTAAAGCATAAGATCTGGCTAACAATCGCATGCACTCGGACAGCAAAATGCAGAGCGAGGAACGAGCGGCGCATTTTGCTACCGGTTCTGCGGAACGTTGAATGTGTCGAAAAAGTGGGCGAATCTATCTCAAAGCCACAGGGTTCTATTCTTTCGAGGAACCCGATGGCAACATTCAAACCGTGTAACGAAAATCAACTGATCATGCTCCCCATCTCCCTGCAGGACCAACTCGTCCCGGGTACGCTGGAGCACACCATCCGCCGAGTGGTGGACAAGCACATTGACCTCTCGGTCTTTGACGCACGTTACCACAACGACGAGACCGGCACCGCCGCCATCCATCCCAAAATCCTGCTCAAGGTCATCCTGCTCGCCTACGCCAGGGGCATGCTCAGTTCGCGTCAAATTGAACGGGCTTGCCGCGAGAACATCCTCTTCATCGCCCTCTCCTACGGCTATCCCCCCGACCACAGCACGATTGCCGCCTTCATCTCTTCGATGCAAGCCGAAATCGAGAGCCTCTTTTGCAATGTCCTGCTCGTCTGCCAGGGACTCGACCTGCTCGGCGGCACGCACTTCGCGCTCGACGGCGTCAAACTCTCCGCCAACGTCTCCAAAGAATGGAGCGGCACATTCGACGAACTCAAACGCAAACGCGAGAAACTTCAGGAGAAGTTACAGCAGGTCATGGCGGACCATCTCCAGGCAGACCAGCAACCCGAGGTCGAAGTGGAACGCCAGCGCAAACGCGAACGCCGTCTGCAGGTCCAGATGGAGCGCTTGAACGAGTTCCTTGCCCAGAACGAACCCAAGCGCGGCAGCGGCGGGAAGGAAATCCAGAGCAACGCGGTGGACAACGACTCCGTCAAGATGCCCACCGCACACGGCATCATCCAGGGCTACAACGCGCAGGCGTTGGTCGATTCCAAACATCAAATCATCGTCGCCGCCGAAGCCTTTGCCAGCCAGGACCATGAAAACCTGGCGCCGATGCTGCGGGGAGCGAAGAAAAATCTGACCGCCATCGGGCAAGATGAAACGTATTTTGGGGGCAAACAACTCACCGCCGACAGCAACTATCATGCGCTGCACAGCCTGACGGTCTGCCAGAACGAAAAACTCGACGCCTACCTCCCCGACATTCGCTTCCGCACACGCGACCCGCGCTTTGCCGAACGGGAACGCTTCAAAGACGGCATTCACGGCAGGCAGCGGACCGCCGCCAAGCCGGACATCTTCGCTTTATCCGATTTCTCCTTCGACCGCGCTGCCCAAACCTATCTCTGCCCAAACGGGAAACGCCTCACCCTGCATGCCCGCAATCAAATTAACCGCTCCCGCACCTATGACGTCTATCACGCGCGCCCCGAAGACTGCGCCGCCTGTCCCTTGAGAGCGCGCTGCTTGAGCAAACCGACCGCTGCGCGCCGCTATCTCTCTGTGCCAACGCCCCAGCCGCCCAACCTAATTGACGAGATGCAGGCGAAGATTGACTCTCCGCCTGGCAGAAAAATCTACGCCCAAAGGCTGCGCATTGTCGAGCCAGTCTTCGCCAAGATCTGCTTCCACAAACGCATGAGCCGCTTCACGTTCCGCATCAAGCCCAAGGTAGATGTGCAATGGAGGTTGTATGCCATCGTCCGCAATATTGGCAAAATCCAAGCCTTCGGGATTCTGAAATAGCCCTCCCCGAAGGGCAGGCGGAGGGGTACAATCGCGTCACAGCGGAGGAGATCGCTCCGCCAGCAGCTGTGTTTTTCAAAAATTTGGGTTTTTCGACAGTTTCGTTGGACGGTTTTCGCTATCGCTCTGGGCCCATCGAAGGCATGATTAGCATACGAAACTCGTTCCTTGATCCTGAGGGGTGGCAATCTATGCAAATGGAACCCTACAGTGCTTGGGCAGAATAGTAAGCTCTATATCCTAATCAAACCGTTGACGCGCAAACAGGACTCCCCATGTTCAAAAAAGCCCTCACAAGCATCAAGCTGAATGGATTAATCAGGGAACTCGAAACCCGTTCCCGATTTGATCCTCGACGATCTCGGTTTATCGTCAATTGGGGGAACTTGGCGATCCGCGAGCTATTGAAACTCTCAGTCACGAGCTGGGGCTGCAAAACCTCTACGCACAAAAGTACGAAGAAATCGCTGAAGAAATCATCAAAGCGTTGGCCCGCATTGGCGGGGAACAGGCAATTGCGGCGCTGATTGGGGTACTGGATCATTCCTCCCCCAGGGTGCGGGAGGCGGCGCTGGAAGTCTTGCATCACTGGAATTGGATGCCTCAATCTCCACTGGAGATCGTCAAATATGCCATCGCAATGGGCGATTGGCAGACCGCCCTAACAGCCAGCGACACGTCTCATGACAAGAACGTGCTGATCGGCTTTATTGGTAAGCTGCCATACACAAGTGAACGCCTGAACGCTATCCTATCCCTCTCCGAATTGGGAGACGAACGCGCATTGGATATCTTCCTCCAGGAGTTGGACTATCTGAGCAAGCGAGAAGCCCAGAAGGAGGATGATCCGCAAACTAAAAAGCACACCCGCATCTCTGCCATTCGTGGAATTGCCAGCATCCAAGGTTTCAAAGACTTGTACCACCTCCACCTTGCCATCCGCGGCCTGATTCACGTTCTCGGCAATCCAGATTTCACCAAGGATTACATGCTCGAGGGGGATTACAAGGCAGAAGTGGCCCAAGCGCTCAGGCGATTCAGAAGACAAGGCTTCGACCAATTAGTAGAGTCGCTGCAAATCAAGGATCCGCAACTACGCGCCGCCCGTGTAGAGGCTCTGAAAGCCTTTCCGGGTGCCGAGACCGCCCGCGTTCTGGCCAAAATGATCTCAGACCCTGATGCTGGAGTGCGTCGTGAGGTCGTGCTGGCCATGGAAGAATTTGAGACCCCCGAACTCGCCGAGCCTCTGGCCGCACGCCTAGCCTCGCGTGTCGAGGAGCATCCCGCGCCGCTACGTGAAATGATTGCCAGGCTAGCTTCCATATTGACCAAATATGTTTCCAGGCTCTCCACGGAAGTTCTAGAAACAATCGCCAATCTCCCTGAGAAGTTTTCAGTGCACATCATGTTTGAGCCCGGAGATTGGTATGATGAGGACATCCCTAACCAAACTGCCGTTTCTCTTGCCAAAGTTGAGCTTGAACGCAGGAAGAGACCAACTTAACCGCCCAACCAGCGCATGCTAAGAAACTGCGAGGACCGGTGATGTTGAGGATGCGAGGGAAAAGCCAAGTTTAGCAGCCTTGCGCTGCAAATAGCGGATTTCGCGTTCGCGGAAGTGATAATCATATTCATGCGCACTGAGAGCTTGATATTCGACCTTGAACTTTATCATGTGATAAACCACCCGAGCAATCTTATGGGCGGTGGCGACAACGGCTTGAGCCGGTCCAAGGTGGCTCTTGAGGCGGCGGTAGAAAGCGCCGAAGGCGCAATCGGCGCGGATGACCGAAGCCGCGACCTGGCGGAAAGCCTGACCGGCTTAGTTGTGGGTCTTGAGCGTGCGGCTGCGAAAAACTTTCCCTCCGGTGATGACGTTGTGGGGCGCCAGGCCAAGCCAGGAGCGGAAGTGCTTCTCGGTGGGGAACCTGGACATATCCGTGCCTATTTCTGAGATGATGGTTTGGGCGAGCGAGGGGCTAATACCATGCACGGCGATGAGATCCTCTCCGGCGATGCGTATGAGATGATGACGCACCTGAACGTTCTTGGGGGTGTTGTTTCGACAGGCTCAACACAAGTCTTGCTGAGGGCGCGAGGCTTTTTGGCAGGCAGTGCGGGTTGGTCTTCGGGTTCTGAGGTTCCCCACTCAGGATGATTGGCGGCGTATGTCCGATCGATTTCAGCATCGCAGGCTTCGATATGCCAGGTGTAGAAATCGAAGAAGGCCAGCGATTGACGCAGGAAGAAGAGATGCTCTTCTCGCCAGGTGCCGGTCAGAGCTTTGCTGAGCTTGCTCAGCGGTACACTCCTCCGATCTGGGATTGACGTCAGACCCAGTCACCAGAGAAGGGATAGCTTGCTAATCGGGGTCATGGGGGAGCAGATTTGCCCCCCAGCCGCCAGTGGGAAAATCATCGTGATCGGAAGCCAAGTTGCAGCACGGGATACGCACGGATGTGCGCATTCACCAACGCGATTGTTCGGCATGCATGCCTGACGAATGGGCGTATACTCGATGAACCGTCCCTGTTTCTTGTGGGGTGAAGGATGGGAAACCATCCTGGGGGGTTCCACCCGACGCCGCTCCGCTGACACTCCGTAAAACTGGCGCCAAGGCTTCGGAAGTTTCAGGAAAACTTCCGAAGTCTTCTCTAACCGACCGATTGGTGTAGAATTCATTCAATCTTGCTTATCAAGCCCGGAGGAACTCCCCAATGACCTCGTTGCCCGTCACCGCTGTGCTCGATTCCGTCTCCCTGCTGCTGACCGAAGCCTACCTAGGCCCGCCCAACCCCGCTTCGACCTGGTTCATCGACAACGAACCGGATTCCGGGGTCCTGGGCATTCTCACGAACGTCTCCGCTGCGGAGGCGTCCACTTCCGTGGACGGCAGCGGCGAGACCGGCACCACCATCGCCTCCCACGTCGAGCACCTGCGCTGGAGCCTGGGGATGATGAACGCCGCGATCCGGGGTAAACCCCTGGGAGAGTGGAGCGAGAGCTGGCAGGTGGTCACTCTGGACGAAGCAGGTTGGGATCGTCTGCGCAGCTCGCTCCGCCAGGAGCTGAAGACGCTGCTGAGCGCTCTTAAGAGCCAGCGGGAGTTGCCGGAGGAGTATCTGACAGGCGTGCTTGCCCTCCTCCCGCACGCCGCCTACCACCTCGGCAACATCCGCCAGATGATCGAGAGGGTGAGAACCTGAACCACAAGTTCAATTGCCTCCACCCTGCAAACGGCGAGAAGCTGGCGGCGCGCGCTTCGGTTGTCCATGCCGGCAGACGCCAGGCGGTCTGCCGCTGCGATATATACGCTCGAGTGAGGCGTCCATGAAAATTCAGCTGTTCGTCGATCTCCGCCAGGACCTGCAGCCCAGGCGGCTGCTCCCGATCCTGACTGTTGCGCTCATCTCCGGACTGGTGGTGACGACTTACCAGATCTCCTACGGGACGCTGATCTTCAGCGGCGACCTCGCGCCGTTCCTGTCGAGCGGGATCGGGTTCTGCCTGATGGGCGTGGTGCTGATTGGGGGCCTCGAAGCCCTGCTCAGCGGGAACCCCGGTATGGTCGCCATCCCGACGGTGAACTCTGCGGTCATCGTGGCGGCGATGGCGGCCGGGATCGCCGGGGAGTTGGGACCGGGAGCCGCGGGGTTGTACCCCACGGTGACGGCGGCGATCACCGCGGCCTCCTTGATCACCGGCGGGGTGTTCCTGGCGCTGGGCTGGTTCAGACTAGGGAACCTGATCCGCTTCATCCCTTATCCGGTGATCGGCGGGTTCCTGGCCGGCACCGGATGGCTGGTCGTGACCGGCGCGATGAAGACGATGAACGGCATCCCCTTGTCGCTGGCGAATCTCAGGCTGTTCCTGCTGCTTGATTCTATGCTCAGGTGGCTGCCGGGGCTGGTCATGGGGGTCGTGCTCCTGCTCGTGGTGCGCCGCTTCAAGCACTACCTGATCTCGCCCTCCATGATCCTGGGAGCCGTGGTCGTCTTCTACCTGGTCATCCGCCTGGCTGGCGTGTCCGCCGCTCAGGCCATGGAGATGGGGCTGCTTTTCCAGCCCTTCCCGCCGGGAGCCTTGTGGCAGCCGCCTCCGCTGGACGATCTGGCTCGCGTCGACTGGATCGCCGTCTTTCGCCAGGCGGGCGAGATCGCCACCCTGATCCTGATCAGCAGTATCACCATCCTGCTTTACGCCAGCGGCGTGGAAGTCAGCGCCGGACAGGAGATCGATCTCAACCAGGAATTGCGCGCCTGCGGGGCAGGGAACCTGGCGGCGGGGTTCACCGCCAGCCCCCCGGGCTATACCATCATCACGATGTCGGTGCTGAGTCACAAGCTGGGCGCCAAAAGCCGGCTGGTGGGCCTGCTGGTCGCTGCCATCTGCGCGGTCGTCATGTTCTTCGGGGGACCGATCATCGCCCTGTTCCCCCGACCTGTCCTCGGCGGCGTGTTGATCTTTCTGGGGCTGACCTTCTTGACCGACTGGCTCTACGACGGGTGGCGGAAGCTGTCCCGATCCGATTACGCCATCGTCGTCGTCATCCTGCTCGTGATGAGCACCCTGGGACTGCTGGCAGGCCTGGGTGCAGGAGTCGCCCTGGCAGCCGGGCTGTTCATCCTGAAATACAGCCAGGTCCCTGTGGTGCGGCACGTACTCAGCGGGCGTACTTTCCACAGCCGTGTAGAAAGGCCCTACCCACACGTCGAGCTGCTCCGCCAGGAAGGCCAGGCGCTGGTGATCCTGGAACTCCAGGGGTATATTTTCTTCGGCACGGCCAACAACATTTATGTGCAGCTGAAGGAACAGCTGCGCTCCAGCCAGGCAGAGCCGCCCCGCGTGGTCATGCTCGACTTCCGCCGCGTGAGCGGCATCGACGCTTCGGCGGCGCTCAGTTTTAACCGTTTGAAGGGGCTGCTCAAAGAACATCAGGTCTTCCTGGCTTTCACCCATCTCAGCCCGGACATCGAGAGGCAGCTGCGCCGCGAGGTGCTCACGCCTGCGGACAGCGAGCACTGGCGGATTTTCCCGGACCTCGATCACGGCGTGGAATGGTTCGAAGAACTGGTCCTGCAGGGCGAGGCTGCCCAGCGGGCTGCCGTGGTCGCCCAGCCCGGCGTGATCCAGGCCGGGCAAGAGCAGGGAGGACTGGCCCTGCTCTACGCCGCGCTGGGGGCGGAGGGCCTGGGACTGGGGGAGGAGGTCGATCCGTCTTTGCTGCGCCTGATGAAATACCTGGAAAGAGTGGAGGTGGAGGCGGAGCGCGCTGTCATCCGGCAGGGGGAGCGGCATCAGGAGCTGTTCTTCCTGGACAGCGGTGAATTGACCATTGAATATCAGACGGAAGAAGAACGACCGGTGCGCCTGGCAGCGAGCGGGCCGGGCACGATCGTGGGCGAGCTGAGTTTCTACCTGGGAACACCAGCTTCGGCGACCGTCACTGCGGCGCGTCCCAGCGTGCTGTACAGCCTGGCTTCGGATAGTCTGCAGCGCATGGAGGCAGAAGATCCGCTCGCTTCCGTGCTGCTGCACCGCTTCCTCCTGAAGCGTGTGGGGCACCGCCTGCTGAGCGCCCTGGAAAAGATCGACGAGCTCACCGATTGACCCCTGAGGCGCGACCTGAACGATGAGCCTGTTTCTGGAGATCCCGGACCTGCAGCTTGAGATCAAGCCGGAGAACGCCCGCTGGGAGGTAAGGGGATGGGACGATCTCAGTCCATCCCTTAAGGATGTGCCGGTCTGTCTCCATTATCGGAAAGGGCGCGCAAACCAGCGCATTTTGGACAGCTGGCCCGGTGCCAGCGTGAGCGTGGCTGAGACAAAGGCAACCCCGGTGGGCTTCCTGCGCCAGGCGGAGATCCGTATCGGAAAGGAGGGGGATGACCTGTTCTGCACGCTGTGTTTTGCCCTGTCTGACGTGGGAAGCACCCTCTTGTGGCGCCTCGAGATCGAGAACTGCGCCCCGGAACCGGTGTATGTGGACCGGATCGAACTCCTGTCCGCCGGGTTCCCGGACCCTCTCCGCCCGGGCTCACCGGGCGCCATCGAGTTTCCCGCGAGAGACCGGCGGAGTGAGCGGGATTTTGCTTTTTTCTCCAACGGCTGGCAGTCCTGGTCCTACAGCGGCGCGTACAGCGCACGCGATCGATTCCGCAGCACCCGGCTGGGACCGCTCACTGTCAATAAGGACTACAATCCCGGCACGCCGCGGCCCAACCGGGTCGGCGCTTTCGCCAGCGATATGTTCGGCGTCCTGGGAGAGCGCAGGCTGCGCTCGGCGGTGCTGGCTGGTTTCCTCTCTCAGCGGGAGCACTTCGGATCTATAGAGAGCCAGCTTCGTCAGGAGGCAGCGGCCCTGCGCCTGTGGGCAAACGGCGACGGCGTTCGCCTCGATCCGGGGAGGAAGATGGTCACCGATTGGGCCTGTTTGCAGTTCTTGAACCTGGACGACCCGGATCCACAGGGTCCTTACTTTGACCTGGTGGCCCGTTCCCACAGCCTGGAAAGCCCGGCTTCTTTACCGGCGCCGCCGGTCGGCTGGTGTTCCTGGTATTATTTCTCTTCGTCTGATTATACAGGGGACCTGAGGGAAGAGGACATCCGCCAGAATCTGGAGAGCCTGCGCGCGCTGCGCCCGGAGCTGCCAGCCGAGCTGGTCCAGATCGACGACGGCTTCGAATCCCAGGTGGGCGACTGGTTCTCCTTCAGTGCAGGTTTCCCGAATGGCGTAAAACCTTTAGCAGACGAGATCCGGGCGGCGGGCTTCACGCCCGGGCTGTGGCTGGCTCCATTTATCGTCCACCCGCGATCCTGCCTGGCTTCTGAGCACCCAGACTGGCTGCTGCGCGGGGAGAACCGGCGGCCGGTGAACGCAGGGTACCTGTGGGGGACGTTCACCACCGCTCTGGACCTGACCCATCCCGGCGCCCTGGACTACGCGAGCGACGTGGTCCACACTGCCGTTTCGGAGTGGGGTTTTCCGTATTTGAAGCTGGATTTTCTCTACGCCGGCGCCCTCGCCGGACAGCACTTCGATCCCACGAAGACGCGGGCCCAGATCTTGAGGATGGGCCTCGAAGCAGTCCGCCGGGCAGCCGGTGAGGAGACCGTGCTGCTTGGATGCGGGTGCCCGCTGGGTTCTGCCATCGGCCTGGTGGATGCCATGCGGA
>Ga0073934_10001951_pt1 | contig 46028 bp, 28 predicted proteins | sample LarsenN4metaG_FD_76834 | JGI IMG/M metagenome (GOLD analysis project Ga0073934, IMG submission 76834) | Hot spring sediment bacterial and archeal communities from British Columbia, Canada, to study Microbial Dark Matter (Phase II) - Larsen... ...
GTTCTCGCTCAGCCCGTGCGTCAGGGCCACGATGATGGAGAAGATCATGGTCGTGGCGCCGACCACGGCGGTGCCGATCAGCACCGGCTTGGCGGTGGCCTTGAAGGTGTTGCCGGCCCCGTCGTTCTCCTCCAGGAAGTGCTTGGCGCGGCCGAAGTTCACGTCGAAGCCGAAGTCCTTCTTGAGCTCCTCCCGCACGCCGGGGATCTGCTCGATCACCGACAGCTCGTACACGCTCTGGGCGTTGTCGGTCACCGGGCCGTAGGAGTCCACCGCGATCGTCACCGGCCCCATACCGAGGAAGCCGAACGCCACCAGGCCGAAGGCGAACACCGCCGGCGCGGCCATGATCGCCGGCTGGTCCGGAAACGTCGTGCTGACCGCGTACGCGGCGCCCATCAGCACGATGATCGCCATCCCCAGCCAGTACGAGCTGAAGTTCCCCGCCACGAACCCGGACAGGATGTTCAGCGACGTGCCGCCCTCGTGGCTGGAGGCCACGATCTCGCGTACGTGCCGTGAATTCATCGAGGTGAACACCTTGACCAGTTCGGGGATGAGCGCGCCCGCCAGCGTGCCGCAGGTGATCACGGCCGACAGCTTCCACCACAGCGTGCCGTCGCCCAGGTGTGGGATCAGCAGGTACGATGCCAGGTAGGTCAGCGCGACCGAGACGACCGACGTCAACCAGACCAGCGTCGTCAGCGGGGCCTCGAAGTTCATCCGGTCCACCCGGCCGTAGCGGCTCACGGCCACCCACTCGTTGATCTGGTACGACACGCCGCTGGCGATGATCATCATCACGCGCATGGCGAAGATCCACACCAGCAGTTGCACCTGCACCAGCGGGTCCGTCACCGCCAGCAGGATGAACGTGATCAACGCCACGCCCGTCACGCCGTAGGTCTCAAAGCCGTCGGCCGACGGCCCGATCGAGTCGCCGGCGTTGTCGCCGGTGCAGTCGGCGATCACGCCCGGGTTGCGGGCGTCGTCTTCCTTGATCTTGAAGACGATCTTCATCAGGTCACTGCCGATGTCGGCGATCTTGGTGAAGATGCCGCCGGCGATGCGCAGCGCCGCCGCCCCCAGCGACTCGCCGATGGCGAAGCCGATGAAGCACGGGCCGGCCAGCTCGCCGGGGATGAACAGCAGGATGATCAGCATGATCAGCAGCTCGACCGAGATCAGGGCCATGCCGATGCTCATGCCCGCCTTCAGCGGGATGCTGTAGACCGGGAACGGGCGGCCCTTCAGGCTGGCGAAGGCCGTCCGCGAGTTGGCGAAGGTGTTGATGCGGATGCCGAACCACGCCACGCCGTAGCTGCCGGCCATGCCCACCAGGCTGAAGAACACGATGATCGCCAGCTTGTAGGCCGGGAAGCCGCTCTGCACGCCGCCGTCCGGCGTCGGGTGCGGCGCCAGCCAGCCGAAGTACGCCAGGATCGCCAGCGTGATGAATGCCCACAGCAGCAGCAGGAACTTGCCCTGCTGCAGCAGGTACGTCTTGCAGGTTTCGTAGATCAGCTCCGAGATGTCGCGCATCGACGGGTGCACGGGCAGACCCTTGATCTGCGTGTACTGGAACCACCCAAACAGCAGTCCTGCCGCGCAGATCAGCAGCCCGCCCAGCAGCAGCGTGCGCCCACTGAGACCGAGGAAGGTGGCCCTGACCTTGGTGTCGGTCAGGTCGGGCAGCACCAGGCTGGCCTCGCCGGCCCCGTGACGCGCCTCCGTCTTGCGCCCGTCGTCGGCCTGCTGGGGGCTGCCGTGCGAATCGCGCTGCGCGAGGGCGGGAAGCGTTCCCAGGAGGGCCAGCCCGGCGAGGACAGCCACAGGCTTGCACGCTCGCCGAACGATCGCCTGGACGTTCATAAGTTCTGACCTCGTTTGCAACTATGGATCGGACCGTGCCGAAGCCGGTTCCGCATGCGTCCGCGCGGGTGCGTGGACGCAGCGCCGCCCGGCCCCGCTACCATTGATCGACGGATGCCCACCGGCACCCGAACGACCGACCACCGGGATCTTGCGTGCCCCGGCCGCCAGGAGGCGGGTCGGTAGCGTAGCGAAGCCCCATGGCCCAGGCAAGCAGCGCCGGCGCGCAAGTGGTGTCTCAGTTTGGCTCGATCCGCTTGCGGCCATCGAGTAGCGGGCCGGCCGCAAACCGCCGGACGATGGCGCCGTGCACCCTGCGCACACGAACCCCCTTTGCGGACAGCGCCGGCTCCGCCGCGACCGACCAGCCGCGGAAGCGCGCTGCTGTGGCTCTGCCGCGCGCATCCCGCAGGTCCGATCAGGCGTCTGCAAGCCGGCAATCACCCGGGATTGCGGTCGTTGGGCTTCGCCGCCCCGGTCGCCGCGAGGGCGGCCTCCAGCGTGCGATGGATGAAAAACAACCGGTCGATGTGGGCCACCTTGAGCAGCCGCTCGATGTGCGGTTTGGGGTTCACCAGGTGGACGGCCCCGCCGAACTGCCTGGCGGTGCCGCGGCTCTCGACGATGGCGGCCAGGCCCTCGGAGTTGATGAACTCGAGGCCGCTGAGATCAAGCACGAGGTGCGGCGCGGCCGGGCCGACCAGGCCGGCCAGGCGGCGGTGGAACTGGGTGCCCTCGTCGATCTGCAGGTCGCCGGCCAGCGTGACCACGTGCGTGGGACCGTCCTGTCGTACGGCGAATTGCATTCCCGCCCTACTTCCTGGAAACCGGTTTCGCCCGCGCGGCGCGCTCCTTCAGCAGCCATACCTCGTTGCCGGTCTCGTTGTAGCGCACCTTGGTCATGTACGCGTTCATGAGCATGATGCCGCGGCCGCTCGGCCGCTCCAGGTTCTCCTGCTTGGTCGGGTCCGCCACCCGATCCAGGCGGAAGCCCGCGCCTTCGTCGCGAACGGCGATGATCACGCGCTTGGGCGATATGTGATACCGGATCCTCAACCGCTTGGACGCATCATTGCGGTTTCCGTGCCTGACCGCGTTGGTCAGCGCCTCCTCCAGCGCCAGGCGGATCGCGAAGCGGCACTCGTCGCTGTAACGCCGCTGCAGCAGCTCGCGCATGATCTGCTCTTCCGGCGGCCTGACCGCCCGCAAGTCGTTGGGCAGGACGATCTCGACCAGGTCGCCGTCCCGCACGCCAAACTCGTCCGGCACGCTGCGGTGCATCTGAGGGCTGATTCGCCGGCGGCGCGCGGGGCTCACGCCCGGAACCCGGCCAGGGCCTGGTCCGCCGTCTCGTGGATGTCGAACACGCGGTTGAGGCGCGTGATCTTGAACACCTCGAAGATTTGGCGGTTGATGTCGGAAAGCTTGAGCTGCCCGCTCTGCTCTTTGACACGCTTGTTGAGCGTGATCAGCATGCCCAGCGCGGCCGAGGAGAGGTGATCGACGTTCTTGAAGTTCAGCAGCAGCCGGATGCCCGGCTCCCCCTCGACCAGCTTCTCCAGCTCCTCGCCGATCTCCTGAATCGACAATTCCTCCAGGATCTTGCGATCGGCGAACTCGACCAACGAGACGCCGTCCGCCCGCTTGACCCGAATGTGCGACGACGGTTGCTCCATCGACCGGCTCTCCTGGGAGCGAGGCCGGGCACGCCAGAGGCACCCCCCGGGGACGCACCCGCCTCCCGATTTTCTGCGCCGCGATGCAGCATGTCAACCAGCCCTCTCCGGTAGTCGGCACAGCACCCACGGCTTGCAGCCACAAGCAGTAGCCTCGGCCCTCTGTGGCCGACGCGGGTGTGCAACGGCTCTCCCGCTGTTACGGGCACGACGTGCCGTACAGACTCAGCAGCGTCGAGAGGTCCTCCAGGTCCACGTCGCCGTCGCCGTCCACGTCGCCGCCCGACGGCTGCGACACGCCGTAATTCGCCAGCAGCACCGCCAGATCCCCCAGCCCGATCACGCCGTCGCCGTCGAAATCGCCCGGGCAGGTCGGCGGGCAACCGGTGCTGACGACCCGCACGTCGTCGACCGCGGCCTCAACGATCGACCCGCCGCCCGCATCTTCGGCGATGAACCGCAGCCGCACCGTCGCAGCGGGCGCAACGAAATCCGCCACGCGGAACTCGTGATAGAACCAGCCCCCAGACGTTTCCGGCCCGCTCGGCCCGACCGTCTCCACGTTCACCCAGTTCATGCCGTCGTTGCTGACGTCCACGACGAACACGTCGGCGTTCGGCGCCCCGCCCTGGTTGTTCGAGTACCAGCGCCAGTAGCCCACACGCCCCTCCGGCGCGTCCGACAGGTCGATCATCGGTGACCGCAGCGTCGTGTGCCCGTTGTCCACGTCGCGCTCGCCGATGCTGGCCCCGGCCAGACCGTCGGTCACCCAGCACAGCGTGCCGGCGGGCGTGTGGTCGTCCTCGGGCTGGGCGGCGGTGCCCTGCGGATTCATGCGGTTCCAGATCCCGGTCGTCGCGTTGTCGCCGGGGGCACCGACCGTCCAGCCGCGGTCGACCTCCATGTCGTCCTCGAAGACGACTTGGGTTACGGTGACCGCGGCGCTCAGCTCGCCCTGCGACGGATACCGGACGGTCTGTCCGTTCGTCGTCTGCGCCTGAAAGTAGTACTCGATCGTCTCGCCGCACGGCCCAGCCGGCAGCGTCGCCAGGTAATCGCTGCCGCCGAGCGGCGTCAGCGGCGACTCGGTGAATGCTCCGCTCGTGCCGATGCGATGGAAGAGGCGCGGCGAGCCGGGCAGCAGCGTGCCGCTCAGCTCGCGGATGCGCACGGCGACGTCGCTAGTTGCGCCCGCCGGCACGACGTCCGGCAGGCCGTTGGGAAACTCGAAGACGAGCAGCAGCCCGGCGTACTCGATCAGCACCTTGGCGGCCGCGAAGTTCTCCTCGGCCGTCGGACGAATCTCCTCCGGCGGCAGGATGAAGCCGGGGTTGTCGGTGTCGGGCCGCAACTCGATGGTGAAGCTGAAGGCGCCGGCCGCGTCGTAGCCCCAGTCGACCGCGTTGCCGGCGGCCAGGTAGAGCGTGGTGCCGATCGGGCCGGCGATGTACGTCTCGCCATGCACGTCGAGGATCGCCTGCGCCATCCGGCCGTCGAGGTCGCGGAAGGTGGAACCGTCCGGCTCGGCCGGTTCGCCCTCGAAGTAGCCGTACGGCGACAGCACGAGCTGCGAATAGCTGTGGAAGTCGATGTACGTCCGCAGCTCCGGGTGCGCGAGCATGAAGTCCCGCAGCCGTTGCGTCTCCGGCTCGGAGAACGCGGCCGTGCCGCGGTAGGTCTCGCTGTCCGGGTTGCTGCTCGAGCCCGCCCCGCCCCAGCCCACGCCCCAGTTGCGGTTCGTATCCACCCCGAAACTCCCGCCGCCGTTGTTGCGCCGGTTCTTGCGCCACAGCCGGTCGGTGCTCCAGGTGTACTCGTAGCCGTCCGGGTTGACGATCGGCACGACGTAAACCACCGCCGCGTCCAGCAGCGTGGTGATCTCGGGATCGACGCCGTAGTCGCGGATCAGCCGGTCCGCGATGTACATCGGCACCATCACGCTGACCCACTCGCGCGCGTGCTGGCAGCCGTTGAACAGCACCGCCGGCTTGCCGGCCACGCCGTTGGTCCCCGTGACGCGGATGCCGCGGATGGCGCGCAGCTCGAGCGACACGCCCAGATTCAGCGTCGCCGCCAGCTCCGGCCGCAGCGCCGCCAGCGCGTCCAGGTACGCGTTCACGTCCGCGTACGTGTGATACGTATCGAACCACACGCCGCCACGTTGGGCCTGCGCCATCGCCGCCTGCTCCGCATCCAGCAGCGCCTGGATGTTCTCGTGCACGACGACGTACGGCAGCCCGCTGGCGTCCAGCTCGTCCAGGCGCTCCGGCGGAACGCGGAACGGCACCGTGCCCAGGCCGACGGCGCACGACCAGTGGTCCGGGCTGATGGCCAGCATCTCCTCCAGCTCGGCCGGCGTGCGCAGCGTGACCTGCACGAGCTGGTGGTTGTCGTAGCGCACGCGCGCCTCGTCAGCGAACGCGGCTACGCTGAGCAGCAGCACGAGCAAAGGCACGCTGCGACACCATGTCGATGCTACGGGACGCATACCACCTTCTTCAGTCGCGGCACTCGTGCAGTTACGGGCACGCCGTTCCGTACACGGCCAGGATTATCGCCAGGTCGTCCAGCCCGACGGTGCCGTCCTCGCTCAGGTCCCCGCCGTCCACGCCCACGCCGCTGGCGCCATAGTTGCCCAGGAAGATGCTCAGGTCGTCCAGCCCGATCTGCCCGTCGTGGCTCAGGTCGCCCAGGCAGTCGCAGTGGTCCGGGAACCCGTCCCCGTCCACGTCGGCGTTGTCATCGCCGCCGGGACACTGGTCGACGTCGTTGCACACGCCGTCGTCGTCGTCGTCCGGGCAGGGGCACTCGTCCGGCACGCCGTCGCCGTTCACGTCCTCCGACCGCCCGGAAGCGATATCGTCGCTGTCGACCACGCCGTTGGCGTTGCAGTCGGCCAGCGGCACGTCGCACGTCGTGGACGTGATCAGCAGGTCGTCGACCGCGGCCTCGATGATCGAGCCGGCGCCGGCGTCCTCGGCGATGAAGCGCAGCTTCATCTCCGCGGTCGGCGCGATGAGATCCGCCACGCGGAAGCTGTGCTCGAACCAGCCGCCGCCGGTGCCGGCGCCGCTCGGTCCGACGACCTCGGCGTTGGTCCAGGTCGCGCCGTTGTCGTTGGAGACATCGACGGTGAAGACGTCGGCGTTGGGCGAGCCCCCCTGGTTGTTGGAGTACCAGCGCCAGTAGCTGAGGATGGCCTCGGACTGGCCGGACAGGTCGAGGGCGGGCGAGATGAGCGTCGTACGCCCGTTGTCCACGTCGCGCTCGCCGATCGTTGCGCCGGCCAGGCCGTCCGTCACCCAACAGATCGTCGCCGGATCAGGCGTGTGGTCGTCGCCGGGCTGAGCGGCGGTCGGCTGCGGATCCATGCGATTCCAGATGCCGGTGGTGGCGCCGTCGCCGGGCGCGCCCGCCGTCCAGCCGGTGTCGGCCTCCATGTCGTCCGTGTGGATCACCGTGAACACGCCCACCGGCGCGGAGAACGTTGTTCCCGGGGCGTCGCCCGGCAGCGTCACCACGCCGCTCACCGTGCCCTCCGCGCTGAAGTAGAACTCGGGCGTGGCGCCGCAGACCGGCGGCGGCAGCGCGGCCTCGTACTGGTCGCCGCCCAGCGAAGTGAGCGGCTTGGTCAGGTAGGCGCCGCCGTCATAGCGGAAGTGCAGCAGCTCCGAGCCGGGGATGATCGACTCGGTGGCCGAGATGATCTCCACGGTCAACGTCTCGACGCTGCCCGGCGCGATCAGGTCCGGCAGCGAGCTGAGCAGTCGCATGCGAACGCCGACCGGCGTGAGGCCGGGCGTCACGCCGATCGAGAACGGCTGCGGCCCGTCGGGCACGTTGAAGCCGACGACTTCGACGCGCCAGGTGCCCGCCACCGGCGAGTTCACGCGCACCTGCTCGATGTTGTCGCGGTGGTTGGCCGCATTCTGGACGGCCAGGGCGCTGGGGCTGTTCGGGTTCAGCGTCCAGGGGAAGTACTGGTTGTTGGACGGGTCGAAGACGCGCACGTCCAGGTCATTCACCAGAACGGGGTTGACGTTCGGCGTGCCAGGGAAGTCGTCCCAGGCGACGGTGACCTTGAGCTGCGGCGTGAAGGCCGGCACGTCCACCTGGAACTGCACCACCTCGCCGTGGCTGGCTTCGTCCTCCGTGAAGTTCCCCGTGCGCAGGAAATTGACCGCGTCGCGGACGCGGACCGAGCCGTAGCCGAACTGGTAGTCGGGTCCGACGTTGCCGAGGTCGGCGGCGGTGTGGGCGAAGAGAATCTTGAGCGTGGAGTTTCGCGGGTCGGGCGCGCCGGGGTTCTGGGCGCGGTAGTCCTCCAGCAGCAGCGCGGCCAGGCCGCAAACGGTGGGAGAGGCCATCGATGTGCCGCACAGGGCGGTGTAGCCCGTGTCGCTGCCCCCGCTGGCCGACGTGACGCCGCCGTCGCCGCCGACCTGGCAGCCGGGCGCGGTGATGTCGGGCTTCATGCGGCCGTCGTCCACCGGCCCCCAACTGCTGAACGTCGTCATGCTGTCGTCGTTGCTGTTGAGCGCGCCGACGCAGATATGGTTTTTGGCGCCCGCCGGCGGGGCTGTGCTGTAGTAGTCGCCGAAGCCCTCGAGGTCGCAGCGGCTGCCCTGCCGCTCGTTGCCGCCGGCCCAGACGATGCGGAACGGCACGCCGCCGCTGAGCGAGCCGCGCACGATCTCGTCGATCACCTGGTCCGTGACGCCGTAGTCGCCCTGGATGGCGCAATCGAACCCGTTGATCTCCGTATTCGTGCCGATCGAGTTGTTGGAGACGTCGGCCCCCAGGCTGATGGCCTGGCCGTAGTCGGCCTCGATGTCGCCCGGGTTGGTGTACAGAAACGTGCCGCTGCCGTCGTACTCGAACCCATACGACCGGATCGTCACCGCGGGCGCCATGCCTTTGAACGTCCCGCCGCTGGCCGCCCCGCTCCCGCCGATGGTGGCCGAGACGTGCGTGGCGTGCGTGATCTGCCCCGAGGCGTCGTGGACGGTCAGCCGGCCGCCAAAGTCCTGGTGCGAAGCGCGGGCCGTGCCGCCGTCGTACACCAGCACGCTCACGCCGGCCCCGCTCAGGTTGTACGGCGCGACCTGCACCAGATTCGCCTGCGTAATGTTGCGGTTGCTGTCGTTGCACCCGCTCATCCGCGGCAGGGCCGGCTCGATCCACTGCACGACGTCCTCCCCGGCCAGCGCCGGGATCGCCGACAGCGGCAGCTCCAGCACCACGCCGTTCACCGTCTCCAGCACGTCGCGCACGTTGCCCTGGTACAGCGCCACGACCGGGATACCCAACTCCAGGCCCACGTCACGATGGAAGAGCACGTAAACGCCCACGACCGGGTCGCCGCTCTCGCTCACGCCCGCCTGCGACCACGTCGGCGTCTCGCCCGCCGCCAGGACTGGGTGCAGCTTGTGCTCGATCGCGATCGCCTCCACCTGCGCCAGCGGCGCCGTGCGGGCCACCGCCGCCACGTCCAGCCGCGCCCCATCCAGCCGCGCGAAGAATGCGTTCTCGTGCAGGAAGCTCAACAGTGTGACGCCGGCCGCCGCCAGCGCTTGGCGCTGCTCCGGCGTGACCGGCCGCTGGAACTGGATGACCGCGTGCTGCTGGTCGGGTCGCGTCGCGAGCTGCTGCAACGCCTCGACCGGCGTGGGGCGGGCGACGCCTGCATGGCGGGCGGCCGGCTGAGAGCGCCACGGGATTTCGCCCGCGGCGGCCAGCGCCGCGAACAGGCTCAGCAGCGATGCAGCGACAGTCAGCCGGCGGTCAGGGACGATGGGGCAGGGACGCATAGCGAAGGCTCCTCTCTATTCCTTTGTCTTGCGGCGGGCTCAATGGCGTCGATGGAGTGGATTGTGGGCCGGCGAGCCTGAAGCGCGAGCGCGCGGTGAACAGGATCCGGCGCGCGCGAGCGCTGGGCGTCTGCGGCTTCCTCCCCGTCGAACTCCCTGCGCCCGTCAATGGTGACGGATACCTCCCCGCGTGCGGACCCGGGGTGCGCCCGGCCCGGCACGTGGCTCGAAAGTATCCCGACGCAGCGCCTAATGCAACGGGAAATGGCCTCTGGCCGTGTGTGGCACAGCCGCCCCCGGCGGTGCGGTTTGTCACGTGGGTGGCACGGTCTGACGCAGCCAGGCCGCGTGGCCTCGCGGTCGCTACTGTAGTGTCCCCGAAAATGCAACTTGTGAGGGTGGTACGGGCGTCCCGCCCGTCAGGGAACGGGCAAGATGCCCGTACCACCCATGTTGCAGTGATTGCGAGGCGCTACACTACGGTGCCTGCTTCTCGGCCGTCGCGGGCGTGATCTCGTACGCCACACCGTCCCAGACCACCAGCACCTGCTCGGCCACGGCCAGGTATGGGGCGAGTTGCGGCTGATTGCGCAGCAGCGAGAAGTATTCATCGCTGAACGCGACGACCTGTTGGGGGGCCTGCTGGCCGTCCCAGGTGGAGTCGACGTAACGGGCGCCCTGAAGCAGCAGCGTCTTGCCGCACTGCTGGCGGACGAGTTGGGAGACGTCCTCGCCGCGAAACCACGGGGCCCCCGGCATCTCCGCGATCGCGTCGCTCTGCTGGTCGCCGAAGAGATTCTGCGAGGCGTCCAGCGCCGCTTCGCCTGCCACTGCCAGTGCGTCGTCGCCCTGGCCGCCCACGATCGCCCGTCCTGCCCGCTCCCTCAGGGCGGCACGGGCCCCGAGGCTGAGCTGAGAAAGGTCGATCTGCGGAGCAAACCGGAACTCCGGCAGCCGAAGCGCGATCGACCGCTCATCTTCCAGGATCAGCGCCGACGTGTACGGCGTGACGATGCCGTAGCGCGTCGCCAGGCGGATCACCTCGTCCACCAGCTCCTGGTTTCGGCCATGCAGGCGAATCTGGTCCAGCAGATACGCCACCTTGCGGTTGGCCCACAGCCGCGGCAGGAAGTCGTTGCCGCTCTCGCGGGCGGCGAACTCGCCCTCGAAGGTCAGCTTCTTCTCGCCGCCCTGCACGCGGGCGTCGATCGCGACCGTGCGCCGGCCTTCGCCCTCGTAACGGCCCAGCACGACAATGTCGTTGCCGCGGAAGAGGTCGGGGACCTCGCGCGGGTACACGTCCGACGTGCTCAGGCCCTCGATCGTCAGCCTGATGTCCGTCAGCACCGGGTGCGCCAGCCGCAGCGCCAGCCCGCTGAGCTTCAGCTCCAGGTCCTCGCCCGGGCTGGCGTAGTCGCGCGTGCCGCGGTTGGTCTCGGCCAGCTTGTCCAGCAGGTGCGTGTTCACGTCGTGCCCGACGCCCAGCACGTGGAAGCGCACGCGGCGGCTGTTCTTCTCGGCGACGTTCTGGAGAATGCGGTCCGGGTTCCCTTCGCCCACCGTCGGCAGGCCGTCGGTCATGAACACGATCACGTACGGCCGCGCGTCGTCGCGCGGGTCGTCCTGTAGCGCGCGCAGCAGTGCCGCGTTGATGTTCGTGCCGCCCAGGGCCTGGAGCCGGTCGGCGAACTCCGCCGCGGCCTGCTTCACGTCCGCGTCCGCCTTCACCAGCCCATCGCGGAACGGCCGCACGTCGGTGGAGAAGGCGTAGATGTTGAAGCGGTCGCCGGGGTTCAGGCTGTTGACGCAGAACTTCAAAGCCCGGCGGACCTGCTCGATCTTCTCGCCCTGCATGCTGCCGGACGTGTCGATCACGAACGCGAGGTCCTTGGGCTGCGCCTGCTCGGCCGGCAGCTCGATCCGCGGCGCGATCCGCACCAGGAAGTACCCCGCCTCGCCCGCCGCCCGGTGCGTCAGCAGCGACAGCCCGAACTGCGCCTCGGCCCGCTGGTAGTACAGCGCGAAGTCGCGGTCCGGAGTCGCCCGCGTCTGCTCGTACGTGACCGTGGCCTCGCGATCGCTCGGCCGCGAGATGTCGCACTTGTGCGACGGGCAGAACACGCTCGTCAGCGGCAGCCGGCTCTTGAGCTTGACGTGCACCACCAGCTCGTCGATCACGCCGGCCGTCGTCCCCTGCGCGCGCAGCGGATGCTGGAACACCCCCAGCCCGCTCTGCTCCCGCAGCGGCAACGAGTACTTCAGCACCACGTCAAGCTGCCCGCCCGCCGGGATCGGGAACACGCTCGCCTGGTACAGCCGCGACCCCAGAAACTCCAGCAGCCCCGGGTCACGCGTCCGCCGCACAATGTCCTCATAAATACGACGTGCCTTGTCCTTCTCCAGCACCTCGCCTTTGAGCGTCTTGCCGGCGGCGGTCATGGAAAAGTCGCCGACCGCGACCTCGTCGGGCAACGGGAACACGTACGTGCCCTCGATCGGCACGCGGGTGGGGTTGCGGAAGGTCTGTTTGACCTCCACCGTCGCCACGCCGTCCACGATCTCGCCGTAGACGCGCTGGTACTTGAGCTCCAGCGGGGTGGTGGTGACGCGTCCGGGCCAGCGCGGGTGCGGGACGGGCCGGTCGATGATGACCGTGCCCTGCGCCAGGGCGAACGCAGGTGTTAGCAGCAGGATCAGGCCGGCCGATACAACTCCGGGCGAGAGCAGGCTTCGGCGGGTCATGGCGGGCTCCTTGCAAGTCTTGGCGGCCACCCTCAGCGCACCACTTCGGGGCTTCACGCGCGCTCGGGCAGTCGACCCCGGCGGTCTCAGGAGCTTAGACGTGCGTCCCGCCGGAGAGTTCCCCGTGATTTCGACGAGGTCGCAGGCACCGTTGGGGTTCGGCGGCTTTCGCCGCGGCCCGGCACGCCCCACAATACGCCCATGCGACGCCAGCGGCGACGACGCAGGGCGATCGGCCTGACGTGCACGTTGGCGCTGTTGGTCGGCGGGCCGTATGCGTACTTCACGCGTCCGGCCCGGCTGAGCGTCGCCCTGGACGCCTACGTGCGGAAGGCCGGCCTGCGGCTCGTGCAGGTCGAGCACATTTCCTTCACGCCCTGGGCGGGGCTGCGACTGATGAACCTGGAGCTGGCCCCGCGCCGCCGCCCGGCGGACGAGGAGGACTCGCTGCGGCTGCTCGCCCGCGATGTCTCTGCGCGCTGCGACTATCTCGCGCTGCTGACGGGGCGCCTGCGGGCCGCCGACGTGCGGCTGCGCGGACCGATCGTCACGCTGGTGCGCGCCCCGTCCGACGGCTCGCTGCACTGGCGCATGCCCGAGCCGCGCGATCCGCTCGGCTCGCTGCCGCCGCTGGCGGAACTGCCGCGCCTGACCATCGAGCGGGCCGACGTACAGGTGCGCAGTCCGGCCCGCGACGGCGCCCGCCTGCTGCGGCGCTGGATCATCGACGCCGACGGCGGGCCGCAGCGCGACGCGGGCGGGCGGACCTCGTACGTGCTGCGGGCGCGGCAGGTGGGCGGCTCGGCCGCCGGCCGCTGCGACCAGACAGACACGTTGCTGGAGATGTGCTGGCTCGAGCAGCAGGTGCGCGTCCGCACCGGGTGGGTAGGCCTTGACCTCGTGCTCGACGGCGTGCCGCCGGAGGTCGCGCGGCTGGCGGCGCTGCCCCTGGGAGCGGGCGGCTACGCGTGCGTGCGCGAGGCGGTCTTCGGCGCCCACGGGCTGGCCGCCGCCCGCATCGAGCTGCAGGACGTCCGCCTGTCGCTGCCGCTGGAGGACGCGCCCGGGCTGGCCGCCGAACAGCGGTTCTTGCAGCTCCGATCCGCATCGGGCGAGTTGCAGCTTGCGATCCCGCAGCCCGGCCCGCGTGCGCCCGCGGATCTCACGCTCACCCTGTCGGGCCGGCTGAACGAGGCCCCCGCCCGCGTCACGCTGAAGGCGTCGCAACTTCTTGTGGACCCAGACCCGGATGGACGCCTCGGCCAGGCCAACGGCCACGGGCCGCCGGCGGTGACAGCCGCGGGCTTCGACGCACAGATCGAGGTCGATCGGATCGAGCTGCCGACCGCACGGACGCATCCCGCCTTCGTCGCTTCGCCGCGGCTGCCGAACCCGGTCCGCGAAGCCTTCCGGCAATACCAGCCGCGCGGGCCGGTGCGCCTGCGACTGCACGTGTGGAAGAATGCGCCCGGGGCGGTCGTCGACGCGCCCGGCGGCGATAGGGGGCTGCACGCGGCGGACATACGCGGCCAGGGGCCAACGGGCCGAGAGGTCCGTGGATCGCAGCAGGCAGCGCAGGCATCCGAGCACGAAGCGCAAGCGAGTGTTTCGGTCGCGACGGCGTCAGACCGCAGGTCTGCCCTCCCCGTCCTCGATGACGGCGTGCGCTTCGAGGGCGTGGTGGAAGCGCACGGGGCCGCTTGCCGCTACTACGAGTTTCCATACGACTTCGATGACGTGCGCGGGACGCTGCGGTTCAGCAACGATGGCACGCGCCTGGAGGGTATGAGCGCGCGACACGGCGACGGCCTGGTGCGCGCCGAGGGCCGGCTGAACAACTACCACTCGTGGACCGGTTTCGAGCTGCGATTCTCCGCTCAGAACGTCGCCCTTGACGACGACCTGTACACCGCCCTGCCGCCCGCGTACCAGAACTTCTGGCGCGAGGCGGCCCCGCGGGGTGTATGCGACGCGACCACCATCATCACGCGCCGGGAAGGCTCGCCCGAGACCGGCCCGCTCGCGCCGCAGATCAACGTCGATGTGCGGCTGCTGAGCGGCAGCGCGAACCTCGGCCCGGACCGCCGGCTGCGCGACGCCGACGGCCGCGTGCACATCGAGCAGGGCCTGCTGACGCTGGATGGGCTGCGCGGCTGGCTGGGCCAGGCGCGCGTGCGGCTGGACGGCACCGTGGAACTGCGGACGGATGACGCCGCGCAGCGCGACGTGCAGTTCGTCGCCGACGATGTCCCATTCGAGCATGCCTGCGCGGTCCGCGACGCCCGCGGACAGGCGCTCGGTATGCTGCGGCTGAGCGGCGTCGGCGACGCGCGCGGCCGCGTGACCGCCGCCGACGGCTGCAACGTCGACGAATACGCGGTCGAGATCAAGTCTGGCGCGCTGCGCGCATTCGGCGACGGCCCGGCCTGGGAGAACGTGCGCGGCTGCGTTGTGCAGGAGGGCGACTCGCTCCGCATCGAGTCGCTCGAAGCGCAGCGCGGCGGCGGCGGCTGGCTGCACCTGCGCGGCGTCGCGCCGCGCGATGGAGCCGCCGGACCGCTGTCGCTTGACATCGAAGTTCAGGATGCCGCGCTCGAATCGCTGCTGCCGCACGTCCTCCCCGCCCGCTGGAGCGCCGTGCGCGACGGACTGCGCCCGTCCGGCCCGGCTGCGCTGGCCGCGCGGCTGCACGGGGAATCCGCCGACGCGATTCAGGCGGACCTGCGCGTGAGCCTGACGGCCATGCAACCGACCGCGCTGCCGCTGCTGCTGCGTGACGTATCCGCGGAGCTGTCCCTGCGCGCCCAAGGCTTTGCGATTCGCGACGCCGTGGCGCGCTGCGGGCCCCAGGGCGCGCTGCAGCTCAGCGGCCGCGGCGGCTGGAGCGCCGGCGCCGGCGGCGACCAGTTGTGGGCGGAGCTGAGCGCCGACGCCAGCGGTCTGGAGCTGACCGACGAATTCATCCGCGCCATGCCCGAGCCGCTGGCCAGGCTCCTGGAACGCATCGCGGCCCGCGGCCGCGTCGGCCTGCAGCTTGAACGCATCCGCCTGGCGGGCAGCCCGCCGCAGGAGTGGGATTTCCAAGGCCGCCTGGACGTCGCGGACGGCGCCGCGGACCTGGGCCTGCCACTGGCGCACGCGGCGGGCGAGCTCGAAGGCGTGTGCCGCATCCGGCCGGCCGGGGTCGAGCTCGACGCCCGGCTTCGACTGGAGCGCGGTGAGCTGGCACGCCGCCCGATCGAAGCCTGGAGCGGCGCGCTGCGCGTGGACCCGAGCGACGGCGTGCTGGGCATCGAAGACGCGCGCGGCAGGCTCTGCGACGGCGACGCGCTGGGGCAGCTCCGCTACGACCCGAAGACCGGCGAATACGAGCTGGCGCTGTACCTGCACGGCGTCGATTTCGACCGCTTCTTTGCGCGCCAGAGCAGCGACTCCGACCACTGGCGCGGCGCCCGGCTGGAGGGCCAGCTCTTCCTGCGCGGCCGCGGCGGCGACCCGCGGACGCGCACGGGCGGCGGCGAGCTGCGCATCACCGGCGGGTCACTGCTCAGCAGCCGCATCACCGCCGGCGTGCTGGAGGCCACCCGCTCCCGCAGCCGCGCCGTCCGCGAGCAGGTCGAGCGAGCCGAGCTGCGCTTCGCATGGCAGGGGCACGTGCTGCAATTCACCCGCGTCGACCTCTACACGCCGGACCTGCGGCTGATCGGCGTGGGCGAGTGGGACCTGCGCGACGACCGCGTCTCGCTGACGCTGTTGGGGGCGCACCCGCAGGACGCGCCGCGGCTGGCCGTGGTGAGCGACCTGGTCGAGCTGGCCGGCCGCGAGCTGTTGCAGTACCGCGTGGAAGGTACGGTCGGCGACCCGCGCGTCAGCGCCGAGCCCCTGCACCGCATGACCGCGCAGGTGCGGCAGCTTCTGGCCGGCGAGGCGGCGCGCTGAGCCGCACCTGCCGCGCGTGCATGCCGCGCCGACGGTCGGCATGGGGTGAGCGTCAAGATCGTGGGTGTGGCCCAGCCGCCCACGGCTGGGAAGCCGGGCCCGCACAGCCGAGGGCGGCTGTGCCACACGACAGCCGGGTCACGCGGGGTCTTACCCACGATCTTGACGCTCACCCGTCGGCATGGCTATGTGAGGGCGGCGGCTGAAAAACTAGCCGCGCCGTCGTACAATCAACGCCGGCGCAGCGCAGGCGGCCCGGCAGGAGTCGGACATGGGCGAGACGCGTACGGCCCGCAGCGAGAACAGCCCCTTCAGCCCGATCGAGGAGGTCCTCGACCAGCTCCGCAAGGGTCACCTCATCATCCTCGTCGACGACGAGGAACGCGAGAACGAGGGCGACCTGGTCTGCCCCGCCGAGAAGGTCACGCCCGAGAAGGTCAACTTCATGCTCAAGCACGGCCGCGGAACGCTGTGCGTGCCGCTGACCCGCGCCCGCTGCGAGCAGCTCCGCCTGGAGCCGCAGACCACCGTCAACCGCACCCGCTTCGCGACCGCCTTCACCGTGACCATCGACGCCGGCCCGCACCTGGGCGTGGGCACCGGCGTCTCGGCCCACGACCGGGCCAGGACCATCCTGCACACCGTCGCCGAGGAGGCCGTGCCGGAGGACTTCATCCGCCCGGGGCACGTCAACCCGCTGATCGCCCGCGACGGCGGCGTGCTGGTGCGGGCCGGGCAGACCGAAGGCTCGGTGGACCTGTGCCGCCTGGCCGGGCTGATGCCCGCCGCCGCCCTGATCGAAATCCTCAACGAGGACGGCACGATGGCCCGCGTGCCGGAGCTGACCGCCTTCGCCCGCCAGCACGGCCTGAAGATGTGCACCATCGCCGACCTGATCGAATACCGCATGCAGCGCGAGCGGCTGGTCGAGCGGCTCGAATCGGTGCCGATCCGCAACGCGTACGGCGAGTGGCGGCTGTTCGCCTACCAGTCGCGGGCCGACCAGGGCGTGCACGTCGCGCTGACGCTGGGCGGCGTCGGCGTGCCGGACGAGCGCGGCCAGGTGCGGCCGGTCGACCAGCCGACGCTCATCCGCGTGCACAGCGAGTGCCTGACCGGAGACGTGTTCGGCTCCCTGCGCTGCGAGTGCGGCGAGCAGCTTGAGGCGGCGATGGCGATGATCGCCCGCGAGGGCCGCGGCGTTCTGGTCTACCTGCGGCAGGAGGGCCGCGGCCTCGGGCTGATCAACAAGCTCAGGGCGTACCGCTTGCAGGACGAGGGCCTGGACACGGTCGAGGCCAACCACGCGCTCGGCCTGCCGGCCGACCGGCGGGACTACGGCGTCGGGGCGCAGATTCTCCGCGACCTGGGCCTGTCGAAGATCCGCATCCTGAGCAACAACCCCAAGAAGGTCAGCCGCCTGGAGGTCTACGGCCTGCACGTGGTCGAGCAGCTCCCGCTGGAGATGCCCGCGCACGAGCACAACCGCCGCTACCTCGAAGCCAAGAAGTACAAGCTGGGCCACCGCCTCCGCGGCGTGTGACCATGCCGTAGCGTCGGCCCTCCGTGGCGCGCTCCGTGGCCGACGTAGCGTGACTGCCCGCAGCGATCATGTGGCACAGCCGCCCGCCGCGATCGTGTGGCACAGCCGCCCTCGGCGATCGTGTGGCACAGCCGCCCTCGGCTGTGCGGCGAAACGTTGCAGAGTTCGGAGAACGAAGACATGGCCCTTGGAGCGATTCTCGCCGACCAGCTCGACGGCACGCGCGACTGGACGCTCAAGCTGCTGGCGGACATCGCCGGCGACGACTGGGGCTTTCAGCCCGCCCCCGGCCTGGCGCACCCGCTGTTTCTCTGCGGCCATCTCGCCTGCGCCCAGCACCTCCTGGTCCACGAGCGCTGCCTGGGCAGGCCGTTCCTCGACCCTGCCTTCGCCGCCCACTTTCCGATCGGCGGCCCGATCCCCTCCGTCCGCGAACACGACTACCCCGCTCCGCACGAAATCCGCCGCCTGATGGACGAGATACACGCCCGCACGCTGACCGCGGTGCGCGCCATGAGCGACGCGCAGCTCGCGGAGCCGGCGTACGGCAGGGACGGCGCGATCCATCCGCACTACCGCGACCAGCGCGGCGCGATCGCGCATTGCAGCCGGCACGAGGCCTTCCACGCCGGCCAGCTCGCCCTCATCCGTCGCCTCCTCGCCAAGCCGTTCCTGCGGTAGACCGCGCTCAGGTTATCAGGCGAGCGGGGCTCCAGGCACGTCGACACACGAGCCGCCGGCGAAAGCGCGAACGGCACTGCCGATGCGCGCCGTCCTCGATCCGAGCCGCGACCGTAAGGGAGCGTCTGCGGCACCGACGCGCCGGCGCTCGCTCACGCTCACGCTCGCGCCTCGAGCGTGCGTGCCGCGTACTACTGGCGCCATTGCAGCCGCCGCGGCCACTGGTCGTCGAACACCGGCACCTCGGGCTTCCCCTCCGGGCGGATGTGCGCGAACAGCGTCTCTTTCGACTTGTCGTACGCCACGCGGCCGTTCACGACCGTGTAGTGCACCTGCGTCATGTAGTGCAGGATGTCGCCGTCGCAGACGATCAGGTCCGCGTCCTTGCCCACCTCCAGCGAGCCGACGCGGTCGTCGATGCCCAGCACACGCGCCGCGTCGATCGTGATCGTCCGCAGCGCCTCGTCGTTGGTCATCCCGCCGCGGACGGCGAAGGCCGCCTCCATGTTCAAATGCAGCAGGTCGCGCCCGCCCAGCCCGCCGGGGCTGACCCCCGTCTGCGCCGGCACGACCGCCAGCGTCACCCCGCTGCGGTGCAGCCGGGCCGCGTTCTCGATCGTGGCGCCGGTCGGGCGGCTGTAGCGCTCGTCGAGCGGCACGCGCGTTCGCGGGGTGACGATGGCGGAGACTCCCGCCCGGCCCAGCTCGTCGGCCACCAGCCAGCCCTCGAACGCCCCACGCACCACCAGCTTGAACCCGAACTGCTGCGCCAGGTCCGCCAGGTCGCGCAGCTCCTGCGTGCGGTCCGCCGCAGCGATCGCGGTCGTCTCGCCGCTCAGCAGCTTGCGATAGTCCTCGAAACGGCCCTTGATCCACTCCTTGTCCGGCGGCTTTGCGTCCTTCTCCTTGTCCTTGACCTGCTCGTAGCGGCGCAGGTCGCGCAGGTAGTGGCGCATACGCTGCAGGTCTTTGCGCAGCCGCCGACGTTCGAGCGGGTTGTTCGTCGTGTAGCTCAGGTTGAAGAACACGTTCTTACGCACGATCATGTCGTCCACCGCGCCGGGCGTCAGCTTGACCGCTTCATTGCCGGACAGCGCCGTCGTAATCCCGCCCGCGGCCGCCGACAGCATCGACAGCGAGAACACGTCCGTCGTGTGCTCGGGCGGGGCGGCACCATGGATGCCGGTCGCGCTCACCGCCACCAGCCCCGGGTACACGTGCCAGCCGCGGGCGTCGAGCAGCTCGCACTCCGGCGGCAGGCGCACCTCGCGGCCGATGGCGACGAGCTTGCCATCGCGGCACAGCACCGTCGCCCCCTCCAGCACCGGGCCGGTGACCGTGTGCACGACCGCGTTCGTGACAGCGAAGTAATGCGGCTTCTTCTCTTCCGCGCCAGCGGTGGTCGTCGCCGCCGTTGTCGTTGCGGTGGTCGTCGTCGGCCCGGTCGTCGCCTGCGTCGTGGTCGCCTGGGTGTCAGGCCGCCGGGTGCGCCGCCGCTTCTGCGGCTCCTGCGCCTCCGCCGCGGACGACAGCACGAAGGCAGCCAGCGCGGCGATCAGGATCAAGCGTCGACCTCGGGCCGACATTCGCATCATCGCTCACGCTCCACCCGTAGATCGGCTGAGAGCCGGTCCGACCGATACACGATCTCGCCGGCGATCATGACTTCCTTCACGCGCGCCGCCGGGTCGAACGGATCCGCGTCCAGGAAGATCAGGTCGGCGTCCTTGTCCTTCTCGATCGAGCCGAGCCGCTTGTCCAGCCCCAGCAGCTTCGCCGGATGCAGCGTCAGCGCCTTCAGCGCCTCCTCGCGTCCCCAGCCCTCGCGCACCAGCTCCGCCGTGCGACGCAGCACCGCCAGGTGCTCGTCCGACGAGTCGCGCAGCGGAAGCAGCGACACTTCGCAGCCGGCGGCGGACAGGTCGCGCGGCAGGTGCAGCCGCTCGGCGGAGAACGGCACGCGGTTGACATACGGCCACAGCGCGACCTGGGCCTTCCGCTCCCCGAGCCGCGGTATGACGCGGTACAGGTCCGATTGCCGCGGGTTGCGGAGGAAGAGGCGGTGCGCAACGTCGAAGCGCTTCAGCACCTGCTCATAGTGCAGCACGTCCGACGCAGAATCCGCTTCCAGCAGCGCGAACACGCCTTGCTTCTTCTGGATCAGGTCGACCAGCACCTGATGCGGCGGGTCGATCGGCGGCGGCGTGAAGGCCGGCTGGGTGGCCGGCTGGGTGGCGGGCTGCGTCGCAGGTTGCGTGACCGGCTGCGAAGCCGGCTGCGTGGCCGGCCGCGCGCTGGACCGGTCGCCGGGCCGCTCACTCGACCGATCGCTCGGCCGCTCGCCTCTGGACGGAGCGGACCGACGGTCGGCTTCGGTGGGCTGTTTCTGCTTCTCCTCCCATTCTTTGCGGGCCTTCTCGACCTTCTCGATCTCCTGCTGGGCCTTCTCCAAGCCTTCGACCAGCGTCCGCTTGTCCGCCACCAGCACGTAGCCCGGGTCGACCAGCGTGCGCTGCTCCGCCTTGCCTCCGGTTCGCACGACCAGCGCCCGGCCGGGAATGCCCGTCCCGGCCGGCACGAGCGCGACGGCGGTATAGCCGGCCTCCAGCAGCTCGTCGAACTGGCCGTCGTACGGGTGGAACTCGGCCGCCACGCTCAGGTCGCCGTGCACGCCGGTGCGACTGTACGCGGGCAGGCCGAAGCGCGTGTGCGGGTTGATCAGACCCGGCATGACCACGCGGTTCGAGGCGTCGATCACCTTCGCGTTCAGCGGGTACTCGATCGCATGGCCGACGTTGCGAATCCTGCCGCCGGACAGAACGATCGCACCGCCCTGAATCTCCTGGCCGGCGTTGGTGATGATCGTGCCGGCGCGGATCACGACCAGGCGCTCGTCGGCGTCGGACTCGGGCTCGGTCGGCGTGGCGGGTCCGGTCGCGGCCGGCGGCTGGGCCGCGCGGCCGGAAGCGGTCACAAGGTGACAAAGTAACAAGGCAACGACGAGGGCCACCCCTCTCGTGCCTTCGTGCCTTCGTGCCTTCGTGCCTCGCATGCCCTAGAACCGCCGCGGGCCTTCGCGCCCGTCGTACTCGATCCGTCCGCTGATCACCGTCATCAGGCACGCCGAGCGCGGGTCCAGCGGGTTGCCGGTCCACACCCCGAAGTCGGCGTCCTTGCCCGCCTCGATGCTGCCCAGCCGCTCGTACAGCCCCAGTGCCTGTGCCGGAACGTGCGTCACGCCGCGCAGTGCCGGGTACGGCAGCCAGCCGTACCAGCAGCCCATGGCCGCCTGGTAGGTCAGCTCCTCCTCCGGGATCACCGGCGCGTCAGTGTTCACGCCCAGCCGCGCGCGCACGCCGTTCTTCCACCAGCCGCTGCAGTTTCCGATCATGCGCGCGGCCATGCGGTCGAAGTGGAAGGCCCGCGGCCCCTGGATGGTCCACACGTCGCTGGCCAGCACCAGCGGAGCGGTCTTCCACCCGTCGAACTCGGAGTGGTCCAGCACTGTCCACAACCCCAGCTTGTTGGCCAGCATGTCTACCGTGGTCATCACCACCTGGTAAATCTGCGTGTGCACCGTGGTCGGATACTCGCGGCGGAACAGGCCGCGGAAACCGGCGAAGAACGGGTTGAACTCCGGCTTCTGCTTGAGCTCGCCGCGCTCGTACGCCGCCCAGCGCTCGTGATACGCGCGGGCCTTCAGCAGCGTCTGCCGCGTGTTCCAGTTCATGAACATGCGCCCGTTGCCGACAAAGTAGCGCTCCGGGTTGCCGGCCTGGGCGATCTTCAGCGAGCCGGGCGTGCGCAGGATCACGTCCTCGGGCGTGCGCCCGCCGGTCTTGGAGACCGTGCCGAAGCCGCTCAGGTTGGTGGCGCTGCCTGGGATGAGCATGACGGTGGTGACGCCGCCCGCGCGGGCCAGCTTGATGCGCTCGCTGTCCGGCTCAATCGTCGGCCGCGTGTCCAGCCCGGGGTTGGTGAGGTAAACGGCGTCGTTGAGGTCGGCAAGGCTGCCGGCGGTGTGGTTGTGGCAATCGACCAGCCCGGGCACGAGCCAGTGCTCGCGGAACTCCAGCACCCGGTAGCCGTCCGGAATCTTCACGTTCGCGGCCGCGCCGACGGCCTCGATCTTCCCCTCGCGCACCAGCACGACCGCGTCATTGATGACCTGGTCGCTGTCGTCCATCACGACGACCTTGGCCACGCGGAACGCCAGACGGGCAGGCGCGTCGGCGACTTCGGGAGCAAACTGCCGGCCGCCCGGGCCGCGCAGCCCGGGGTCGGCCGCGAACCCTGGCGCAGCCACCGCCGCCGCGAGCACTGCCCTCAGAACCCCACCCGCCAGGCCGCGGCCGCGGCGCCAAGGCCTGCACGTGCCACTTTGCATTCTGAACTTGCTATTCACCCGGCACCTCCCGGCCGTTGATGATCACGCGTTCCAGCTCGCTGCCGGCGTCGAACGGATGGCCGCGGAAGATCAGCAGGTCGGCGTCTTTCCCCGGCTCCAGTGAGCCGATGCGGTCGTCCAGCCGGTACATCTTTGCCGCATCGATGGTCAGCGCCCGCAAGACCGCGTCGCCGCCCAACCCCTCGCGGGCCGCATACAGCCCCATCAGCGGCAGGTTGCGGGCGCCATCTTCCGCGTCGCTCTGAAAGCCGACCCGCACCCCGCGCCGGCTCAGCCCGTCGGCTTGCAGATAGGGTTTGCGGTCACGCTGCCGGGTGACCTGCGGCGGCACGACGACGCCCACCTGCTCGCGGCGTGAAACGAGCTGATCGGCGATCTGGTCCGCTTCCTCCGCGTCCAGCAGCACGACCGGGATCTTGAACTCATCGACGAACAGCTTGAGTGCCGCGGCGGCCTCGGCCGCCGTGCGCACGTACACCAGGGCCGGAATCCTGCCGGCCAGCAGCGGGCGAAGCGGCTCGAGGTTCTCATCGACTTTGGGCGGCTCGGGCTGGCCGCCCTTGCGCCGCCTGCGCTGTGCCTTCACCTCCACCGGCGCCTTGCTCGTGCGGTGGGCCTCGAAGTCCAGCGTGAAGCGGCCGGCGATCGTGAACTCACCCTTCATGTGGTCTTCGCGATCGAGCGTGGCTTTGATGCGCATCGCCCCCGCCGGCGTGTCGATCTCCAGCGCCACCTCGTTGCCGTTCAGCGTGCCGCTCACGGACCGTTCCTCGCTGGCGCCCACGCCGCCGCGGGCACGACCCTCGATCTGGTTGCCGGTCAGCTTCAGCGTAAGCGTCCCGGAGAGAGGGCGCGGCATCGGCCCGCCGCTCACGGAGTACTCCCACGTACCCGTGATCGGGTCGGGCTGGCTCTCCTTGACCTCCTGCGCCGGCTGCGTCGCGGGCGGCTCCGTCGTCTGCCCCTGCCGCCACTTGGCCAGCTCCTCCTCGTATTTCTTCCAGCTCTCGTCGTACTTCTTGCCGGCCTCCAGCGCCTTGCGGATCGGCTCGACCCCCAGCAGCGGGTCGACGTCCCGCAGCGCGAACTTCACCGCGCACAGCTCGCGCGTCAGCATCTCGCCCCGGCCGCCGCCGTACGTCTTGATCGCCGCGACCCGCGAGCCTTTCGCGACCGTCTGATACGCCGCCAGGATCACGCTCGTAACGCCCGCCCGCGCCACACGCAGGAACTCGCGCCCCGCTACGCCGATCACCTCGTGGATCGCCAAGTCCGGCGTCGGCGCCGTGCGGTCGCCCTCCAACCCCAGATGGCCATGCGCGTCGACGAAGCCGGGCGTCACGAACCCCGCCGGCCCGGCGTCGATCACCTGTGCGAAGCGCGGGTGCGGCACGCGCTGCCCGACCGCCGCGACTTTGCCATCCTCCACCAGTAAGGATGCATCCTGCAGCGTGCGGCCGTCGCCGACCCAGATCGTGCCGGCCCGCACCACCAGCGCGTCGCCCCGCGGCGCCTCGAACACCAGCCGCCCGCCGACGTACGCGCGCAGCACGTCGCTGTTGGTCGCCAGCGGCGGGCCGCTGAGCACCAGCAAATCCGCATCGCGGCCCGGCGCGAGGCTGCCCACGCGATCCGCCACACCCAGGATTTCCGCCGGCATACGCGTAATCGCCGCCAGCGCCAACTCGCGCGACAGCCCGCCGCGGACCGCCAGGCTCGCCAGTAGCGCCAGGTCCGGCGTGCGGTCGTCCTCGCGGCCGGCCAGCGCCAGCGTCAGACCGGCCCTGGGTCCGCCGCGCTCCACCGCCCGCGCCAGCCGCGCAGCCGTGTGCAGCGCCGGCTCGATCTCGTCGGGCGATGGGCCAAGATCGGAGTCCGGCGCGCGGTAGCGGGTCTCGATCCGCACCACCACCGGCAGGCCGCTCTCCAGCAGCGCGGCGGTCAGCTCGTCGGCCTGCGTCGCGCCGACCAGATACGCCGGCCGCTTGTGCTTGCGCACGAACTCCAACGCGCCTTCGATGTCCACGGCCCGGCGGGCCTGAATGCGCAGCGGCAGGCCCTGCTTCCAGACCCGCGCGAAGGACAGCGCAGCTCCGTCGAACGGCGCCTTGCCGCGCGAGACCTGTTCGAGCAGGTCCGCGGCGGCCGCGGCGCGCTGCTCCAGCTCCAGGAACTGCCCCAGCCGCGAACTGGGCCGCTGCCGACGCGCCGCCTCGATCGCCACGTCCGCCGAGGCCCAGAACGGCGGCTCGATCAGCGGCGGCGTGTCGAACACGCCCAGGTTGACCGCCAGGTCGGATTCCGGCTGGAGCACGCGCTGCCCGTGCGGCCCGGCCAGCTTGACGACCGCGCCGACGCCGGAGACCAGCCGATGGCCGCCGGGATCGACGTAGGCGGTCGTGACGCCGCGCGACAGCAGCTCGCGCTGGTCGGCATAGTCATCGAAGCTGTCGATCGCACGATACGCGGCGCTGACGGAGTGCGGGCCGGTGTGCGGCCCAACCAGCCCGCTTGCGGCCGCCACGAAACCCGGGCAGACGTGCCCGTCGCGCAGCTCGAGCAGCGGCAGGTCGTCGGGCGGCTCCAGGTCGGCCCCCACCGCCACGATCTTCCCGTCACGCACCACGATCACCCCGCGCTCGATCGCGGAGCCGTGGTCGCTGGCGGCGGTCCAGACCGCCTTGGCGCGGAGGGCGAAGGAGTTCGACGAAGCGAGTTCACCCGCCGACGCGGCTAGCGGTGCGAGAAGCAAAGCGGTCGCCAGCGCACCGCGCCGCGTGCAACCGGCCCGTGGACAGGGCGGCCACGTTGCTCGGCCGTCCCCGTGGGACCGGCCATCGTCCCTGTGGGACCGGCTTTTGTCCCTGTAGGACCGGCTTTCGTCCCTGTGGGACCGGCTATGATTAGTGTGCAAGCGGCTACTTGGTGTGGGACTGGCCACAGTTAGTGTGGGACCGGCTAGGGTTAGCGTGGACCGGGCATCAGCCGGTCGTGCGTATCGCGGCATTAGCTCCCTCCGCCCCCTTCGCCGGCCGGCTGGCTTTCCGGCTCGGCCGGCCTGGTCTCCGTCTCCGCCGGCCGCGTTTGCTCCTTCGGCTTTTCCGGCTGCTTCTCGGCGGTCGGCTGCCGAACGAGCAGCCGCTGGAGCCGCACGTCCTTCTCGCGCTCGTAGGCCAGGATGCCGTCGATGAACACCTTCTCCACCAAGCTGGTGAAGTCCAGCGGGTCGCCGCTGTAAACGACGACGTTCGCATCCTTGCCCGGCTCCAGGCTGCCCAGCCGCTGCTCCAGCCCCAGGATGCGGGCCGGGTTGATCGTGATCGCCCGCAGCGCCTCCGCACGTGACACGCCGCCCCGCACCAGCCGCGCCGCCTGGTACGTCAGCATGTGCTCCGGCAGCGACTCGTCCGGCCCGGCCTCGACCGCGAACAGCAGGCCGGCGTCCGCAATCTTCTTCGGCACGAACACCTCGCTGATCTCGCCGGTCAGCGGGTCGGTCTCGCGGTGCAGGAACTCGGCGCTGAGCACGACCGGCCGGGCGGCCGCCTTCAGCTCCTCGATCGCCTTGTAGCACTCCGTGCCCAGCACCAGCACCAGCCGCTCGAGGAAGCCGTGCTCGCGCGCGAGCTGCACGGCGTGCGCGACATCCATCGCCTTCTGGCAGTACACGAACGCCCCCAGCGGCTCCAGGATGTTCGGACCCGCCTCGCCCAGCACGCGCACCTGCCCGCCCAGCAGCCGCAGCACGTTGCGGTGCTTGTCGTCCAGGTCCTCGGCCCGGATCAGCTCGCGCCCGCGCTTGCGGGCCTCCAGCGGCACGATGTCCAGTTCGCGGTCCTCGTCTTTGAGCTTCTGCTCGTAACGCGACTCGGCCAGTCGGTCCAGATAATCCCACAGCTCCGCGAACGTCTCCCGCAGCGTCGCCATCTGCCGCATGCGGTCGAAGTCCCGCTGCGGCGAGACCGAGAGCTTGAGGAACGAACCCTCGGCGACCGTCATCTCCGCCACGCTCATGCCGATCGGCCGCACCACGCGCCCCAGTCCGCCGATCACCGTGTTGTTGCCCGGGATCACGTGGACCGCCGACGTACCCAGCCGCAGCGATTCCTCGAAAAACAGACTGGACGGGTCGAGCGCGTCGTACACGTCGAGCTGCGGCGTAACGGGCCGCGGCTCGTTGGGGATGTCGATGCCCTCGGCCCGGTGCACGTCGACCGTGCCTGGAAACAGCACCTTCCCGCTCAGGTCGAACACGCGCGCATCGAAGGGCACCTGCAGGTCTACGCCGACCGCGGCGATCTTGCCGCGCTCGATCAGCAGCGTGCCCTTCTCGATCGGCTCGCCCACCACCGGAACGATGCGCGCGTTGGTCAGCGCCACGCGCTCGGGCGGCGGCGCCTGGGCGAATAGTTGGGCCTCGGATAACAGCGCCAGCCAGGGCCACGCCGCACCCACCAGGCGGCAGCGCCACCTTCTCGCTTCTGGCTTCAGATGAAATGCAACCGCAGAGGCGCAGAGGGCCGCAGAGCACGCAGAGAAAAGCCCTACTCTGCATCCTCTGCGCTCTTTGCGCCGCTGCGGTTCTCTTCTGAAGTCACTGCGCATGCACCACCTGCCCATTGACCATCACCAGCCGCGGCCGGCTGGTCGCTTCCAGCGGTTCGCCGCTCCAGACCACCAGGTCGGCGTCCAGCCCCGGCCGCAGCGCGCCGAGGCGCTCAGCCAACCCCAGCAGCTCGGCCGGCGCCTGCGTGATCGCGCGCAGCGCCGCCTCCGCCGGCAGCCCGTAGCGCGCCGCCATCATCGCCTGCCGCACCAGCCCCTCCTCGTCCCGCAGCTCCATCGCCGTGAGCGCGAACGGAATGCCCGTCTCCAGCAGCCGTGCCGGCGTGTCCAGCCGCGGCTCGTCGGCGTCGCGCGTGAAGCGCCGGAAACCCGGCGCCGTCACGAACATCGGTCCGTAGACAACCGCGACGCCCGCGGCCTTGAGCTGCGGCAGCGCGCGGTACGCCTCGATGGCCTCATCGACCACGATCCGCAGCTTGAACTCCTCGGCCAGCCGCAAAGCCGTAAGGATGTCGTGCTGCGGGCGGGCCTGAATCCGCAGCGGCTGGCCGGCCAGAATCTCCTCCAGCACCGGGAACGCCTCGGCCGGCGCCGTGTCCGCTCCGCCGTACGGCGCGCCACGCTCCCGCACCCGCCGTGCGTCATGGAACGCCTTTCGAAACACCCACTCCACGCCCATGCGCGTGGTCGGGCGGCGAACGTGCAGGTCGACGTTGCGCGGCCGCGGCGGACGGTTCGGCCGCCCACGCAGGCTCGGATCGCTGCCCAGCGCCGCCCGCACGGCCGCGGCCGGCTGCACGACCCGCTGCTCCAGCGTGCCGGCGGTCTTGACGACCGCGCCACGCGCGCTGATCACCGCCGACGGGTCGGGGCACACGTAAACCGTCGTCACGCCCTCACGCAGCAGCCGCTTGAAGTCGTTCGACAGCAGGTTCACCGAGTCCAGCGCACGCAGGTGCGGAACCACCTCGGACGCCTGCTCGCCCCACAGCGCCCGCGGCTCCAGCGCGGCGGCGAAGGGTTCGTGCTCGTGCGGTTCTGCCAGGCCGCATTCGCAGATGGCCTCTCCGCTCGCGTCCGTCGCCACGCGCTCCGCGTCAGCGGCCCACGCTGCAAGCTCGGCCCAGAACCCGCCGCCTGACGCGCCGGCGTCATCGCCCTGCACTCCGCGCGGCAGCCTGCCGTGCGCTTCAGCCGGCGGCGTCTGCACGCGCCCGAACTCCGGCCCCTCGCGCGCCACGCGCCGGGGCGAAGCCTCCTCGATCTGCGAATCCAGCATGCAGCAGGCGTCGATCAGGCCGGGCGTGACGACGCCGTCGCGGAACTCCAGCACCTTCGCGTCGTCGGGGATGCGCACGTCGCGCCCGACCTCGACAATCTTCCCGTCGCGCACGAGCACCACGCCGTTCTCAATCGGCTTGTCGACGACCGGGTATATCCGCCCGGCCTTGACGGCGATCGTGTCCGCCCCCGCAGAGGCCGCCACCAGTGCTGCGCACGCTGCGACCGCCCACTTGCCCATTTGCAACTTGCCCCTTTGCACCCGCTACTGCGTACTCTCGATTCGCACCCGCTTCCCGCCCACGTACACCGCCAGCACCCGCGACCGCAGGTCCAGCGGATCGCCGCTGAAGATCACCAGGTCGGCCTGCCGGCCATTCTGCAGCACGCCCACGCGCTCGCCGACGCCCAGAAACTTCGCCGCCGTACTCGTGATCGCCCGCCGCGCCGCCCCCGCACTCAGCCCGTTCCGCACCGCCACCGCGGCGCTCAGCCGCAGGCTGTCGGCCGGCGCGTTCGGCAGCCCGCCCGCGATCGCCACCTCCACCCCGGCCTGCTCCAGAACACCCGCCGCGCCCGCCTGGCGCGGAGCGGCGGACAGGTCGAGCGGACCGACGATCACGCCCAGGCCGGCGGCGGCGACCTCGTTGGCGATGAGCCGCGCGTCGGTCTCATGGATCAGCGCCAGCTTCAGGCCGAACTCGCGCGCCAGCTCCAACGCCGCCAGCACATCCGCTCCGCTGGGCGCCGAGAGGATGCCCGAGAGACGACCGGAAGAGAACGCGCTCAGCGCCTCCTCCGCCTGGCCGCCCGCCCGCCCGCGCGCCTGCCGCGCCTTCGCGATCGTCGAGCGTAGCATCTCCAGCGCACCGCTGCGCGACGTCGGCTCGCGGTCGCTGGCGAAGACCTGCGGCGAGAGTGAGAGCTTGAGCGGCCCGGCGTCGGAGAGCAGCGCGGGCTTCCCGTCCGGGCCGGACGTCTGCGCGATCGCGATCCGGCCGCCGATGAGGTTGGTGTCATCGGGCGCCAGGCCGAACGTGGTCACGCCCGCCGCCAGCGCCGCCCGCAGTTGCGCGTGGAAGCGGTCGAGCACGTCGGCCGCCCGCGCGCTCGGCTCGATCGCCGACTGCGACTCGCTGAGATGCCCCATTGCGCCAAGCGCAGAATGTACATCGATCAGCCCGGGGCAAACGACCGCGTCGCCGAAATCCTCGACCAGCGCGCCCGCCGGCGGCTGGCCGCCGACCTGCGCGAGCTTCCCGTCGCGGATGACGATCAGGCCGTCGGCCCGGACTTCGCCGTCCGGATCCACCCGCGCCGCGGCCCGAATCACCTGCACGCCGGTTTGCGCGTGGCTCACGCTGCTGATCAGCCAAAGCAGGGCCACGACCAGCGGCCGCGCAGCCGCGCGCCCGCAGGATGGTCCGGGACGATCGCCCGCGTGAATCACTCGCCGCCCTCCGCGACGCCCGCAGCCCGATAGACCTCACGGCCGGCGATGAAAACACGCTCCACCTTCGCGCCGGGCGCGAACGGATGGTCGCTCCAGACAACCAGGTCGGCGGATTTGCCGCGCGCCACGCTGCCCACCTGCTCCTCCACCCCCAGCAGCTTGGCCGCGTCGGTCGTGATCATCCGCAAGGCCGCGTCGGCGTCCAGCCCGCCCGCCACGGCCAGGGCCGCGCCGAGCGCCAGGTGCCGCGTCGCCGAGCGCGCGCCTTGGGCCGGTCCGCTGCCCAGGTACACCCGCACACCGGCCCGCGCCAGCCGCGCCGCCGCGTCAACCTCTTGATACCGCAGCGGGCCAGGCGTGAATGCCAGCAACGGCGGCGCGACGGGCACGATCACCGGCACGCTTTTCTCGGCCAGCCGTTTTGCGATAGGCGCGGCCCCGCTCGCCCCTTCGAGCACCAGGGCCAGGTTGTACTTCTCTGCAAGCTCGAGCGCATTCAGGACGTCGGCCGGCCGATGCGCCTCCACCCGCAGCACGAACTTGCCGTCGAGCGCCTCCAGCAACAGCTCCTTGTTGCGGTCCTTCTCCGGCTCAACCGGCTTCTTGAAGCCTTCCTTCTTCGGCTCCTCCTCGCCCGCGGGCGCTCGCGCGGGGCCGGCCTGCGGCTGCCGCCGCGCGGGCCGGCGCGGCCGCGGCGGCGGCTCGGCCGGGTCGTCAGGCGGCGCACCGTCCTCGACGGAACCCGACTCAACTTCCTCGTAGGCCGACTCGTCGTCTTCCTTCGGCTCGGTCTTGTCCTGCTTGCCGCGTTCGCCGAGCTTCTTCTCGTATTCCTTCAGCTCCTCCTCGTAATCCTCGAACGCCTGGCGGTACTCCTGCGCCTCACTGAACAGTCTGCGCAGGTCGCGTGCGGCCCGAAGCCGCGCGACCGCCCCCTGTCGCGGATCGCTGCCCAGCACCGCGCACAGCACGCCTTTGTCCTTCAACACGATCTGCTCCGGCTCGCCGCCGGCCACCAGCCGGATCACCGCACCCAGGCCGCCGATGCCGTCCCCGGACCGCGCCGGAGTGAACACGGTCGTGACGCCCTGCGCCAGCGCGTCGCGGATGGCGGGCTCGTCGTACCGGTCAAAGGCGTCCGCCGCGCGCCCGTCCCACCGCTCACTGCGCCCACCCATCTCGGCCGCCAACGTACTCCACACGTCGATCAGCCCCGGCGTGATGAACTTGCCTTCGGCCGAGATCGTCGTGCCGCGCGAGGCGCGGTGGTCGTCGCCGACGGCCGCGATCCGTTCGCCGCGAACAAGGACCGAGCCTCGGTCGATGCGCGTGCCGTCGCCGACGAGGATGGTGGCGTCCTGGAGCGTCAGCGCCCCGGCGGGCTGGGCGAGGGCAAGCGGCGTCTGGCTGACGGCCAGCAGGGAAGCGAGAAATGCAAGCGTGAGGTCGCGCGACGACGACTGTCGAGCCGGCACGCGAACGCAACTCCCGCAACGACGTTGCATTACCGAACGTTCAGTCCGTGATCACTGCGTCGCCGACGCCAATGTAGCCGGCCGATCGGGCCGCTGCCAAGGTGATTGACGCCAGGCCCCGCTAGAGATTATCGGTACGTCGCCGCCTGCCCTGAACTGCCCCGCTACGGCCCGCGCGCTCCGCTGAAACAGTACACCACACCGTCGAGCGTCCCGATCACCAGGCATCCTTCCGCCACGGCCGGCGAGGCGCTGATCGCTCCGCCGGCTTCGAACGTCCAGAGCTCCCGCCCCGTCTCCAGGTCCAGGGCCGCCAGCGTCCCGTCCGAGGCCCCGAAGAACACGCGCGTTCCGACGATCACCGCCGACGAGTCGATTCGCCCGCGCCGCTCGACCTCCCAGCGGACCGCGCCGCTGCGCGCGTCCAGCGCGCGGATGATCTTGTCTCGTCCGCCGACGATCACCAGCTCGTCGGTCACCGCCGCCGACGACATGTACGGGAACTTCTTGACCGCGTGCTGGTAGGTCCACAGCACGCGGCCAACCCGCCAGTCGATGCCCAGCACCGTCTCGCCGTACGTGCCCAGATAAACGCGCTCGCCGCGCGTCGCCGCCGACGCCCCGCACACCGCGTCCAGCTCCACCTGCCGCAGCAGCCGCCCGTCGCGGACGCGGATCACGTGCAGCCGCGCATCGCAGCCCGCGATCAGCACGCAGCCGTCCGCCAGGCCCGGCGTGGCGTGCAGGCGGTCGGCGGCCTGGTATTTCCACACCAGCGAGCCGTCCTTTGCGTCCACGCAGTAGAGGAAGCTGTCGTACGAGCCGAACAGGATGCGCCCGTCCTGCACGTTGACGGACGAGATGATCTGCCCCTCGGTTTTGAACGTCCACCGCGCCGCACCGAGCGACCTCTCGACCGCGTGCATCACGCCCTCGTCGTCGCCGAAGTAGACCGTGTCGTTGAGCACCGTCGGCGACGACTTGATCGCGTCGCGGGCCTTGTACTTCCACTTCGGCTTGCCCGATCCGAGGTCAAGTGCGTAGAGGTATCCCTCGTCACAGCCGACGTAGACCACGCCGCCTGCGATGGCCGCCGTCGATTCGATCGCCTCCCCGCCGGGCACCGCGAACCGCCAGCGGACTTCCAGCTTCTCCGGCAGCCCGCTGCCCGCCACGCCCGTGTTCTGCGCATCCCCGCGGAACATCGGCCAGGTGTCGGCGGCGGCTGAAGTGCCGCGTGCAGCAGGGATCGCCGCGCGCGTCGGCACGCTTGTGGGTTGGGTCGCGGGAGCCCCGCCGGGTGCCTTGGATTGGGAAGCCGCCGATGCGCAACCAGCCGCGGCGACGACGAGCAGTCCAGTAAGTCGCACCACGCCCGGCCGCATCGGCACGTCAGTCCGCGTCCATCCACGGCCGCACGTAACGCAGCGCAGCCCGCCCGAGCACGAACGCCGCCGCCGTCTTGGCCGCTTCGCCCGGCAGGAACGGCCACAGGCCCATGCTCAGCGTGGCGGCCAGCCCGGCCCCGCTCCAGAAGTACAGCCACGTCACGCCGCCGCCGAGGATGACGGCGTTCGCGGCCAACAGCGCGACCACCAGGTCGACGGCGCGGTGCGGCGCTCGGCCGCAGTACAACCCCAGCAGCGGCCACGAGCGCCGCGTGAGCAGGCCGAGCAGCGGCTGCGCCAGCAGGAAGCCGATCAGGTAGCCGCCCGTGGCGCCGAGCACGGTCTGAAAGCCCCAGTGTCCACCGGCGAAGAAGTGGTATCCGGCGCTTCCGAGCAGCAGGTACAGCGCCAGGCTGAGCGCGCCCAGCCGCGGCCCGAGCGTTACACCCGCCAGCAGCACCGCCAGCGTCTGGAGCGTGACCGGCACGGGCGTGTGCGGCAGGGGGATCGCGACCTGCGCGCTCAGCGCGGTCGCCATCGCGAACCCGAGCACGCCGGCCAGACGCGCCAGCGTGTGGACGCGGACAGCCGGGAGTCGTGCGGAAGCCGCGCCGGCGGTCTGGGTGCTCAAGTTCGTCACGGGGAACATCATACCACCTGTTGCGAAACTGTGGGGACCGGCCTCCGGCCGGTCTTCGCGCCCGCCGGCCCCGTTCAACAAGACCGGCCAGAGGCCGGTCCCCCCTCTGAAGCCCGTTCGAATTTGCGCTAACCGTGTGGCACAGCCGCCCTCGGCTGTGCCCGGCAACGTGTGGCACAGCCGCCCTCGGCTGTGCCCGGCAACGTGTGGCACAGCCGCCCTCGGCTGTGCCCAAGAATGTCACGGGCACACGCCCGGACACACGCGCGACATGTACCCGCCGCCGCAGCCGCCGGCGTGGTCGCGGGCGATCCCGGCGAAGTCGCCGCGGATGATCCGGCCGACCAGGCTCCAGAGCCGTCGCGCAGGCAGCAGCAGTGAGTCCGGCACCACCTGGCCGCTCCAGTCGATGAAGCGCAGCGTGCCGACGGATTCGTATTCCAGCAGCGGCAGGTTCTGGAGGTTCACGCCCAGCGCGCGCAGCGTGTTGACCAGCGCACCGGACGGCGGCAGGCACGGCACGATGTCGTCCTCGAACTCGTAGCGCTGGTGCTGGAAGACCGCATCGTACGCGTTCGCGAACGTCGCGTCGGCGGTCCGCGGCGCGGCGTACGTGTACACGCCGCTGGCCGTCTTGATCGCGTCCGCGTGCAGCCGCCAGGCGGCCAGCGCCGCCAGCGCCCCGCCCTTGCTGTGCCCGGTGACGTACAGGTTGGCGCCGCCCGCGGCGTTGAGCTGCCGCTGCACTTCCGCGGCCACGTTCGCCCACAGCGAGTCGATTGCCCCCCAGAACCCGGCGTGCACGCGGCCGGGGACGTTTGCGACCTGGATCAGCGCCGCGTTGGCGTCGTTCACCCAGTCGATGTTCGTCTGCAGGTCCTGGAAGTTCGGCGGCAGCGTCCCGCGGAAGGCCAACACGACGCCGTCGCCGCTGGTCCCCACCAGGGCGGCGTTGATGCCGGCGACGCCGGCCACGAACGGCGCCGGCGGCGCGGTGAACCCGACCGCGTCGTAGTATGGCTGGCGAACCTGCAACGAGCCATCGTCCTGGATTCCGTAGGCGCAGTTGCTGGCGCACAACAGCCGGCATTCGAGCGTCTGCGCAACCGGCATGACGCGTCCTCCATGTGGCTGGACCGGATCAGAGCGGATCGGACTATACCCGCCGACAGAGGAAGCGCCGCGTCTGCATAGCGCGCAGCCCGAGCGGTCAGAACCCCGCACGCCGAGCCGGGGACCGAACCGAACCCGGAGCGGCAGCGACCCCGACGAGAACACGAAGCGCCAGCGAGCGCAATCCGAGCCCGAAGCGCGAGCGAGCGCAATCCGAGCCCCAAGCGCCAGCAAGCGCAATCCGAGCCCCAAGCGCCAGCGAGCGCAACCCGAGCCCGAAGCGCGAGCGAGGGATTCGCCAGGTGCGCGTTTGGTCGATTCCGTTGGGCGTTCACCGGTTGCGACCGGAAGCCGGGTTTCATGCATGCGGCGCGGAGGTCGGGCGGTATGTAGGGGCGCGCGCGAGGCGCGGGGCGCAGGTCGGCCGGGCGGGTGCTTCCGCCGCCTCGCGCGCCGAATTGCCGCTGCCCGACCCGGCGCTCGAAGAGCTATCGCAGCTCCCGGTCGCAAGACCACAGAGAACCCCGATCGGCGCACGCTCCGCGCGCATGGTCTCGATACGAGCCGCGAGCGGTGCGAGCGGTCCGCCGTTCGCGGTCGGAGACCGCTCCTACGGCCCACGGGCGGGGAATGGTCCGCACGGCGGACCCTACGCGGCTGGCGCTGCCTGTTCGGATTGTTGGTGCCTCGCTGGCGCTTCGGGCTCGGATGGCGCTGGCTGGCGATTCGCGTTCTGAGCCGGGGCGGAGCCCCGATGCTACAAGACCGGCCGGAGGCCGGGTCCCAACGCCCGCGCGGGGCGCGGGGCGCTACCCTGCTATAATCGGCCGCGGCGGGTGTTTCCGCAGCACTACCTGACCCAGTGGCGGGATTTCGGGGTGCACGCATGAGCCAGAGCCTGGCCCGGCGCGTCAGCAACGAGCTGCTGCCGTATGTGCGCCAGCCGGCGCAGTACATCGGCGGGGAGGTGAACCAGCTCGTGCGGCCGGGCGACTGGGAGCAGGCCGAGGTGCGGGTGGTGGTCGCGTTCCCGGACGCGTACACGATCGGCATGTCGCACCTGGGCTGCCAGATTCTCTACTGGCTGTGCAACCACACGCCGGGCGTGTGTGCCGAGCGGACGTACGCGCCGTGGATCGACGCCGAGCGGATCATGCGCGAGCGCGGCATCCCGCTGTTCACGTGGGACACGCGGCAGGCGGTGCGGGAGGCGGACATCCTGGCCATCTCGCTGCAATACGAGCTGTGCTTCACGAGCGTGCTGAACCTGCTGGACCTGGCGGGGATTCCGCTGCGGAATGCCGACCGACTGAGAGTCGGTCCCACACGGAGAGTCGGGCCCACACGGAGAGTCGGGCCCACACCGGGAGTCGGCCCCACAGTTTCTGAAGGTGTGGGACCGGCTCTCAGCCGGTCCGGCCAGGAATACCCGCTGGTCATCGTGGGTGGGCCGCAGGCCGACAACCCCGAGCCGATGGCCGAGTTCGTCGACCTGGTGGTCATCGGCGACGGCGAGCACAGTCTGGCCGCGATCCTGGAGGCGGTCCGCGAGTACAAGCGGGCCGGCGTGCCGCGGCCCGAGATGATCGCATTGATCGCCAAGCGCTTCCCCTGGTGCTACGCCCCGAACCTCTACGACGTGACGTACCACGACGACGGCACGATCGCCGGCATGTGGCCCAGGCTCGACGGCCTGCCGACGCACATCGAGCGCCGCCGCACGCCGGACTTCGAAACGTGCGCGTTCCCGACGCGGCCGCTGGTGCCGTGGGTCGAGGTGGTGCACGACCGGATCAGCATCGAGATCATGCGCGGCTGCCCGCAGGTGTGCCGCTTCTGCCACGCCGGCTACACCAAGCGTCCGCTGCACTACCGCAGCGTGGAGCGCGTGCTGGAGATCGCGGAAGCGGCGTACTGGTCCACCGGGCAGCGCGAGATCGGCCTGCTGTCGCTGAGCACGGCGGATTACCCGCTGCTGCGCGAGCTGGCTGAGAGGATGAACGAGCGCTTCGGGCCGCGGATGGTGAACCTGAGCTTCCCGTCGCTGCGGGTCGACAAGATGCTCCAGAACATCCCCTGGATGGCGAACTCGGTCCGCAAGGGCGGCATCACGATGGCGGTCGAGGCCGCCCGCGACGACATGCGCCGCGCCATCCGCAAGAAGGTCACCGACGGCAACCTGCTCGACGGCGTGCGCGAGGTCTACAAGGCCGGCTGGAAACGCGTGAAGCTCTACTTCATGGCCGGCTTCCCCGGCGAGCGCGACGACGATATCGACGGCATCTGGGAAGTGGCCAACGCCGTCAGCCGCGAGCGCTGCAAGCTCGGCAAGCCGCCGGCGGAAGTGACCGCGTCGGTGGGCTGGCTGGTGCCCAAGCCGTTCACGCCGTTCCAGTGGATGGCGCAGCCGCGGATGGATTATTTCCAGGGGGTGCGTCAGAGACTGCGTGCGCTGGCGAAAGGGCGGCGCATCCGCGTGTCGGGCAGCTACGGCTCGGCGGCGGAGATGGCCAGCGAGCAGGGGTACTGGCGGACGGGCGGCTGGGAGGGTGGCACGGTCTCGCGCCGCGCGGCCGTGGCAGACGCGCAACTGGAAGGCGGGAGTTCGCAGCACGGCCTGACTGCGTCCGAGCGTGCCACCGGGTCGGCCGGGCGAGACGCCCGTGCCACCCACCAAGATCCAGAATCCAGAGGCCGGAATGGGCGGCGCGGCAACGTCCGCATCAGCATGCACGATCCGCACCGCTCAGTACTGGAGGCGGTGTTTGCGCGCGGCGACCGGCGGCTGGGCAAGGTCATTTACGAAGCCTGGCGGCGCGGGGCGCGCTTCGACGGCTGGGACGAGACCTACAACCCGCAGCTCTGGGACGAGGCGTTCGCGGCCTGCGGCGTCGACCCGGCCTGGTACGCGCACCGCGAGCGCAGCCTGGTCGAAATCCTGCCCTGGGAGCACATCGGCCTGCACATGCGCCGCGGCTATCTGGAGAAGGGCTACGCCGACGTCTTCACGCAGATCGGCGTCAGCCGGCCGCTGCCGATGCTCCCGGTTGCGGGCGCATAGCCGGCCCACCGCGAAAGGCCGCCCGGGGCCACCGATCAGAAGGAAGATACCCGGCGGGGAGTCCAGCTCCGGCTTCAGCTCACTGACCCCGCCGGCGGCGGTGCGCGCGCCGCACAGCGTTACTCGGGCTTTCCGGCGCTCTGGATCCAGCGGGCGATGTCGCGGACGACCGGCTCATCGACGTGGCCGGGGGTGGCATATTCCTCGGGTCGCGAGGGGCCGTCGCCGGCGACCATCAGGTGGTTCAGCTTCTCATAGCGCTTGAAGGTGACGTTGCCGCGGTCCTTCAGCGCGGAGCGCCAGCGCTCGAAGCACTTCATGTTCACCTGGTAGTCGCGCCCGCCCTGGATGATCAGGATCGGACACTTGAGCGTGGCGGCCTTGGCGGCTGGATCGCGGCGGTGCAGGTCGAGCCAGTACGCGGTGGGCGCGCCCAGCAGCGGCTGCTTGAGGTCGTCGAGCTTGTTGTCGCGGATGGCGGCGGCGGCCTGGCGGGCCTGGTCCAGTTGCTGCTGCTCCTCGTCGCTGATCTGGCCGTCGAGGTTGGCGATGTACTCGATCTGCTCGGGCACGACCTCGAGCAGCGAGCGGGCGTTGCCGGCCAGGATGATGAGGCCGGCCAGCTCAGGGTCCTTCTCGGCGATGTACGGGGCGGCCATCCCGCCCAGGCTGTGGCCGAGCACATACACGCGCTTGGGGTCGAGGTCCTCGCGCTGCCGCAGCAGCCGGGCGGCCGAGACGGCGTCGTCGATGGTCTCGATGTCGAGCGTGACCTCGTCGGGCTTCATGGTCGCGCCGTACTTGTGGGTGCGCTTCTGGTAACGCAGCACGGCGACGCCCCTGGAGGCCAGCCCCCAGGCCAGATCGCGGAACGGCTTGTTGGCCAGCACGCTCTCATCCTCGTCGTGCGGGCCGGAGCCGTGCACAAGCACGAGACCGGGGTGCTTGGCACGTGTGACCGGTAGACTCAGCGTGGCGGGGAGCTCGATCGAGCCGGTGACGACGGCGACCTTCTCTTCGCGGAAGGCGTTGCGGTCCACATAGGCCGGCGGTTCGTAAGGCTGGTTGGCCTCGATGCCGCGAATCCAGAAGCCGGCCAGCCGGCCCTGGTCGTCAACCACCACGTCCATCTTCAGAATGCCGCGCTCATAGGCCAGCTCGAAGGCCACAGTATGCAGACCCTCGACCAGGCGCGGCCTGGCCGACTTCTCGGACTGATACGAGCCGAGCTGCTGCGTCAGTTGCTCGGCGATCTGCCTGGCCTGCTCGGGCCTGAAGCCGCCCTTGACCTTGTCGTCGCCGGCGGCGACGAACTCCTCGTACTTGCCGTTGAGGAAGAGCTGGAGCAGCTCACGCGCCCGATCCACGTGCTGGTCCTGGGCCAGGGCGGGCGAAGTGAGAAGCCCGCACAGCGCGACGACGCGGAGAAAACGAAGCGAGCCTGAACGCAATTTCATTGGCATCTCCCGGCTGAGTGAGGGTGCACAATCAATCTGCGGACCCGACGGCGCAAAGCGGGCTGCCTCTGGGGCGGCTTCGCGCAACACGTGCGCCGGCAGACAACGCTGTTTACGGCGCGGGCGGCACTTTATTCCCACCGCCGCCACGAAGTTGTTTCGGCCCGCATCGCGAACATAATGCCCGCTTCGCCAAGCCTATGGCAACGATCGAAACCAACCTGGGGATGGCGCGGCGCCGGTCGGGTGGCACGGTCTGGCGCGTGCCGGCCCTGGCGCGGCATCCCGCGAGCCATCCACGGCCCGCCTTCGACAGAAGGTGCCACCTGCCGGGGTGCGCCGGCCTGCGCGTCGCGACCTGCACGGCCCTAGTGGCCGCTTTCGCGCTGCTCAGCGGCTGCGCCGGCCCAAAGCCGAAGCTGTTTCCACTCGCCCCAGCCGAACGCCGCGATTCCCCCGGCGGCATCGAGCGGCTCTACGACGTCAACGGCGACGGGCGGGCCGATTACGCCGAGACGCTGCCGCACGGCCCCGATGCCCGCGTCGCCGTGTTGCGGTTCGATCTGAACGGCGACGGAGATCTCGAGACCGAGGTCGACTGGGCCACGGCCGCCGCCGGGCCGGATGTACGGCACCTGATCATCATCCTGGACAGTGTACCGTACGCGATGGTCCGCGAGCACTGGGAGCAGGGCCGCTTCCGCCTGTTCGACCCGCCCAGCCGCGTCATCAGCCCCTTTCCCGTCATGACCGACCCGTGTCTGGCGGAGTTCTTCGGCGTGTCGCCGTGCCCGGGCGTGGAGGCGCTGCACCACGATGGTCGGGGGTTGCGTGGGGGGACGGGGGCGTATCTGCGCGGCGGCAACTCGCCCTGGCTGGCGTTCGTGGATTACCGACTGGGGCCCGGCGCGCACGCGTACGCCTACCTGTGGCCGGGCCTCTGGTACGACCACGACCTGGGCCGCATCCAGCACGGCTTCGAGCGCTCGCAGGCGCCGTTGTATGTCGGCTACGCGATGTCCACCTCGGCGCTGGGCGCGCAACGCGGCCGCAACGGCCACCAGGTGGCGCTGGTCAAGCTGGAGCGCCTGTGCCGGCAGATCGTCTACCAGACGCGCGGGCACGTGCAGATCACGCTGCTCTCCGACCACGGACATGATCTCGTACGCAGCCAGCGGCTCGCACTCGACCAGCACCTGCGCCGCTGCGGGTGGAATGTGACCGGCGAGCTCCGGCGGCCGGAGGACGTGAGCGTGCCGCAGTTCGGGGCAGTCACGTGCGCCGCGCTCTACACGCGCTGGCCGGAGGCGGTCGCGCGCGACGCCGTCGGCTTCGCGGGCGTGGACCTGGCGGCCTACCTCGACGCGGACGACGGCGTCATCGTCCTGAATCGCAACGGCCGGGCCAGGATCGAGCGCGCGGCGAACGGCTTTCGCTACGTCCGCGAGTTCGGCGACCCGCTTGTGCTCGCGCCGATTCTCGACGAACTGCGGCGGGCCGGACAGTTGACGGACGACGGGTCGGTCGCGGACGACGTGCTCTTCGCCGCCACGACCGAGCACGTCTACCCCGACCCGCTGCACCGGCTGTGGCGCGCGTTCCACGGGCTGTTCGTGCACACGCCGGACGTGCTGCTATCGATCCATGAGGGCTGGCATGTGGCCGACGCGTTTTTTTCCGACGTACTGGGGCCGGCGTCGTCGCACGGGGCACTGAGCGCCGCCAGCTCGACCGCGTTTGTGATGACCACCGCAGGCGAGTTGCCGGCGGTGTTGCGGATGGAGGATCTGGCGGCGGAGCTACGGGAGCTGGGCGTCCCGCTGGGAGCGGTGACAATGGACAAGTGACAAGAAAGCGGGCCGCCCCAGTCATGGGGCGGTTGAACCGGGCCATGACTGGCCCGGCTCGGATCCCCCCGGTTTGTCACCTGTCACCTCTCACTTGTCACGCTTCCGGGCGCCAGCCGTGCTGCACGCGGCGCTCGATTGCCCGTACGACCGGGCGGCTTACGATGCGGCGGTCGATGTGCGGGCGGGCGGCGCGCACGATCGAATACGCTTGATCGGCCGCGATGCCGCGCTCGGCCATGAGCCAACAGACGGCCAGCGTGGCGCTGCGCCCGCGGCCGGCCTTGCAGTGCACGTACGTCCGCGCGCCGGCCAGCTTGTGGCGGGCGATGAACGTCAGCCCGTGCAGCACGTGCTCCTCGCTGGGGCTGTGGTAGTCCAGCGTCGGCAGATGAAGCTGCTCCAAGGCGAGTGCCTCCAGCGTGTCCAGGTAGCCGGCGAATTCCTGGCACAGATTCACGACGCCGCCCACGCCCAAGTCGCGCAGCCGCACCAGATCGCGCCGTGAGGGCAGCGATCCGACCAGGACGCATTCATCGACCGCGTCCCACTTGCGCCACACGCCGGCGGCGCACATGGCCTCGTGAAACCACAGCGACGGGTAGAAGGTGGCACGCACGGCCAGACGCAGCAGGGTGCGCGTCACGGGCGCGGCTCCGTCGAGCGCAGCTCGTCGGCCCGGCTGACGCCGTCGATCTCCAGACCGTCCAGCCGGCGGGCCTCGCCCAGCAGCTCCAGCAGCGTGGGCATCACGTCCACCAGGCGGGCGTGGTCCATGCGGCCGCCGCGCGGCAGGTCCGGCCCGGCGAAGAAGAGCACGGCCCGCATGTCGGTGTCCAGTCCGGAGCCGTGCCCGCCCGGCTCGCGCCGCTCAAAGCTCCAGTCATCAGCCGCCAGGAGCACGATGTCGCCGGCCCGCGGCGAGCGGAACATCTCGGCCGCCTGGGGCACGAGGTCCGGCCAGCGCGTGCGGGCGGTGGCGGCCAGCCACGCGCGCGACGAATGCCAGCCGGCGTCGACGAACGGAGCCAGATCGGCGCGCTCGCGATAACCCAAGGGGTCGCCGGTCCCATCGATCGGCACGAGGCGATACTCCGCGACGCCCGCTCGCTCGCGGCGCTCGATGCGGGCGGCGGCGGCGCGCGAGACGATGCGCACCGCGTCGGGGCCGTCGCGCAGGCAGATCAGGCCGACGGCCGGCTGCGCCGCCAGCCCTTGACGCGACGCGTCGGGCGCGGCCCGACCGGCCGCGGCGCGGCCGACACGCGGCGCGTGCTGCGTGGTGTCAAGGGCCAGAGGCGCGCCCTCGCCCTCGGCAGCCGGCGGCTGCAGCACCCGTTGAATGTGCTCGTCGCGCACGCCGTCGGCCCAGTCCGTGCCGCGCAGGTGAATGGCCGCGCGGCGGTTGGTGTCGCTGATCAGGACGGCGTCGAAGTCCTCCATGCGGTCGAGCCGGCGGGTGTAGCGCGGGGCGTCCAAGCGGCGCTGCCGCACGCGCAGGCCGCAGCGCTGGCGCAGCCATTTGGCGACGTTGAACGTGTGGCTGGCCGGCGTCTGGACCATGCCGTGGTCGCTGAGCAGGACGAAGTATGTCGACTCCGCCAGCCCGGCCTGATGCATCTGAGCGATCACGCGCCCCACCTGCGCATCCACGTTGCGCGCGGCGGCCGTATAACGCGCCGACTGCGGGCCGGCGCGGTGGCCGACCTCATCCAGCCCGGGGAAGTAGAACATCGCCACCGTCGGCCACTGGCCGCGCTGGTGCGCGAAGGCGGCGACACGGCTCAGCTCCCAGCCCACACGGCGATCGACGTTCTCGTACTTGCCCCACCACCAGTCCACCAGGGTCTCCATCGGGTTGTCGATGGTGGCCTTGACGCCGCGCCGCGTGTGGCACTGTACGTTCACGGTGTAGTGGTCGGCCAGCAGCTCGTAGAGTGTCGGCTGCGAGAAATGGTCGTTGACGGTCTGGAACGTCTGGGCGAAGGCGTAGTCGGTGAACTCCATGGTTCGGCGGTCGAACCACTCGTTGCCCAGGATGCCGTGCCGGCCGGCCAGCACGCCGGTCAGCAGCGAGACCGTATTGACGTACGTAGTCGGCGGCAGCGAGGCGATCGCGTAGCCCACCTCGACGCCGCCGTCGAGGAAGTGGCGGCGGATGTTCGGCAGCTCGCCCGCGGCCAGCAGCTCGTGCATGCGGTCACGGGCCAGGCCGTCGGCCAGGAAGATGACGGCGGAGGCCGGCGGGCGCTGAACCGACTCGCGCAGTTGCAGCGGACCGCCGGGGCCGAGCGTGCACCCGGCGCTGGATTGCAGCAGCAGGATCAGCAGGACCCGGCACTGCTCGCGTCGAATGGGCATGCTGGAACTCCCCCCGGACAGGACACGCTGGAAGGTCCGGCGCTGCCCGCCCCTGTGGCGAGAAGATAGGGGGCCACGTAGCGTCGATTCCAGCGGTAGCCGAGCGTGCCCAGGTGCCCGCCCCAGTGTCCGCCGCCGCGCAGCGCCTCCAGCCGCCAGGCGCGCTGCCTGAACCGGGCGCACAGGGTCGGGTCGGCGATCGCCCGCTCGAGGCGGAAACCGACGTTCCCGGCCGCGATGCAGTGCCGCCGATCGAGCGTGCCGAACAGCAGCGTGCCCAGGCCGAGGATGAGCCAGTCGCCCGGCGCGCGGTAGCAGATCGTCTGTCCGCGGACGCGTTTCAGCGCCGTCGTCAGGTCGTACGTCGGGCTGACGGCCGGCTGGCACAGCACGACGTTGCGGACGCGCACGTCGTCAGGCAGCGCTTCCAGCGCGAACAGCGCCAGGCCGCCGCCGCCCGAATAGCCTACCAGGTCTACCGCCGCGGCAGGGTTCAGCCGGGCGCGCTGGACAATCTCTTCGGCCAGTCTTGCGGCTCGTCTGCGGTTGTCACGGTGAAAAACGACATTGAGCGGCCCGCAGCCCGGCCGCTGCCAGCGGAAGATGCGGATCGCGCCGCTCACCCCCGCGTCCCGGAACGCAGCATAGGCCCACTTCAGCGGCCAGTCGCCCGCCCCCACGCCGGAGATCAGCCACAGCAGGCCGCGCTGCTCCTGCTGCGGCGTGGGCTCGGGCGGCTGCCAGATTGGCCAGCGTCGCATCGACGTGCTCATTCGTGTTCGTCGATCACCAGTACGCCCGTACCGCGGATGCGGTCATGCTTGAGGTCCTGCAGGGCGCGGTTGGCATCGGCCAGCGGGTAGGTTGTGGTGTGCGGCTGCACGCCGGCCCGGGCCGCCTCGGCCAGCAGCTCGCGTCCATCGGCGCGGGTGTTGGCGGTCACCGAGTGGATGTCGCGCTCGTAGAAGACGTGCTTCTGGTAGTCCATCTGCGGGATGGGCGTCATGTGGATGCCGGCCAGCGCCAGCGTGCCGCCCTTCTTCAGCGCCGCCAACGCCGGCGGAACCAGCGCGCCGGCCGGTGCGAAGATGATGGCGCTGTCGACCTTGACGGGCAGGTCTTCGGCCTGCTCGCCCACCCAGGCGGCGCCCATCTGCCGCGCGTGCTCGCGGTGACGTTCGCCGCGCGTCACCACGTACACTTCGCACCCGCGGCGCCGCGCGATCTGGAGCACGACATGCGCCGACGAGCCGAAGCCGTAGATCGCCAGCCGGCCGCCGTCCGGAAGCTGGCTCCGCCGCAGCGCGCGATAGCCGATGATGCCCGCGCACAGCAGCGGCGCCGCCTGCACGTCGTCAAATGCGTCGGGAATCTGGTACGCATAGTCCTCCGGCACGACGGCGTACTCGGCGTAGCCGCCGTCGGCGTGGTAGCCGGTGAAGCGCGCGGCCTCGCACAGGTTCTCGCGGCCGGCGCAGCAGTGCTCGCACGTGCCGCAGGTGTGCCGCAGCCAGGCGATGCCGACGCGCTGGCCGATGTCCAGCCGTTGGCAGCCGGGGCCGAGCTGATCGACGACGCCAACGATCTGGTGGCCGGGGATGACGGGCAGCTTCTGGCGTGGCAGGTCGCCCTCGATGACGTGCAGGTCGGTGCGGCAGACGGCGCAGCAGTGGACCTTCACGCGCACCTCGCCGGCGGCCGGCTGCGGCGCGGGCACGTCGCACAGCCGCAGCGGCGAGCTGTCGATCGGCGCGATTTCGTGCAGCCGTATCGCACGCATCCGACAGCCTCCCCTGTCTGATTGTGCGCCCTGGCGGGCAATTGGCAACTGCGAATACGACCCCCGCGGGTTCCGCACGATGGACGCGCGATTCTGTGCGCGGTAGATTGTTGGCGCTCAGGTATTGTGCATGGCTCGAAGCCCGACGCGCAGCTCGTCCACCTTGACCCTGGCAACCCTCGCACTCGTCGGCTGCGCGACCAGCGCGGACGCGCAGCGCGCTACACCCTCCGAAGGAGATGCGGCCATGAAGCTCACCGTGCAAAGTTCCGCCTTCAAGGCCAACGAACCGGTTCCGAAGAAGCACACCGGCGACGGCGAGGACGTGTCGCCGGCCCTGGGCTGGTCCGGCGCGCCCGCGAACGTAAAGGAGTTCGCCCTGATCTGCGACGACCCGGACGCGCCCACGCCGCAGCCCTGGGTGCACTGGGTCATCTACAAGATCCCCGCGGCTACGACCGCGCTGCCCGCGAATGTCGCGAGGAACGAAACCCTGACCACCCCCGCGGGCGCGGTGCAGGGCAAGAACTCCTGGGGCACGGTCGGCTACCGCGGGCCGGCTCCGCCGCGCGGCCACGGCGTGCATCACTACCACTTCAAGGTGTATGCGCTGGACGCGGCGCTGGACGCACCGGCGGGGCTGACGAAGGAGCAATTGCTGGCGCGGATGAAGGGCCACATCCTGGCCGAAGGCGAGCTGGTCGGCACGTATCAGCGCTGAACCGGCGGCGGGAGGCCTTCATGCGTGGCTTCTGCCTATCGGTTATCTGTCTGGCAAGCTGCGCGCAGCCCGTGCGGCTGGACGAAGCGAAGCTCGTCGATCTCTCCTACGCGTTCGATGAGCGCACGATCTACTGGCCCACCGCGCGGCGCTTCGAGCTCACCCAGGTCGTGCACGGCATGAACGACGCCGGCCTGTGGTACGCCAGCAACGA
>Ga0073934_10001952_pt1 | contig 46022 bp, 45 predicted proteins | sample LarsenN4metaG_FD_76834 | JGI IMG/M metagenome (GOLD analysis project Ga0073934, IMG submission 76834) | Hot spring sediment bacterial and archeal communities from British Columbia, Canada, to study Microbial Dark Matter (Phase II) - Larsen... ...
CCCCGGAGCTATGTGAACGGCTTCAATGGGGCCGCGGGCGCGCGCCCGCGGAATCCCGATCAAGATCAATCTCAGAGCGGCTGTCGGTAAGCTTCAATGGGGCCGCGGGCGCGCGCCCGCGGAATCATGATGGCCATCGGATTGAGATCCGTCCGGCCCGTCAGGCTTCAATGGGGCCGCGGGCGCGCGCCCGCGGAATCTGAGCGATATCGGAAAAGCCGCCGGACAGTTCATGCTTCAATGGGGCCGCGGGCGCGCGCCCGCGGAATCATACCAGCGATGGCCGGCCACGCGGCCCATCGGCTCGCTTCAATGGGGCCGCGGGCGCGCGCCCGCGGAATCGCCGATGGTGTCCGAGTTCGGAGCGTTCCTCCTGGATGAGCTTCAATGGGGCCGCGGGCGCGCGCCCGCGGAATCTCGTTCAGCAGCGGAATCAACGCCGCCCCGCCGCGCCCGCTTCAATGGGGCCGCGGGCGCGCGCCCGCGGAATCAACGCAGCGACAACCCTTGAGTACGCGCACAATATTGCTTCAATGGGGCCGCGGGCGCGCGCCCGCGGAATCTCCAGGAATTGCTATCGACGGTCACGCACATCGGTGCTTCAATGGGGCCGCGGGCGCGCGCCCGCGGAATCATGATTCCACTCTCGAAACTCGATGAGTATTACGAGCTTCAATGGGGCCGCGGGCGCGCGCCCGCGGAATCTCTAAAGATCTTGGAAGAAAGCGAATTTCTCCACGCAAGCTTCAATGGGGCCGCGGGCGCGCGCCCGCGGAATCAGACCGCCCCCAACCCCTTCGGCAGCGTTGGGTTGAGGCTTCAATGGGGCCGCGGGCGCGCGCCCGCGGAATCGGGACGGCCTTCATCTTCACCGACTATATCGTCGATGCTTCAATGGGGCCGCGGGCGCGCGCCCGCGGAATCTCCTACCTCCAGGGGTTTTCCAGACTGTAAAGGGCGACGCTTCAATGGGGCCGCGGGCGCGCGCCCGCGGAATCTATTTAAGCCAGTCAGGAAAAGGAGGAGAGGTGAGAAGCTTCAATGGGGCCGCGGGCGCGCGCCCGCGGAATCTTGAGGGGGCGGACATCTACCTGATGGGGCACTCCACGGCTTCAATGGGGCCGCGGGCGCGCGCCCGCGGAATCCGAGTCAGGCGATTCGGCAGGGCCGCCAATCCAATTGCTTCAATGGGGCCGCGGGCGCGCGCCCGCGGAATCATCCGGAGGTGTTGAAGAACCCGCCGAATGCGAGAAATGCTTCAATGGGGCCGCGGGCGCGCGCCCGCGGAATCAAGCGCTGGTTGATGAATTTGTAGCGGCTTATCCGGCTTCAATGGGGCCGCGGGCGCGCGCCCGCGGAATCGATACGGATTCCGCCAGCAGATTAAGGAATTCCTTAAGCTTCAATGGGGCCGCGGGCGCGCGCCCGCGGAATCAAGAGCCATCGTTGCGTCAGCGCCCAGTGGCGGTGTCGCTTCAATGGGGCCGCGGGCGCGCGCCCGCGGAATCATACACTGCCTCTGAATTACCTCTGCCCTGAGCAAAGCTTCAATGGGGCCGCGGGCGCGCGCCCGCGGAATCCCAAAAATCTCGCTCATCAGATGATCCTGTAGGTGAAGTGGCTTCAATGGGGCCGCGGGCGCGCGCCCGCGGAATCTTCTTTGGCCAACATCCGTAGAAACCTTTCCGCATAGCTTCAATGGGGCCGCGGGCGCGCGCCCGCGGAATCCTGAAGGCTGATCCTAGCGACCCTCTTAGCGTCACATCGCTTCAATGGGGCCGCGGGCGCGCGCCCGCGGAATCAACCCCAGAAGGCAGGTCAGTCAGTTAGCAGCCTTGCTTCAATGGGGCCGCGGGCGCGCGCCCGCGGAATCTCGACGTCGACGCCGAACGCCGTCCGTTCCAGCGGCTTCAATGGGGCCGCGGGCGCGCGCCCGCGGAATCTGCACGGCCCGTTCCCGCGCAGTCGCTCACAGCCGCGCTTCAATGGGGCCGCGGGCGCGCGCCCGCGGAATCGAACGTCAGGTGTGCAGCGCCCGCGTGTGCAGATCAGCTTCAATGGGGCCGCGGGCGCGCGCCCGCGGAATCCCCCTCCGCGCCCGCGGCCAACGGCGCGCGCTTTTACGCGGCTTCAATGGGGCCGCGGGCGCGCGCCCGCGGAATCCCGCCCCGGCCTCGTCCAGGAAGTCACGGGTCCCCTCGCTTCAATGGGGCCGCGGGCGCGCGCCCGCGGAATCAAAAACAATGCCCAAAAGAAGGATACATCAACATGAAGCTTCAATGGGGCCGCGGGCGCGCGCCCGCGGAATCCAAAATCGCGTCGCAGCGTCGGATCGGAATGCCGTCGCTTCAATGGGGCCGCGGGCGCGCGCCCGCGGAATCCGCTTCTCCGCTTCCGGCGTCACTTCGACGACGGACGGCTTCAATGGGGCCGCGGGCGCGCGCCCGCGGAATCATCGTAGAAAGGACGGTCTTTGTACATCTTGTAAGGATCAGCTTCAATGGGGCCGCGGGCGCGCGCCCGCGGAATCTTGCTAAGGGCAGAGGTAATTCACCCTCAAGCGAAGCTTCAATGGGGCCGCGGGCGCGCGCCCGCGGAATCGAATCTTGTTCGATACAATCAAATCTCGCGCGGCTGGCTTCAATGGGGCCGCGGGCGCGCGCCCGCGGAATCTATGCGGTCTTTCTCAAGGGTCCGGTCGATCGATACGGGCTTCAATGGGGCCGCGGGCGCGCGCCCGCGGAATCCTTTCCTGCACGCTTGGTATCGCTGGTAATTGCAAGAGCTTCAATGGGGCCGCGGGCGCGCGCCCGCGGAATCCGCAAGATCGGCACGGGGCCGGAGCTCGAGAAGCTTCGCTTCAATGGGGCCGCGGGCGCGCGCCCGCGGAATCTCGGCAACCTGGTCCACGACGACGCGCTCCTGGCGCTTCAATGGGGCCGCGGGCGCGCGCCCGCGGAATCGCGATCGCGGCCCAATGCCAAAGCTTCATAAAAACTCCGTGCTTCAATGGGGCCGCGGGCGCGCGCCCGCGGAATCGGATCCGCGAGGTTGAATTCAATAGTCCGCATTTGCGGCTTCAATGGGGCCGCGGGCGCGCGCCCGCGGAATCTCCGAATCGCTTGCCGTAGGGCGGGCTCTCGATCTCGCTTCAATGGGGCCGCGGGCGCGCGCCCGCGGAATCGGATTGCGGCGCAGGACGTGAGCGTCGCCAGAGTCGCTTCAATGGGGCCGCGGGCGCGCGCCCGCGGAATCGACTTGCTGGCTCTGCTGGAACATCAGTTCACCTCATGCTTCAATGGGGCCGCGGGCGCGCGCCCGCGGAATCATCTTGCTGGCCCGGCTTCCGGAACATGCGCAAATCGGCTTCAATGGGGCCGCGGGCGCGCGCCCGCGGAATCCCCATGGGGCGCGCGGACCCGGTGGGCGACGGCGATGCTTCAATGGGGCCGCGGGCGCGCGCCCGCGGAATCAGTATCCGGCTGGACCGAGCAGGTGAGGGCGGACCGGGCTTCAATGGGGCCGCGGGCGCGCGCCCGCGGAATCCCGAATTGACACGTTCGCCAAGGTGCTCGACGTCCTCGGCTTCAATGGGGCCGCGGGCGCGCGCCCGCGGAATCCTCTGCAAGCCGGAGTCTCGTTCGGCGGCAATCATGAGCTTCAATGGGGCCGCGGGCGCGCGCCCGCGGAATCAGCGGTCATCATAAACCACGAAATGTCAAAGACCTGGAGGAAATCTTCCGAAGGCCTGCAAAGCCTGTCGGACGCGGCGTCGCTTTTGCGATTCGATCCCGACGCAAACAGCCTGATCTCGCGCGGCTTGTCGCATGCGAGCGAATCGCCGACATTTTGCATCACTTCGGCGCTCGCGTCACTTTGTAATGAACACCGGGTAGTCTGCAATTTCATGATCGATCAATTTGGCAAGGAGCCGCGTTTGGATTTCCAGTAGACGACGGTAGCTGACTCGATAGTTGAACAAAGGATGGGTCACGAGAGCATCCATGCGGAGTTCATAGGCTCTAAAGAAGCTCCGACGGCCGGCCGACGTGAGTGACACGGCGTCTCCTGCTCGAACCAAATCTCTCGGCGCCACCATTCTCGTATTGATCGCCGTGAGTACTGCGGAGTCGGCGATCAGCGGGCGAAGCGGTTCCATCAAGTCCAGAGCCAACGCCGGCCGGCCATGCCGCGGCTGATGATAGAAGCCGACCATAGGATCGAAGCCGACTGCGTAGCAGGTCACAGTCAGATCTTTCACCAACAAGCTATACGCCAAGGACAGCAGCGCATTCGTTCCATCCTTCGGCGGCCTCCGGTTGCGGGTCTGAAAGTCAAACGCGAATGACGAGGCCGCTTCCCCCTCTGCCTTCAGCATTCCTGCAAACTCGCCGAAGTATATGCGCGCCGCGGCGCCTTCGATCCCAAGAAGCTCGTCGAGCTTGTCCGCCTGCTCCGCTCGATTCGCAAGCGATTTCAGATCTCGAAGCGCCGACTTCGGAACTTCGACATGGTTTCTCAGAAGCATTGTCCGCTGGTTCCGAATCTTTCCCGCCACCAGCTTTCGCGCCAGCCACAGACAAAACCATGGTTCGTCCGCACAACGGTACTGAGATTTGCGGAGGAAGACGTTCTTCGTGTTCATCCCCGTCGTAATGCCGTAGAACCAGCCACCCTGCGAGAAGTAGCAGACCGGCACTTCGTTCTCGCACAGCGACTGCACCGCCTGAGTGCTGACTTGAATATTGCCCATCACGTTCACCTGGCAAGTCTCGGCGATCCGCACATCCTGCACGACGGAATCCCTCTCACTCACGCGCAGAATTCCGCCGCTCTTGCCAACCCTCAAGCCCTGCGTGTTCAGGTACAGAGGCCGCTGATCGGTGCGGGCCGTCATCAGAAGCCGGGGTTCTGCGTTCGACGGCGGGTGCCCTTCCGTGTTGTCGCTGGAAAGCCTCTCGAACAGTTCAAGTTGGAGCGTTGGAGAACGCGGCCGCTGCCCTTGAAGATTCCACGTTTCATCCGGAAGGCAGATCCCTACGAGCGAGCATCCTGGACATTTGGGCGAATCGAGCAAGGGCGGCGGCAGTTGGTCTGACGCCGCTGTTCGCCATGCGTCCTCGATCGCGCGCTCGGCTTCGCCGATTACGGCTTCGTCAAAGGCGACGCGGACTCGCTGCCGCGATTTCGTATAGAACACGACGCCCTCATCGCACGTGTAGCCATTGGCTCGAAGCACCAGCGCTTGGACCGCCAACTGGACGCGATCGGCAGGCCAGGCCTCATACCCGTCCTGAATGGACCTCGGCCGGCCGTGTTTGTAGTCGACAGGCACTGCCTTTCCTTCATTGAACTCCGCCAAATCCAGCTTCGCGATGACCTTGTGCTTTTCGGAAGACAGCATGATGGAGCGCGCGATCACAGGTTCGTCCAGTTCCGCGCCCGGCGCCGGCGCCGACTCGCCTTCGGTATCGACGCGCCGATGCTGAATGCTTCCTTCGATCGTATCTGCGCTTTCTACGAAGACGCCTTGCACCTGTTCGTAGTAGAAGAGCCGCGGGCAATACACGAATTCATTGATCATGCGCGCCGGCAGATACTCCGGCAGAGCTCGCGTTTGTCGCGGGGCCGTAGTGCTCACCTGACTCCTCTATTCGATGCCTGCCCGGCGCCGGAACGCTTTCGCGGCGCGTGCGTCAAACGACAATGCACGGTGCATCCACAACCGTATAGGGCTTGCCCAACGCTGTGATCACCCGGTCGCCTCGCGCGCCCGTCGGACCGAGATCGACGAACAGGACCTGATCGTCGTCGTGATGGATGATCTTCTGAAGCTCCGCCTTCAATCGCACGAGGTCGCTCCGCGTCAACCGGCATTCAAAGACCGACAACTGCAGGTGGTCGCCCCAGCCGCGCATCGTTTGAAATACCTGTCGGAGCCTCTTCGGATCACAGATGTCATAACAGACAATGTACGTGTTGCGCATGTCCGGCCAGTCCCTGGCGTTTCTGAAGCCCCATCAGTTTAAGGTGCGGACGGAGGACGGGGAAGAATCAGGCCGGAGGCGCAGAGGCGATTCCGGACCTCATTCCTTTCCAATCGGAACTCGGCCGATTGCAGGAGACTACGACGCCGGTACGATGGCGGCCTCGCGTTGCATTTGCGACAAATCCGCGTCTGCTGCGGGCGGTCGCGGGCAGTATAATGTCTTTAGACTTTTGATTCCGCGAGCGCGCTCGCGGCCCCATTGACGATGGCCAAGCTTACCGACCGACCTTTGATCAAGAAAGTCACCCCGGTGGCGCCGGAGAGTCTCGTCGGAGACTTGATTCAGCCGGATCATCCATTATTTGGGTTAGTTTGGATCAATCGCGAACGCGTTAGCGGCGCGCCTTGTTTTTACGGCACGCGCGTGCCCATCAAAGCATTGTTTGACTCGCTTGCTGCCGGGGAAACGCTAGAAGAATTTCTTGGCGACTTCGAAGGAGTTTCGCGCGAGCAGGCGGAGGCGCTTCTTAACTTAGCTGGGACCCACCTGCTGGACGATCTTCCGAAGCCGTGAAAATTCTGGTGGATCATAATCTGCCTTGCAGATTGCGCGAACACTTGTCCGGCCATGGAAATCCGCACAGCAAGGGAAATGAAGTGGGAACAGCTGCGGAACGGCGAACTGATATCAGCGGCCGCCCAAGCGGGTTTCGAGGCATTTGTTACGATCGATAAGCAGCTTGAACACCAACAGAACCTCAGTACGCTGGTCATGCCTGTGGTCATAGTGGACGGAAAATCGAACGCACTTCCCGCGCTGCTCGCTTTTGCGCCATTCCTGAGCGATCTGCTTGCGTCGCCCCTGGATCGCGTCCTCTATATCGTCGAAGAAACAGGCAATGTGCTTCAACTAAAGGAACCGCGCAGCCGCTAGGTTCGAGGTCGGCTGACTCCAATGTCGCCCTCCAACACGGCATCCGTCCTTCCGCTGCGGCGGCGAAGAGCAGTTCGGCGAGCAGGATCGGTTTCGCAATTCGCGACCCAAGTCACTTCCGCCGAATGCGTGGAGCTTGCGGGGCCAGACAGTAGAACACTACGGTTTCGCCTTATCAAGGAAGCCATCGCTATCGCCTACCCGATCGTCGCCAGCCGGCGCGCGCGGGAAAAGTTCATGAACTTGCCCACAGAGATACGCCTGGCAAGAACGACGTGATCCACGCTCATGTGCGCGAGCGCGCTGTTCTGGCGAAGTTCCGGATGTGCAAGCATCGCTCGGATTGCAGATAGCGTCGCTGGCTCGCGCCAGATTGGCCATGCAAAGGAGAAACCTTCAGAATCGAACCCGCCCCCGACAATGTTGGGACGCACACGTCCGGCACGCCTTTCCGGCGCAAGCGTCAGTACGGCAAGACCAACGGCCGCGAGACGATTGGCGCCGTGTTGAGTGCCCGCCTTGTATGCCGGATCGGTTGGGTCGCCTGCCATCAGAGCGTATCGCACGTCTTCCTCCGGGTCCCAGCGGAACGACGACGTGTCGTCTTCGCGATGCCAGGGATGAAACAGGGCTTGGCTTAGACACTCGACTGTGGAGAGACCCTTTTTGCCCTTTCCTTTCACCGCTGGCGCTGCTTGATTTGGAACTGCGGCGAGCCGCTCGAGAAAGTGCTGGTGGCCTTGGCCATACAGGAGACACAGCGGCGTCGGATCGATGATCTCCTCTTTTTTGTCTGGCTTGGTTGCGCCGTCGCTCATCAGAGCGCCCAACAAATCAACTTGACCTCTTTGTTGAACACTCGCGGCGGCCGCCTCTTGTCGAAGAAGCTCGCGACAGTCCGTGCGTGAGTAGTTCAAGTCTTTCCTTCCGTCGAATTCATGAAGTTCCGCAAGCCTTTCAAGACCGTCGGCCACACTCGCAGCGAGTTCCTCCTGCGTGACGGTCCGCGTCAAGAAGACTCTCGGCCTCAGTGGAGGCATATCAATGTCCCAGGCGGCGCGGGGGCAAAGCCTATTTAATTCCTGATGGCGCCGGTCATGTGCCTCCAAAGCCCGGAGCAGCCCGAGCAGTGCGAGGAAGGCAAGAAGATTGTCATGCTCCAGCCCATCGAGCCTGTGACTGGCGCGGTCACTCACGACGCATCTCCTTGGGCATAACGGGCCGCATCTTCTGACGCGCGGTGGTCAGCGAGCCGTAACGTAGCTTCCATCCGCGCAAGCTCCCAGACGCCATAGCGGGCTTTCAGGCGCTCGAACAGCGTCGGCCAATCAGCGCCGCGCCAGTCAAAAGCCAGCGATTGTGGCCCATGTCCCGGCGGCAGCCGACTCGGCAAGCCGTCTGAGGGAGGCAGGTTGCGGAGCTCCGCATCCGCAGGATCCACATGAGGAAAGAAGGGTCGCCCGTACCCGTGGTGCGTGCCAACGAGCCATAGCACAAGTTCGGGATCATGAGCTTTGGAAAGGCCTTCCGCCAGCAGGGCCAATCGGACCGAGAGCGCCTCGTGGCGCCAATTCGCCGGTAGCCCTGACGCCTGCCGAGCTGCCGTTGGAAGCGGACGATCCGACTTTGCAAGGACCTGCGCTGGCTCATCGGGGTCTATTCCCAAGGGATCTCCATAGCGGAGCCATGCCTGGAAACGAGGATCAGCCTTCCCGGCGTCGTGCAGGAAACCGGCGAGCTTCAGATCGGCGATTCTCGCAGAAGTCATTCCAGCCATTTCTGAGAACGCGGCGGCTTTCGTTGCGACATCTTCACTGTGTCTTGCGAGCGACAATCGGAATCCCGGCATAGAGCCACCGGCGTCGTCTTCCGTCGTATTCGGGCATCCATCTTCTTCTTCGGATTTGTGCTTGATGCCGAAAGGCGCTAGGAAAAGAATCCCGCGGGGCCGTCCTGCATCGTCGGTCCCGTAGAGGTCCAAATAGCAAACGACTCGACCGCTCTTAGCGTCGTTGAGCATGCGCAGGTCGCGCAGGATTTCGTCGGGAAGCGGCAAGCTCATGACTGCCTCCCGCAGGTCGCGCCATCGCTGCGTCTCCGCCCCGGCCAGAGCCTCCGCTAATGCCTCCTCCGTGGTGGAATCCTGCAACAGACCCGGCGCAATGCGAACTGCCAGTCTCCGTCCTACAAACGCGTCCGCAGCCTTGCGCCCGAGATCTGTCGTCGGACCCTCGAAGCTCGGGTTCCAGCCGAAAGCATCTGCGCCACCGTAACGCGCTGGAACTACTATTGTGTCTCCGGGCCGCAGCGCGCTGGCATCGATCCATTGGGAGCGAACGTCGTCGCCCTTCCAGCGAAATACTCGGCGCTCCCTATCACGAACGCCTCGGCGATCGTTATCTTCGGGCGCCGCCGCTGCTACGTCTGCAAGGAACGCTGCCCCAGCCTGTCGATTGAGCCAGCGGCGGACAGCCCAGTCTGGAAGCTCGATGGCTTCTCCCGACCGGGGCGGTACCAGCTTGAGCAGCCGCCGTGTTTCATCGTCCGAGTGCGTTTCGGGATCAATATCGCCCCGCCATACGACTGCGATCGAATCCGACTGTCTTTCGATCCCATGTAAGTAAAGCGACACAGTGGGATCTGCCGCAGGAATCGGAGCGGTCTGGCTCAGCAGATCGACGTGTGCAGGGATCAAAACCGGCGCGTCGGGGCGTGGCGAAAGCGCCTCCGGCCGGACGGGAGCCGTGAATGAGCTCACCCCGAAGTCGACGAGCCGGATGTTCTCCTTCTTGTTTCCGCGCCCCCCTGCCGTGCTCGTCTCGATCAGGCGCTCCCATGCAAACTTGATTGCGTTGCCGTAGACAGGATCGCTGTAGTTCGTCTGAAGCTCAGATCGCCCCGCAATGATCGCTGCGTACGGGGTTATCTCGCGTCCTGCCCGATTGAGACGCCCGAAACGCTGTCGCAAAGCGTCCAATGGCGCCGCCTCTGTAACAAGGGCGTCCAGATCGATGTCGACGCCCGCCTCGATACATTGCGTGGCGACAATGATCACAGGCTTATCAAGAAGTCGCTTTTCGTCGGACTTCCATGTCCGCGTACGGATTGGTTCGAGAACACCGGCGAGCGAATCCCGATCAACAGGTCGAGCTGGACCTATAACCAGAAGCGGCTCGGTAATGCGCCCTTGTTCGATTTCGCTCCTGAATTCTTGCCAGATGCGTTCGTAGATCTTCCGCGCCCGATTGACGCGATTGACCACGACGCCGACCGCTGGCAAAAGCGCTCCGTCCGACGCATGAGCAAAGTGACCCAAAGCGTTCCGAACCTCACTAACTATCGTCTCCACACGATAGCCAAGTTCTTCGTCTTCGCTATCGGCAACGCTGTTGACGCTCTCACCATCTCCCTTGGACCTCGAATTCTTCGCGGGGCCGAGCAGTCGCGCAGGCTTCGAAGCTTCGAGACGCCTTTTCAGGACCGGATGAGATCGATCCTCGTCGTTCAACGAAAGACGGGCTCTTGACTCCACTCCAGGGGTCGCGGTGAGCAATGAAACGCCCCATGGCCCCGTGTACTCCACTTCACGCCATTTGTTGCTTCGATATGTGCCAATCCAGTTGAGCGTCTGACGAAACGGCTCCGCAAGGTGCGCCTCGTCCAGCAGGATCAGACAATCCGAACCGATCAATCCGGCATGGACTGGTTTCATCGAATCCGAGACGCCATACCCGCGGAACAGCAAACGTGACCCAACTTGATCGACGGTAGAGCACAGTACCGTAGGCTGCGAAGGCGTCCGGGCCCAGTCGTCCTCGCGCGGGATTCCTCCCCGCAAGCGGCGTGCTAGCAGCGGCCTCCCATCGCCTGACAGCGCCTTCAGCCGTTCTGCGACGCGGCCTGCAACCGTACTGGGTTGCGCCTGATGGAGGGCTACAGAGATCCTGCTGGCGCGCGCGTAGGCGTCGTCGACAATGAGACGACGATCCACCACAAATGCGACGCGCACGGGCGCCCGCCGCGCTTCCTTACGATCCGCCTCAAGCGCCAAGTGGAATATCGCCACATCAATTGCGGCCGTCTTCCCTGTACCAGTTGGCAGATCGAGTACCTCAGGCCACGCGCCTTGAGACGCCACCAGCGTCACCAGCCGGTGTTGCCAAGGAAACGGGTCATGACCGTGGATCTCCTTGAAGAACGCGGCAAAGTCATCCACAGACAGCATCAGATGCGCTCCCGTGTGCTAGGCCGGCACAAGCCCAAACCAAGATACCGTCCGGCGCCGAGGATTACCGGCCCCTGAATTGGCTCTGAAAATCGGACTACGGCATGCGTGAGCTGGCGGCTGGCTAGAAAGGCGGGCAGTCGCCAACTCATCCAAGGCGGCGAAGCGCCAGATGCATAGGCAGATACGGCGCCTTCGAGCGCGCAGTGCTTGTCCACAACGACTCCCTCCGGATCGGGCAAACCTATATTGGAACAGGCCGCGGCGATCTGCTGCTCGACCTCCTCTTGCCGCGCTTCCCCCGTTCTTTTCAGATGTCTGTCAAGGACAATGGGCGTGAGCGTCGCCCAGGTCCGGCTAGGCCCGAGATAAAGCGAAGGATCAAGTGAACGCTTGCCGGGAGGGGGGTCGAACGTAGGCGAAAGGTCGATGCGGAACGCCTGCGTTCGCGGCGTCCCCTCGCGTGTCTTCACCGTCAGCACTCGTCGTCCCCGTCTTTCATCAACCGGGGCGAGCTTCCTCAGCGCCCTGCGGAACGTGTCGTCTTCCAAAATCGTCTGGCTGCGCGGCGGAACAAGTGCGAACGCCATCACGTGGCCGTCCGCATGAGGAAATCCAGCGAACAGCAAGGGAACAATTGCCAAATGAGGCTGCTGTGACGGAGACTCCTCGATCGTGTGTCCGCTCACAACCTCAGGAATCTGGTCTCCGCAACCAATCTGCCGATAGCCGCTCAACAACGTATCACGGATGGTTTTTGAGACAATCGCGCAAGCACGAACATCGGGCATTTCGCCAGCAATGTGCTCGAGTATTAGCCAGTGCGTGTCGAAAACGGCGCTGGCGTACTCGATCTCCCGCGAAGTCTCCGACACTGGCGGACCTGGAAGCGGGCGGCGCTCCAACTTGAAGTCTCGGCACAACTCGTCCAAACGTCCCAAATAGATCCGGCGTCTTGGGTGCTCTGCATCGTCCGGCGCAGGCTTGTTGTTGTCCACGTAAAGGAATCGGCAACGGGTGAGGCTCGCCGAGTGGCCAATATAGGATGTGTCGCTCGCGAGCTGTTGTAAGGCTTCAACCGTTTTTTGCTCGGGTTTCGCTTCCAGCCAGTACAGGTGAAGTATGGGCGTCAATGGCCGCGCGGCCGGAAAGCGCCGCGGCTGCCGGTTGCGCAAGGCGGGCAGAAGCCCTTTTGCGTTTTTCTGCCTGTCACTACGCGAATCGTTGGGCGGCACGAAGACGACGGGGGCAGTGCGTGACTCTGCTTGCGAAGCGTGCATCTGCGGCGCAGGCAAACTCTCAAGCCACCTAAGAGCCGCCGCCTCTTCAGCGTTCTGTCCGCGCGCTGCCCAACTCGCAACCAGAGCGGAAAAGACACGGTCAGGCTGCGGCGGCCAATCTGGAGTGTCGCTGTCTGGACCGATCGCCGCAAATGAAACTCCTGACAGGTACTCGATCTCCAGAACGAGCGTCATGAGTTCTCATTCCTATTGTCGTCCCTATTGTCGTCTTCCCCACCCGCGCCCGAGAGCGCCAACTCTTGGCTTTTCCGAACGATCTCGACGAGCTTTTCCTGCGGCTGAAGAACGAGCGGTTCGCTCGACAGCTTGAAACCCGCTTCCCTAGCGGTGTTGAAGGCCTGTTGATAGAGCGCACGCGCAGTTGCTAGGTCGACGGCCGCCTCGTGAGTCGCGCCATCGGGATGCACAACCTCCAACTGCTGCTTGCCTTCGCAAACCAAGTCGCAGCGAGAACGCAATGCGTATCCGCGCCTGTCCTGCTCGGTCAGCGCAAGTAATCCGAGGGCGGCAAGGAGACTCCGTCCCGCCGCATCTTTCCCGGCGCCGCCAAAGCGCAGGCGCCGCAATGCGGCGAAACTCAAGACGAAACTGTGCTCGACGTAGTCGCACGTGATTCCCAGGGGCTGAATCGAGGGCGCGATGTTGCCATGGTTGATCTCTGAAGGACGCACCTTTTTCGCACCCCTTCCAGCCGCCCTCTCCGTCGTGTTCCAGCCGCCTTCGCCCTTGAATACTTCGACTTTTCGAAGCACGCCGAGCGGATCGATTCGACTCCCGGTCCGGCGGCCTGCAGTCTGGATAACGATCTCGCCCGTCCTACGATCAACAACTTCAGCAACCGGAACATCGATCGCCACGATTTCCGAAATCAGGCAACGCGCGAACTTTGCGCCTAAACCACCGCCCTCACCGGTGGAATGCCAGGCGCCGAATAGCAGCGCAGTCGGCGATACTTCCAGAAGTACGGAAGCGTCGTCGGCCTTGGCCTTGATAAGGCGCTTGCCCACTTCGCTCTCCATGAATGGCGCATCCTTGAACCGGCTGTCGCGAAGAATGGCATCGTAGACGCGATGCGGCGCATCGAGGGACGTGATTCTAGTAATGCCGTCAAGACCCGCCTTACTGAAATCGACGACGACGTGCGGAATCGGCACACGGTCCTGAATTGCATGGAGCAGACACTCCTCAAGCCGGTTTGCTTGTGATTGCACACTGTCAACGAGCACGCACCATATCTCTCTATCAACCAATCGGCGTCGTTCGTAAACATGGCGAGGCGGATCGTCGCGGCGTTCTCCGGGATATGTTGGAGGAAAGATCTTGTCACCCTTTCCGCCGACAGGCTGTAGTCTTTGTCGGCGGCGGAGAGCAGCGTCCTTCTCGGTCATCTGGGCTAAGTCAGCATAGTTCATCGCAACCTCCTGCGGTCTTCATGCGCAAGCGATTCCTTCGAGCGAGTCGTGTCTTGGCCAACGCACAACATGCGATGCTTTTGGCCCGAACGGCGCGGCAAAAAGCTGAAACGGTAGGTAGAGAATTTAGCGTTGTATTGGACAGATTAGGTCCACCTCAAGTCAGGCGTCTTTCAGCCTCGTGCGAACTGTCAGACACGTTGGGCATCCCTGCTGGGAGGCGTGTAGGTGATATGATTGCCCGCCTCCGATCGATTATTTGTCCACAAATGGGGCCGCGAGTCTGACTCGCGGAATTTAGCCTCTACATGGATTACGAAAACGCCTAATGTCACGCTTCAATGGAGCCAGCGCCGCTCCGTCAGTGGAGCCAGCGCCCACTCCGGCAAACGGCTCGACATCGCCGGAGCGGGCAGGATCGACCAAACTGGAATCGCCGCGGGTTCCGCGAGCCTCAATGCGAACCGGACAGCGATCGTAGCAATAATGCTTCAATGTTATGGTGGGCGTCAATGTAAAAATTAGTGACGTTAGGAGTTTTAAAAGAGGGCACGTACCCTCCCAATTTTGGGTCTCGCTGCAAGCCTTCGAAGCATTTATGAGACTGGAAACCTCTTTGATGGGCCAGCACGAACGGGCGGGAGAAGAATCCCGGGCCTTCACTTCTGTGGTCGCCGACGGAGACTCGGCCGCCGGGTGCAAGGTGTTTCGTCAGGGATCTTCACAGGACGCGTGGAATCGACCTACCCTCTCCTGCGTGAAGCGCTGCGCGTTTACTACCGCATTGCACTCTTCGTCGCTCGACATTGTCGACCGTCATGACCACGCCCCTGTCGGCTCGCGCGACGGGCGTTCGAGTGAATGATGTGCATTCTTTCTCGCTTCCACTGCACTGCGGCATTTCGCAATTCGAATTTCACAATTCGCACTGTAACATTGCCCCGATGCCGCGCCCGCGCCTTGTCACTTCACTCTCGGTTCGCGACCGGATCTCGTGTGCGCAGGAGTTCCTCAATCAGTTTTCCGGCCAAGAAATTGTTCTCGTTGCGCACACGCGGATCGCGGCGGACGATCTCTTGAGGCAGTCGTGCGCACGCGGAGGAGTGTTCGGCGTTCACCGATTCACGCTGCCGCATCTGGCGTTCTCCCTCGCGGAGCAGGGCCTAGCCGAATCGGGTCTGGCGCCGCTGGCAGCCGCGGCCGTGGACGCCCTGGCGGCGCGCGCAATTCACGCCAGCCGCGCAGAGGCTCCACTGACATGGTTCGACCCGGTCGCCGACACGCCCGGATTCTTTCGCGCGCTCGGTTCGACTCTGACCGAATTGCGATTGAACCGGATTGAGCCGGATCGTCTGGAGAGCGCGCAGCCCTCCGGACCCGACCTGGTCCGCTTGCTGACTGAATTTGAAAGAGCGCTTACCGACAACGGCCTGGCGGACCGGGCGGATATTTACAGGCGCGCGGCTGCAGTCATCGGAGGCCCAAAGTTCCGGTTTCGCGGGACGGCGCTCATTCTGCTCGATGTTGTTCCACGTACGCTGCTGGAACAGGACCTGATCAAGGCCCTCGCCGCCGCCGCCCACGCGGTTCTCGCGACCGCTCATGTGCGGGATCTGCCGACCATTCACATATTAGAAGGAGCTCTTGGAGTTTCCGCCGACAAGCGGCAGCCGGAGGCGTCGCAGGCGACGGCGTTAGATCGCTTGCGCTCGTATGTGTTCCAGCCGGACGCGCCCAAAGCGGATCCGGATCGAAGCGTCGAGTTCGTTTCGGCCGCCGACGAAGGCCGCGAATGCGCCGAGATTGCGCGTTCGATTCTGGATCTCGCTGGATCGGGCGTTCCGTTCGATTGCATGGCGATCGTTCTCCGGAACGCGGACGCCTATCAGCCCCTTGTAGAAGAAGCCCTGAGCCGCGCCGCCATTCCCGCGTTCTATACGCAAGGCAGCCGGCGTCCGAATCCGGCCGGCCGTGCGCTGTTGTCGCTCCTGAACTGTGCTGCAGAGAAGTTGTCCGCAACGCGATTTGCCGAGTATCTGTCGCTCGGCCAGTCGCCCGATACGGACCGCGAAGGAGCGCCGCTGGCGTCGGCGGAGCGCTGGGCGCCGGTCCAAGGGGAACTCTTTCCTGTTTTGCAGCCCGTTGAATCGCCGGACATTTCCTCTGACAGCGCGCGGTCGCAGACCGCGCCTACAGTTCTCGCGGGATCGCAGACCGCGCCTACAGTTCTCACGGGATCGCAGACCGCGCCTACAGTCGTCGCCGGTACGCTGCGGACGCCTTATCGCTGGGAGGCGCTTCTTGTCGACGCCGCTGTGATCGGTGGACGGGACCGATGGATGCGCCGTCTGGATGGGCTCAGGAACGAACTCCAGAAGCAAATGGCCGAGGCCGCCGCCGAACAGGAGCCTGTGCGTCGCCGTCTGGAGCGTCAGCTTGAGCGTTTGGCGGGATTACGCAACTTTGCGCTTCCGATCATCGAGTTTCTCGACGCGCTGCCGGAGCGGGCGCTGTGGAATGAATGGCTCGACGCTCTGGCCAAACTTGCGACGCTCACACTGAAAGAGCCCGACGCCGTGCTTTCAGTGCTTGGGGAGCTGCGGCCGATGGGAAATACAGGACCTATCGGCCTGTCCGAGGTTCGCGATGCGCTGCAACATCGTCTGACCTTTCTTCGAGCCGAACCGGCCGACCGCCGGTATGGAAAAGTCTTTGTCACTACAGCCGAGGAACTGGATGGGCTCGCGTTTGACTATGTTTTCCTGCCCGGCCTCGCGGAAGACATTTTTCCAAAACGACAGTTTGAAGATCCTTTGCTGCTCGACGCAGCGCGGCAGTTGGTGAGCCCTTGGCTTGCGACTCGCAATTCGAAGTCCGCCGACGAGCGGCGGCTGCTTCATGTCGCGGCGGCCGCGGCTTCAGTTCGGTTGTGGATTTCCTATCCTCGGATGGATCTGGGCCGGGGCGGATCTCGCAGTCCGTCGTTTTACGCGCTGGACGTGATCCGAGCCATTCGCGGAGAAATACCGAATCTCGACGATCTGCAGCGGACGGCCGTCGAGGGCGCGCCGTCGCGCATCGGCTGGCCCGCGCCGCTTCAGGCCGACGCCGCTATTGACGACGCGGAGTACGATCTCGCCGTCATCAGCGAGCTTCTCGGCCGGCCTCCCGAAGACGCGCGCGGGCGCGCGCGATACCTTTTGACCGCGAATCCGATCCTCGGCCGCTCCCTGCGCACGCGCTTCGGCCGATGGAGTCGCTCGTGGAGCGAAGGCGACGGCGTCGTCAGCTCGGAAGCGCGCGTCATCGAGGTGCTCAGCCGCCATCGACTGAACGCGCGCCCCTACTCGGCGACGGCGCTCCAGCACTTTGCAGTCTGTCCATATCGCTTTCTGCTGTATTCCATACTTCGCATCGAACCTCGTGAGGAGAGCCTCGCGGTAGAACGTATGGATCCGCTCACGCGCGGCAGCCTGCTGCATGCGGCGCAGTTTCACGTGCTGACCAAGCTTCGGTCTCTGGACCTGCTGCCCGTTCGGCCGGAGAATCTTTCGCAAGTCTTCGCGGTCTCCGACGAAGTGTATGACGCGGTTGCGGAGAAATATCGTGAAGATCTCGCGCCGGCCATTCCCAGAATTTGGGAAAGCCAGGTTGAAGACGTGCGTTGGGATCTCCGGGGATGGCTTCGAGAAATGTCGCGCGAAGCCGGCCAGGGTTGGACGCCCAAATGGTTTGAGCTGGCGTTCGGACTGCCTGCGCGTTCCGAACGCGATCCCGCAAGCCGGAACGAGCCGGTCGTCCTTGCAAAGGACGTCCGTGTGCGCGGCGCCATCGACATGATCGAAGAGCGCGACGGCGTCATCCGCATCACGGATCACAAGACGGGAAAGGCGCCCAACGAGCCGCCCGGCGTGATCGGCGGAGGCGAGATCTTGCAGCCGGTCCTCTATGCTCAGGCGGCCGAAGCGTTGCTCGGGAAGCCGGCCGCGTCGTCGCGGTTGTTCTACTGCACCGAGCGCAGCGGCTATAAATCCTTTGAGATACCAGCGGACGAGCCCGCCCGCGCGGAGCTTTCGAAAGCGCTCGACCGGATCGATCGCTCGATCGCGGAGGGATTCCTGCCGGCCGCTCCGCGTGCGGGCGCCTGCGACTGGTGCGACTATCGGCCGATCTGCGGGCCTTACGAAGAGTCCCGGATTCGCAGAAAGCCCGCCGAGCGTCTGACGCTTCTGTCGGAAATCAGGGAGATGCCGTGAAAGCGGGCCGCGCGAACGACGAACCCGCCCGGCGGCGGATCCGAACGTCCCTGGACGAAAGTCTCATCGTTGAGGCCGCGGCGGGCGCCGGCAAAACCACCGAACTCCTGCATCGCATCGTCAACACGCTCCGCGCGGGTAAAACGACGGTCGATCGGATTGTCGCGGTGACTTTCACGCGCAAGGCCGCGGGAGAGCTGCGCCTGCGGTTGCGCATCGAGCTGGACGCCGCGCGCACGTCTGCGCGCGACCTTGTCGAGATTCGCAACCTCGAAGACGCCGTGGCTCGGCTCGAAGAAGCGCACATCGGCACGATCCATTCTTTCTGCGCGGGTCTCCTGCGGCAACGGCCTGTGGAGGCGCGCATCGCGCCTGGCTTCGAGGAACTGGATGAAGCCGCGGCGGAGCGGCTGTACACGCGCGCTTTCGATGCATGGATTCAAGAGGCGCTCGGACGCATGCCCGACGGCCTGCGCCGGGCGCTCAGCCGGGCGGCGGCCGGGAATTCCCGCGAGGATGCCGGCCCTCTCGAACAGATTCGAACAGCCGGCTGGGCGCTTGTTCAGTGGCGCGATTTTCCGGAGCGATGGCGGCGTGGAGATTTCAATCAACGCGAAGAAATCGACCGCCTGCTCCCGGACGTGGATGCGCTGAGCCGAATGGCCGAATCCTGTCGGATCGTCTCGGACCCCCTCCGCAAGCATCTGCGGTGCGTGGTGGATTTCGCCGCGAGGCGCCATCGCGCCGAGCAGTTCCGCCCGCGCGACTACGACGCGCTGGAATCCCAGCTCATCCAACTCAGCCGGGACCTGCGGCGCCGGCAATCGAAAGGCCGAGGGAAATTCTCTACGGAATTCTCGCGTGAAGCAGTTGTTGCAGCGGAAGAGAGCTTGTCGGCCGCGCTTGTTGCATTTCAACGGCGCTCGGAAGCCGACTTGGCGGCGTTGCTTCACGATGAAATGCAAAGCTTGGTGGAGCGTTATGAGGCGATGAAAGCCGGATTGGGGCGGCTCGACTTCGTCGACTTGCTCATCCGCGCACGGGATCTCATTCGAGACAATGCGGAAGTGCGGCGGTTCATGCAGGAGCAGTTTACGCATATCTTCGTCGACGAGTTTCAGGACACGGATCCGGTCCAGGCGGAGTTGCTCGTATTGCTCTCTGCGGACGATCCGCTGGAGACAGACTGGCGCGGCGTACGTCCGCGTCCGGGCAAGTTGTTTCTCGTCGGCGACCCGAAGCAATCCATCTATCGGTTCCGGCGCGCGGACATTCTCATGTATCAGGATCTCTGTCGCCTGCTTCAGGAAAAAGGCGTGGCGAAGGAGCACCTCACCAGAAGCTTCCGCGCCGTCGGACCGATTCAGGAAGCCGTCAACGCGGCCTTCGCGCCCGAGATGAACGGAGATCCCGAGACCGGACAGCCGGCCTACGTGCCCTTGGAAGCCCCCGACCATAGCGCCAAAAGCAAAGCCGGCGCGGACGGCCAACCGGCGATTGTCGTCCTGCCGGCGCCGTTTCCGTACGGCGCTTACAACATCAGCAACGACAAGATCGACAAGTGCCTGCCGCAGACCGTGGCCGCATTCGTCGATTGGCTCATCCGCGAGAGCGGATGGAAAGTGCGCAATTTCCAATCCGACGAGTTGATTCCGGTTCGATCCGAGCACGTCGCGATTCTTTTCAGGCGTTTCATGAACTGGCGCGCGGACATGACGCGCGAATACGTGCATGCGCTCGAAGCGCGGAACATTCCACACCTTCTCTGGGGCGCAAGATCATTTCATCGGCGAGAGGAGGTCGAGACGGTGCGCGCCGCGCTGAATGCAGTCGAGTGGCCGGACGATGAACTCTCTGTTTACTCCGCATTGCGCGGCGCCCTGTTCGCGCTGTCCGACAGCCTGTTATTGCGGTACCGCGAATGGGCGGGCTCGTTCCATCCCTTTCGCCCGCGTCCGGAAAACCTCGAGAAGGACTTCGAACCCGTCGCCGAAGCTCTTGGCATTCTTGCGCGCCTGCACAGGACGAGAAACCGGCGGCCGATCGTCGAGACGGTGCACGAACTGCTCGAGGCCGGGCGGGCGCACGCCGCTTTTGCGCTGCGTCCTTCCGGCAATCAGGCGCTGGCGAACGTTTATCGCGTGTGCGACCTCGCTCGCAGCTACGAACTCAGCGATGGCTTTTCCTTTCGCGGGTTCGTCGATCGGCTCAATGCCTTGTCGGAGCGCGAAGACGCGGTGGAGTCGCCCGTTCTGGAGGAACGCGCGGAAGGCGTTCGCATCATGACGCTGCACGCGGCCAAGGGACTGGAGTTTCCCGTTGTGATCCTGGCCGACATGACGGCGAATCTCACGACGCGTGCTCCCGACAAGTACGTCGACGCGGACCGCCGGCTGTGTGCGCAACGCTTGATGGGATGTTCGCCGTGGGATCTGCTCGATCATGAAGAAATCGAACACAAGCGCGACGCGGCTGAGGGCGTGCGCGTCGCATACGTCGCCGCCACGCGCGCGAGGGACCTCCTCGTGGTGACGGCCGTGGGCGACGGGCCGCGAGAAGGCTCGTGGCTCAGCCCGTTGAATAGAGCCATCTATCCTCTTCGAAAAGAATTCCGTTCTTCCGAACCCGCTCCAAAGTGTCCCAAGTTCGGCGAGGCGACCGTGCTTGCGCGCCCGGTGAGCTATGACGGGATGAGCGAGGTCTCCGTCAAGCCGGGGGCGCATCGGCCGCAGGCCGGACAGCACACGGTGGTCTGGTGGGATCCGGCGGCTCTTCAGCTCGACGTGGACGTCAGCTTCGGTCTCCGCGGCGAAGAAATCCTGAAAGCGGAAAAGGAAGGCGAGGATTCGCGCGCGGCCGAAGGTACGGCCCAGTACGAACGTTGGAAGAGCCGCCGGCAGCAGGCGGTGGAACGCGGCCGGATTCCCAGCCTGCGCGTATTCGCAGCTACCGACATTGTCGAGCCGCCTCCGGGTTACGCAGCCCGCGTCCAGGTCGAACGCGTCGCCCGCGCCGGGCGTCCAAAGGGAGCGCGTTTTGGCTCTCTCGTTCATCTGGTGCTGCGGGATTCCGATTTCATGGCGTCTCGTGAATCCATCGATCGGATCGCCCGTTCGCACGCACGCCTCCTGAACGCGCCGGAGGAAGAGATTCAAGCCGCGTGCAGCGCGGTTGCCGCCGCCCTCCGTCATCCGTTGCTCGAGCGGGCCGGGCGGTCCAGTCGGGTTTACAGGGAGCTTCCCGTCGTGATTCGGGACGAGCTGGCGGGACTGCTGGAAGCTGTCATCGATCTCGCGTTCTTGGAAAATTCTTGCTGGATCGTTGTCGACTTCAAGACGGACGCTGAAGACCCGCAGCGGCTGAAAAAATATCGCCGTCAGGTGGGATGGTATGTCCGTGCGGTGGAGGTCTCCACAGGGGCCCCGGCTTCGGGCTGGCTGCTCCATATGTGATCCGGCCGCGCTATTCTGAAAGAGAGCCGTTAGGAGAACAGCGATGGCCGTAGAGAACAAATTTCAAAGAATTTTCGTCGCGATCGACTTCAGTCCGGGCGCCGACGAGGCGCTGCGGCAAGCGAGCTCCCGCGCCGCTTCCACTGGCGCGAAGCTGGCTGTCTGCCACATCGTGCCGAGCGAGCTGCCCACGAATCTGTTGTTTCCGCAGGAATCGCCGATCGCCGCGATGAACATTCCGTTAGAACTGGAGCGCGCGGCGGAGGCCGTTGTGACTCGCGTGAAGGATGTGACGGGCCGTTTGGAAGACCAGTTCGAGGTTCTTGTGGATGATGGAACGCCTTACGCGGCGATATTGGACGCGGCGGAGAACTGGATTGCGGATCTCATCGTGATGGGCAGCCATGGCATGACCAGTTCCGCCGGCGTCCTTATCGGCAGTGTGACGCATAAGGTGATCCAATACGCTCACTGTCCAGTGCTGATTGTCCGCCGCGGAGGCGGAACCGGACGGATTGTCGCCGGAACGGATTTCTCGGATCCCGCGTTGCCGGCGCTGCGCGCAGCGGCGGAAGAGGCGCGTCGCACTGGGGGAGAGTTGACGATCGTCCACAGTCTCGACGATACGTGGCCGGCCGCCGCCTATGCCGCGATGGCGTTTGGCGGGGCGCCGTTCGATGTGTCGGCTGAAGAGGTGCAACGCATGGAAGATGCGGCGGGGGACCGCTTGAAGGAAACGTTGGACCGTTTGGCAATCAAGGCCGAGACGCAAGTCGCTCGCGGACCGGCCGGCGCAGCGTTGGTGGATATCGCCTCGGAGCTGAAGGCGGATCTGGTGGTGGTGGGAACCGTCGGCCGGACGGGCCTGCGGCGGATGCTGCTGGGAAGCGTCGCCGAAGCGGTCGCAACAAAGGCGCCCTGTTCGGTGCTTGTCGTCCGCTTGCGCCCCGCGGGCGAACATGGCGCTCGCGACGCCGCCGCGTGAGCCGATGGCGTCACACATTCTCCTGCTCATCGCCGTCACCATCTGGGGTTGGACTTTTGTCGCCACGAAGATCGTTGTCACTGAGATCGGGCCGGTTGAAATCTTCGGTCTTCGTCTGGCCGTCGGTCTCCCGTTTCTCGGCGCCGTTCTTCTTGTGAAGCGCACGCCGCTGCGGTTCACGCGAGAAGATGCGGGCCCTCTCCTGTTAGGCGGCGCAGTCCTGACCGCTCACTTCCTCGTGCAGATCGCCGGACTTACGACGACGACGGCTATGAATACCGGTTGGATCATTTCCGCTTCACCGCTTGCGCTTGCGATTCTGTCGTATCTGCTGCTGCGGGAGCGGATCGGGTGGAACGGCGCCGCGGGCATCGCTGCTGCGACCCTCGGAATCCTGCTTCTCGTGTCCCGCGGGAATCTGACCGACCTTGGCTGGCTGCGAAGCACAGGCGACTGGCTCATTCTCGCATCCGCCCACACCTGGGCGCTGTACACGGTGACGACTCGCGGCCTCGTCCGGCGGCGCGATCCGCTAGCCGTCACGTTTCTGATCCTTGTTCTTGCCGCCCTATTCACTGCAGTTTTCTTCGCCATGCAAGCGGACTTGAAGCGCGTCGCCGCTCTTTCGCCGCGGGGTGTTGCGGCGCTCTTGTACCTTGCCATTCCCGGGCTCGCACTGGGGCAATGGTTCTGGCAGGAAGGCGTGGCGAAGCTCGGCGCCGCGCGCGCCGGGCTGTACCTCTATCTCGAGCCGCTTGCCACGGTCGCGCTCGCGATACCCCTTCTGGGCGAGCCGTTCGGCGCATTCACGGCGCTGGGCGGCGCGCTGGTGCTGACCGGCGTGTATCTGGGGCAGGGGCGCGGGCCCGGCGCGGCGGCTTGACCTCGGATCAGGTAAGACGTCACCTTACCTTCATGAAGACAACGATATCCTCCAAAGGGCAAATCGTGCTGCCCTCGGAATACCGGCGGGAGGACAACATTGAAGCGGGACAGGAATTTGAAATCGAGCGGCTTGATCAGGGGGAGTATCGATTAGTCCGGGGCAATCCTCCTCCGAACCGTGGGGTCGTGGACTGGCTGGCTGCGTGCCCGGAGAAAGATTACTTTGTCCCAATTGAATCTGACACCACGGATTCCTTGTGACCTATTTGGTTGATGCGAACGTCTTGAGCGAGCCGACGAAACGTTCACGGCCCTTGTGCACGGCCTCGTTGTTGCAACGCGCAATCGCGCGGATTTCGAAAAAGCGGACGTGAAGGTTGTCGATCCATTCTCCGTAGTTTGACGCGGCGCATAGTTCTTGCCTTGTCTTCAGGCTCACCTCAAGGCGGCGCCGGCGCGTTCTCCGGTGGGGCGGCCGTCCTTGACGGTGAGGACGCCGTTGACGAACACGAATTGGACGCCCTCAGGCAAAGCGGTTGGATCTTCGGGGGCGGCTTTGTCTCGAATCTGGGTTGGATCAAAGACGACAACGTCGGCGTTTGCGCCTTTACGAAGGATGCCGCGTTCCTTTAAGCCGAGGCGAGCGGCGGGGAGCGTCGACATTTTGCGGACCGCCTCTTCGAGCGACATGAGTTTCTCTTCGCGAACCAACATTCCCAGCACGCGCGGAAAGGTTCCTGCGCTGCGTGGATGGGCGTAGCCGACGCCGCCGTCGCTGGCGACCATGACGGAGGCATGACGCATCAGCGTCCGAACGTCTTTTTCCGCCATGGATGCCACAATGGCTCTACCGCCGCCATCGCGCAGAATCTGTAAATAGACATCGATGGGGTCGACGCCTGCGCCCGCAACTTGTTCCAATGTCTTAAAGGAGTAGTCGGGGCGTTTTTCAGCTCTCACAATCAGGATGTTTGCGGCGCCCCCAGCGTCTTTGACGGCTCTGGCCGCAGCTTGCCGTTCCGGGCTTTGGCCCCTGAGCAGGGCCGCAAGATCGGATTCCGAAGAGTTGTAGGGAAAGACATCCGCGGTGACGTCCACGCCTTGTTTGCGCGCCGCGTCGATTTCCGCAAGAAGAGCCGCGGCCTTGCCCCACACTGCGGCGCTGCCGAGCTTGAGATGAGAAATGTGCACTGGAATCTTCGCGCGCCGTCCCACTTCAATGGCTTCGCGAACCGCTTCGATTGCGCCGTCGCCTTCGTTGCGAACGTGGCAGACAAAGACGCCGGCGTATCGCGACGCCGCGCGCGCCAACGCAACGAGTTCATCGAGCGTGCTGTAAGCGCCGGGACCCGATTCCAGATTGGATGAGAGACCGAAGGCGCCCTGACGCATCGCGATCTCGACGGCGTCCTCCATACGGCGGATCTCCTCCGGAGTCGCGGCCCGCCGGTAGTCCTGCCCCATCACCTGCCGCCGCACGGTGTTGTGGCCGGCGAAGACGACGACATTGAAGACCGGCGGATTCTCGTCGAACCGCGCCATGAAGTCATTGACGAGGATCGGCCCTTCACCGTCCAGGCCAAACGCGGCGGTCGTGATTCCCTGCATGATCTGCGTCGGGGCGCCGAGTTCCTGGTCGATAAGGCCGGCGGAATGGTTATGGACATCGATGAACCCCGGCGCGACGACAAGACCTTTAACGTTGATCGTCGCTTCGCCGGGCCGGGGCCGGAATGCGCCGATCTCCTCGATGCGTCCGTTCCGAATGCGGACGTTGGCGGCGGCCCCGGGCTTGCCGCTTCCATCTACAACGACGCCGCCGACGAGCACGACGTCTTGCGCGTGGGTGTCCACGGAAGCAATTGCGCAGAACGCAATGCAGAACGCGATCCGACGGAGAATCATGCGACGCATTATGTGCGGGTGAAGGGGCTCAAGCAAGGTTTGAACCGCTTGCGCCGCTTGCGGAGTTTTGACCCCCTGCCGCCTTCGGCGGCTCTCCCCCTCGAAGGGGGAGAAAACGCCTTGCTTGGGAAAGTTACTCCCCTTTGAGGGGGAGAGCCGCCGAAGGCGGCAGGGGGTCAGCGTGCGTCGCGGCTCGTCCGGGGCTATTGCCGGGGTCCCGCCAGGATTTCCTGCACCTTGCTGATGAATTCTAGTTGAGTAAAGGGTTTTCTGATGAAGTTGCATCCCGGCTCAAAGATGCGCCGGCTGATCTCGGCCGTCCCCGCGTATCCGGACATGTAGAGCGTCTTCAGGCCGGAGTGAAGCCTGGAGACGGTCGGGGCGACGTCCTCGGCGGGCAGTTCAACGGCGTCGGCGACGAGGAGCCCAATGGCTGTCGAGTGTGCTTCGGCGAGGCGCAGCGCTTCGGCGCTGTTTGCGGCCTCGATCACCGTGTATCCGTGAGTCCGGAGCGTCTCGCCGAGCGCTTCCCTCAAACCTTCGTCGTGCTCGACAAGCAACACCGTTTCACCGCCGCCGAGCTGACTGAGATCAAACGCGACAGGCGAAGGCGCCGGCGCTTGCACGGCGATCGGGAGATACACTTTCACGGTTGTGCCCACGCGCACTTCGCTGGAGACCCAGATGCTGCCTCCGAATTGCTTGACAATGCTGTATGCAGTCGACAGACCGAGGCCTGTTCCCCAGTGCTTGGTGCTGAAGAACGGCTCAAACATGCGGGACTGTACTTCTTCGTCCATGCCGCAGCCTGTATCGGACACGGCCAGCATCGCATAGACCCCAGGGACCAGCGACGCATGACGCGCGACGTATTTCATGTCGAGGTCCACGCGTCCGGTCTCGATGGTCAACGATCCGCCCGACGGCATTGCCTCCCGAGCATTGATGATCAGGTTCACTACGACCTGTTCCAGCAGTCCGGGGTCGGCGCGGACGACGCCGGCCTCGTCCGCAAGCTTGGCGATCACTTGAACTTCGTCGCCGATCAACCGCCGCAGCAGGCGGTCCATGTTCACGAGGAGCGTATTCAAGTCGATGAGTTGAGGACGGACGGGCTGCCTGCGGCCGAACGCGAGCAGTTGCCGCGTGAGAGTCGCGGCGCGGTCCGTCGTCTTTCGAATGACGTCGAGGTCTTCGCGCAGCCGGTCCTCAGGCGCCAGCGCGGCGGTAATGCGATCGGTCCGCCCGGCAATCACCCTTAAGAAGTTCGCGAAGTCATGGGCAAGGCCGCCGGCAAGCCGCGCAACGCTCTCCATCTTCTGCGAGTGATAGAAATGTTCTTCGAGTTCGAGCCGGCGCGAGATGTCGCTGCCGATTTCGAGGATGTGCTGCGGACGTCCGGATCGGTCGTGTTCCAACGTCCATCGGCTTGCGACCGTGAGCGGCTGTCCATCCCTTTTCTTTTGGAGCAGCTCGCCGTGCCAATGGCCGTGTTTGAGGAAGTATTCCTCGATTTCGGCCAGCGGCTTGGGGAATTGAGTTTCGAGCAATTCTCGGCTGCGCTGGCCCCTTGCTTCATCGACGGTCCAGCCGTACAGCCGCTCCGCGCCTTTGTTCCAATAGACAATCCGGTCGTCGAATGTACGCACCGAAACGGCGTCGTCTGCGAGATCGAGCAGGTGAAGGACGCAGGGCGTCGTATCCATAGATCGGTTTGTCGGCCAAATCCTAACGAGAAGGCGCGTCTTAAAAGCTGCGGAAAAAATCCCGGCCCCGGCAGAGCGCCCCAAGTCGTTTATAATCCCTGCGGACTAGAATTAAGAAGGAAGGTAAATTGTCAAAAGAAGTCGAAGCGATGCCGGTATCGATCCCAACATTGCAGGAAAAAGCGAGACGCTTGCGCATCCACTGCTTGAGAAGCACGACTGAAGCCGGATCCGGGCACCCTTCCTCATGCCTTTCTGCGGCGGATCTGGCGTCTGTGATTTTCTTTCGCGAGATGCGTTTCGACCCTCTGGACCCGAAGAGTCCGGTTAATGATCGGTTCGTTCTTTCGAAGGGGCACGCGGCGCCCTTGCTGTATGCAGCGTACGCGGAAGCAGGCGTTCTGGACCCACAGCAGTTGCTGACGCTGCGCAGGCTGGACAGCGCGCTTGAAGGCCATCCGACGCCCCGATTTCCGTGGGCCGACGTCGCAACCGGGTCTCTTGGCCAGGGGGTGTCGGTCGCGCTGGGCAATGCGCTGGCGGCGCGCATCGACGGCCTGCCGTACGATACGTACGCGCTCCTCGGGGATGGAGAGTGCGCCGAGGGCGCCGTCTGGGAAGCCGCCGCCGTGGCGGGCTACTACAAGATGTCCAACCTGTACGCAGTCGTGGACGTCAATGGACTCGGCCAAAGTCAGCGGACGATGGATGAATTTCACGTCGAGCGATTCGCCGAAAGATTTCGCGCCTTCGGCTGGTACGCACTCACCGTTGACGGCCACAACTACAGCGATCTGGTCGAAGCGTTCGATCGCTGCCGCGCCGAAGCGGGCCACAAACCTCGCGCCGTCGTTGCCAAGACGCTCAAAGGCAAAGGTGTGTCGCTGCTTGAGAATCAGGAAGGCTGGCATGGGAAGCCGGTTCCCAAGGCCGATCTCGAAAAGGCGCTCGCAGAATTGGCCCGGCCTATCGCGTCCGACGGCTTTCAGCCCAATCCAAGGATCCGGCCCGACGCGCATGCGCCCGCAGCGACTCCCTCCATCGAGCTTCGTTCGGCGCGAAAGCAGGGTGACTCTGCGGCGACGCGTGAAGCCTATGGAGAGGCGCTCGCAAAACTTGTGAAAGCGGATCCCCGAGTTTTCGTGCTGGACGGCGATACAAAGAATTCGACATTTTCGGAAAAAGTGCTGAAGGCGAATCCGGAGCGCTTCCTTGAAATGTTCATCGCCGAACAGAATATGGTCGGCGTTGCGATGGGACTGGCGGCCCGCGGCAAGACGCCGTTTGTCTCCACCTTTGCCGCCTTTCTGACGCGCGCCTGTGATCAGATTCGAATGGCGGGCGTGTCCGGGTCGAACATCAAGCTCTGCGGCTCCCATTGCGGCGTGTCGATTGGAGAGGACGGGCCCTCTCAGATGGGTTCGGAAGATATTGCGATGTTCCGGCCGATTCCGACATGCGTGATCCTCTATCCCGCCGACGCAGTCTCAGCCGAACGGCTCGTGGCCGAAGCCGCACGGCGCGAGGGCATGTGTTACATCCGCACGACGCGGCCCAAGACCCCGGTTCTATATTCCACTGAAGAATCGTTCCCGATCGGAGGGTCGAAGGTTGTTCGCCGCTCTCCCAAAGACCAGGTGGCTGTCGTTGCGGCCGGAATCACGCTGTTCGAGGCGCTGAAGGCCGCCGACGCGTTGGAGCAGGAAGGGATTGCCGTTCGCGTCATCGACGCGTACTCGGTCAAGCCCATTGACGGCGCGACGCTGATTGCAGCGGCTCGCGAAACAAACGGCCGGATGATTGTGGCGGAGGATCACTACATCGAAGGCGGTCTTGGAGACGCCGTGCTGAACGCCGTGGGGGATCAGGCAAGAGTTGTTAAACTGGCAATAACGGAAGTCCCTCGATCCGGACCTCCCGAAGCCTTGCTCGACAGATATGGAATCAGCAGCCGCCACATCGCTGACGCGGCGCGGAGGCTGATACGAAAGTGAAGGAATTGTTATGAGCCAACCCGTCAAGAAAGAGGCGTCATCGGAAGTCCGCGTCGTCGTCGAAGTCGACGGCAAGCCGGTCGGCTTCCTCAGTCTCGACATGGACCGCCTGTGGCCTTTAATCAATCATCACAAGCGAGAAGCCGTTCCCATCGAGTGGATCGATTCCCAGCGCTTTCAGGATCTGGTCCGCTCGGCCGTCGCCCGGAATCTCATGAACCGGCTGCAATCCCACCTCTACGAGACGCTCGGCAGCGAGATGGTTCGAGCCGAACTGGACGTCGAAAGCTTCACGCTCAAAGCCGAAACCGCCGCTCAGACGTTCGGGCACACGCGCCAGGAGATCGACGACCTCGTTTCAGAGTCCGGCCGCACCGCCGCCGACTTCTATGCGTTCTTTTGGGATTACTTGATGAACGAGCAGGAACCGGCGGACTTGAAGAAGAAGTGGAAGGCTGCGAAGCGGGCCGAAGGAGCGTGACAGAGAGAGCCGCCGAAGGCGGCAGGGGGTCAGAATTCCGCTAATCCGACGCCCTCCGATACTCCGCTTCGATGACCGACCGCATGCCGCCGCGTGTTGTAAATTCGCCGGTGACTTTCGCATACAGCGGACGACACGCCCCGACAACATCGCGCAGGATGCGGTTCACTGCGTTCTCGTAAAAGATCCCGAGATTCCGGTACGACTGGATGTACATCTTCAGGGACTTCAGCTCGAGACACAGCCTGTCCGGACGGTAATGGATCGTGATTGTTCCAAAGTCCGGCAGTCCTGTCTTCGGACAGATCGACGTGTATTCGGGATTGGAAATCCGGATGTCGTAATCCGGAAATTGATTCGGCCAGCATTCGATCGCGGGCAAGTCCGCGGTCAAGCCCGACTTGGCATGTTCCTCGGTATATTCCGGCATGCCTTCAAATATAGCCCATAACGTAGAAAGCCCTCGGGAACTTCTTGTTCCCGAGGGCTTCTTCCCTAGTCTCCTTCATCGCCGCGATCGAGGTTCCGCTGGCTGCTTCCTGCCCACCCGGGTTCCTTCCCTCGCGGCCTTCCTGTTGCCTGACGCGTCGACTACCGTCCCTGGCTGGAGTAGCCGATTGCTACTAGGAAAAACGGCATCTCTTGGATATCCGCGACGGTGGGATTTTGATACCGGCTTGAAAAGTTTGCAAGAGTTTTTTTCTGATTTTTCGATTACCATCTGTGGCCATGTCCAAAACCAAACCGATCATCGTCATTGCCGTCGCTATTGCGCTGGCGGCCTCGGCCGCCGTATATCTGAGCCGGCAGAGCTCGGACGAGCCCGCTTCAGCGCCGGCGCCGCTTGCGGTCAATCTCGGCGAAAGCCGGTTTCTGGGCAACCCCGACGCGCCTGTGACGCTCGTGGAATTCGGCGACTACCAGTGTCCTAGTTGCAAGCACTACCATCCGATGACGAAGGAGCTATTGCGGAGACATCCGGACAAGGTCAAGTTCGAGTTTCGACATTTCCCGCTAGTCGAGATTCATCGGAACGCCATGGGCGCAGCCCTGGCCGCCGAGGCCGCGGGAGAGCAGGGAAAGTTCTGGGAGATGCATGATCTGCTGTTTCAGTGGCAGGAAAAATGGTCGGCGAGCTCGAATCCCGAATCGGAGTTTCTGGCGTATGCTGCGCAGCTAGGCTTGGACTCCAACCGCTTCATGCAAGTCATGCGATCGCCCGAAGTCCAGCAGCGGATCCTCTCCGACATCACGCGCGGACGCCAGGCGTCTGTCATGGGGACGCCGACATTCTTCGTGAACGGCCAACGCATTGAACCGCTGCCGGCCAACGTCGACGAATTCATCCGCGCCATGGATGATCAGCTTCGCGCGGCGCGATGAAACTGCGAGCGGCGGCGATAGCCGTTCTGTCGTTCGTGGGAATGGTCGACTCGCTCTACCTCTCTTTGAAGCGGGGCGCCGGTCCGATACCTTGCACGATCACGGGCGGCTGCAACGACGTTCTCTACAGCGCTTATTCTGAGCTGGCCGGCATCCCCATATCCTGGTTCGGACTGGCCTTCTACACGGTAGCGCTGAGTTTCGCAGTGTTTGCGGGATTCGGCCAGACGCGGTCTCTCGCTTGGATTTTCTGGCCGGCCGCAGCGGCCTTTGCCATTTCGATGGGACTCGTGGGCATCCAGGCCTTTGTCCTTCGCGCGTACTGCGAGTACTGCCTTCTTTCCGCAGGACTGGTCACCGCCATTTTCTTGCTGACTCCGCGGCCGAGACGCGCTCAGCCGGCGTAGACCCGCGGACTTGCAGCCTCTTCCGGCGCCGGCATACGGGACTCACGGCTGGCCAGCGCGGCTTTTTCGGCCTCTTCGATTTCCTGAATCACGCGGCGCTCGACGTCGGCAAGCGTCCGGCGGGCGATTCCCCGGCTTTCGAGAAAACTTTCGTACATCCCAATGGGATCTCGCCGTCCCCAATAATCAAAGAGCTCGGCTCGAAGAAACAGTCGCGCTTCGCGTTCATCGTGCGTCGCGTGCCCGCCCATGCGGAATGTCTCGGCGAAGACGATGCAGGGGCCCTCTCCTTGGCGGCAGAGGCCGGCGGCCTGTAGCGTCGCAGCGTACACGTCGAGGACATTGTTTCCCGCGCACGACAGGCCTGTCACGCCATATGCCTTTGCCCATGACGTGAACGGTCCGCATTGGTGCTGATCGAAGCGGGTTCCCAGAGCGACCTGGTTGTTCTGGAAGACGTAAACGGCGGGAAGTTTGAGGACGGCCGCAAAGTTCAGACCCTCGTGGCACGCTGTTGTCTTGGTTGCGCCGTCGCCGACCCACGTGAGAGCAACGCGCCGCTCTCCGCGCTGCTTGAAGCAGAGTGCAATACCGGCCATCACCGGCACAAGAGCGCCCACCTGACTCGCCGGCGCCACGACGCCGGCGCTCAGATTTCCGATATGAAAGTCCCGGCCGCCGCTAGGCGAATCGGCCGTGGCCAAATAGGCCCGCAGCATGTCGGCGACCGGAATTCCCATTTCGTGGCAGGCGCCGGCGTTTCGAATCATTGGCCCGACAATATCAACAGTGCGATCCAGGGCGTGGACGCAGCCGATCGTGACGGCTTCTTCGCCTGTACCCAGCCATGCCTTCGAAATAATTCCCTGTTTGACCCAGCGGCGAAGCGTGATGTCATGGAGCCGGAAGCGAAGCATGCCGGCATAAAGCGCGAGCAGTTGCTCCGTCCCGAGCGTGGAGACGATGGCGGCGCGCGCGGCGTCTCGTTCGATCGTTTCGTTGTACTCCGCCATGACGTCTGGATCGGGCTTCCAATCCACGTACTCCGGCGGATCGAACATCGGGTAGCGTCTCATTCAGAATGTTATAATGTCACAGATTTTGTGCAGGCGCGCTTATTTCACCTAGATGCTTGACATGAGGCGCCTCTTGGAGTAGCTTCGCATTAAGCATCTATGGGGAGGAAGAAATCATGAGACCGAAACAGCTGAAGTTCTTGTTCGGCTCGGTTGCGATACTCCTGGCGCTGGGGTATCTCGGGTTCTCGGGATTCCAGGAGAGCGTGGCTTATTTTCAAACGGTGCCGGAGCTGTATGCATCGAAGGAGAAGGCGTACGAGAGGCGCTTGAAGGTGTCCGGCGACGTCGTGGCTGGCTCCATTACGCGTGAGGGAACGGGCGTCAAGTTTGTCATTGAAGATGCGCAGAGCAAGGCGAAGCTGCCGGTTCATTATGTCGGCTCAAGCCCGCTGCCTGACACATTCCGGGATTATGCGACGGCGGTGGCGGATGGGACCTATGGCCGGGATGGAGTTTTCACCGCCACGAAGATCGAAGCCAAGTGCGCATCCAAGTATGAGAAGGAAGCGGCCGCAGGCGTGATCGCAACCGGCGGCGGAAAGTAGGAACGGTCGCCATGGCGCAGATCGGACAGTTCGCGCTCGCGTTCGCCTTTGTGGTGACGCTGTATTCGATTGCCGCGTCGCTTGTCGGAATTCGCGTCCACAACGACAAGTTGATTGCCAGCGGCCGCAACGCCGCGGTCGCGGTTTTTGTCCTCATCACAGCGGCGATTGCCTGCCTTGGTTATCTGTTTATCACCGACGATTTCTCGGTCGATTACGTCGCCGGTCACTCCAACGTGGAGCTCGCTCCTTATTTCAAAGTCAGCGCGATCTGGGGCGGGCAGGAAGGGTCGCTGCTCTTTTGGGGCTGGCTCCTCACGATCTACACCGCGCTTGTCGTCATTCAGAACCGCCGGAAGCATCCGTCGATGATGCCGTATGTCACGGCCGTGCTCATGGGGACATCGTTGTTTTTCACGTCGATGCATCTGTTCGTCGTGAACCCCTTCACGATGGGCGCCGTCGAGTTTCCCGACGGCCGTCTGAATCTGCTGCGGCCCCCGGACGGCCTGGGTCTCAACCCGCTGTTGCAGGACTGGCTGATGGTGATTCATCCGCCGATGCTGTATCTCGGGTTTGTGGGGCTTGCCGTTCCTTTTGCATTTGCAATGGCGGCGCTGATCACGCGGCAGTTGGGCGACACGTGGATTCGCACAACGCGCCGATGGACGATGGTGGCGTGGCTGTTTCTGAGCGCAGGCATTCTGTTGGGCGGAAACTGGGCGTATCGCGAACTGGGCTGGGGCGGTTTCTGGGCTTGGGACCCTGTTGAGAATGCATCGCTCATGCCGTGGCTGATCGCGACGGCCTATCTGCATTCCGTGATGGTGCAGGAAAAGAAGGGCATGCTGAAGGTCTGGAACGTCGTCCTGGTCATCCTCGCCTACATCACGTCGATTTTTGGCACGTTTCTGACGCGGAGCGGCATCGTGAATTCCGTGCACGCGTTTGCGCAATCGCCGATCGGCGGCTATTTCCTCGCATTCATCGTGTTGGGACTTTCCGGGGCCCTGTATATGGTCGTCGACCGCCTCGCGTATTTGAAGGCGGACAATCAGATGGAGTCGTTCGTCTCGCGCGAGAGCAGCTTCCTGTTCAACAACCTGCTGCTGCTGGCTTCATGTTTTGCAGTGTTCTGGGGAACGATGTTTCCCGTGCTGTCGGAAGCGGTCATCGATGAAAAGGTGACGGTCGGCCCGCCATTCTTTAACAGCGTCAATGTGCCGATCGCGATCGTCTTGCTGTTCCTGACCGGCGTGGGGCCGCTGCTTGCGTGGCGGAAAGCGTCAACCGACAGCCTGAAGCGGAATTTCTTCGAACCCGCCTTGATCGCTCTGGGGGCGGGGGTCGTGCTGTACTTCCTCGGCTGGAACCACCTCTATGCATGGGTGTCGATGGTCATGTCGATCTTTGTGACCCTGACCATCTTCAGCGAGTTTTACAGGGGAGCGCGGGCGCGCGCAAAGGGAACGGGCGAGAACATCGCTCAAGCCGTGGTGAATTTGACGCTGCGGAATACGCGACGCTACGGCGGCTATATCGTCCATTTCGGCTTCGTACTGCTCTTCATTGGGTGGGCCGGTCAGGCTTTCGTTGCGGAAACGCAGGTGGAAGCGGGCGTGGGCGAGACGTTCCAGATCCGCCAGTTCACGTTGCGCGTCGACGATCTCGGCGTGACCGAGGGCCGAAACTACGTCGCCGAGCGGGCGACCGTGAGCGTGTTCGAGTACGGAAAGAAGGTCGCCGTCATGCATCCGGAGCGGCGCGTCTACAACGGCGCCGAAGGCCAGCAGCCGACGACGGAAGTCGCCATCCGCGAGACTCTCAAAGAGGATCTGTACCTGGTGTTTGCCGCCTCGTCTCCCGACGGCCGCAAGGCGGTCTTTCAGGCCTTTCTGAATCCACTGGTCGCCTGGGTTTGGATCGGCGGAGTCGTGCTCGTGCTGGGAACGGTGATCGCATTGCTGCCCAACAAGAAATCGCCTCCCGCCCGCCGCGCGAAGATCGCGCGTCCGGCGGAAAAGGATGTCGACGTTGCGCAGGCCGTACCTTAAACGCGTTCGGAAATGCTTGTTGATCCTTCTATTGGCTGCGACGCCGGCGGTCCGCGCCGCCGACCGGCAGCAGGTCAAAGAAGTCGGCCGGGGTTTGATGTGCATATGCGGCTGTAACCAGCTGCTTGCAACCTGCAACCACCTGGGCTGTCCGAGCTCCGTTCCGATGGAAAAGGAAGTGGCGAAGTATCTCGATCAGGGCATGTCGAAGGACGAGATCCTGGCTGCTTTCGAAGAAAAATACGGCGCGGCGGTCCTTTCCGCCCCGCCTGCCCGCGGCGCTTTCAACCTCTCCGCGTGGGTCATGCCATTCGCCGCATTGTTGGCCGGCGGCCTCGCCGTGATTTTTGTCTTGCGGCGTTGGAAACCGGCAGCTTCCGCGCGGCCGCAGACGGCGCCTCCAAGCGACGCGTCCCAGTTTCGTGACCGGCTCGAAGAAGAACTTCAGAAGTTTAATCCGGAAGATTGATGATTTATCTGGCTTGTGTTCTCCTCGGCGGCGGCGTCCTCCTTGCGATTTGCGCGCCGCTGTTTCGCCGCGACAGCGCCGTTGAGTCGGCGATCCTTGAGGAAACCGAATGGGATTTGCTGCAGCGGAAGAAGGAAGTGATCCTTGGCAACATCCAGGATCTCGACTTCGAACACAAATGCGGCAAGCTGTCGGATGCAGATCATGAACGCATCCGCGGTGAACTCGCCGGGGAATTCGCCGCAGTGCTGCAGCAGATCGACGACATCGAGAAGGCGCAGGACCTCGACGCCCTTATCCGGCGCGAGATCGCCCGACGCAAGAACCAGCCGAGTCCGGACGTGAAACGCAGTTGTCCTTCCTGCGGCCATTCGAATCCTGCCGCAAATAAGTTTTGTGCGGAGTGCGGGGCGCAACTGAAGAGCTGATGCACTCGTTGGCAATCCGTTTGTTCTCCGCTGCAGCGTTGCTCCAAGAGGCCGGGCCGCGCACCACGACCGTCCCGAATCCTATGGGCGCTCACACGTGGTTCATCATTCTTGCGGTGGGCGCGTTTCTTCTGTGGTGCATCAGCTACGCACTCCAACTGCAAAAAGAGGCCGTTGCCAGGAAGAAAGGCCGCGAGGACCTTCTGCGCCAGAAGGACGAATTGGTCGATCGGCTTGTGGACCTTGAAGGCCGGCGCGAAACGAATCAGATCCGCGACGCAGAGTACCGGCGCGAACGGAAAGAATTGCGACGCCGTCTCGCGAACGTTCTCGAAAAGCTCGCGAAAAGGAGATGAAAGAATTGCGAAATGCGAAATGCGAATTGCGAATTGAGGAACCCGGCAAATTCGCAATTCGCAATTCGCAATTCGCAGTCCCGCTCTATGCCTGCCGCTGACCCGGCTCTGGAATCTCAGGACGTCCGGAAAACATTCGGCCACTTCACGGCCCTTGCCGGCGTGACGCTGCGCGTGGCTCGGGGAGAATTCGTTGCGTTGTTCGGTCGCAATGGCGCCGGCAAGACCACGTTTCTGAAGGTCGCTGCGACGTTGTCGCGGCCGTCCTCGGGCAAGATCTTTATTGAAGGAATCGATATCCTCAAAGATCCTGGACAGGCGCGCCGGCGAATCGGATTTCTGTCTCACAATGCGTCGGTTTACCGGGACCTGTCGCCGCTGGAGAACCTGAAGTTTTTTTGCCGCCTCTATGGAGTGAGCGACGCGGAGGATCGGATCATGGCTCTGCTGGACCGCGTCGGGCTGCGGCGCCGCGCGGGCGATCCGGTTCGTTCATTGTCGAGGGGCCTGCACCAGCGCGTCGGCATCGCCCGAGTCTTTGTCCATAATCCAACCCTGATTCTCCTGGACGAACCGTACACAGGTCTCGACGCCCAAGCAGCCGTGATGCTCAATGAAGTGCTCGATGAAGCAGTACAGAACGGCAAGACCGTCGTGCTCACCACCCATGACATCGAGCAAGGCCTCCGGGCCGCCACGCAAGCAGCCGTCATGGATCGCGGGACGTTGGTGTTCGCCGGCGCCGCCGGCGACCCCGCCGTTCGGGACGCTTATGCGCACTACATCCGGTCGGGAACGGCGCCATGAAACCCTTGCCGGCGATTGTCTTCAAGGACGTCCTGATCGAGCTGCGGAACAAGGAAACCGTCAGCGCCATGCTCGTGTTCGGCGTATTGGTCATGGTCATCTTCAATTTCGCCTTCGCCACAGGCGGCGCAGCGCAGACGATCGCTCCCGGCGCCCTTTGGGTCGCGTTCTCGTTTGCGGGCATCCTTGGACTGAACCGGTCGCTGAGCATCGAGACCGACAACGATTGCCTGCAAGGCCTGCTTCTGGCGCCTCTCGATCGCGGCGATCTCTATCTCGGCAAGGTCGCCGGCAATTTTGTGTTTACCGTCATCGCGGAAATGATCATCCTGCCGGTGTTTGTGGCGTTCAACAATCTTCAGTTCGACATGAAAATCGTATGGACGATTGCCGTCACGCTCCTGGGCACGTTAGGCTTCGTATCGGTAGGAACGACGCTATCGATGATTTCATCGCACACGCGCATGAAAGAGGTCATGCTTCCGATTCTCCAGATCCCCATGACGATGCCGGTGGTGATCTCCGCGGTTTCGGCGACAGGCATGGTGCTTCGGGGAGAAACCGCAGGGATCTCGTTTCCGCTGTCGCTGTTGGGAATCTTCAGCACGGTCTACCTGACAGCTTCGTATTTTCTGTTCGAGTACATCGTGGAACAATGAGGCATTATGAATAAACGAATTCTTGCAACGGCCTCGCTGGCGTTGATGATCGCCGCGCTTTACTTCGCGCTGATCTACGCCCCAACTGAGGCGACGATGGGAACAATTCAGCGCATTTTCTACTTCCATCTTCCGCAAGGCATCGCGTCGTACGTCTCGGCTTTGCTGCTGGGCTTCGCTAGTCTCATGTACCTCATCAAGCGCGACCTTCACTGGGACCGCTTCGCGTACTGTTCAGCCGAACTTGGCGTGATGTTTGCTTCAACCTCGATCGTGACGGGAATGATCTGGGCGCGGCCGGTTTGGAATACGTGGTGGTCGGGAGACGCGCGGCTGAATCTGCAGCTCATACTCGCTCTGCTGTTCGTAGGCTATCTCATGCTTCGCGCCTACCTGCCGGAGAGGGAGCAGAAAGCGCGGCTGTCGACCGTCTTCGGCTTTCTGGCCGCGCTGGATGTTCCGATCAATTACGCGGCGACGCGCATCTGGACGACGCTGCATCCGGAGCCTGTCGTCGGGCCGGGCGGCGGAGGACTGGACCCGCAGATGAAGACGGCGCTCTATGTTTCGTTTCTCGCGTTCGGATTTCTCTATGCATACCTGTTCACGCAGAGACTCGAGATCGCCAATATGGAAGACGAAGTCGATCATCTCCAACACGTGGTGGAAGCAGCATGAGGCCTGACGAATCCGTCGCTCTCATCAGCATTGTCGCGGCGTACGCCGCCGTCTTTGCGGCGATATTCATTTTTGCGTGGACCCTAAGGAGCCGGCAGAAGCGGCTTGAAAAGAAACTTCAGGACCTGCGCGACAATCTACGCGACGCGTCACGAAAATGAACGCGTTGCAAGCTGGGGAAACGCTTTCAGGAAGCTCTCCGGCAGCTCCCGGACGACCGGCGCGCCGAGCATCGCTCGCAGCATGATCGCGTTCGCGACGGCCTTCGCGTTCGGGTGGTTGTTGAAAAAGATGTAGGCCCTCCGGATGGTTGTCACGCTCACGATTTCTTGCAGGCGCACTGCGTAGGGCGCCAATTCATCCGAAGAATACAAGTAGTCATAGCGCTCGTTACGATGTTCGTGGCGCCACCACTTTTCCGCCTTGCGTCCATGGAAGCGCATATAAAGCATGCTGCGGCGGATCTGAATCGTTTGGCGAATGGAGTCGCGAAACTTGGGCTCGTCGATGAACGCGGGGACGGCCGCGAATTCTTCCAGAATTTCCAAATAGTCGTCCCATGAGCGGTGTCGCAGCTCGACGGCCTTCTCGAATTCCGCAAACGCGTCGAGCAGCGCCCGCAATAAATCTCGCGTCCCGTCGTCGCAGTGGAAGCTGGTTGGAAACTGGAACAGGATGCACCCAAGCTTTCCAGCTTCCTTGAGCGGCGCGATTCCTTGCTTGAATTCCTCGAGGGCGGCAGGGGACGGCGGCGCCTGACGGTGCGTGAATTCCTGCCACGCCTTCACCGTGAATTCGAACTCGTCGGGGGTCCGCCGCGCCCAGCTTTCCGCAGTCTTGGGGTTGCAGGGTCTGTAAAACGTCGAATTGATTTCGACGGCGTTGAAGTAGCGGGCATAGAACTGCAGCTCGTCGGTCTTTGTCAGCGGGTAGAAAACGCCGGTCCAGCTTCCCGGGCCTGAACGCAGGGGGTAGCTCCATCCACTCGTTCCGATCCTCCAAGGTCCCGTATTATCCTGTGGCTCGATGAAGAGACTCCTGGCGCTTTTAGGCGTGTTCTTTCTCATCGTCGTATCGTATACCGCCTACGTCGCGGCGACGCTTCCCGACGTCCGCCCGCTCGGTCGCACGAATCCAAAGACGACCGCGCTCATGGAACAGCGGGCGCGCGAGAATGGGAAACGTGCGCAGCCCCTGCGCTCATGGGTCCCCTACAATCAGATTTCACCGCACCTGCGGAACGCGGTGCTCGTCGCCGAAGACGCCGCATTCTTTCAGCATTCCGGATTCGATTTCGAGCAGATCAAGGAGTCCGTCAAGAGGAACTGGCGCGAAAAGCGGTTCGCCCGCGGCGCAAGCACGATTACGCAGCAGTTGGCGAAGAATCTCTACCTGTCCACATCTCGCAGCCCGTTCAGAAAGATCCGAGAGTTCTTTATTGCGCGCGACCTGGAGCGGGTCCTTTCAAAACGGCGCATCTTTGAAATCTACTTGAACGTCATTGAATGGGGAGACGGCGTCTACGGCGTCGCGGCCGCATCGAACAGGTATTTCGGGAAGGCGCCTGCTGATCTCCAGCCCGAAGAAGCCGCCATTCTGGCGGCCATGATCCCGAATCCTCGCCGGTATGCGCCCAGCCGAAACCTGGCGTACCTGGAGCGGAGAAAAGCGTCCATCCTCAAGCTGCTTGAGCAATACGGATATCTGGACGCGGCCGAATACGAAGCCGCGCGGGTCAGGCCGGTCGTCTTCCGGTAGGCTTCACTGGCGTTGGCGCCGGAGTCCTCGAACCCGCTTCGGGCCTTTTCTTGTCCAGAGCAACCATCAGCCCGAGAATCGCAAGGACCACGACGAACCCGATGAGTACGGCGATTGTGAAATTATCCATGACACGCATTATATCTAAGCCGCAAAGGCCGCGAACGACGTGCGCGGTCATAGACCGCGTCGACCGAGTTTGACCCCCTGCCGCCTTCGGCGGCTCTCCCCCTCAAAGGGGAATAACGCTTCTCAAGCAAGGCCTTTTCTCCCCCTTCGAGGGGGAGAGCCGCCGAAGGCGGCAGGGGGTCAGAATGCGTCGTGGCAATTGGTCACACCGTCTATGACCGCGCACGTTCATTCGCGTCCTTCGCGGCTGAACCGCTCTGTTAGAATTCACCGCCATGCATCGACGCCTGTTGTTCCTGACCATTCTCCTCCTGTTCATACCCTCGTCCGGCGCCGCCTGGGGCGAGCGTGGGCACCGGATGGTGAATCGTCTGGCAATCGAAGCGGCCGGTGGAGTGTTGCCGGCTTTCATGAAGGCTTCGGGGGACCACCTGATCTACAACGGCTACGAGCCGGACCGGTGGCGCGAGGAAAGCGGATCGCCACTGAATGCGGCGGCTGGGCCGGATCATTTCTTCGACTCGGAGCTTTGGGGGGACATTGCAACCATTCCCGGCGACCGCTACGCGTTCATGATGGAACTCGCGAAACGCAGGATCGGTCTGGCGGACATCGGCTACTTGCCCTACGCCATCGGTGAAGGATACGGCCGTCTTCGAAACGCTTTCCGGCAGTGGCGGAATGCGAAGACGCCGGAAGACCGTGAAGGGGCGAGAGCCAATGCTGTGTTCTACGCAGGACTTCTCGGCCATTACGTGGCGGACGGGTCTCAGCCGATGCATCTGTCGATTCATTTCAACGGCTGGGCCGACGGGACGCCGAATCCGAGGAATTTCACAAAGGATCGAATGTTTCACAACCGATACGAGACGTCCTACGTCAATCGAGCGCTTCAAGATTCACACGCACGAGCGAAAGTTCGGCCGCCGGAACGTCTTCAGGACGTTGCGGGCGCGGTGAAGACGTATCTCAAGACGTCCTTCGCGGAACTGGAGGCCATGTACGAAATGGAGAAGGGCGGAGAGTTCAATCCGGAGTCTCCGCGGCCGCGTGGAACCGACTTCATTGCCGGACAACTGGCCCGCGCGGCCAGCATGCTGGGCAGCCTTTGGTACACCGCTTGGATCGAGAGCGGCGAGCCTGTGGCTCGGAAGCCATAGAATTCATCAAAATTTTCCCGCACGCCACTTGCATGTCCCCCGCGTCTTGACGATAATGTCGCCGCCTCCCCGTCAAGCAAATGAAAGTCTTCGCGCCCGGACGGTCTATGATCGCCCCATTAACGAAGGAGTACTGAAAATGCAGGCAGCCCCCCGTTTCAAGCGACGCGTCAAGCTTGGATTGACGCTGTTGTTTCTTGCAGGATGCGTTATTGGCTGGGTCGGACCCAGTCATTCACGGCCTTTGCCGGCAAGCACGCCGCCCACTGTGGAAGACACCCTCCGCTTTCTAGAGCACTCCACGTGGGGCGCGTGGGGTTTGGACGGCGGTTTTTTCTGGCGCGCACACAACGCCGGCTTCGAACAGTTCTTAGAGGAACAGTTCAATGCGCCGATGTCGAGCTATCCGACGTTGCCGCTGTATCCGCAAACGCGGCCGGAGGATTGCACAGGTACTTGCCAGCGAGACAACTACACGATGTATTTGCTTCAAAACAGATTCTTCACAAATGCACTGTACGGTGAAGATCAGTTGAGGCAGCGCGTGGCCTTCGCGCTGCATCAGATCCTTGTGGTTTCCGCCGCCGAGATCCGGCTCCCGAGCTGGATGGCGCCCTACCTTCAAATCCTGGACCGGAATGCGTTCGGAAATTATCGCCAGTTGCTTTACGAGATCACGCTCAATCCCGCCATGGGAAATTACTTGGACATGGCGGGCAATACGCGAACCAACCCGAATGAGAACTACGCGCGCGAGATTCTGCAGCTCTTCTCGATCGGGCTGTACCGGCTCAATCCGGATGGGACGCCGCAACTGGATGAATTCGGACGCCAGATTCCAACGTTCGACCAGGACATCATCAATGCGTTTTCGCGAGTATTCACAGGATGGAATCGCGCTGCGGCGCCGGCGCCGGGCGTGCCCAACTACATTAACCCGATGGTTCCCAATCAGAACCAACACGATGTGGGCCCCAAGACGCTGCTGCGCGGCGTGACTCTGCCCCCGAATCAGAGCGCTGCAAAAGACCTGAACGACGCGTTGGACAACATCTTCATGGATCCCAACGTCGGGCCGTTCATCGGCAAACAGCTCATCCAGCATCTGGTGACCAGCAACCCCAGTCCGGACTATGTCCGGCGCGTGACGGCGGCTTTCGACGACAACGGTCAGGGCGTCCGCGGGGATCTCAAAGCAGTCGTGCGCGCGATCCTTTTGGATCCGGAAGCGCTCGCCGACCGTCCGACGCCGCCCACGCCCTCGAGTGAAGGACATTTGAAACATCCCGTGGTTTTCATGTTGAATCTGCTGCGAACCTTCTATCCGAGATCCGCCGACGGATCCGGACTCAGCGATGGATACCTGAACCCTCAGGCCACCGCGATGGGAATGAACGTCTTCTCGCCGCCCTCCGTGTTCAGCTACTTTTCGCCGTTCACGGGAGTGCCTGGGACCAATTTGCGCGGTCCAGAGTTTGGAGTACTGAACACGTCCACGGCATTGGCCCGCGCCAACTTCGTGAACACGATGGTGAATTCGAGGATTCCAGTGAGCGCAAACGCTCCTTCCGGCACGTCTTTGGATTTTTCGGGGTTCCTGTGGTTTGCGCAGAGTCCGGAGCTTCTGGCCGACGGGCTGAATACGTGGATGATGGCGGGCCGCATGTCGCCGGCAATGCGGGCGGACGTCATCGCCGCAGTGGCAGCCGTGCCTGCCGGGCCCGACCTGGAGGTGAGGCGGATCCGTGCGGCGGCTTATCTGATTGCAACGTCGGCTCAATATCAGGTGGAGAGGTGAGCCATGACGCTATCACGTAGAGATTTTCTGGTTCGTTCGGGCTGCGGCGTCATGAGCGCCGCGGCCATCGCTTCGGGGATCGAACGCTTCGGTCTGGTAAATGCGAAGGCGCAAGGTCCTGGCTACAGAGCGCTAGTCTGCGTCTTTCTCGCCGGCGGAAACGACGCTAACAATACGGTCATACCGTTTACGGGGTATGCGCAATACGCAGCAGTCCGCGCCGCTTCAACGCTTGCGATCGCCCAAGACAGCCTGTTGCCGATAACTCCCGGCAGCCTGGGCGTTGAGTTCGCCTTGCATCCGATGCTGTCGGCGATACATCCGCTGTTCGCTTCGAATAACTTGGCCGTCGTCTGCAACGTGGGTCCGCTCATTCAGCCGCTGTCGAAAGACGACTACAAGAGCGGCGCTCCGCGCCCGTATCAGCTTTTCTCCCACTCCGACCAGATCGCGCAATGGCAGACCTCGATCTCGACAGGGCAGTCCCCGTCGGGTTGGGGCGGCCGGATCGCGGATCTGTTCGGGACGCAGCCCTCCGGGTTTCCCATGGTCACGGCTCTTGCCGGCGGACAATTCGCGCGAGGCCAGTTCACCGCGCCGCTTCAGGTCGCCGCCGCGCCCACGGCGCTCAATCAACTCCTCGTGCTCAACGGCTTTCAAAATACGGCTGCTGACCGGGCGCGCCGGAGCGCCATGGATCACATCCGCACGATCGACCGGGAATACAAGCTCGTGGCCGCTGCGCAGAACGTGACGCAGCAGGCGCTCGACATCGGACAATCGTTGAGCGTGGATCCCGTAATCAACACGGTCTTTCCAAATACGACGCTCGGCAATCAACTGCGTCAGGTCGCAAAGCTGATCAAGTTCAATCTGACGAACTCATCGGCGCCGCTGAGCCGGCAAATCTTCTTTTGCTCGCTGGGCGGATTCGATACGCATCAAAACCAATTGTTGACGCAGGCGAATCTGCTGGCGCAGGTCGGAAACGCGCTGAAGGCGTTCTACGACGCGACGGTGGAGTTGAATGTTGCTACGGACGTGACCACGTTCACCCTGTCGGACTTCAGCCGTACGTTCCAGCCTTCGGGAAGCGGCGGCGTCGTCGGGACGGATCACGCGTGGGGCAGCCACCATTTCGTCATCGGCGGCGCCGTTCGCGGAGGCGATTTTTACGGTGTTCCCGGCGTCAATGGCACAGTCTTCCCGACGCTGCAGCTCGGCGGTCCCGACGACACGGATACGCGCGGCCGCTGGATTCCCACAGCGTCCGTCGATCAATACGCAGCGACGCTGGCGGCGTGGTTTGGCGTGAGCTTCACGGATCTCAACACGATCTTTCCACAGCTCCGTAATTTCTCGCCGTGGAATTTGGGATTTATGGGCTAAAGTGGAGTTCATGACACGAACCTTTGGCCGAAGGCCGCGGGCAGGGGCGCTCATAGAGCGCCCCTGCAGAGGAGGGCAAACTTTCTCTCGCATCATTTGCGTCATTGCGCTTTCCCTCGCTTGCTTTTCATTGCTTCCACTCCCCCTTGCCGCCCAGGATTTGGGCGATCTCGGCGGTTTCCTCGGCGGGGACGCCGGCGGTCTACTCAATATTCCAGCGCCGCGCGGCAATACGCCGCCGCCTGCGAACCGCGGCGCCGCCCCGGCGCGCGGCGGGCCAGCAGCAGCGCCGCCTGTGGACCGGCTGGTTCGCATCCGCGAAATGCTGGCGCAGGCCAATGCGCCGTTGACGCCGCAACAGGAAGCGGCGCTTAACGCGTTACTCGACGCCGAGATTCCTGGAATGCGCCGCACGCTTCAGGCCCGCATTCTGGAATTGCAGAAGGAACGCGCCGCCGTGGTTCCGACGGCCGGCGCCGCGCCGTCGCCGCCCACACAGACGCCGACTGCGGGGGCGCGAGGGACGCCGCCGATTGCAGTCAATCCCGATGAGCTGCTGCCGGACCTCAATCGCTTGAACGACCAACTGGCAGTCAAGATCGCCGCGTCGCCAGCGCTGACCGCGGATCAGCAGGCGGTCATCGGTAAAGCTGCGAAACAGCAGATCCGTTCGCGCGGCGGCTTCGATGCGCTCAATCTCGCCATGCAGGACGCCGGCGCGCCGTTCACTCCCGAGCAGGCGTCCGAGATTCAGGCGCTGTTTAACGAGCAAAACCGCCTTCGCGCCCAAATGATCCGCGAGCTTCAGGGACAGCCGTTGGACCCAGCCAAGATCAGCCAGCTTGAAAAGGAAACTCTGACGAAAGTCTTGCGGCTGCTGAACCCCGCGCAGAAAGCCGCTCTTAATGCCGGAGCAAAACCGCCGCAGTAAAAAGTCGAACTACCACCGCCCGTTGGCGCCTTTGTTCGCCGCTACTAACACGAAAGTCCAGTTCCACAAGGCGACCATCGACTTCGTAGAATATTTGCACTTCAATTGTGGACAATTGCCGGTTTTGGAGTTGTCGAGTGAGGCGCTTTGCTGCGGATTGCGCAGATTCCGTTCCCAACCCACGACAGGCGAGTACAAATTCCTGAGGTCGGGGGGGTATGAGCAGCCTTGCGCACTGGAGTTTCCGGAGCGTGACACGACCATCAATCTTCGGCTTGCCCTTCCCGGCGCGCGATATCGCGCCACTTTCCTCGCAATGGTGGAAGCGCGCGGCAGGCTTCCGATCGAGGCGGCGGCAGATCTGAACTGCTTGAGCCCTTCCCGCTTCTCGCACGACTTCCGCGCCCGTCTCGGCCGGCCCTTTCGCGATGTGCAGTTCGTGGTGCGGATGGAACTGACTGCGCACA
>Ga0073934_10001953_pt1 | contig 46020 bp, 37 predicted proteins | sample LarsenN4metaG_FD_76834 | JGI IMG/M metagenome (GOLD analysis project Ga0073934, IMG submission 76834) | Hot spring sediment bacterial and archeal communities from British Columbia, Canada, to study Microbial Dark Matter (Phase II) - Larsen... ...
CTTACCAGGTGATCCTGTTCGACGAGATCGAGAAAGCCCACCCGGAGGTCTGGAACGCCCTGCTCCAGATCCTGGACGACGGACGCCTGACCGATGGGCAGGGGCGCATCGTGGATTTCCGCAACACCGTGCTGATCATGACCAGCAACCTGGGCACCGAATACGTGCTGAAATCGGGCACGCTGGGATTCCTGCAGCGCTCCGGCGATACCGACGAACGCGAGGCGCACGCTAAGATCGAAAAGGCGCTGAAGAGCACTTTCCGCCCGGAGTTCCTCAACCGCATCGACGAGATCATCACTTTCTCCCCGCTCTCCCGCGAGCAGATGCGCCAGATCGTCGACCTCCAGATGAAAGAGATCCAGGAGCGGTTGAGCGAGCACAACCTGGTCGTCGAGCTCACCCCCGAAGCGCGCGACTGGCTGGCAGACAAGGGCTACGATCCGGCGTTCGGCGCCCGCCCGCTGCGCCGCGCCCTGCAGAAATACCTCGAGAGCCCGCTCTCGGTCTCCCTGCTCAGCGGAGAATTCCAGCCCGGCGACACGGTCGTCGTCAGCGTCGACGAGGAAGCGGATCGCCTGCTCTTCAGGCCGGTCGGGGAAGGCATTCCGGCCAAGAACGTCCAGGCCGTCGAGAGCCAGGGATAATCTGATCCACCGATTGCGGAAGTCTGCCCCTCGACTTCCGCAATCGGTCTCCTGACGAACAGGAACACAAGGCCTGTCCCGAAAGGATGGGACAGCCCTTCTTCTTTGATTCTTCAGGTGATTTTCGTCTGGCGTTTGAGGATATTTGATACTAGAAGATTACCGTCCGAAGGGATACATTTTAGGGAAGGAGATCGGGAGTATAATGGATTCTGACGATCTCGATCGAAACCCGCTGTTCAGGGGATTCTCGCCGCAGGAGCTCGATCTGCTCCGTCCCCTGTTCATCCCCTGCGAATACCACTCGGGCACCGTCCTGTTCGAACAGGGCGACCCGGCGGAGTTCTTCTACATCGTCACAGCGGGCGAAGTTGCCATCCAGTTCAAGCCCGAAGACGACCAGGCCATCATCCTCACGCACATCCGGCCCGGCGGGATCGTCGGGTGGTCCGCGGTGATCGGCCGCAGCCGCTACACCTCAGCCGCCTTTTGCACCAAGTTCACCCGCCTGCTGCGCGTCAGCGGGGCAGACCTTCAGGCGCTGGGAACGGATCACCCGGAAACCTGCAACAGGTTCATCGACCGGTTGGCAGAGGTCGTCGCGCAGCGAAAGCTGAAGACGAATTTCCCGGTCGTGGAGTTCCTCGAAAACGGTCTCCGGAACGGGACTCACTAGGAGGCGATTCGAGATGGCAGTCAATGGCATTCCTGAAGCCACCACCGGTGAGCGGCTGAAAGCGCTGATCGAACAGATCAGCGCCTACATCGAGCAGTTCCACGGGGGGTCCGTGGAGATGATCGGGTTCGACGGGGAAGTCGTGAAGGTGAAGCTGGGCGGCGCGTGCCTGGGCTGCCCCCTGTTGCCGAGCACCCTGCACGGCTGGGTGGCCGGCACCATCCGCCAGTTCTTCCCTGAGGTGAAAGTCGAGTCGGTGATCTGATCCCGGTTTACTGACACTCGCTATCTGTAGTCCAGATTTCGGAAGTTATCTGAAAACTTCCAAAGTATTTGTGATTTCTCTGTCGTCTGGATGAATTCCGCCGAGAATTTCGTCAGCCCAGATTCGTGACGCGTTCTTCAGCGCTCCTGGCTTCAGGTTGGTCCTTAGGTTCGCCGGTGACCCTGCTCTGCACGCTATCGTCTGATCCGAAATCCGCCCTGGCGACATACTTCTGGAGCAAGTCCAGCCGCGCGTGCAACGCTTCGACCTCCCGTGCCAGCGCCAGGAGAACCAATCCTCCTACAATGAGAAGTCCCCACAGCACGAGGGTACTGACCAGCCAAAAACCGTTCATTTACCTTGCTCCAGGGACAGGATCCGGATCAGCCGGACCAGCATCCGCCAGAGCCAGTAGACCAGGTATAACCCGGCGACGCTCAGGCCAATGGGGAGAATTGCGCCTGCTAACGTTTGCTCAAGGAAGAGCTTATGCAATGCAGCCGGATTGTTATCCAGCGCCAGCGCGCCGCCGCCCGAGATAGCCAGCTGAAGCGAGAGGAGTAAGAGAAAGAGGTCGCGGAGGACCAGATTCCAGCCGATGCGCTCTTTGTGCCGCGCGCCGAAGCAGCCGCATTCCAGATCGCGCCGGCCGCGGGCGAGATTGATGCCGATTGCGAAGATAAACACAGCCATCAAGAAAGCACTCGCAGCTCCTGCCAGGCGCGTCTGCCATCCCGCGAGCAGTAAAATCCCAATCAGAGCTTCTAGCCAGGTGAGGCTATACGCAAAGGTACGCACAAATTTATTGGGTAGTAATTTATAATTTGACACAGTAAATAAGAATGCATAGATATCGCGCAGTTTGCCTATGGCTGAAGTCAAGAAAAAAGCCCCTAGAGAACCGCGTATGAAGGCAAAGAGGAGTGAATGATGATCCCAAGGCATCGAGTTCATTTTGGATCTCCAGAGGTTTACTAACCCGGTCAGTCAAACCGGTTTCACGATCGTGTAAATAGACATCATAGCAATTAGGGGGCCTGAAAAAAGTATCCTTACATAAATGGGTATTCTCTAGCGCGAGGTTGCTGGCTGTAAACGTGAAAGTAACGATTACTTCTATTACGATTACTTATTGCTCATTACTACCAAGAAAATAGTTGGATTTCACATCAAACTATTTCGCTATGGTTTGATCAAAAAAAACGCTTCTGGCTTTGTCGGTGGGGGAAGACCCATAGCTACCAACGACTCCCCATTAGGTGCCCAAGAGATAAGATTTATCTGATAGTCTTGGAAATCCCAACTGCTTTGGACACTGCCATCAGGAAAACTGATGCTTTGTAATTTATTGTGATTGAAGAATGCCATCTTCTTACTCTCGATTGATAGCCCTCCGAAATCCACTCCCTGAGCGATTTTTATCGCTTCGCTGCCTGGCGGATCAACCGACCTTAACCAATACACTCTCCCCCCTTGATTACCTCCCAATTCTAGTGGATTGCCCAATAGTAACCACCTACCATCAGGCGAAAAGCCCGACCCCGTTCCATCTAGACTCAGGCCGTGTGGCCAGGCGCTTTTTTGAGGGATTTTTTCAAGCAGGTCCAATTCGCTGTGATACAAAAGGCACGGCAATTTGTCTGACTCACCCCGATCCAGAAGAAGATGATGTTCGCTCGTGGTTGGATCGACATGGTCATCTACTCTTCAAACCGACTCTGCTTCCTCTTTATTTAGTCCTAAAAGCTCAGTCAATAAATTACCTGAACTACCCTCGGGAATGGAAAAATACTGCCATCCCTCCTCGACAGTTCTGATTATATAAAGATCATTTCCAAGCCATTTGGGCCAGGCATCTGAAAAATGCGGGCTTCGAGAATAGGTGGTTGTTACAATGTTCCTATCGGTTGATATTTCAATGATGTTGGTCCGGCTATGAATTGACTCCCCCTCCCACTCGAGGATTTCAGTTTCGGCGCGGAATCGACCATCTGGTGATATTTGTATGGTCGATTCCTGAGAGGGCTCATATACAACAGGCTTAAACAACTCACAAGGTGCGCCGTAAAAGGCTAGTCCATCTGGTTTCACTATGGCAATCACATTTCCATCCGCTTGCCAAATGACCTGCCCGTCCCAAAGATTTGCCGCAACTAGTGCTGCATGCAAGCAGTTCTTCTTGGAAGGAACATTGACAAACGCCAAATTAGCAGGGATATCCTCGCGGTTTTCTCCATACCAGTAAGCTATCCATTGACTATCTGGAGACCAACTATCTAAGCGCAGTCTGAGAACCTTATCAGGGCTCGTGATTAAGGACTCAATAACTTGAACAGTTGGCGTTAATGTGGAGGTGACTTCAGGTATTGAATCATTCGGGGCCATAGAGGTACATGCAGTAATAAATAGAACGAAACCAAACCAAGAAATTCCTAATACCAAATTATGGATCTTTTGAAATTGCATAATCGTATTCCTACATCATTATATATATCTGATACTCATATTTCTGAAGAATTTTCATAAAAATCCAGGTTTCTCGAGCATCGCAGATGATACAGTACTGTTATTGGGTTAAAGTGTGAAAGAATATATGTTAGATGAAGTCGATACACTTATACAACAGCAATTATTAGTTGAGGAAGCTAAATTAATCATTTGTCCATTACTAACCTTAGGATTGTTTACATGTCCATATAGCACAGTGCCAAAATAGATTTCTTGATTGGGCTCCATGAACAGGTCGACCTTAATAGTTCTCTTATATTGAGCAGCGCAACCAGTTCCGTCACAACATTCTGGTCCCCCCGATGTTGAAACCCAAGTCTGAATTGACTTGATAGTCGGATAATTTACTCGAAGCTTGATCGCGCTACCAGCACCACCACATATATCAACTCTCGAAGAACCACCGGCGCAAGAGCCATGGGGCCCCCCAGGGCCATGGCAAACATCACCACAGTTACAACAAGTTTCTCCTGCTTCGACTGCACAATAATTATCTCTGCCCGAGATACAACCACTGATTGGTGATCTAACATATGCAGTGGGCATTTTTAACCTCCTTACAAACATCCTTATTGCTTCTTAAGGTTCGATTATTTCTCAATAAGCGACTTTCCGATATTCTCAGCAGTTTGACGTCCTTGTTCTAACTCCACAATTAGTGTATACAAGATACTCTGTCGTATCCAATAAATTATATGACCCTCGTCAGTTGGCAATATAAGACCCGAAGTTGGTGTGAAACTCACTTTTTCGGGATATACAACAATGGTGTCTTGCCATGAACCTTTCGAATCTATTCTTTAAGTGGGAAAGTCAACAGCATGTACTGGGTACGGACGAGGAAATTGTGGCATAGCAGAGATGCTTACAATCGGTTGTTGACTATGACTATAACTAAAATTAGCTCTTGCTTCGAATATTCCCTTGCATTTCTTAAAGTGAATTATATGCCCATGAATGAACACTAAATCTTCTGGCAACGACCCAGGGATATAGAAGCGGAAGGGAATATGGTTTATCAATTCTTCAAGATTTTCAAACCAAAGAGTCTCGCCTCTACAAGCGAAATCTTCCGGATTATTTTGGTCATCTACCTGACCAAGAATAGGGGCCGGGGCATATTGTACAAAAAAGGGCCATAGTGCATTTACTGGAAGTAACACAAACCCTGCATACAGTTCGCCCACCAATTGATCAGCTTGGGCTGCTTCCAACGATCCCCATTTCCCCAACTGCTGCAAAGGGTTTAAGACTGCCGCGCCCATTGAGCCAACAAATTTGATGAATTCGCGCCTGGTCAGCATCTCTCCTCACTCCTTTCGACCAGCAGGCGCCCGGCGCTGGCTTTTCAAACAAAGACTGGTTTGCTTGTGTGGCGTTCGCGTTAAATCAATTACAAGATCGAACTTTGAGTGACATTCTAATAATCATCCTCCCTTTCTCTACCCCCAACGCCCTCACGATTTCAGGCATTATTTACTATACCATAGAATGGGGGGGGGAAGTCAAGAATACTTCAGCACTATCTTCCACAACCAGGTCTGATTTATCCACTTTCGACGGTCAGATCCTCCTTCCTCGAATCGAAGAAGGCGGGTATACTCTCGCGCGTCGCTCTTACCCTCGAGGTTCCGCCCGGTGGTCATTGATGATAATTGATCGAGCTCGAACGCCGGGCAGGCCACGCAAAAGGATTTTTCAATCAGAAATCAGCCATCTAAAATCAGAGATTAGGGTGATTGCTCCGCATGAATAAAACCGTAGCCATTCTCGGCGCCCTGGACACCAAAGGTCAGGAGTTCGCTTTCCTTAAAGCGGAGATCGAGAAGCGCGGCTGCCGGACCCTGGTCGTGGACACCGGCGTCCTGGGAGATCCCCCCTTCACACCGGATGTGCCGCGCGAGCGCGTCGCCCTGGCCGGCGGCGCGCCCCTGGAGGACCTGATCGCCCGCCAGGACCGCGGCGAAGCCATGGCGGTCATGACCCGCGGCGCGGCCGCAGTGATCAAAGAGCTCTACGACGCCGGGAAGATCGACGGGGTCGTCTCGATGGGCGGCGGGGGCGGGACGGTGATCGCCACCAGCGCCATGCGCGCCCTTCCGGTCGGCTTCCCCAAGCTCATGGTCAGCACCCTCGCCTCCGGCGACGTGAGCGCCTACGTCGGCGCAACCGACATCACCATGATGCACTCGGTGGTCGACGTGGCGGGAGTCAACCGGATCAGCCGGCGGATCTACACCAACGCCGCCGGGGCGATCTGCGGCATGGTCGCCGGGGAAGTCGAACCCGGCGCGGACCGGCCCCTGATCGCCGCCTCCATGTTCGGCAACACCACCCCCGCCGTGGAGCACGCCCGCGCCATCCTCGAAAGTGCGGGCTACGAAGTGCTGGTCTTCCACGCCACCGGCACCGGCGGCAAGACGATGGAAGCCCTGGTGGCGGACGGCTACATCGCCGGGGTGCTGGACATCACTACCACCGAGTGGGCGGACGAGGTGTGCGGGGGCGTGCTGAGCGCCGGCCCCCACCGCCTGGAAGCGGCCGCCAGGGCCGGGGTGCCGCAGGTGGTCGTCCCCGGCTGCATCGACATGTGCAACTTCTGGGCGCGGGACACCGTCCCCGAAAAATACCGGAGGCGCATCCTCTACGAATGGAACCCCAACGTGACCCTGATGCGCACCACCCCGGACGAGAATCAGCGCATGGGGGAGATCTTCGCCGAAAAGCTCAACCAGGCGCGCGGTCCGGTCGCCGTGCTGATCCCGGCACGCGGCTTCTCCCAGCTCGACCTGGAGGGCAGGCCTTTCTATTGGCCGGAGGCGAACCGGGCTTTCGTCGCCGCGCTGAAAGCCCACCTCCGCCAGGACATCCCCGTGATCGAGCGGGACTGCGACGTCAACGACCCGGCCTTCTCAGGCGAGGCCGCTGAGACCCTGTTGAAGATGCTGGCGTAAGTTCGAACAAAAGATCTCCTTCAGGAATCCATCTGTGTCCGGGCGCTTCGACAGACTCAGCCCCCGGACAATTCGACAGGCTTGAATTCCGATAGATCCGTGCTGGTCAGCAAGCAGGGAAACAGGCGACCGCCCCGCGAAGTCCCCCAGGCAAAAGTTAGGAAAGACCCTTATTCGCCCGAGTCCAGGTGGGCCAGGTAAGCCTCCACCATGAGCAGGTTCCGCTCCCCGGCCCGGCGCACCACGCTCAGCAGCTGCTCCATCTTGGTGACCTCCTCCAGCTGCTCGTCCACGAACCACTTCAAGAAGCTCTGCGAGAGGTAGTCGTGCTGGGAGTGCGCCAGGTCCATCAGCTGGTGGATCTGCCCGGTGACCTCCACCTCCCAGTTCAGCGCCGCCTGGACGGCCTCTTCCGCGGACTTGAAGTCGAACTTCGCCTCCGGGATAGCCGGGATGCGCAACTTTCCGTCCGTGTCCAGGATGTAGTGGACGATCTTGAGCGCGTGCTCTTTCTCTTCTTCCGCCTGCTCGAAGAACAGGTCCGCCAGCAGGGTCAGATGCTCGGACTTGAAATAGCCGGCGATGCCCAGGTATTGCATACAGGCGCCGAACTCGTGCCCGACCTGGGCGTTGAGTCCATCCAGGAGTTCTTTGCTGATCATCATCATGGGGCAATTATAACACGCCGTCTTATGCGGTGATTTGGGACCTGAGATCTCTGATTAATCCAGGGATTTTTCGATCGTTTCTACGATCCATTGGTTCTGGCTCTTTCGCTCACGTACCGCGGTTTCGGCGATCCTGCGGTGCAGCTCCGGGCTGATGCGCAGGTTGAACCTCCCTGAGAATGGCCGGTCAGGCGAAGCCCCATCTCTAGCGCATAATTCCAGGTAAAAGTCGATGGATTCTCGGAAGGACCGTTCGAGTTCTTCGGCTGTCCTCCCCTGAAAAGTGATCACGTCCTTCAATCCGATAACCTCTCCCGTAAAGATCTTCCCATGATCATCATATTCGACGATCCCGGAATAATGCTTATATCGCAACATCGCTATCAATCTCCTCTAAATCGATCGCCCCTGACTCGAGCAAGAATCGGCGGATCCGTTTCAGGTCCGTGGGGAAGATTTCATTTCCTGGATGTGGACGATGGAAAACCGCATATCTGCTCTTGAGACGTACGCCAATCATCGATCCGCCTTTTTCGGTGACATCTGCGCCAAGTTCGATCAGCAATCCAACAAAATCGTCCCATTTGATGTTCTTTCGATCTGGTTTGGAAAAAATACCTTGAACGGTTCTCCGATGATGGCTTCGCACGAAATCAATGGTACCATATTATGACACCATTGGCAAGGTAGAGAGAATCGGAACCAAGTACTAATTCATGTGTACATTTAAATACGCATTCAAATACCTCTCTCGCAATTCGAGCGCGTTGCGCGGGGCGCATCCCCCGGGGTCGTTGTTGAAGAAGATGTAAACTTCCTTTGCCCCGCGGTCGATCATACCTCTGGCGACCCCGGCGACCTCGGCGAGCTCTTCGCCGGTGTAATCGTAGGCGTACCAGCGCCTGCGACCGTGCAATCGCAGGTACCCCACCTCGGAGGTCAACCGGTCGGCGAGCGGGTCCCTGGGGGAGTCGGGGTTGACCAGTGCTGCGCCCAAATCGCGCAGGAGGTCGTACGTATCAACGGTCAGCCAGTCCCTGCGCCGGAATTCGACGGCGACCTCAGAAGGTGTCCTGAAAGCCAGCAGTGCGCTCCTGAGGCGTTCCAGGTCGTACGGCGTGTCGGGCGCTACCTGGAGCAGGATCAGTCCCAGCTTCTCTTCGAGCAGATGGGCGGAGCGGTCGAAAGCCCGGATCTCCTCGGCGGCGTCCAGCAGGTGTTTGTAGTGCGTGATGGCGCGCGGGGCCTTCAGGACGAAGCGGAAACCGGCCGGCGTGCGCGCGTGCCACTCCCGACAGGTCTGGTCCTTAAACGCCCGGTAGAAGGTGGCGTTGACCTCGACGGCGTCGAACCGGGCCGTGTAATAGTCGAACCAGCGGCTCCTGGGCAGATCGACGGGGTAGAAGTTCCCGCGCCAGTCGTCGTAAGTCCACCCCGAGGTGCCGATGAAATATCGCGTGAGTGGATTTTCCATCACAGACATCTCATCTTACAGAAATTCTTCAATGGAATCCATCGTGTCGCGGTCCGCCGGCAGGATTTTCACAAGAAGGGCAACCATCATCCTTCGACTGCGCAGGCTCCGCTCAGGATGGGACGCCAGGCTAGATTTTGCCCTGCGACTGCGCTGCGCTCCGCTCAGGGAGCGCCAACCCACTTTTACTCGTTTACCAAGATACTTGGTGAAAGCCGTGGATCCGCCGGGGGGGTCCCTGCCAGCGAGCAGACCTGAACCGTCGGATATCCGCGCGAGGTATATAATGTGAACCAGATCGAATCCACCGCCGCCCGGCTGGGAATCGGACCAGCGCACGGGGGCGTTTCGCACGGAGAGAGAATGCAGAATCGCAGGCAGATCGCCCTCATTGCAAGTTTACTCCTCTACGCCGCCGGCGCCCTGATCGGGACAGCCTTTTTCGCCCTCACCGTCTGGAGCGATTACGAGGCGGCCATGTTCGACGCTTCCCTGGGCGGGGACAGGCGCTTTTCGACCCTGCGGTGCCCGATCCTGATCGACTCGGAGGAGACCGGCTACGTCTCGGTCACCGTGAAAAACCAGACGGACAGGCCCATCGAGAGGACGATCCATATCAGCAAGAGCGGCGGTTTCGTGACCCGGGTCCTGAAGGAGACCCAGCGGATCGCCCTCGCCCCCGGCGAGGAGAGGCTGATCGAGTGGCCGATAACCCAGGCGGATGCGGCCTGGGGGCATTTCATCCTGAACCGGGCGTACCTGGTCCGGCACTACCCGCTGCCCTCCCTGACCGGGAGCTGCGGCGTCCTGGCGGCGGACCTGGGGATCTTCACCGGGAACCAGGTCGTGGCGATGGTTATCGCTGGCAGCCTGCTGCTCATGGGCGGAGGCGGGAGGTGGTGGCTGTCCGTGAGCCGGCCCCTGGATGAGCGCAGGCGCGTCGCGGCCCAGGCCATGGGCTGGCTGGCCGCCGTTGTGCTGGCCGGCATGATCAGCGGGATCGTCGGCTGGTGGATCCTGGGCGCGATCCTGCTCGTGGCAGCGGTGCTGCTGATCGTGATCGTCGCCAGCGGGGAGCCGCTCCAGCCGCTCATTGGGGCTCGCGAGACTTAGTGTTACAGGCTCATGGCGCAGCCATCTGCGCGCGGGTCGCTGCCGCCCCACAGGACGCCGGTCGCCGCGTCGCGGAGGATCACCTGCCCGCGCCCGAACAGCGCCCGGGCGTGGCCCTCGACCACCTCCACCGGGTGACCCATCCACCCCAGCCGCTCCACCGTCTCCACGGGGATGCCGGCCTCTAAAGCGACCCCGCCGCCGGCCTCTCCATCCACAATGCAGAACCGCGGCCGGTCGAGGGCGGCCTGTGGGTCCAGCCCGTCGTCGGCGAGGGCAACCACCACCTGCAGGTGCCCCTGGGGCTGCATGAATCCCCCCATCACACCAAAACAGGCGTAGAGCGCCTCCCCCGATTCTGCGGGCCGCGTCGCCAGGGCCGGGATGATGGTGTGGTACGGGCGCTTGCCGGGCGCCAGGGCGTTCGGATGGCCCGGCTCGAGGCTGAAGTTGTGGCCGCGGTTCTGGAGCGTGAACCCCCAGCCAGGGGGGACGATGCCCGTCCCGAAGCCCATGTAGTTGCTATTGATGAAAGAGCAGGCGCTGCCCTCTCCGTCGACGACGCTCAGGTACACCGTGTCCGAGGCGGCGATCGGCGCGCCCCGCGCCTGGTCCAGGGTCGCCCGGGCAGGGTCGATGGATCTGCGGCGCGCGGCGGCGTAATCTTTCGAAAGGAGGGCTTCCAGCGGCGCCGGCTGCGCCGCCGGGTCTGCGACGTACCACCGGGCGTCGGCGAAAGCCAGACGCAGGGACTCGATCTCGAGGTGGAGGCGCTCCGCCGAGAGCGGCGGCGCGCCCGCCAGGTCGAAGCCCTCCAGGATGTTCAGCGCCAGCAGCGCAGCCAGCCCCTGCCCGTTCGGCGGGCATTCCCAGATCCGCAGGCCGCGGTACATGACGCTGATCGGCTCGTCCCAGGTGCTGTGGTGGGCCGCCAGATCGGACTCGGCCAGGCAGCCGCCGGCCTCCTGGACGGCGGTCGCGATGGCGGCGGCGATCGCTCCCCGGTAGAAGGCGTCCTTTCCCCCTTCGGCCACGGCTCGCAGAGTTCTGGCCAGCCCCGGATTGCGGAAGACTTCTCCGGGGCGCGGGGCGCGCCCATCGATGGTGAGCTCCAGTCCGCCCCGGGCCTGGCGCAGCTGGCGTTCTGCGCCGCGCGCCCAGAAATACGCGGTGATCGGCGCCACCGGGAAGCCTTCCTCGGCCAGCCGGATCGCCGGCGCAAGCACCTGTGAGACCTGGAGCCGGCCGTGGCGCTCCACCAGGTCGCACCACCCGGCGCAGGCCCCCGGCGCGGTGATCGTGTACGGATGGAGCGGCGGCAGGACCTGCCCGTACCCTTCCCGCGCCAGGCGTTCCAGGGTCAGGGCAGCCGGGGCGCGCCCGGAGCCGTTCAGGGCGCTCACCTGGCGGCTGGCGGCGTCGTAGTACAGGGCGAAGCAGTCGCCCCCGATGCCGGTCGAAGTCGGCTCGGTGACGTTGAGGGCGGCGGCAGCCGCCACGGTCGCGTCGGCGGCGTTGCCGCCCTGGGCGAGCACCTCCAGCCCGGCTGCCACCGCCAGAGGCTGCGAGGTCGCCACCATGCCGCGGGTACCAAGGACGGGGGAGCGGCGAGAGGCGAATTCAAATGTCATGGTCTAAGCTATTACCTCGATCCCCTCCCCCTCTACCACCTCGCCCACCTGCCACAGCACCTGCCCGGCCTGGGCGGCGCGGGAGAACAGGCGCTCGACCTCGCCGGGGGGAACCGCCAGCAGCAAGCCTCCGCTGGTCTGGGCGTCGAAGAGCAGCATCTGCGCTGTCTCTTCGACCTCTTCCGAGAAGCGCACGTGCGGGCCGAAATACAGCCGGTTGTCGGAGGTCCCGCCGGGGAAGATCCACTCCTGGGCGTACCGGCGCGCCCCGCGGACGAAAGGGATCTTCCCGAAGGAGAACTGCAGTCCCACCCCGGAGGACCGGGCCATTTCCCAGCCGTGCCCCAGCAGGCTGAAGCCGGTCACGTCCGTGCCCCCGCGCACTCCGCATTCCACAGCCAGCTCGGAAGCGACCTTATTCAGGCGCTTCATCCAGCCGACCGCCTCCGATACGTCGGTGGGGTCGGCCTGCTCGCGCTTGAGGGCGGTGGTGATGGTGCCGAAACCCAGGGGTTTGCTCAGCACAAGCACGTCGCCCGGAGCTGCGCCGCGCTTCGTGATCATGTGCGCGGGGTCGACGAATCCCAGGGCGATCAGGCCGTACTTGGGCTCCTTGTCTTGAACGGTGTGCCCGCCAGCGATCACCACCCCCGCTTCCCGCGCCTTCTCGGCGCCGCCGCGCAGGATCTCGCCGCTCACGTCGGCTGGCAGATCGGGCGGGAGGGCCGCCACGTTGAGCGCCAGGAAAGGCTTCCCGCCCATGGCGTAGATGTCCGAGAGGCTGTTGGCGGCGGCGATCGCCCCGTAATCGTACGGGTTGTCGACCACGGGGGTGAAGAAGTCGGTCGTCACCACCAGGGCGCGGTCGTCGCTGAGCCGCCAGACAGCCGCGTCGTCCGGCTCTCCCAGGCCAACCAGCAGATCCGGGAAATCCGCAGCTCGAAACATGCCTTCTATGGGGCGCAGCACCTGCGCCAGCGCTTCAGCGCTTAACTTCGACGCTCAACCCGCGCAGCTCGAAAGCGTCGTGAGGCGGATCTGGCGTCCGGATGGGTGAACCTCTGACATTTCTAAGGAGTGGCCTCCGGCGTCGGGGAGGGGGTAGGCTCGGGAGTGGGCAGCGGCAGCGTGCCGCCGAATCCGGGTTCGATTGTCGGCAGCGGGAACAAGAACTGATTGTCGCTCGGCAGCAGCATCACCTGGATGCCCGGAGCGATCTTGGTGATGTACTGGTAGATCAGCAGCTCCTGGTTTTCGCGCACGGCTTCCGCCAGCAGCTGCAGCGCTCTGGCCTCCGCTTCCGCTTCGATCAGGCGAGCCTCGGCGCTGCCCTGCGCCCGGATCACGACGGCGTCCGCCTGGCCCTGGGCGACCTGCCGGGCCTGTTCCGCTTCCTGGCGGCGCTGCTCGACGACGAAGGCTGCCTGCTGCGCCTGCTGCTCGGCGATCTGCTTTTGCTCGACCGAGGCGGCGTATTCCGGCGAGAAGGTGATGTTGCGGAGCACGAAATCTGTCAAGATGAGGCCGTTGGCTTCCATTTTCGCAGCCATGCTCTCGTAGATCTGCTTCTGCAGCTCGAAGCGCTTCGTGGTGACGACTTCCTCGACGCCAAACTGCGAGACTGCGTCGCGGATCACGCCGCGGGCCAGCGGGCGGACGAGCTCCATCGTGTAGCGGTCCTGCCAGGCGATGTGCACCTTCACGACCTCATCGGGGTCCACCGCGTAGATCACAGAGGCATCGATGAAAATCTCCTGCCCGTCGGAAGTGCGGGCGGTGACCGAATCGTCCCCCTGGATCTGGCCTTCGAGAGGCGCGATCGACATGGTGTACGTCTGCTGGGAGATCAGGTAGCGCTCCACCGATTCGAAATACGGGATGATCCAGCGCAGCCCTGGCTGGAGCGCGGCGGGGCGGATTCCGTTGGGCTGGAGCGCGGAGAGCACCACGCCGCGCTCCTCCGGCTTGATGAAGACCAGCCCTGCGCTGACCGAGGTCAGGATGACGGCCGCGACTGCAACCGCCAGGATCGTGGCGGACAGCTGCCGGACCTTATGGCCACGCGAGGCGCGCACCACTGCCAGGATGATCATGCCAACCACTGCCACCCACAGCAGCGCGACGAAACCTTGAAGTACGCTGGCAATATTCATTTTTCCTCCTCCAGAGAAGCCTGAACTGAGTGCACGATTGCGAAATCATTCGCCAGAACACGGAACACATTTGCGCAACGCTGCACCAAGTGATGCCGATTATACACGATAGCCCAGATCACACCGCCCGGCCGGCGTTGCCCCGCCTGGCGATCCGTGATACGATGCAGCCATGCGGACCTACTCCGGGCGAGTCACCGAGATCCATCTCCAGCCGGGCAGGGCGAATATCCGGTAGGTCCCCTACGCGGGGATCGCCTGCCCGCAGGGCGCCATTCCCCGCCCCGGCCAATACCTCCTGGCCGCGGACGAGGAGCATATCCTCGGCACACCGCTCTATTTCGCTGGACCGGCACCGGGCGGCTTCCTCTGCGCGCCCTCCATCCCAGGCGATTGGCGACCGGGCGCGTCCCTGGTGCTGTACGGGCCGCTGGGCAATGGATTCCACATACCGGCGGAGGTCAGCCGCCTGGCGCTGATCGCGGCCGGGCAGACCGCCGCCCGCCTCCTGCCCCTGGCGACCGGCCCCCGGGCACCCGACGCGACCGCCCTGTTCACAGACGCCCCGCTGCCGCCGCTCCCTGCATCTCTGGAGGCCTATCCCCTGGAGGACCTGGGGGAGGCCCTCGCCTGGGCGGACTACCTGGCGATCGACTCTCCCATGGGAAAGCTGCCGGAGATCATGGAAAAATTGAGAGACCACTCTGACGGCGTCCACTCGGGCCGCGGGCAGATCTTAATCGAGACCGACATGCCCTGCGCGGGCCTGGCGGAATGCGGGGTGTGCGCCGTCCAGACCAGCCGCGCTTCACGGGCGAGGCAGTCCCGTCAGACCGGGCAGGCCTGGAGCCTGGTCTGCCGGGAAGGTCCGGTGTTCGAACTCTCGAAGTTAATGGTTTAATCCCGTCCTGAAGTGAAAGTGGTAGCCCCACAATAAACCGTGGTTGTTGGAATTTCCCCATCCCCCCGACCCCCTTCCCAGGGGGAAGGGGGAGAAAACAGAAGGTTTGGGGATTTTTTGCGGCACAAAGTGCCGCAAAAATCCCCAGGATCTTCTCTCTCCCCACCCCTTGAGGGGCGGGGCTGGGGGTGGGGTGGATGACCACGGTTAAGTGCAGAGCTACCAGTGAAAGTCCTTGCTCGAATAAGGTTTTCATCTCCGACAGATCCTGCTCCCCCTGGCGTCCTGACCCATGTCCAAGTACGACCTCACGTTCGATCCACCCCTGTTGAACGTCGCCGGAAGCCTCGGATTCGCCCCCTCCCCACATGGCCCTATCGATCTCTCCAGGCTGGGGGCGTTCGTCACCAATCCCATCAGCCGGAGACCGCGCATGCCAGCCGCCGCGCGGGGCTGCCTGAGCTTCCCTGGCGGTTTCTTGCTGCACAGCGGCTGCCCCAACCCCGGGATCGGCAAAGCTGTCCGTCAGTATGCGGCGCGCTGGGAGCGCTCGACCATCCCGGTCATCGTGCACGTGCTGCCCGATGTCCCGGAGGACCCGCAGGGCGTCAGGCCGGAGTTCGGGACGGAGATTGCGAACATGGTCGCCCGTCTCGAAGTGCTCGCGGGGGTGGCGGGGATCGAACTCGGAATCCCCCCGGACTGTCCTGCGGAGGCGGCGCGGCAGCTTGCGTTCGCCGCGCAGGGGGAGCTCCCCCTGATCGTGCGCCTGCCCCTGGAGCGGGCAGGGGAGCTAGCGGAGGCGCTGGGGGCAGAATCGGCCGATGCCTTCAGCCTGGGAGCGCCCCGCGGGACTATGGCCTGCCCGGATGGCAGGCTGTTAAGCGGCCGCCTCTATGGGCCCGGCTTCTTCCCCCAGGCCCTGGCCGGGGTGCGCCGCCTGGCCGCGATGGGGCTGCGGGTGATCGGCGGTGGCGGGGTCTACAACCAACAGCAGGTCGAAACCATGCTTTCCGCCGGGGCGATCGCGGTCCAGTTGGATGCAGTCCTCTGGCGGTTGGGGTGGAAAGCGCTCCGGGCCGGCTCCGAGCGCGGCTCAGCGCTCTAGCCAGATCGTCACCGGGCCATCGTTGGCGATCTCGACCAGCATGTGAGCTCCAAACTCGCCGGTCTGGGTCGGGACCCCCAGCTCCGAGAGGCGCTCCGCGAGGCGCTCCACCAGCGGGGCGGCGGCCTCCGGCAGCGCTGCCCCGGTGAAGGACGGCCTCCGTCCTTTGCGCGTGTCGGCGTAGAGCGTGAATTGCGAAACGACGATCGCCTCCCCACCCACTTCCAGCAGGGAGCGGTTGATCTTCCCGCCCTCGTCTTCGAAGATCCGCAGGTTGGCGATCTTCTCCGCCAGGTCGTCCACCTGTTCTTCACCGTCAGCAGGGCCGATCCCCACCAGGATCACCATACCCGGACCGATCTGCGCCACCCGCCGATCGCCGACGCTGACCGCGGCCCGGGAAACGCGTTGCAACACGATGCGCATCGATTTTTAATAACTGGTTACTTCACTCAACCCGATTTCGAACGGTCCACAACGGCCTTCACCAGCTTGACCGCGATGCCACCCCCGGGCACCAGCATGCCAGCCGCATCGGCTGTGATGTCGAACAGCAGGTCCCGGCTGACCATGCCCTTGATTTGAGCGCTGAGCTTCTTCCCGCCGGCGGTCATCTCGCCGGTCAGGGCGTCGAACTCGACCACGACCCGCTTGCCCTTCGCCGCCCACTCGTATTCCAGCGCGTAGACCGGGCGGAAGTTCAGCTCGATGGCCTCGACGCGCACCGTCTCCTCGTGGATCACCTGGGCGTTCTGAACGGGCCGGATCACCTCCGCCAGGACCTGCCGCACCACGGCCGCAGCCCTGACCTGGGGTGGGATGACGACCGCCTCCGGCGAGGTGAAGTTGTCCAGGTCGACGATCACCGTCTTCGGGAATGCCTTGTACTTCTCTGCTTCGAACTTCTCGCCGGTCAGTCCGTCGAACGAACGCGCGGCGTGCCGTTCTTCCAGGCAGGATTCGACCCCCTCCAGGGTGAATGCTGGCCCTTCTTTAACCTTCTTGTCGACGGGGACCTCCTGTCCGAATATCCTGACGCGCTGGACGTCCGGTCCGCTGACGGGGACGGTGAAGGCGCGTGTGCGGTCGTATACCGTGCGCGCCGAAGCCGAGATGATCCAGAACGGCTCGAGCCGGTTCTCGACGCTGGACAGCTGGATGTCGCCAGGATCCGGGCGAGAGAACAGCGACCCCAGAGTCCCGGCGACCAGGCTGGTCTTTTTCTGTTCCACCCGATCCCGCGCGACCTCCAGGGTAAAGCGCGGAACGTAGTGGTAAGCCTGTTCATCTGCGAGGTAGATATCCATCGATCCCTTGGATCCTTTCCCCAGATCCTGGGTGCAGCTGTCCAGCAAATTAATCGGTCAATGCGCTCAGACCAGCTTGCGAATCAGCCCGGCTATTTCACCCGGTTCGGCGTGGCGCCCGGTCCGGAGCTTGGAATATACCAGCTGGTCATCGACCATGACTTCAAACCGGCCTCCGTCGGAAGGCACCAGGGTTAAGCTCTCAATCTGGAACTCGAACTCTTTCAACAGCTCCGCCGCCAGACTGGCAGCGCGATCGGTGTAATGTCAAACGGCGCAGTACACCAGCTCGATCTTCTTCATCGGCATCGTCTCCTTACATCTGGATGTGGGGTGGGTTGCAGCCCGCCCCTGGGCTGGAGCAGGCTTTCAGGATGAAATTAGTATAACATAGCTGGATTCGGGGATTGGGATATTGGGACTGGATTATGCTAGAATTAATCAGCACGATGAACTTCACTCTCGACGTACGCCCCTCTCCTATCGCCGGCCGCTGGTACCCGGGGGACGCGCGCCGCCTGGCGGACAGCGTGGACGATTACATGGCCGCAGCGCAGCTGCCCCCCATCGAAGGCCGCATCGTGGGGGTCGTCGCGCCTCACGCCGGCCACCTCTACTCCGGCCCGGTCGCTGGTTACGCCTTCGCGCCGCTGCGCGGCCTTCAGCCAGACCTGGTCGCAGTCATCTCTCCCATGCACCACCCTTACCAGCCGGCGCTGCTGACCTCAGCCCACGAAGCGTACCAGACCCCCCTCGGCCCGGTCTTAATCGAGCAGGAAGCCCTGGAAGAACTGGAGGACCTCCTGGTCGACGACCTGGGTTTTGGGCTCGCGCGCGTGCGGAACGACCCGGAGCATTCCCTGGAGATCGAGCTGCCGTTCCTCCAGCGCGCCCTGGCCGGTCCGTTCCGCCTGCTGCCGGTCATGGTCCGCAGTCAGTCGGCGGAAATCAGCCGATCCCTCGGAAAGGCTCTGGCAAAGACGCTCGCCAGCCGCAACGCCCTCCTGGTCGCCAGCACAGACCTATCGCACTTCTACCCGCAGACCCAGGCAAAAACCCTGGACGCAGAACTGCTCCGCCAGGTGGAGGCATTCGACCCGCAGGGCGTGATCCGGGTGGAAGACGAAGGCAGGGGCTTCGCCTGCGGGCGGTTTGCCCTGGCGGCAGTATTGTGGGCAGCCCGGGAGCTCGGCGCCGACCGGGTGCAGGTGCTGCACCACGCCACCTCCGGTGACGTGACCGGTGACTACTCAGAAGTGGTAGGGTATGCGGCCGCCGTGATCACCCAAACGGGGCGCCTGTGAACCATGTGACTCCCCATGGAGACTCCTATATCTGCTGATGTCCTTGGCCTGTTCGCGGTCTTCATCCTGGTCTTGCTGAACGGCTTTTTCGTCGCCGCCGAGTTCTCCCTGGTGAGCGTGCGCCATACCCGCATCGCCGAACTGGTCGCGCGGGGCGACCTCTCGGCCGCAGCGGTCCAGCGAGCCTTGAAGAACCCCGACCGGGTGATCGCAGCCACGCAGCTCGGCATCACGCTGGCCAGCCTGGGCCTGGGTTGGATCGGGGAACCCGCGCTGGCGCATCTGCTGGAGCCGATCGTGAATCTGTTTCCGGCAAGCATCCAGGCGGGAATCTCGCGCAGCATCTCGGCGGGTCTGGCCTTTGGGATGATCACCTTCCTGCACGTGGTCGTCGGCGAGCTGGCGCCCAAATCCATCGCCCTGCAGAACCCGGAACGCACCTCATTGCTCGTCGCCCGCCCGACCCTGTGGAGCGAATGGATCTTCAAGCCGGCGATCTGGCTGCTGAACGGCGCCGGCAACGCCCTGCTGCGCCTGATCGGCGTGCAGCCTGCCTCGGGGCACGAACTGGTGCATTCCGTCGAAGAATTGAAGATGCTGGTATCCGCCAGCAGCGAAGGCGGGTTGATCCGTCCCCCGGAACGAGAAATGATCTACGCGGTCTTCAATTTCGGCGACCTCCTGGTGAGACAGGTCATGATCCCGCGCACGGAGATCGTCGCCGTGGAAGCCGACCTCCCACTGGACAAGATAATCTCGCTGATAACCGAATCGACTTACACGAAATTCCCGGTCTACGACGACGACCTGGATAACATCCTGGGCGTCGTCCACGTCAAAGACATTCTCCGCGCCATGCAGAACACCGGCTGGGAGACCTGCACCGCCCGGTCCCTGGTGCGTGAGCCGATCTTCGTGCCGGAGACGCTCTCCGTCAGCGCCTTGCTCCACCAGTTCCGCCACAACCGCCAGCACATCGCCATCGTCCTGGACGAGTTCGGCGGCACGGCCGGCCTGGTGACGCTGGAAGATTTGCTGGAGGAGATCGTCGGCGAGGTCAGCGACCCCTTCGACCAGGTCACTCCGGAGATTCAGGCCCTGCCGGACGGGTCGTACCTGATCGATGGGCTGACGTTGATCGAAGACGTCAACCAGAATCTCGGTCTGGAGCTGAACGACCGCAATTACGACACCATTGCCGGCTATGTGCTCGGTAAATTTAACCGCATCCCCAGAGTGAAAGACAGCATAGAAAGCGATGGCCTCCGCATCCAGGTGGAAGCCATGGACGGCCTGCGCATCTCCAGGGTGAGGCTGGCGCGCCTGGAGAAGGGGATAATCCCCGGTTGACCGTTTGACAATCAAGTGAAATCCGCTTCCTCCCCCACCCCGACTTACCTGGAGATCGCCGTCAACGTCCCCCAGGTGTCGGGCGTCTTCCACTACCATCTGCCTCCGGAGCTGGAAGGGGTCGTGGTTCCCGGTCACCTGGTCGAAATCCCCTTCGGGGAGCAGCGCGTCCAGGGCGTGGTCCTGCGCCAGGTGGAAGAACCGGCGGTCAGGGAAACGAAGGCGGTGATCGCCCTGATCGACCCGGAAGTCGCGGTGACGACCGCTCAGCTGGCCCTGGCAGAGCACCTGGCGTACACCACGCTGGCGCCTCTTTCGGCCTGCATCGGCCTGATGCTGCCGGTCGGGCTGGCGCAGGTGGCCGACACATCCTATCGGGCGGCAGGCCGCTCCGCCTTGGCGGGTCCGCAGCAGCTGACCGATCTCCAGCGGCGCCTGCTGGACCTGCTCTTCCGCCGCGGTCCGCTGTTGGGACGCCAGATCGACCGGGCGCTGCCGCGAGTCAACTGGCGGCCAGCCATGCGCGCCTTGCTCCGGCGCAGGCTCGTCACCAGCCAGACGGTCTTGCAGCCCCCGGTCGTGAGACCCAAGATCGTCCGCACGGCCAGCCTCGCCATCCCACCCGAGGCGGTCGAGGAGCAGTACGACGCCCTCGGGCGGCCAGGCTCCGCAGCTTTCAACCGGCGCCGGGCGATCCTGCGCTGCCTAGCCCAGGCCGCCAGCCCCATGGAGGTGGCCTGGGTCTACGCCGCGACCGGCGGGAGCGCCGCGGACCTGCGCTACCTGGCCGATCGGAGGCTGGTGCGCTTGGGGGAGAGCCAAGCCTGGCGCGACCCGCTGGCCGGATCTGAAATCGTCCCCAAGGAGCCGCCCCCGCTGATCCGCGAGCAGCAGGCCGCCTGGGAGGCGATCCGCGCGGCGATCGCCGCTGGCTTCGACAGACTCAGCCAGCGGCGCGCAGGCGCTGAGCTTGTCGAAGCGCTTGCTGGCAAACCCTTCCTGCTGCACGGCGTCACCGGCTCGGGGAAGACAGAGATCTACCTGCGCGCCGCGGCGGAAGTCCTCCGCCTGGGTAAAAGCGCCCTGGTCCTGGTGCCCGAGATCGCCCTCACCCCGCAGACCGTCCGCCGCTTCCAGGCGCGCTTCCCCGGGCTGGTCGGGTTGGTCCATTCCAGACTTTCGCCGGGTGAACGGTACGACACCTGGCGGCGCGCCCGCCGCGGCGAACTGCGGGTCATCGTCGGGCCGCGCTCCGCGCTGTTCACCCCCCTGCCGGACCTGGGCTTGATCGTGGTCGACGAGTGCCACGACGATAGCTACTACCAGAGCGAATCGCCCCCCTACTACCACGCCCAGGAGGCCGCCGTCGCTTACGCCCGCCTGACCGGCGCGGTGTGCCTGTTGGGTTCCGCCACCCCAGACCTGGAAAGCCGCTACCGCGCGGATCGGGGCAGCTGGCGCTACCTGCGCCTGCCGGACCGCATCCTGGCGCACCGCCAGGTGCTGGACGAACAGATCAGGGCGCTCCCCGTGGAAAGAACGCATACCCATTACCGCCCGCTGGAACACCTGGCGGAGACGACCGATCTGCCCCCGGTGCGGGTGATCGACATGCGGCAGGAGTTGAAGCAGGGCAACCGCTCGATCTTCAGCCGGAGCCTGCAAACCGGCCTCGCCCGGGTGCTCGACGCCGGGCAGCAGGCGATCCTGTTCTTGAACCGGCGGGGGACCGCGACGTACGTCTTCTGCCGAGACTGCGGAGAGAGCCTGCGCTGCCCGCGCTGCGGCACGCCCCTCACGTTCCACGACCCGCCGCGCTCTCCCAGGAGCCTCACCCCAGCCAGCCAGCCCAGTCCCAAAGGGGGGGAAAGCGGACGGGAGGCCGAAATGACCGGGCTGACCTGCCATCACTGCGGCTACCGGCGGGGGATGCCGGCGACGTGCCCGAACTGCAGCAGCGCGGCCATCCGCCAGTTTGGCACGGGCACCGAGCGGGTGGAAAGCGAGATCCAGGAGCTGTTCCCCGGCGCCCGCACGCTGCGCTGGGACTACGACACTACCCGCCACAAGGGCGCCCACGAGCTGATCCTGGACCATTTCCTGGCCCACCGCGCCGACATCCTGATCGGGACACAGATGCTGGCCAAGGGCCTGGACCTGCCCCTCGTGACTTTGGTCGGCGTGATGCTGGCGGACGTCGGCCTCAACCTCCCGGATTTCCATGCCGCAGAGCGCGTCTTCCAGGTGCTGACCCAGGTAGCCGGGCGGGCTGGGCGCAGCCCGCTGGGCGGAGAGGCGATCCTGCAAACCTACCAGCCCGACCACTACGTGATCCGCGCCGCCGCCGGACACGATTACCAGTCGTTCTATTCCCGGGAATTGGGATACCGCCGCGAACTGGGCTATCCACCCTTCAACCAGCTGGTGCGCCTGGAGACCCGCCATACCAGCGAGGCCAAAGCCCGAGCGGCAGCTGAAACGCTCGCCTCCCAGCTACGGGAATGGATTCAAGGCGAAGGGCGCCAGGAGACCACCCGGCTGATCGGGCCGGTGCCCTGCTTCTTCAGCCGGCTGGGCGGTCTGCACCGCTGGCAGGTCATCCTGCTCGGCCCGGACCCGGCCGGGCTGCTGCGCGGCCGCCCCCTGGAGGGCTGGCGCGTCGAGGTGAACCCGCCTTCCTTGCTATAATATTCTTTAAATATTATGACAACGTTCGGTAACTGCCGCACACGCCCAGCCTTTGAACCCGCGTCGCCTCCCCGCGGGATGAGGGAAGTTCCCGGACGCAATCCGCCTCGCGGAAAACATTCTACGATCGGAGATCCTTATGGACCAGATGCGGCGTGAGATTCTCACCTGGAGCGACGTCGACGGCCTGATCGATCACCTCGTACCCCAGTTCGAGGTGGAGTTCGAGGCGATGGTGCTGATCACCCGCGGCGGCATCATCCCCGGCGGCCTGCTGGCTGAAGCCCTGAACATCACCCACATCCTGACCGCCGCGGTCGACTTCCCGGCGCGGATGGAAATGGAAAAGACCGGGCTGTACGCCTGGCCCATGTTCCTCCAGTTCCCTGAGGAACACCTGCTGCGCGACCGGCGCGCCTTGGTGGTCGACGACGTGTGGGGATCCGGGCGCACGATCACCTCGGTCAAGAACCGGGTCGTCGCCTCCGGCGGTTATCCGTACACCTGCGTGCTGCATTTCAACCCGTACCGCAACCTCTTCAGCTCGGTCCGCCCGGATTACTACGCCGCCGTCACCGACGCGCACATCATCTATCCCTGGGAGATCGACCGCGGGGCAGACCGCGTCCTGCTGGAGACGCCGCTGCGCCCACCTTCCTGAACGTGTCCGGGACCGCCACAACCCGCGTCGCCCTGATCGGAGACGTCCACGCCAATCTGCCTGCACTCGAGGCGGTCCTGGTGCACGCCGAAATGCAGAGTGCCCGAGCGATCTGGAACGTCGGCGATTTCCTCGGCTACGGCGCCTTCCCCGAAGAAGTCGTGGATCTGCTCGGCCGGGTGAACGCTGTTTCCATCATTGGCAATTACGATCTCAAGGTGCTCAAATTCCCGGATAAGGACCGGAAGTGGCGCGGTTCGAAGCACCCCCTGAAATGGCTGGCCTTCAAATGGGCTTACGAGCAGCTCTCGCCTGGGAGTCTGGAGTACCTGCGTTACCTGCCCGGAGAAGCGAAACTCTCCCTGAATGGTAAGGAGTTCTTACTGGTCCACGGCAGCCCGGCGTCTAACGAGGAGGCGTTAGTGCCGGAGACGCCCGGCGAGCGCCTGGCGGGACTTAGCCAGCTGGCGAGGAAAAAATACGGGCGCGGCTTCGATGGGATCGTCTTCGGTCACTCCCACCAGCCGTTCACCCGCCTGATAGGGGAGACCTGGTTCGTCAACACCGGCAGCGTGGGGAGGCCAGGCGACGGCGACCCGCGCGCCTGTTACGCCCTGATGGAGGTCTCCGCCGGCGGCATCACGGTGGAGCACTTTCGGCTGGAATACGACCTCGAGCGCGCCGCGGCCGCCATCCGCGAGAAAGGGTTGCCGGAGGCCTTCGCCCAGATGGTGCTCCAGGGAAGGGAGCTGGAGGAGGTGTTGGAGGAGTAGGGGCGTTAGAACCACGGAGGGGAGGGCTTACAGTACAGAGACAGCAGCGGCGAACCGGGCGCGGACCTCCGGCCGGTCGAAGCGCGCCCAGGCGTCCCGGAAGGTGACGACCAGGCGGTGGCGCTCGGCGTGCCGGGTCGCCAGGTAAGCCACGATTGGCTCCGGGTCGTCCCGCTCGTCGATCGGCACCATCAGCTGGCGGTTTTCCCATTCGTCGAGGAAGTCGCGCAGGATCTGGCAGGCCACGTCGGCGTCGTTCAGGTCCCCCAGGTGGTCTTGCAGCACCTTGATCTCCTCGATCAGTCCCCTGGCCTCCCCGCCAAGGACCTCGCGGAAGAACTCCAGCGTGTAGCGTAGCTTCTTGATCTCGATGCGCAGGGCGTGCAGCTGTTCGATGGTGGCAGAATCCAGAACCGGGGCGAAGGCGCGCACAGCTCCCAGGCGGGTGTACGCCAGGACCGGGAGGACCTCGCGCACCAACAGCGGGGCAGGCGGAGCCGCCTTCCTTGCCCCTTCTCCCGGTGTGGTGAGAAAGGTCAGGAACCTGCGTTTGAACGCCGCGTAGTCCTCGCCGTTGAGGTGCGCTAGCATCTCCTCGCGTCCCTTCTGTCTCTCCTGCCGCCAGGCTTCCAACAAGGGGTCTAGGCCGCTCCTTTCGTCTTCCGGGAGAGTCTCCAGGTAGCGTTGGGCTTTCTCCATAAAGACGTCCAGGTCGCGCACCCGGCCCAGCGCCCTGCCTGTGGCGCGCAGCCCCTTGAGGTGGGGATCGATCGCTTTGGGCTTGAAACCGCCGGCGAACACCTCGAAGGCCGCCCGCATCCGCCGGGTGGCGACGCGCATGTCGTGCAGCTCTTCGATGTCCACCCCGGACCGGGTGCCCTCTTCGTGCCGCACCATCTCGGCGAAGTGGTAGCCCAGCACCTTCCTCCCAGCCTCCGCCAGGGTGTCGGTCGCCTCCACGCCGGGGGTTTTCCTGTCCAAGAGAGGCTGCAGGCGCTCCTTCGTCGGCCTCTCTCTCCCAGACCGATCGGTCTGGACGTGGACCGCCTGTCCGAACAGCGCCGACCACAGCCTGGACTTTCTTTCGGCGGACCGGGCATCCTTCCCGGCGCCTTCAATCCGGATAGTCAGCGCTTCAGGCTGGCTGTCGACGGACAGGATCCGGGTCTGCCGGCTTCCCGACGCGGCCAGGCCGAACGCGATGCGCAGCAATGCAGCCAGGACGAGCGCCGTTCGTTCTTCTTGTGGGTGCTCCTCTCCGGGGCCGGCGCTGGCAATGCGTCTTACGCTTCCCCGCTGGTAAGCGAGGATGGACTCGACGATCTGGTTCTCCTGCGGGTCGAGCTCTGCCAGGGGATTGGATAAGATGAAGATCCGGTCAGCCTTGCCCTGCTCACTTCCCCCTTGATCTTCCTCGAGGTGCTGGATCAGGGCAGCCGCCTCGAGCAGCCGGCGTTCGCGGGAGCGCAGCTGGTGGACGGGCTGCGTCCCGTCGAACAGCGCCAGCGCCAGGTCACGCCGGTGTTCCACCAGGCGTCGATGGGTGGGATGCCGTTGTCCCGGCTTCTCTGGAGGGACGGCCTCTCCCTGAGCCGGCAACTCTCCTTCAACCGCCGCAGGAGATGCTCCTTCCACAGACGGATCTCCGCTGCTCCCCAACAGTTCGATCGCAGTCGGGCCCTGCTCTTCGGGGGCCTGGGCCTCGGAGGACCGGACAGCTTGCAGGTCCTCCTCCGAGAAGATCGCCAGGCCTTGCTCCTGGTAGCGCTGTTTCCAGTATCGCGTCCGGCTGGGGGAAAGCCCCACTCGGGTGGAGACCTCCTTTGTCAGCAAGCCCTCGTCATAGAGCAAGAGCGCCTGGGCGCGGCGGCGGACCGCCGGCGTCCCGCCGCGCGTCGCCAGAGCCTCCACATCGAGCCTGTCATTGTCCTGCAAAAGGTGACCCATTAACTCCCTCGCTCCCTTTTCTAGAACGCCTATCCCTAACCACCTGCACCCTCCCTCAGGAAAGGAGGCTGCGCCTCGCCAGGCGTTTCTCGATCAGGCGCACCTGGACGTTGCGCGGCGCAACTTTCGGATCCCGGGCCGGCTTTTTGAACGTCCCATCCGGCCCCATGGACCGGGCTTTAACGTTGTCTGCCAAGTATTCAGCGAGCACATCGTTGCGCAGGTAGCGGATCAGACCATAGTCCTCGACCGGGAAAAGCACTTCCACCCGGCTGTTGATGTTGCGCGGCATCAGGTCCGCGCTCCCCAAATAAATTTCTTCCTTCCCGCCGTTGCGGAAATAATAGATCCGGCTGTGCTCCAGGAAGCGCCCGACCACACTCACCACGCGTATGTTCTCGCTGATCCCCTGGATGCCGGGCCTCAAACAGCACATGCCGCGCACGATCAGGTCGATCTGGACTCCGGTCATCGAGGCCTGGTACAGGGCCTTGATGATGCCTTTGTCCACCAGCGAGTTTATCTTGAATATCAAATGCCCCTGCTCGCCTTTTTCCTGCAGGCTGACCTCCCGCTCGATCAACGCCATCATTCTCTCCCGCAGGTTGACCGGAGCTACGAGCAGCTTGCGGTAGTCTTCCTTGTTCGAATAGCCGGTCAGGTAGTTGAACAGGTCGGTGGCGTCCGCCCCGATCTGCTCGTCGCAGGTGAACAGGCCGATGTCCTCGTAAGACAGCGCGGTGACCGCGTTGTAGTTGCCAGTCGCCAGGTGCACGTACCGCCGGATGCTCTCCCCCTCCTTGCGCACGACCAGGGCGATTTTCGAGTGGGTCTTCAATCCGAGCAGGCCGTAAATGACGTGCACGCCTTCCCGCTCCAGCGCCCGCGCCCAGCCGATGTTGCTCTCCTCGTCGAAGCGGGCCTTCAGCTCCACCAGGACGGCTACCTGCTTGCCGGTCTCCCGAGCTTCCATGAGGGCTTTGACGACGGGTGAGTTGCGACCGACCCGGTACAGAGTCTGCTTGATCGCCAGCACGTCCGGGTCCCTGGCAGCCAGATGCAGGAAATCCACTACCGGGGTGAATGAGTCGTAGGGATGGTGGAGCAGGATGTCGCTCTTCCGGATGGCGGCGAAGATATTGCCGTCGAAAGCCTCCCCCTTGAGCTCGGATGGAAGCGCGGGGACAAAAGGCGCGTCCTTCAGATCGTAGCGATCGATCTGGTACAGGCTCATCAGGTTGCTCAGCCCGAGCGGGCCTTCGAGGGTGTAGACATCATTGCGGTCCATTTCCAGGTTCTGGATCAGGATGTCCCGGACGTGGTGCGGCATCTGGGGGTTTACTTCCAGGCGTACGACCGACCCGAAGCGGCGTTTGCGCACACCCTGCTCGATGCTCTCGAGTAGGTCAGAGGCTTCCAACTCCTGGATCATCACGTCCGCGTCGCGGGTGATGCGGAACGGGTGGGATTCGACGATCTTCATCCCCGGGAAGAGGTCGGAGAGGTTGGCGGCAATGACCTGTTCCAGCCAGACGAAGTAATGGTGATGGGGCACCGTGCCGTCCCGCCGCACGCTCCCCGATGAGCGCTTGATCGGCACCAGGCGCGGCAGGGTGCTGGGAACTTTTATCCGGGCGAAGTGGTCGGTCTTATCGCGGATGAGCACTGCCAGGTTCAGGCTCTGGTTGGAGATGTGGGGGAAGGGATGCCCCGGGTCAAAGGCCATCGGCGTCAGAACCGGAAAGATCACTTCATCGAAATAGCTGTCGACGCTTTCTTTCTGCTTCTCGTTGAGCTGCGCGTAATCCAGCACGTGGATGCCGGCTTTGTCCAGCCGGGGCAGCAGGTCTACGGTCAGGCATGTCTGCCCGGCGACCATGATCTCGAGGGCCAGCTTGCGGATGGCGGCGACCTGCTCGGCAGGCGTCATCCCATCCGGTGGCAGGTCGATCACGCCAGCCGCGACCTGCTTCTTCAATCCGGCGACGCGCACCATGTAAAACTCGTCCAGGTTGATGCCCAGAAAAGCCAGGAACTTGACCCGTTCCAGCAGGGGGTTGTCGGCGTCCTGGGCTTCCTCCAGCACCCGCCGCTGGAATTCCAGCATGCTGAGCTCGCGGTTGATGTACAGTTTTGGGTCGTCCAGGTCGATCTCGACCGGGCCCTCTTCCTTCGATTCTTTGAGCTGGGCTGTCATCCTGTGGTCCCTCGCCGCCTCTCCCTAAGCTGCGGACTTACCCTTCTTTTTTCTTCTTCTTCGAACCCGCAGAGCTGCGTTTCCTGCCCGCCCGGTCAACCGCTTCGGCAAACGGGTCGTACTGCAGCTCCTGACTCAACCTGTCGACGAGCGTTTTGAGCACTTTCACGCGCGCGTACCACTTGCTGTTGGCTTCGACGATCGTCCACGGCGCCGTCACTGTGCTGGTTTTGAGCAGCATGTCGTCGACTGCTTCTTCGTACTGTTCCCGCTTCTCCCGGTTGCGCCAGTCCTCTTCGGTGAGCTTCCAGCTGCGCAGGACGTCCCCGGCGCGGGCTTCGAAGCGCCGCAGCTGCTCTTCAGCGCTGATTTGCATCCAGAACTTGAACAGAATGGTGCCGAAATCGACCATCTGCCGCTCGAACTGGTTGATCTCCCGGTAGGCGCGCTTCCAGGCCTCCTCGGTGCAAAAGCCCTCGATGCGCTCGACCAGGACGCGGCCATACCAGCTGCGGTCGAAGATGGCGATCTGCCCGGATTCGGGCAGCCTCCGCCAGAAGCGGTACAGGTAGTGGCGGACCGCGTCCTCGCCCTGCGGGGCGGCGATCGAATAGACCACGTAGCCGCGCGGGTCGAGCTTCTCGGTGACCCGCTTGATGGCTCCCCCTTTGCCGGCCGCGTCCCACCCCTCGAAGACCATCACCACCGGGCGCTGCTGGACATAGACCTGGTATCCCAGGCTGTGCAGGGCTACCTGGTACTTCACCAAGGACTGGAGGTAGTCTTCTTTTTCTAATGCAAATGTCAGGTCAACCGTCTTGAGCATAGGCGCAATCTTGTTGCCTGCGATGAGCGAAGTGAGTTCTGGTTGTCAATTGGCCCGGGAGGCCGGCAACCCGGCGGGCTCTTCCTGGACCACTTCTTCGACACGGCTATCCTCGCCCTCGCCCGCCGCGTTCTTCAGCCACAAGGCCGGGTCCGGGGAAGCGCCCACCGCAGACAGCCTCTCCTCCAGCGCGCCGATGACCGCCCGGTAGATCTTGACCAGGGAATAGCGCTGATTGGTGGCTTCCACGATCGTCCAGGGCGCCCACTCAGCCTCGGTGCGTTCGAAGGTCTCTTCATAAGCCAGCAGCCATTCGTCGTAATGGCGGTGGTGCTCCCAGTCCTCCGGCTCGACGTGCCACGCGTTCAGGGGGTCCCGGGACAATTTCTCGAACCGCCGCTTTTGCTCCTGCCGGCTGATGTGCAGGAACAGCTTGATGATCAGGCAGCCGTCATCAGCCAGGGTTCGCTCGAAGTCGACGATGTCCCGGTAAGCCGTCCGCCATTCGGATTCCGGGATCAGATTTTCAACGCGTTCGACCAGCGTCCGTCCGTACCACGAGCGGTCGAAGATCGCCCACTCGCCCCGCCCGGGGATCTTGAGCCAGAACCGCCACAGCCAGGGGCGCTTTTTCTCGTACGTGCGCGCCGCGCGGATCGGATAAAGTTTGAAACCGCGCGGATCGAGCCGGGTGGTCAGGTGCTGGATCGCCGTCCCCTTCCCGGCTGCATCCCAGCCCTCGAAGAGGATGATCACCGGGATGCCGGCATCCCAGGAGGCCTTCTGCACGGCGTAAAGGTGGTTTTGCAGCTCTGGTTTTAACCGCCTGTATTCTTTCTTCCCCAGCTTCAGGGAGAGGTCGATATTTTCGAGCATGTCCGGTCTAGGGCTGAATGGGTTTGGAGCAAACCACTCCTATTTTATCCCATAACGAGGAACCGGTCTAACGAAATGAAAGAAAAACCTCCCGCCAGGTGTGATCTCGCGGGAGGTCGGTTTCAATTCCCGCTGGTCGCGCCCCCTCCGGAGCCATCCCCAGCCAGGACCGCCTTGAGCTGCGCCTGACGCGCCAGGTCCGTGGCGGATGCAAGGATGCGCAGGGCTTCTTCCGGGTTGTGGAATCCCATGCTGTTTTCAGCGGAGATGAAGTCCCACCGCAGCTGGGCTTCCCGGTGCAGCTGGCGGGCCTCCTCCAGCAGGGTGGCGTCTGCCCCCTGAGACGCTGCTGCCGCCTCGATCGCCTTGATCGCCGCTATGATGGCCTCCTCGGCCGCGGCCATTATCTCGTTCACCTGGTTCTGGATGATAGATACCCGGTTGGTGACGTACTCCACGTCGGTGTGGCAGGCCCCGCAAGCGGTTGCGGCGTTCAGGAGCGGGCTTTTCACGTTATGGGTCGAGAACTTAGCTGCTCCGTCGCGGGTATAAGGCATGTGGCAGTCTGCGCAGGCCACCCCGGCGTTGTAATGCGTGCTGTTGGCGGTAAAGACTTCGTACTCGGGGTGCTGCATCTTGATCATCGGCGCGCCGGACTGCGGGTGGTCCCAGTCCTTGAACTGGAGCTCTGCGTAATAAGCGGAGATCGACTCGATGTCCGTCCCATCCGCCCAGGGGAAGGTCAGGTATTTCCCCTCGCCGGCGAAATAGTATTCGACGTGGCAGTTGGCGCAAACCACGGTGCGCATCTCCTGGCGGGTAAACGTCCGCCAGTTCCGGCCCTGCGCCTCCAGCGCTTCTTCCAGCGCAGGGTTGGTCACGATCAGGCGCATGGTGTTGGCTTCGTGACAGTTGGCGCAGCCGATTGGGTGTTCGATGAGCTCTCCCAGCTCGCTGAAAGGGGTCTTATCGTATTCCGCCATGCCCATCTCGCTCCACAGCTGCGGGTTGGCTGCTGTCTTGCACGAATAGCAGGTGCCGGGAGTGGTCTCATTCACCCTGCCCGTGGCGCGCACGTCCGTAAGGCTGTTCAAGTGGCCGCGCTCTTCGTTATAATCCTTCGAAAAACTGTATCCGGCAAACAAGGTCAGCAGGCGCGGGTTGTTCTCCAGCCTGGAGAAGGGGTTGGAGCCGCCGTAAGCCGTCCGCTCATTGTTCGTTTCTGTCAGCAAGAGCGTGGAGTACTGGTTGGGGAAATTGACACCCCACTTGGACGAATCGGGCTCCATCTCGGCGATCTCCACCAATGGCTCGACGCCGCGTGTGGGTGGCGGCTGGTTGTTGATGTAGATCAACAGGCCCACTACAGCCGCGGTTAGCAGGATGATGACGCCGGCCAGTACAACGCCCGTCTTGGAGATTTTCATTGGCCTTCCTCCTTGTGCTGGTATGGCAGCAGAGAGATGCCGCGCTCTCCATGCGCCACACGGCGGTGGCATTCGAAACAATAGCGGTCCGAGTCCGTCAGCCCTTCGTTCGTCTCCGCGATCGACTCCGCGTGACAGCGGATGCAGTTCTCCTGGACCACCCGCCGCGACGACTCCTTGGCTCGGATAGCATCCGGGATATCCCCGAAAACAAAGGCAGTGACGTGGTGGTAGCCGGAAAGCGCTTTTACATAGTATTTAGGGATCAGTGCGTGGGGGGTATGGCAGTCTGCGCAGACGGCCCACTGCTTGTGACCGCCGTGGAACCAGCCTTCGTAAACGGCGTCCATCACGTGGCAGTTGTTGCAGGTAGTGGGATTGTTGCCCAGGTAGGCCGTGAAATCAGTGACGTACATTCCCAGGCCGACGACGAGCAGCAGTGCAGCGATGCCAGTGAACAGGACGAATCTCATCTCGTACACCCGCCAGAGGTGGGATTGAGTTTTGGGAATATCTCACACAGCTGCGAAATTTATATCACATACATCCCTGATCTGGCAATCCCAGACAGCCACACTTTCATGGCTTTCTCAAAGTCAAGTATTGGGTCATTGCGAGGAGGGCGCTCTTTACCCTACGAAGAAGATTGGAGGATGTGCGCAGATACCAAATCACATTAAGTGTGACCTCTATAACGAATCAAAATACCCTCGCAGCTCGTCTTTGAGATCCTCCAGCGAATCGAAGACGAACAGCTGCTGGTTGTAGCTCCAGATCGCCTTGTCGTAATTGATAATGGTCTCTGCTTTGAAGGGCAGCAACGGTACGTTGCCGGCCAGCACGTGCTCCATTTCACCCGAGGAGGAGATCAGCCCGGCGCCGAAGACCTTCACTTCCCCATCCTCCCGGATCAGCCCAAACTCCGTGCTGAACCAGGCCAGCCGCTTGATGTTCTCCCTTTGCTCGGGATCCGCGTGGTGGAAAGCCGGCGCGAACATGCCCTGCAGCTCTGTATATGCCGGCAGCACCATAAAGGGCAGGTGCCCGAAGATGTCGTGGAACATATCCGGCTCAGGGGTGAAGTCCAGTTCGCTCCAGTCGCGCAGGTAGTCCGTGACCAGGAACTCCCGGCAGGTGAAGTGCCGGTACCACTGCACGGCGTCGGAATAGCGGATCTTTGTCCGCACCATGCTCCAGCCGGTGCGCGGGGTGATCCGGCTGTTCAGGAAGTCGAGCCCTGGTATCCGGTCAGCAGGGAGATCCAGGATCTCGAACCCTTCCAGGTATTCCCGGCACGCGTACTTTTTCACTCGCGGCAGCTGGCGCGTGTACAGCGTCTCCCAAATCTTGTGCTGTTCGCTCGAGAATTCCATGAAAGCCTCCTGTTAAATGGGACCATAAATAAAAAAGCCACGGGGTCGGGGATGACCTGTGGCTTTAATTAATTCCGTTAGACTTAGATCAGGTACTCTAGACCAGGCGCCTCCAGGCCATCTCACGCGCGCGCCCCGCCGACCGGCGGAAGGTATAGGCGTAATAATAAGCTGGAGAGGCGTAGAAACGGTCTGACATAAAAAGCACTCTGTTGTTGAACTGAATTCTATCACCACCCGCAGGACCAGTCAAGAAATTACGATAATCCTTCTCTTAAATACACAGTTTTTACCCATAGCCCCTGAGAGCAAAACCTCAGATCACCCTGACGAGCGAACCGCGCGCCATCTTTTCCACTTCGATCCTGTTAGGGAACGCATCCTTCAGTTCGTCGATGTGGGTGATGACCAGGATCTTGGAGAAGTCCACCCGCACCAGGTTGATGGCTTCGATCAGACGCTGGCGGCCTTCCGCGTCCTGGCTGCCAAAGCCTTCGTCGATCACCAGGGTCTGGAGGCGGGCGCCAGCGCGTTGGGCCAGCACCTCCGCCAGCGCCAGGCGGATGGCGAAGTTGACCCGGAAAGCTTCCCCGCCGCTGAACATCTCGTAATCCCGCGTCCCGGCGCTGTCGCTGATCTGGATGTCCAGGGTCTCCCGCAGGTCATCGCGGCGCTTGTCCTTGTACGCCGCCTGAGTCACAAAGCGGACAGACATCCCCCCGTTGCTCAGGCGGTCCAGGATCTCGTTTGCCCGCGCTTCGATCTGCGGCAAAGCCTGCTCGATCAGCAGCGCTGGCACGCCATCCTTGCCGAAGGCGCGCTCCAGCTGCTTGAATTGAGCGACCCGGTTGGCGAGCGCCTCTCGCTCCAGTCCCAATGCCTGGCGGCGCAATTTAAGGTCCTCCAGGACGAGGACCTTCTGGCGGGCTGCGCCTACTTCGTCCCGGAGGCGGTTTTCGCTCTCTTTCAGGTCTAAGAGCTGGCGCTCTGCAGCATCCAGGTCAGGGGCTTCCGCCTGGAAGGCAGCCAGGCTTGCAGCAGCGCCTGCGTGTTCTTCCCTCTGGCGTTCAACCTCCGCGCGGAGAACCTCGATCTGGTCGTGCAGGTCGGCGATCTCACGCGCCAGGGGTTCGAGGGCCGCCCTCGCTTTCTCGAGAAGATTCATCTCCTCTGCGCTTGACCGGATCTCCGCTTCCAGGCGACGGTCTGCGTCGTGGGCAGCCGCGTCGTAACCGATCTCAAGCAGCTCCGCATCGATCTGCGCCAGGCGCGCCCGGGCTTCCGCTGCAAAACTACTGTTCTCCAGGTCGGCTCGGATCTGCGCCAGGCGCGGCGCCCGACTCGCGTCCCATTCCTGGCACTCCGATCGAATCGCATCGAGGCGGCTCGCGTGTCGGGCGATCGACACCTGCTGCGCTCGCAGCTCCTCTTCCGATCGGGCGAGGTCCGCGATCTGAGCCTGGAGATCGCGAACCTGCTCGCTCTCCTGCTCGAGGAGCGCCTTGTTGGCACGGAAGCGGTCTCCCATTTCCCTGCCCTTCACGTTCAACGCTTCGATCAGCGCCTGCCGGTCGGCAGGGGCAAGCGGCTGCCCGCACAGCGGGCAGGTCGCGCCTTCGACCTCCTGGAGCTGGTCGATCCGATGCTTCAATTCATCCATCTCAGCTTTGAGGCGCGGGTTTTCCGCCTTCGCTTCTGCCTGGCGTTCCAGGGCAAGCCGGAGCTCTTCGTCCAGGCGCGCCCGGCGCGCCAGGCGGTGCTCGGCGTCTTTCGCCAGACCTTCAGCAGCGGCAAGTTCGACCTCGACCTGGAGGGCTTCGGACTTCAGGCTCTCAATTTCGACCTGGCGCGCTGCCAGCATCTGCAGTTCCTGTTCCAGCCGCGCCCGGGCTGCGTGGATCTCGTCCAGCGGCTCCCGCCGGCGCTTCTCATGTTCCCGGAAGCGGGCGGCGATCTCCTCCCACCGCTCAAGGCGTGCCCTGACCTCCAGCCAGGAAGCGTGCGCGGCTTCGATCTCTTCCGTGCGTTCCAGCCGGCTGGCAAATGCGCGGCGCTCCTCGTCCCGCTCCGCGTGCCGGCTCATCAGCTGGTTCAGCCGCTGCTCGCTTTCCTCCAGCTGGCGGGCCAGGACGGCCACCAGCCGGCCCTGCTCTTCCAGGGCGACAGCAACGCGCCGGATCTCGACCAGAGCCGCCTCCTGGTTTGCCCGCGCCTGGGACAGGATTTCCAGCTGCCCTTCCAGGTCTTTGAGGCGTTCCAGCCGCGTCCCCTCTTCCTCCAGCTCGGCTGCGATCTCGTGCAGCCGCCCATCCAGCGCGTTGATCTCCAATTCGACAACTCTCCGCCGATCGGCGGCCTGCTGCCGGTAGCGCTCCCAGATCTCGAGGCCAAGGATGCTGGCAAGAATCCGTTTGCGGTCACCCGGGCGCTGTTGGGTGAACTGGTCGGCCTTTCCCTGGAGGAAAAACGACGCGTTGACGAAAGTGTCGTAGTCCAGGCGCAGGGTCTCCTGGATCCGGGCTTCCGTGTCCCGCAGAGTGCGCTCGGTGAGGGGCTTCCAGCTGGCTGCTGACGAAAGCCAGACGAGTGAGGACCCGTTGCCCACAGTATCCGTCGTTCGTCCCTGGTCTTGAAAGATGTGGAATTCCAGGACTGCCGGTTTATCACGCGGCTTAGACCGCATCACCCGGTAAATGTTCCCCTCGTAGGCGAAGACCAGGCACACCTCTGCTGCCTTGGAGTGGGCGTTGATCAGCGAATCGTCCCGCTTGCGCGCCTGACCGAACAAAGCCCAGGTGATCCCATCCAGCAGGGAGGATTTCCCCGCTCCGTTTGAGCCGGCGATGCAGGCCAGGTCGAAAGCCGTAAAATCGATCTCCGCACGCTCCCGGTAGGAGAGGAAACCTGACAGGCTCAAGTAAAGGGGAATCATCAGCCAGGATTATACCTTGCAGCACTCTCCTGATGAGATGGGAATGCGGCGTGTGTCCACCCCGCTGAAAATGGTTCACCCCGGAAGCAAGCTCCCGGGGTGAACACAGATGTTGATTCGGCAAGAACCGCCTCTAATGCTATTTCTTCATCCAGAGCTTGAAGTGATCCTTCCGGTACATCTCGAAGCCTTCGATGTACACGTACCAGGTCCCAGACGCGGGATTCTCGATGACAGCCCGCTCCGGCGCGTTCAGGGTTGCACCGTCGAACGAGACCAGGTTCAGATCCGGATCGAAGATGAGCATATCGATGTCGCTGGTGGGGAACTTCGTCCAGTTCCGGGTGAAGACCGTGTCGAAAGTGACCGCGCTGAGCCCGGCGGGGATGTCCACCGGGATGACGAACGCCTCACCCATCCCGATTTCGGAGCTGGCCAGCAGCCTGCCACGCTTGATGCCATCGTTCTCCCGCGTTACGCGCATCTTGAAACTGACCGGAGACTCGTTCGAGAAGTCGCCCACCAGGGAGACTTTCATCAAGCCAGGTTCCATGGGCTGGTACGTCCAGGGGGCACCCGCCACAGTCCATGGACCGTCTTCGATCTCGATGGAGAAGGAATCCCCGTAGGCGAAGGGGTACCAGTAGAGGCCTATCGGGTGGGCAACCGCTGTGCGCTTGGCGCTCTGGACGTGGACCTCGAGGGCATTCGGCCAGTATGCGTAAGCTGAGTTATCCGGAGCGACGATGTCAAAGAACTCGATGGTCACCTTGCTGGTAAACGGGGCGATGGTGAAGACCGAGGTGTGTGCCTCGCTTGGGTCCAGGGTGATCGTGTCGCTCTCGTAAACTTCCGTCTGGAACTTGACCGGATCGCCGAGGATGTTCGGCGCGAGTTCGCCGGTGTAGACCGGGTAATCCAGCAGGACTGGCGGTTTGCGGAAGGTCTTCAGCGCGGCAACCATGTCCAGGGCGCCGAACCCGACGTCGTTCGCTCCCTGCCAGCTACTGCCGACCACGTCGGGATCCGCCGATTTGAGGAGGGATTTGTACCAGCGATGGATCGGCGTATCCGAGCCGTGCTTGTTCTCGTAGTACGAGTTGATCAGCGCAGCACCGCCGGCCACGGTCGGGGAGGAGAACGAAGTCCCACCCGCCCAGCGCAGTTCATTTTGCGGGCCGGCGTGGAAGTTCCACAACCCCAGCGCGGAGATGTCCGGGCCCATGCGCCCGTCGCTCATCGGTCCTCGGCTGGAGAAGTTCGTCACCCGCACTTCATCCGTCGGCCGCATCACCATCCCCTGGCCTGATCCAAGGCCGGAGATGAGGCCCAGGTATTCGTAGAGCACACGGGAGGATGGTGCGTAATCCAGAGCTCCCACTGCGATCGTACGGAAGGAGGTTGCTGGCGAGCCGATGCTGTTCGGGATCGGCCCATCGTTGCTGGCGGATGTCACGACCAGGATGTGCTCCTTCCGGAATTCAAGCAAGAATGTATCGAAGATATCCTTGCCATCGTAGAGTGATGAACCGCCGAGGCTCATATTCACCACATCCACATCCAGCAGGCCATCTCGCTTGAGAGTCAGCAGGTGGTCCAGCCCGTCCAGGATGACCGAGGTGGGCGTTGAACCGCCGGTCACGTCGAATACCTTCACCGGGTAAAGCTGGGCTAGCGGCGCCTGGCCCAGGATCGGGACGAAGTCGACCGGCCACGGCAGGTAAGCAGAGATCGCCTGGTAGAGCGGATCGTCGGGGTCAGACGTGAAGTCCAACGCGCAGGCTGAAGCGATCACGCCTCCCACGTGTGTTCCGTGCCAGTGGTTCTGAGGATCGGTCGCAGGGACACCGTCGCCGGTGGCGTTGTAGCCATTCGGGAACCCCGGTGCGCCGATCACCGCGTGAGCAAGACAGACGTTGGGAACGGTGCCCGTATCAACGACCGCCACCACGGTGCCCGCGCCAAAGTCCGTCGCTTCCCAGACATCGACAGCGCCAGTGTAAATAAAGTTCGCGTAGCCTTCCGGCAGTGAAGCGAGATCCAGGGCCTTCGGGTCCAGGGCTTTGACAGCGATGCCCGCTGCGTCCTGCACCAGATATGATTCGGGGGCTGGCTTTTCCTTCAACCCGGCGTCGGCGGTCAGGGAGACCAACCGGTCTTTTACAATTTTCACGACCCCCGGACTGTTCAGCAGCGCCAGGTAGTTATCAACCGGGATGGTGATCGCCAGGACCGGGACGTTCTTATAGGCATACTTTACAGTACCCCCCAACGCATTGACTTTACTGATTACCGTCTCCGAAGAACCATCGGTCTTGACAATCAAGGCGACTGTTCTATCCTTGGAAGAGATGTTCCCCGCAGAAACCGGACCGGAAAAAGCTGGCATCGCGAACAGTCCGGCTACCAGGGCCAGTAAGATGAACAGAGAAACGAGCCGTTTCATAGTTAGTTGCCTCCACCTAAATCGATTAATGTTGAATCATCCAAAACGAGGGATCTGGTTAACTTGGGGGTCTTGCCTCACCTCCTTGTATAGAATAGATTTAAACGGGTGTCCCGGATAAAATACTGAGTTAGTCAGATGTCACTGACTTTCAAAGAGGATAAAACCTGCCTCGCTCTGAGCCAGCGGGGTAGGAAGACAACAGTATCTCTCCAAGAACAGCAGATGATCGGCTACTCGATCATAAAAATGACTTCCTGACCAAAATCCCATTCAACAGCCCCGGCCAGGTCCGAACCAAGTCTATCAAGCGGACACCAATAAATTAAAGCAAACGAAACCGACCTGTGGCCGGTTTCGCAATTGGCTCCCCGCAGGCTCCCCTCCCTTGGAGGTCGTGCGACCAATCCAAGCCTGTGGATCACTGCCTCCACGAGATTCAATATAGCACATTCATAAATAGAAGTCAATGATCCCGAGTTGGGAAAAAAGTACTTATCGGACTAGAACTTATCTCAAAAATGGCGGGTTAGATTCTAGTCATTTATGACTATCTTTGGTCTCCGTCCTGCCCCCGCTTCACGCCTACCAGGGTGATATCATCCTCCTGTTCCCACCCCTCCCCGGTGAAGTCACGCAACTCGCTTAACAGTCGATCGATGAGCGATGCACTCTCGATATATTCATCTCCTAGCAGATTGATCAAGCGGCCTGTGCCAAACATCTCACCCTGGGCATTATGCGCTTCTACCAGGCCATCGCTGTAGAAAATCGCGCAATCGCCCGTTTCGAGCGTGGAAAATTGGTTTTCGTAGACCATGTTCGCCATCAGGCCAAGCGGCATCCCGGTAGCCCGGAACTCGACGACACCCCGGCGGGTGTGGCAATAAGGGAGATTGTGCCCGGCGTTGGCGAATATCATCGCACCAGTCTCCGGTTCCAGGATGGCATACAGGCAGGTGACGAACATGTTGGCCGGGATGTCCACCTGCAAGAGGTCATTAACCCGGCGCAGGGTTTCCCCCGGCGTCAGGTCCTTGTGGGCAACCGCACGCAGCATCGTCCGGGTGGTCGCCATGACCAGCGCCGCCGGGATGCCTTTATCCGTCACGTCTCCAATAAAGATGCCCAGGCGTCCATCGTCGAAGCTGACGAAATCGTAGAAATCACCGCCGACTGTCCTCGCCGGTTGATAATGCGTGGCCATTCGCCAGTTGCAGAGCTCCGGCAACTCTTTGGGCAACAGCGCGACCTGGATGCGGCGGGCAAGCGAGAGCTCCTGTTCCAGACGTTCACGCTTCAAAGTCTCTGCTTGCTGGTCGGCGACCAGCTGGGCCACCCGCACGGAAGGCGCGGCCTGAGTCGCAAGTCTGGTGAGCAGAATCCGGTCATCGGCCGAATATTCCTGCCCGCTTAGATGCGCCCCGAGGCTCAGCCACCCGATCAGCTCTCCATGGGTGAGGAAGGAGACGATCATCTCCACACCCGCTGCTTTCATCCTTCCCAGACTCTCCGACTCCAGCTCGAGGTCCTCCGTTTCCGCAGCTTGCGAGGCGTTATGAAAATAGGAGACCATGGGATCGGCGACCGGAACGGTCAGAGTGCCCAGGGACGGGATAATCTTCTGAACGAAGGTGCCCCCGGCAGGTTCATAGACAGAATAATCTTCACCAGAGCGCAGCCAGACGTGGATGTGCGCCGGCAGGATCGTCTCCCAGATCATTGTCTCCAGGCGCTGGATAACCCGATCAAGGTCTACCTCTTCTTGCAGAGTCTGGGCGAACGCATCCAGAGTCTTGGCAATGTCGTACTTCCGCCGGTAGAAACGTCGGTCGATGAAAACCTGGACTTCCCTCCGCAGCGGGTTGAAGATCGCCACGATCACCAGGGTCGAGACTACTGCTGCCAGATTCGAGGTCTCCCCGGTCAACTCGAGAAAGATCTGCTGTGTGACTAAAACGGTGAGAAAATAGACCAGAGCCAGGAGCAGCGAGAGGACACCGTAAACCAGGGTGCGGTTGACGATGACGTCGATATCCCACAGGCGGTAGCGGAGGATGGCGATAGCGATCACCAGAGGAAAGAGCAGCAAAAAGGGGACAAAAATCGCCGGATTCCAGGCGAAATCAAACCCAAACAGAGGAGCCACCATCCACACGACCACCGGTGCAAAGGCGAACAGGCTGCCCCATAAAATCACCCGCGCCTGCTGCCGGGCGACGGCAGATTGGCTGGTCGCCTGGCGGTAGAGCATCACGCCGATAAACACCAGGATCCCGAGGGCGGCGTAGAGATATTTGAATCGCCAGGCGCCGATATACTCCCAGGGGTCCGCCCTATAGTTGATAATCGAATCCACGCCCCAGAATGCCAGTCCCAGGGAGACCAGCATCGGCAGGTATCGAACTGATTTAAACCGGGTCCCGGCGAACAGTTCCTCTGGGAAGACCAGCGCCAGGCTGATCACGGCACCTCCCACCTGCGCCAGGGCAATCGTCCACAAGATCGACCCGGCATGCGTCGAGATCAAATCGAAATACAGCCCCATGACGATGGCGATGCCCGCGCAGAAGAAGGCGAAGACCTGCCCGGGAGAGGTTTCGCCCCGCAGGCGGTAGATCAGACCCCCGATCGCCAAGTATACCAGCCCGACCAGGTACGGCAGCCAGAAAAAAAGTACCTGATCGCTAATAGAGAAGGTGTTCACGCGCACGGAGGGATATTTGCGCTGCGTCCCATCTGGAAAGACCGTCCAGACTTCCACCGGTTCCCCGATCGTGAGGCTGGAAACAATCGAAAGATACTCTTCGCTGGTCTCCACTGCGCGGCCGCCGATGTGGGTGAGCCGTTCCGGATGGTTGATGTTGATGCGCTGGGCGTTCCAGATGACTCCGCCCACGTTCGAGACCACCAGGCTTGGTTCGACGACGAAGCCCAGGAAAGGCCTGGCGCTCCAGGAGACTGCCAGCACGGGCGCATCCAGGAACACCAGGAGCGCCAATGCAAACACAGCGGCAACCAGCAGTCTCCCTGGCGAAAGGCGCTTTGCTGGCGCGTTCCGGACGGCAGCAGCTTTCTCTTCCTTGCCTGTCAGGACGTTTATCTCAATCTCCTGCGATATGCCCGCTACCTGGGCGGATGCCGGATCAATCCGGCCCGCGTTCCCACTCGGAGGCGTGCGGCCGGCCCAAGGCCCGCCACTCTGGGGCGAGCGGCATCACGCCCAGCTCCCTAACCAGGTTGCGAGCAGCCAGGCCGATGATGGCGGTATATGTCGGATAAGCCAGCTCCAGGTCGGCCAGCTGCTCGACCCACATGTCGGCAGCCATTCCAGCCGCTACCAGCTGGATGATCTCGAGCGCCTGTTCGCCGACCACATGCGCCCCCAGGATGCGGTGCGTCTCGCGCGACACGATCAACTTGCAGCATCCAGCCGGGTGACCATCGATGATCGCCCGGTCCATCGCAGCGTAGGGTACTTCAGCGATCACGCAGTCAGGTTCCAGCGCGCGAGCGCGCTCCTCGGTCAGCCCAACGCTGCCATATTCCGGATCAGTAAAGCCGCCGTGAGGGACAATCTTGTGGGAGTATGGCTGCCCGATCCCCAGGACGGCGTTCTCGGCTGCCACCCGGGCTTCGTAGCCTGCGCTTTGCACCAGCATCATCCGCCCGGTGATATCGCCGGCCGCAAAGATGTGCGGGGCAGAGGTCCGCAGATATTCATCCACCACGATGTAGCCGCGCTCGCTCTGCACCCCTGCTACGGCGAGGTTCAACGTATCGGCATTTCCCGGCCAGCCGGTCGCCAGGACGACCGCATCCGCAACTGCCTGCCGCGCCTGTTCCTGATGAGCATACCAGACGACGAGCTCTCGATCTCGTTTTTCGATCCGCTCAACGCCGCCGATACCGGTGACGACCTCGATCCCCCGTTCGATAAAAGCTTTGTGGATCTCCCTGGAGACGCACTCATCCTCCATCCCCAACAGACGGGTGGCGACTTCGAGGATAACGACTCGTGCCCCAAACGCTTCGAAGATCGAAGCCAGCTGGCAGCCAGTCGCCGCGCCGCCCACGATGATGACCGAGCGCGGCAGCCGGTCAAGCCCCCAGATGTCGCTGTGTGTCAGGGCTTGCTCGCTCCCCGGAAAGGTTATCCTCCGGGCGTGGCCTCCCGCGCACAAGATGAACTTTTCCGCTCCGAGCTGCATCCCCCCCTCCGTGGTCACGGTGTGCGGGTCGGTGAACCGCGCTTCACCGACATCGATGTAAGCCTCTACGCCGGCCTCTTTCAGGTGATAGAGAAGCTGTTTTTTCTCGTGCAGACTGTAGACTTTTTCCTGAGTGCGCTTCATCAGGGCGGCGAAATCCACGGTCGGCTGTTCTGCCACCAGCCCAAAATCGGCGAACTGTTCGGATTCGCGCGCCATGCGGGCCGCCCGGGCCAGGACCCTGGTCGGCACGCAGCCGTCGTTGGTGCAGGTCCCGCCCAGGCGGGCGCGTTCGACCAGCGCTACTCTGGCGCCCAGTTCACTGGCGCGCAGGGCGGCCGTCACCCCTGCCGGGCCGCCGCCGATCACAAGAACGTCGTACAAATTTTCCTCCTCATCATCATGGCTACAAAATGTGGACGTGGCCCTATCTCCAGGAGCGTGAGGGCATCAGCCGAGATTTAATTTAATGTTCGATGCATGGGGAATGAGGGCGGCGTTGTACGCCTGGAGCCGGGTTGTCAGTATTTCGATCGTCCCTTTGGCGATAAGGGGAGTATACCCGTCTTATTCGAATATGGGAAGGATGGAACTGCATTGAGTCGATACGATTCAGGTGCGGCGCAACGGGGAGCGCTCTACGCCTGTTCCCAAAGCACCGGCTGCTCCCAGATTGGACACCGTGCGCCACACCCGAATCAATAAAGGCTACCCCGGATAGAACTCAATTCTTGATTAATCTGCGAGTCGCAACTCCTAGTTTCCAGTCTCGATCCTGGGCAGCAGCCAGAACGCCTGGTCTCCGTCCGGCGCGCCGTTTGCCAGCACACTCAAAATGAACTTGACATCGAAGCCAGCCAGCGCGGTCAGGTCGATGTCGATGGTGGTGAACGAGCCGTCGTAAGTCTCGCGCCCTTCCCAGATCAGGATATCCTGTCCTTCCCCGACCCGGTAGCTGAGCCGGAAGATCACATCGCACTTCTCAGCCCCGCTCAAACAGGCCGCAATCGCCTTGAAGCGGTGACCGGCTCTCACATTGAAGGGGGGATATTCGCCGCGAATGAAACCGTCATTCGTGTGCTGCGGCTGCATCCAAAGTCCGGGTTCGTTCTCTTTGCGGTTGATCTCGATCAGCGGGTCTTCCTCCAGCATTACAAAGCCATCCGCATCGCCCGACTGCCCGGGGCACGGGAGATTCCCCGCGGCGGTGCTCCATTTCGCCGTGCAGAAGTTGTAGGTGAAATCGTAGGCGAATTTGCCCGCCTGGAGCACGTTGATCTCCACCCAGAAGGATCCTTTTTGGTCCGACCCCAGGCCAAACACCTGACCCGTGGGGGTGCTCAGCTGCCAGTTGCCGCGGTACTCCCCGGCCTGAGTCGGCGCAACTAGGTTCACCGACAGGTCGATCGTCTCGCCAGGGTTGACGGTCTTCCCGATGGGGGAAGACAGCGGGCCGGACATCCGTTCGCCGCTGGAGAAGACCAGCAGAAAGTCGCTGGTCCAGGAGCACGAACCGACGTTGCGCAGGCGCCAAATCTTGGTAAATTGAGCGCCGGGCGGGAAGATCGTGCCGTCTTTGACGGTCACGTCCCCTTCGAGCTTCGCCCAGTAACAAGGGATCGGTGCTGGGGTCGGCGTGGCCGGTGTGGGCGTCAGCGTCGGCAAGGGCGGGGTGGAGGTCGCTGTTGGCTGGGCAGTCGGCTGGGTGGTGGGGGAGGGCGGGGGGCCAGGAACGGTCGCCGTGGCCGCGCTGGCGGTCTGCGTCAGCTGCGCCGCAAAGGTCTGTGCGGCCTGCGTGTGCAGCGCCTCCAGCCCGGCAGGCGTGGACCGGGCGAAGTAAAGCGGGTAGAAGTAGGTCAAAGCCAGGCAGCCTACCCCCACCAGCCCAACGACGACCACAAAAGCGATCCCGATGCCGATCAACAGTCGGATCGTATTCTTATCCATAAGCGTCTCTCCTTAGTTTGTCGAGTAAACTGATCATCCAATGATCTCTTTCGCTCACAGTCCACAGCAACTTTACGGTCATCCGAACGCATATCCATCTCAGCACAGCCGGTTAATCACAAAATATTAGACGGATTTCCTGTAATTTATTGTTCCCGATCGCCCTGACTCTTACCGGAACAATTATCTCAGATCAACACCTTCACAGTACAGATCGATCGATTCAGACAGCGAGCCCACAGAAGCTCACAATCCGACGCGCTCAGATTGACAGATTAACCTTACCAGGCATCCAGCGCCTCCCGGGAAGCGGTCAGCGCTGAGATCCTTGAAGATCAAGGTGCGAAATCGAATTAACCAAGCAACCTCTGCACCAGCTGCACCGCCCCCATGGCGTCTTCGGCGTAGCCATCCGCCCCGATTTCCTCCGCCCAGCCGCGTGACACCGGGGCGCCGCCGACCATGACCTTGACTTTCCCGCGCAGCCCCGCCGCCTCCAGCGCGTCGAGCACCGCCTTCTGCTGGAGCATGGTCGTGGTCAGCAACGCGGAGAGTCCCAGGATCTCCGCCCCGGTCTCCCGAACCTTGTCAATGAATCGCTCTGCCGGCACGTCCACTCCCAGGTCGTGGACCTTGAAGCCGTTGGCGGTCAACATGGTCCCCACCAGCGACTTGCCGATGGCGTGAATATCGCCCTTGACCGTGCCCAGGACCACCGTCCCCGCAGCTTCCAGCTTTTGATTCCGGGCGAGCAGCTCCGGCTCGAGCCGCGCGATCGCCTGCTGCATCCCCTCGGAGGCGACGACCAGCTCGGGGAGGAAGTACTCGCCGCAGGCGAACCGGTCTCCCACGATGTTCATCCCCGGCACCAGCCCTTCCTTGATGATCACCATCGGTTCCAGGCCAGCCTGGAGGGCCTGGGCGGTGAGCGCGACCGTCACTTCCGGTTCACCTTCGACGAGGCTGTCCCTGATCCTGTTCAATAATTCGCCTGCCATCATCTTGCCTCCTTGCAAAACAGGTTGTTGCCGGCCGGAGTTACCGGGCGAATCTCGACGAAATGATAGCCTGATACCCAACGCCTGTCAATCGCGCAGCCTGATCTGGAACAGCACAGAACCAGATCCGGATCGGCGCCTAGTTTGTGTAACATTTGGGGGGCCTCCAGCGTTTTAATCCCTGGATACTGAGCTGACTAAACGCTCAAAGGAAGCTATCCCTGGGGGATTCTTCATTCCTGCCCAGCTTTCCGGTTCCCCCGCTGCTGCTCTTCGCGCAATCCATGTTTGAATACCCCTGGCTTCACGCTATCGGAGACAGCGATGGCAATCCATCCGGCTTTTGGTTGGCGCACAACACCTGCCCGGCCTGAGCACCATTCGCACAGCGAGAGATCGAGATGAAATCGAAAAAATACCTGCACTGTATGAGCCTCGTTTTCCTTCTAGCCGGTTTCTTAGGGACGTTCACGCCAGCTGAGGCTTCGGAGGAGGCTCAAGAAAACCCACCCACTGCGCTGCAGACCGCTATCGTCTACCGGATCAATGCGGGCGGGGCGGCCTACACCGCCTCCTCCGGGGACCTGTTCCTCGCCGACCAGGCCTACTCCCCCGGCGGCTTCGGCTACACCGCCGGCAAGCCCATCGCCAACACCAAC
>Ga0073934_10001954_pt1 | contig 46016 bp, 38 predicted proteins | sample LarsenN4metaG_FD_76834 | JGI IMG/M metagenome (GOLD analysis project Ga0073934, IMG submission 76834) | Hot spring sediment bacterial and archeal communities from British Columbia, Canada, to study Microbial Dark Matter (Phase II) - Larsen... ...
CGAGCATTTCCGTCAGTATTTTCAGATTTGTTTCCGCAATTAGTCCTGCGGAATTTCCGATACCGGAAAAATCAAATCCGTCGGCGCGAATGCGAAACCCGCTCGGGTCACCTTGACGATAGATATCAAGTAATGGAGTATCGAGGGTAACCGTCATGGATTCACGCCGTTTTTCGTCATCTTTACGGCGGCTCCGATGCTCGCTTTGCGAAGTAACCAGGCGACCTGAAACGACCGTAACCCGTTCGTCAAAAAGGATTTGGGCAATCCGGCCTGTATTGAAGTCTTCAAGAAGAAGAGCGGTTTCGGTAAATCTTGCGGAGCGAATCCTGACCGGCGGTTTGTCTTGATTCAACCGGCGGTCTTCGATGACGCAAACGGTCGCTCCTGCAGTTTCAAGCCGACTACGAATAAAATCCGCCTCTTCCAAACGATTAACTCTGCATAGCGGCAACGCGATTGCGTTTTCAAGGGCTAAACGAACCAGATTTGAGTCAATGCCAAAAACTGAAACCGCGGCGGATATCGCGGATAGATTACTTGCGCCACTAGCGCCAATAAAAATTACGTTGAGCGCCTCTTCCCAGATTTCCGGCTTTTTCAGCGTGATTCGGGGTGCCTCAATGTCCGGTTCCGTTGCAAGCATCTGCCCGCAATACAAACATTCAAAACGTGTTTTGGGATTCAACCGGCTGCATTTTGGACATGCTGACATTTCCGGACCTTGAAATGATCCGCCGGTCTTCACTGCGGAATTATTATCTGATGGTTGCCCTTCATCGCCCGTAGCCATATCTAAACGTAGAATTCTAACATTTCCGTCGTCAAACTGCTTGACCGAAGCAGGTAATCGTAGGAAACTAAGGATTAGGCCGGATTCGCAGCCGGTTGCATAAGATTTCGGATATCAAAAATAAATTTTTTGTATTTTTAGTTTTAATCGCTTTAACGGCAAATATTTAACTACAGATTGACCAGGGTAATTTCGCCGCCTGTAACTAAAACAACTATCCGCCAATCGCTATGCACCGGCTTCACGGGTACGGGAGAGTTTGAACCCGAGGAGCACGACAATGCAAGTTGAAACGACACCGGGGGCATTTTGGAAATTTGGCCATCGCGGCCGGGTCGCTGTTTTTATCGACGGCAATAACCTATTCCACGCTGCCCGGTTTCACAATATTGACATAGACTACAATAAACTGCTTCGGATATTGCTGGGCGACGGCCGCTTGCTCAGGGCTTTTTTCTATACGGGCGTCGATGCCGGAGCTGAACGTCAACAGGGATTTCTTCTTTGGATGCGTCGCAACGGTTTTCGTGTCATTCAGAAGGAACTCAAGACATTCTACGACGGCACCAGAAAAGCAAATCTGGATGTGGAAATCGCAGTGGATATGCTCAGCCTTGCCGGTCGTTATGACACGGCGGTCCTGGTTTCGGGTGATGAGGATTTCGTTTATGCGATAAATGCCGTGGCTTATAAAGGCTGCCGGGTCGAGGTTGCCGGTTTCCGTTCAAATACGGCTCCGCGGCTAATTGATGTTGCCGATTTTTTCATCGATCTGGGAGAAATTGCCGATCATATACGAAAAGACCTTTCGCAAGGACAGGAATTTGAAGTTCCGTCATTTGTCCCGCCCGGTATTTCAAACGGTGACATTGTCCGTCAACGGGATACGATCCCGCGGATCCACCGAACCGGCCCGGGATTTACCGAAGAAACTCAGGACGAGGAAGAAAATCGCGAACATTTGGTTCGTATTCGCGACGACAGATGAAACTTTTCACCGTCGATGAAGCAAACGCACTTTTGCCGTCGCTGGGACTCAAGTTGCGACGGATTAGCGAACTTTACCGGATAGTAGAGGATTTTCGCGAGGCTGCTTCTGCCGCGGCAACGGCATCGCAATACGGCGGTGGTATGGAAGGCGGCTCGTTATACGTAAAAGCACTTTATGAAATCGGCAAATTGACTACGGAAATTTTCGAGTCCGGAGCACAATTGAAAGATTACCGTTCAGGTCTCATAGATTTCCCGAGTCTTCGCGAAGGTCGCGTAGTTCTTTTGTGCTGGAAACCGGATGACGGAAACGTAATTTCCTGGTGGCACGAGATGGATGCCGGTTTTGCCGGCCGCCAGCCTTTGGATGGTTAATCCCGGACTCGGAGCAGGTTTTTTCCGAATCGTCGCAACTTTATTGTATTTCATCAACTTACTGTTGACGACTTAAAGTAATTTCTGATACTATCACGGAAATTCGGCCGGTTTGCGCCCGGATGCGTAACACTTCACAATCAGTCAATAAAACTATGACTTGTCCAGTCTGTAAACGCGAGTTAGCGCCGACACTGTCGATTTGCTACGCGTGCGGCGCGATGGTCAACGATACCGTCCGCGAGGAACTGGAATCAAAAATTGAGCGTGTTTCGGCACCGCGCATAAACGTTCCGCGTACGGACAATACGGTTTTACAATCTCTAAAACCTTCGGAACCGCCAATATCCAGGTCTATCGAAAAAAACGAAACTACCGAATTGCACATTAAAAAGACAAGTCCTACTCTGGTTGGATTTCAACCCAGAAATGCGACCGTACCGGATTGGCGCCTGCAGTTGCAAAACTCCGTAAGGCAGCGTAAACGCATTAATGCCTCTGCCACGGCTCCGGAAATGCCCCGCGACAATGTGTCAACGGTCGGGGCGACCGCGCTGAAGCCAAAGCCGTCTGAAAAACCGGAAAGTGCTGAAGCAGACCCGCTTCTGCAACAGGCTCTTCGCAGAATCGAAGAATCGCGAAAACGTTTCGCTCCCGAGCAGCAAAGTCAAACCTGCGCCGCACCGCAGCGCACTTTTCCCTTTGAGGTAGTGTCCCCAAATGATACGCCGGACCTTTCGGCTCCAAAGGCGACTGTCAACGTTCCGCCCAAGCCGCGTCTGATTAAACCGAAGGAGTTGCCGCGAACCGGTTATGACACAAACAAACTGCCGCGGATCGAAGAGGCAACGGGTGCCGAAACTGCAGTAATTGAACCGGCGGTCAATAAACCTCAGGTAAGTTCACCTAACCAAATCGGAAGTTTATCCGATTTATCCGATGAAATTACCCGCAGCGAATCAGGTAAATTCACTGCGATACCGGTAAAGCAAGCGACAGAAAAAACGGCGGAGGAAATCATTCCGGACTTACCATCCCCCGTTTCGGAATCTGAGGCGGAATATGACGATATTCCGGCAATTTCCACGCGTCTTTTGGCCGGGACATTTGATATCCTGGCTGCGGCTTTTGCTACCGGCTTGCTGTTGCTGCCGGCAGTTTATTTAAACGCCGGAGTGTTCTCACTTTCCGGCACCTTAGCTGCAGCCGCCGTCTTTGGTATCGTCTATTTCGCATATTGCACTTTTTCAATATGGTATTACGGCAGGACGCTGGGAATGCAGATTTTCGGCCTTGAAATTATCGATGCCGAGGAAAATGAATATCCTACGCTTCATCAATCTGCCGTTTATTCAGCCGCATCGCTTTTTACATTATTATTTCTTGGTCTTGGGTTCATTCCGGTTTTCATAAATCAGGAACGCCGGGCTGCCCATGACCTTATTGCAGGTACAGTGCTCGTCCGCGAGCTCTGATATCAAATTCCCGACGCCTTTTGCCATCTCGTCCGGAACGATCCCGAGTCGCTCTGGACATTTTTTTCGCCCGAATCGGGGTATTGAAAAAATTGCTTTGAATCATCGGATTTTAGATATCGTAGTAAAGGAAATTGCCGAAAAAACCCTCGGCCGGCGGCTGGAGCGTATCCGAGGCAGCGGCGGAGATGTTTTGCTTGATTTCCGGCTGCCTGAAAAACAATTTGTTTTTTTGTCGGCAAATCCCCGTTTTGCGAGAATTCATCTGGTCCGCGGCAAGCAGTCGTCTCTACCTGTTTCTGACACACCATCTCAATTCGTCCTTTCGCTTCGTAAGCACATAGCCGGTTTACTGTTAACTTCAGCGGAATGCAGCCCAAACGACCGCATTGTTTACTTCTCATTCGGCGAAAGTGCAAAAAGGACTTCCTTTACACTTATCGGACAGTTGACCGGCAAGTCCTGCAATCTTTTTCTCACTGACGGGCAGAATATTATTATTGCCTCAGCACGAGAGCGCGAAAACTTGCCGGCAATTGGCTCAACCTACTTTCCGCCGTACGCACCGGAATCGTTCAAATCGGAAAACAGAAATGACATTTTCCCGATAGATTTGTCTTCGTTCTCAACCGTTTCCGACGCAGTGGCAGATTATTATTCGCAACGGTTAGCGGAGGCCGAGTTTACGCGTCTTGCGGCACAAGCCCGCTCGAGAATCCGTTCAAAGCTGGAAAAAACAATGCGTCTGGTTGAAAATCTTAAGACCGACTTGTCAGAGCACGGTGAAGCCGAACACTGGAAACGCTACGGCGATCTCCTGCTCGCCCAGATTTCAAACGCAAGACGGACAAAAAGCGGTTATCTTGTAAAAGATTATTTCGACGATCTTCTGCCGGAAATTGAAATACCTGCGGCTGAAGGAGATTCTCCGGCCGAAGCGGCGGAAAAATACTTTAGGAAGTACTCCAAGGCAAAAAATGCCGCCCGCATTCTCAAAGACAAGCTCGCTTTGCTGGCTGAAGAAATATCTGCCCTGGAAAAAGAATCGGAAAAAATAGAGACTGCGATTGCGGAAAAAGATATTATCGCCTTGAGAGGAGAAAATCCGCCGGTAATTACGGCAAATACGGCGCGTAAGAAGCAAAAAACGCAAATGCCGGGCTGCCGCAGATTTCTGTCAAGTGACGGATTTGAGATCCTGGTCGGGAAAAAAGACAAAGACAATGATTTTCTGACTTTTCGTATCGCAGCTTCCAGGGATATCTGGCTTCATGCCGCAGATTATCCCGGCTCCCACGTTGTTATTCGAACCGGAGGAAAACCTGAAATTCCCAATCGAACCCTGATAGAAGCCGCACAGGCAGCAGCTTTTTACAGTAAAGCGGGCGGGCAGGCCAAAGCTGCTGTCAACTATACACAGAGAAAAAATGTCCACAAACGTAAAGGCTCACCTCTCGGACAGGTAAGCCTCTCTGATTTCAAAACGATTCTGGTTGAGCCGAAAATTACCATTCAACCTATTCGTTGACTGTACGCTCGATAAATTCTTCCAGTTTCGCGAGTTCCCGTTTACCGCTTCCTTTGAATATTCCACGCAGCCGTCCCTCCCGATCAACAAGAAAACTCTGCGGAATACCGCCAAACTGGCTAATTTTGACCAGTTCATTCTGCAGCTGAAGGTCAGCCCAGACAAGCGTGTAATTCAATTTCATTTCTTCCGCAAAACGCTCTATTTTTTCCCTTGTATCGTTTTCCTCCGTGTTCAGGCCGATAACCTCAAAGCCCTTGTCACGGTAAGTATCCTGTAAACGAACGAGCGTAGGCATTTCTTCCCGGCAAGGCGCGCACCATGTCGCCCACATATTCAGAAGAATTACTTTGCCTTTTTTGTCAGATATGCTGAATGTAGTGCCGTCCAGATTCTTAACCTCGGAGTTTAAAACGGCTGCGGGTAATAAAGGATACTCGGAGGCTGGCTTATCGGTATTGTTGGCAGCGTCTGTCTTGTCGGCCGCTGCGGAATTGGCTTGTTCGCCGGTCGGAGGAGCACCTGTAGGCGAACCTGAACCGCAGCCGGCAATTAACCAAACGAAGACAAACAGCGCCGCATATAGTAAAACTAAACGAGTAGAAAATTTCATAGGTATATTATCAGATAAAATCCTTCAATTTCAGAATCACCGCCGTGGCGATCGTCAGCACTGCAAACATTGCAATCAAAACTATCTGGTCCAGTATTTCGTTCATCCAGGGATGTAAAAATGTAACGAATTTGCTCAGATCCTCTGGAATTTTCTTTAATTCGCCTATTTCAGGTTCGATTGGAGTCGGGTTATTCAAAGGGTCCGACATATAAGCGCGAGCCGCTTTTTTGAATTCTTCCATGTCATTGCGAAATTTTTCAATTGCGGCATCATTTTCTTTTTCTATGGATTTAAAGAGCCCGAGACCTTTTGTTTTTCCACGCGGATCTGCACCTTCCGGCTGGAGCGTATCAAGCGACGAAAACCTTTTTATTGCATCAAATGACCATGCCGCCGGCATAATCATTCCCGCAACACGACCGGCACCTGCCGGCACGCCGACAATTCCCGAGAGAAGAATCTGAGGAATCAAAATCAGCGGGACCAGGCCGGTTGCCATTTCCGATGTTCTGACTATTGATGAGACCAGCAGACCGGCAGCAATACCAACTGCCGCGGTCAAAAGCATAATCCAAAACTGCGGCAAACCGAGCAAATCGCTGGGCATCGGATTCAAACCGATGAAATCAAAGAGCTTAAGCGGAACAAAAAGGAGAATGCATTGAAAAGCCACGATTATTCCCAGAATCAGAAGTTTTGATCCCAGATATGGCAATATGCCCAGATTTACCATTCGCTCGCGGCGATAAATTGGCTTTTCGCGCACTATTTCCCTGGCAGCTACAGACGTCCCGAACCAGAAAGCCACGAGTGCAACCACAAAATATAAAAAATCCCGTGGTTGACGGCTGCCTACGGCCAGAAAAGTCAAAAAAGCAATTGCGGGCGCCTGTGCCAGGAGTATAAAAAGCGTTAATTTATCCTTAAGTAAAACCTCAAAATAACGTCGCGAAAGCGTTATCCATTGATTAAAAGCACCGATCAGACCCAATCGCCGTTTTTTCTGCGGACGAGAGGGCGGGAGCGAGCCGGTATCAGCAATTGATTTACGTATGTATTTGTCAAACAGCGGAGAGGTCAGATATTTCTGTTTCCAGCCATCGGCAACAGCCTCAACTTTTTGCGGGATCTGAACATCTCTGCCGTTAACTGAACTGTTTGCAGATGGCGCCTCGAGTTTGTCAAACAGTTTATTGAAATCCGAAACGCCAAAATATGAAAGGGCTTCTTCCGGACGCCCGAAAAAAGCAAGCTTTCCGCTCATCAGGATAATAACCTTGTCGAATAATCTGACGTTTTCCATTGCGTGCGTGGTCATTATTACCGTCCGCCCGGATTCCGCAATCTGGCGGAATAAACGCATTATCTTGTCTTCCGTTGCAGGATCGAGCCCGGAAGTAGGTTCATCAAGAAAAATTATCGAAGGCTTCGTTATAAGTTCGACCGCTGTAGAAACGCGTTTTCGCTGGCCGCCGGAAAGCTGCGAAACAGGAACATTTCTTCTTTCCGATAACCCCGTAACATCCAGCACTTCATTGACTATCTGGTCCAGTTCAGACCGCGCGGCATCACGCGAAAGCCTTAGCCGTGCGATATAGAAGAGCGTTCGGTAAACCGACAATTCGCGGTGAATGATGTCGTCCTGCGGGACATAGCCGATAGATTGTTTGAAAGAATCCAGGTGGCGGTAAAGATCAAGATTGTTAATCAGAATATTCCCCCGCTGTGCAGGCCGGAAACCGCTCAATGCATCCATCAGGGTTGACTTGCCCGACCCTGAAGGGCCAAGAATCCCGACAAATTCATTAGGCCCTATAGTTAAGGATATATCGTCAAGTAAAATAAGATCGCCGCCGCCAAAACGATTTTTTACTCGCTTAGAGAGATTTATTGCAGTAATACGCGTTTTAGCCCGTGTATCGTAAACTCCGATCCGGCCATCAGGTTCCGGCCGCAGGAGAAATGACCCGATTCCGACTGTATCATTCGGACCAAGTATCTGTTTTGTTATCCGGACTCCGTTTACATATGTTCCATTCGTCGAACCCAAGTCTTCAATAACCATTTGCCCGCCGGATAAAATCAACCGCGCGTGCTTTTTGGATATTTGCAGACCTTCGAGAACAATGTCATTTGAAGCGTCGCGGCCGATTATCAGGCTGCCGTGCGAACCAAATGCGGCAGAAAACATCAATTGCGGAGCAGTATCCAGGGTCTGTTCCATTCGCGGACGGACATTCAGGCCGGCTACAACAGTTTTGGGGTCGCCGCCGGCAGACGATGCAACGCTTAGCCTTTGGGCAGGCGATTCAAGCCCTTTCGGAGCCGTTTGCTTAGGTGCGGATAAAATAATCTTCGGGCCGCCAAGCCCGAGTTGAATCACGTCACCATGAAAAATCTGAATTGGCGCTGCAAGTCTTTGCCCGTTTACAAAAGTTCCATTGAAACTATTGTTATCGAAAAGACGAAATTCGCCGCCAGTAGTTCTAATCTCGGCATGGCGCCGCGAAACCATTACCGCATCAGGATCAAAAACGACATCTGCCGCGGGATCGCGGCCAAGCCAGACAGAATTTGCAGTCAGCGGAAAATCTGCCCTGCCGTCCTCAAATCGCAAAACTGCCTGAGCCTGCCGGCGGTCTTCTGCTGGCCGTTCCGAAGGCTCGTCCCGAAAAGTTATCTCGGGCGTTTCTATTCCGATAACACGTAATACAGGCCCGTCCGTGCCAAACTGGATGCGGTCGCCCATAGCCAATGGCGAAGGTCTTTCTATTTTTAAGCCGTTAAGGAAAGTTCCATAGGAAGAATTGCGATCTATTAAATACCAAAAGCCGTCACGGAATCGGATTTCGGCATGACTCCGGGAAACCATCGGAAACTCTGCTCCGGAAAAAGACAGAGAACACTCGGAAGAATCACGGCCGAATGTAACTGACTCACGGACAAAAACGTGTTCTTTCCCTACGCCGCTTTTTTCCTCTAGGAGGACAATTTTCATTCTAAAAAGATAATTTATGATTATCCGGAAGAAAACCCGCTTATTTAAGCCAATCGCTCTTAATCCGAAACAGCGGGTTTACCATCCCGTCTCAGTAAAAAGTTTTTCCGGTTACTTCAATTGAATCCCTGATTATTTGGAGCGAACCAGCCGAAAACCGAGCCCCGGACTGCGTCTGCTGGCGGGAGCTGCGAAACGAAATGCCGAAGTAATCGCGTTCGGACCCGTTGTTTTATCAAATGCGCCGCCGCCGCGAATCATATAATGCGGCTCCGGCAGGTCGCCGAGGGCAAGATTACTGCCGGGATAGACCCAGGCTTCGGAACCGGTCCATTCGAAAACATTGCCGATCAGGTCTTGTACTCCCCAGGAATTCGGACAGGTTTTTGTCCCGACTACTACGGGAAGATTATTCGGTTCGTTAATGTGTGCACATCGCTGTTCGAATTTATCTCCCCAGGGGTAAAGATTTTCTTTAGCTCCATTGCGGGCGGCATATTCCCATTCCTGTTCGGTAGGCAGCCTGTATTGTACCCCGTCCCGTTGTGAACGCCAGGCGGCAAAGGCTTTGGCGTCTTCGATGTTTACATATCTGACAGGCTTGTTCTCATCTCCGGGAACCGGTTTGCCGTTTTCCCAATGAGCAAGAAACATTTCCTCTGACGAAGGCTTGTAGCCCGAGGTGGCCATAAATTCATAGAATGCAGCGTTAGTAACCTCGGTTTTGTCCATGTAGAATCCGTCAACGGATTCCTCGTGCTCAGGTTTTGAAAGTTCGCCGTCGTCATCTCTGCCCATTTTGAAACGCCCGCCGGGGATGAGAATCATCTCGGCTTTCACTGTCGGAATTTGCTGTGTCTGTTGCTGCGGCGACTTATTCGTATTTGCAACAGCCAACCCCGAACCGGAAAACCAGCCCAATTTGTAGGCAACTCCAAACCCGCCGGCTCCCAAAATCGCCAGAACGATCAATCCGATACCGCCAAAAACCAGTGCTTTGAGCGATTTGTTATTTCCGGCGGGAGCAACAGTGATTTCACGCCCCGTGTCCCATGTCTGCACTGCCGTCTTCTGCAATTCGGCAGCTGCATCCTGCGTCGTACTCATTCGGGTCGGTGTATTTTGGCCGGGAACTCCCTGTGAGGTAATGGAACCATGTGAGATTGCTTCGGAAACCGGCATTGGAATCCTTTGAGCTTCAGAGACAAGATCGGCAATTACCTGCTGCGGCCGTCCGTCACAGACCACTTCGGCAGTCCAGTCAGGATAGCCCTGATGGGAGACGCGAAGACGGTGGTTTCCGCTTTGAATGCCATTTAATGTGATCCAACCATCTTCACGAGTTTCACCGACGGCGACATTATCAACAAAAACCCGGGATTTTGGCGGGTTTGTTCTGATGTTCAGGGTCGAAACCGGTAGAGTGCCGGTCGAAGAAGTATGAATCCCGATCGAAGTCGGATGAATCGCTTCCTTGAGTTCTGCGATCATAGCCTCGACGGAAGGGGTGCGTTTCTCTTTATCCTTGGCAAGGGTATGCATTACCGCTGCTTCCAGAGCGGGCGAGAGAGAGACCCCAACGGCCGAAAATGGTGGCGGAGGATCGCTGATGTGCTTCTTCATGATTGCAGGAATCGAAGAACCCTTGAAAGGGACATCACCTGCCAACATTTGATAAAGCATTACACCGAGGCTGTAGATATCGGAGCGGGCGTCCGGTTCATCGTCTGCCCATTGTTCGGGAGCCATATAGAAAGGCGATCCCATAAGTCCGGTAGTTTGCGCCTGTATAAAACTGCCGAGCAATTCTCCTGATTTGATCTTTGCAAGCCCGAAATCAAGTATTTTGACCGCTTGGGAGATGTTTGGGCGGTCGCTGCAGATCATAATATTCAGCGGCTTAAGGTCCCGATGGACAATTCCCTGATGATGCGCAGCCCCTACGCCGGAGCAGATTGCCGTCATCAGTTCAAGTGCCCTTTCCGGATCGAGGCGTTTTTCACGTGCCAGGAGGTCATGCAGCGATTCGCCCTCGACATATTCCATAACCAGAAAGGGCGTCGAGCCGGCAATTACGCCGTAATCGGTAACCGCAACGACATTTTGATGACGGATGGCGGCGGCGGCAAGCGCTTCCTGCCGAAAACGTGTAACAAGCTGCGGATCATTACCGACAAGATCGGGAAGGATGATCTTGATTGCAAGCTGGGTTTTCAGATAGGCATGGCGTGCTTTATAAACCACGCCCATTCCGCCTTGCCCCAGCCGCATTTCGAGATGATATTTGCCTTCCAGAACCGGTTCGCCGGGTATCGTATGCACGGTCGGCATTCCGTCGGTAGGACAAGTCACAACCGAATCGGCGTAGCACGCTTTACATAATTGACATTCTTTCATCGCAAGCCGACCGTTAAGTTCCGTGGCATGGTGAGAAATGCCGGGCAGAGCTTCCAAAATATTGAACGCGGAAACAGGAAGAATTTGCCGCGACAATACGCTTAAATTCTAGTTTCTTTACAACTTACAAGCAAGCATTTAAGAGCATTTTCCCCCGCTAACGTACAACAATATTTATTAGACGTCCCGGAACTACGATTGTCTTGACAATTTGCTTTCCGGCCGTATATTCCGCAATTTTCGCATCGGATAGTGCCAGGCGTTCTATTTCCTCATTATTTGCATCAGGCCGTGCCAGAATACGCGAACGCAGTTTTCCGTTTATCTGAATTGCGATCTCAATTGAATCGGCTTTTGCAAGTTCGGGATCGTATTCGGGGAAAGACGCTCCGGACACGAGCATTCCGGCGTCATTTCCCGTAATAGCCGCATACATTTCTTCGGCAATATGCGGCGAAAATGGTGCCAACATCAGGACCAAAGCGGCAATTGCCTCAAACATTGCGAATATTTCATCCGGAGACGAATCTGTATCGATGCCCGAATCATAAATCGCATTGCAAAGTTCCATCAGAGCAGCAACGGGAGTATTGAACTGCAGAGATTCCAGATTTTCAGTTACACGGCCAATGGTTGCGTGTGTCTTTTGCCGTAATTTACGTGCCTGTTCGCTAAAGTTAGCATCGCCGCCAACATTACCCGCAGCATTGAATGTAAAACTTTGCAAAACGATATGCCATTTATAGACCAGCCGCCAGACTCTTTGTAAAAACCGAACGGCGCCCTCGATTCCCGATTCGTGCCAGACAAGCTCATTTTCGACCGGAGCGGCGAATAAAATAAAAAGCCGCGTAGCGTCTGCACCGTATGCCTCTACCATTTCGTCGGGATCTACGCCGTTTCCTTTCGATTTCGACATCCGTTCGATGGAAAACTTAAGCGGCTTGCCCTCGGCGGAAAATGCCGAGAGAATACGCCCTTTTGCGTCGCGTTCCAAGCGGACGGAATCCGGCGGATTATAGATACGCTTTCCGGTCGAATCATCGTAAAATGTTTCGCCGACGACCATTCCCTGAGTAAGCAAACGCCTGAAAGGTTCCGAAAAACCGACAAGACCGAGATCCTGCATTACTTTTGTCCAAAAACGCGCATAGATGAGATGCATTACCGCATGGTCATCGCCGCCGATGTATTGGTCAACGGGCGTCCAGTAAGCTGCAATTGCGGGATCAAACGGCAAATCTCTATTTGTCGGGTCCGTATAGCGATAAAAATACCAGGACGAGTCAACAAAAGTGTCCATTGTATCGGTTTCCCGCCGCCCGGGCCGGCCGCATTTGGGACACGAGGCATTGACGAATTCCGGCACCTTTGCCAGAGGCGATTCACCGGTTCCGGTTATCGGTGCTTCGGCAGGCAATTCGACCGGTAACTGATCCAAAGGCACAGGAACGGTGCCGCAATCATCGCAATAGACTATTGGAATCGGAGCACCCCAAAATCTCTGGCGTGAAATTCCCCAATCCCGTAGTTTGTAAGTAACGGCAGCCTTGCCAAATCCATTTTTTGCCGCATATTCGGCCATTTCCCTGATTGCTTCCTCGCTTGGTTTTCCGTTCCAGATGCCGGAATGCACAAGGATTCCATAATCGGTAAAAGGCTGCTCGAGAGCTAATGCATGTTCGGTATGATGTTCATGGACCAGATGCGGCTCGCTGACTACCTGGCGAATTGGAAGACCGAATTTACGTGCGAATTCAAAGTCTCGCTCGTCATGCGCCGGGACACTCATTACGGCACCAGTACCGTATTCCATCATCACGTAATTGCCGACCCAGACAGGAATCCGCTGTTTACTGAAAGGATTGATGGCAAAAAGACCTGTATCAACGCCATCTTTCTCCAATTCCTCATCACGCTCGCGGGGCCTTGCCATTTCGCTTATGATCTCGTCAATCTTTTGGTTGACGCTTTCCGAGAAAGATGACCGGAAAGAATCGATGACAGGATGGCGCGGTGCTAAAACCAAGGCAGTCGCGCCGAAAATTGTATCTATCCGCGTTGTAAATACACGGATTTTGATATGGTCCGATTCGGTATCTTTGACGGACTCCAGCTCAAAATCAACCAAAGCACCTTCCGAACGGCCAATCCAGTCCCTTTGGCGCTTAATTACATTTTGCGGCCAGCCATCTTCGATTTGTGCAATTTCATCGAGAAGGCGGTCGGCATAAGCAGTGATTCGCAAAAACCATTGCTCGAGATCCTTTTTTGTTACCGGATTGCCGCATCGCCAGCAAAGCCCGCCGCTGGCCTGTTCGTTAGAAAGCGTGGCCCGGTCGTTTTCGCACCAATTGACCTGCGTCATTTTTTTATATGCGAGGCCCATCTCGAACATCTTGAGGAAAAACCACTGATCAAACTTATAGTAATCCGGCCGATGCGCTGCCATCTGACGAGACCAGTCGTAACTCATTCCGAGACGTTCGAGCTGGCCGCGCATTACTTTGATGTTCTCTTCCGTCCATTCCCGCGGATTAACTCCGCGTTTGATTGCCGCATCTTCGGCAGGCTGGCCGAATGAATCCCAACCAATCGGATGCAGTACGTTGTAGCCTTTGAGCCGCTTGTACCAAGCCACAGCGTCGCCAACCGAATAATTCCTGACGTGTCCGATATGAAGATTGCCGGATGGATACGGCAACATCTCGAGCTGGTAAAACTTTTGACGATTATCACCATCTGCTGCGGCAAAAGCTTTGGTTTCTGCCCAGCGTTTTTGCCATTTCGCTTCTACTTTTTTTGGAAAATATTTTTCGTCCATAAACAATGCGGACCCGAATTACGCCCGTATCAGGCGTAAAACTCTGTAAAACCTATAGTTTAATCTAATTCGGCAAAACTATCCATAAGAGCGCCCGAAAAACCTCATTCTTCAGAAATTTAATAGACTTTTATAGAAACTGTGATATTCTGAAAGGACCTTTTGGATAAAGGAGTTTGTCATATAAGGCACTTATCTTACATTACATACCTTAGCCGGACGGCTTTTAACCTCAGATCATAGATCTTTGGCACGGCCGTCAGGCTCCTTAGGAAAGGAGGCAAAGATGGCCAAGCCCGACACAACACACCGCACACCTAAAATTCAGACAGATGCCGATAATCAGCCCCTTCTAAAGCCATTTACCTCCCCGCAAAACGTTGCTTTACAGAGCCTGTTTTCAGATGATCTGATCCGGCTGCTTGCAAATTCCTACGAAAATAAAAGAGCCCGACAGGTCGGCGAATGGGAACGCGCACAGGCAGTAGCCAAAAAGCCGTTCAAATAATCGTCTTTGGTCAGAGGCTATGAAAGGCTTGGCAAATTTAGCAATTACTGTTTTTATTGCGATTGCATCAGCAGCGGCTATCACGGCACAGACCGCGGGCAGTCTGTCTGCTTCCATTGATTCTCCGGATCCGGAGGCACGGCGGACGGCAATTTACCGCTTAAGGTTGGATTGCCAGCCGGCATCAATCCGTCCTGCGATAATCCTGGCCGATGATAGATTGCCCGTTGTCAGGGCTTCCGCAGCGCCGCTTTTTGCATGTTTACCGCCTTCAGAAGCAGAGCCGGTTCTTGCAAGATTGCTTTCTGACAAGGTGCCTTTTGTCCGTAAAGAGGCTGCCTATACTTTCGGTCTGGCCGCGGAACCTTTTGGTTCCGAAACACTTATTGCTGCATTTAATCGCGAATCTGACATGGAAGTAAAAAGCGCGATTATCGTTTCGCTGGGGATAACCGGCAAACCAGACTCGTTTTCTTTACTCGTAAACGTGCTGCAAAATCCGCCGACTGATGACAACCGGTTTCTGCGAAGATCAGCTGCCCGCTCGATCGGACAGATTGCGCAACGACTTGCCACCGGAAACTTTGACCGCACCACGCCGGAAAGCTTTCTGCCGGATAAATATCTAAACCTCAAACCTGTTCGCGCAGGAATCAGGTTCCCCGTCTTGAATAATGCCGTTCCGGTTCTTGAACGGATTGCAATGGCCGAAAATGAAGATGACGATACGCGCCGCGAGGCGATCTTCGCGCTCGGTATTATCGGCAGTGATCAATCCGTCGCTGCAATTAAACGGGCATATTCATCTTCCGACCCTTTCCTTTCCCAAATCGCAAGAAAGTCTCTTTTTCGTTCAGGCTTTATTCCATAAACAATCAGCAGATGTAAAATTATTGTAAGCCTTTATATTTTTTGCTTTAATAATTCAATGCAGCCAAAACGAACTTCTGATGTTTCCGGGACGGATTTGGCGGCCGAATACCTGGCGGTGCGTCGCGCGACGGAAAGACTCTGCGAGCCTTTAGCCATTGAAGATTTCATCCCGCAGCCAATAGTTGATGTCTCCCCGCCAAAATGGCACATTGCGCATACAACCTGGTTTTTCGAGGAGATGATTCTCTGCCGATTTCTTGGAAACTACAAAAAATTCGATCCCGATTTCGGTTATTTCTTCAATAGTTACTATGAAACACTCGGCCAGCGAACCGCTCGCAATGAGCGAGGTTTTTATAGCCGCCCGACCGTTGAGCGTGTCCTGGAATATCGACGATATGTCGATGAGGCTGTAAGCAGGCTCCTCGAAAAGGAAGTGTCCGCCGAGGTCGCTGCGCTTGTTTTGCTTGGGTTGAATCACGAACAACAGCATCAGGAACTGTTAATTACTGACCTCAAATACACCTTTGGACTTAATCCGCTTTTCCCTGAATACCGGAATAATTACGCCCCCGAGGAAAATACAGACACAAAAGACAGTCATTTTATTTCTGTGTCCGAGGGAATTTATGAAATAGGCCACCGAGGAGATGGGTTCTGCTTTGATAACGAGCTTGCCCTGCATAAGGTGTATTTGAATGGTTTCAAAATTTCTTCGCGGCTTATTACAAATGCCGAATTTATTGATTTTATAGAAGATGCCGGCTATCGTGATTTCCGGCTTTGGCATTCGGAGGGCTGGGACTGGGTCAATCGTGAGCAGATAACTGCACCGCTTTACTGGCATTTTCGTGACGGCGAGTGGTTTCAATTTACGCTTGGCGGTCTGCGGCCTGTTCTTCCGGATTCTCCGGTTTGCCATGTTTCTTTTTTTGAGGCGGCGGCATTTGCCGAATGGCGTGGCTGCCGGCTGCCAACGGAATTTGAATGGGAAGCTGCCGCCGGTAAATTCGATTGGGGATTGCGCTGGGAGTGGACAAATTCCGCATATCTGCCTTATCCGGGTTTTAAAAAACCGCTTGGAGCCGTTGGCGAATATAACGGAAAATTCATGATAAATCAGATGGTTCTTCGCGGAGCCTCCGTCGCAACACCGCCCGGACATAGCCGGCCAACCTATCGAAATTTCTTTCATCCGCACCTTCGCTGGCAATTTACAGGTATCCGGCTTGCGCTTTAACTTTTTTTAATTTCCGGAGGCTTACGCTGATGCGGAAAATAATCAAGGGGTAATATGACAAACGTTGCAAAATCAGAGCTCGATGCTTTTGCTGAAAACGTGCTGAACGGGCTCAGTGCCAAACCAAAACACCTTTCGTCACGGTATTTTTACGATGATGAAGGTTCGCGGCTTTTCATGGAAATAATGAAGCTCCCGGAGTATTATCTGACGCGGGCCGAAACTGCGATTTTCAATTCACGCTCCAGGGAAATCTGCAATGCTTTTCTCGAATCCTCTCAGGGCGTAATTGACGTTGTCGAACTAGGCGCGGGTGACGGTGCCAAAACAGCTATTTTGATCGATTGCCTTATCCGAATGAATGCCGATTTCTCCTATCTGCCGATTGACATTTCGCAGGAGGCAAATGATGCTCTGGCCGCAAGATTTTCACGCCGTTTCCCGACCTTGCGGATTTCTCCTCTGACGGGCGATTACCTGGAAATTCTGGATTCATTAAAAACGCAGCCGCAGCACCGCAAAATTATTTTATTTCTCGGGTCCAACATAGGAAATTTCACGGCAGAGCGTGCCGATGAATTTTTTCGAAGTCTGAGACAAGTAATGAATCCGGACGATCGGCTGTTTATCGGCTTCGATCTGCAAAAAGATCCAAGAACAATTTTAGCCGCCTATGATGATTCCAAAGGAGTTACTGCCGCCTTTAACCTGAATTTACTGTCCCGTATAAACCGCGAACTTGGCGCCGATTTCGACCCGGCGGCTTTTTCCCATTTTGCCATTTACAATCCCGCTGATGGAGCCGCACGTTCCTTTTTAATCAGCCGAAAACCGCAATCGGTTAAGGTTTCCGCTCTTGGCAAGACATTCGATTTCGACATCTGGGAACCGATCTTTATGGAAATTTCGCAAAAATTCACTTTTTCGATGATAGCCGAACAGGCTCGCCGCACGGGATTTACTATAAAAAAGGACTTTATCGAGCCGGAATACTTTTACCTTGATTCGCTCTGGCAGCCTGTCTGAATTTACAAACCATCGAAATACCGAATACTCCGATGGAAATACGCATACTAAGATTCGACGCTGTGGATTCTACCAATACTTCAGCCCTCCGGCATGCAAAACAAGGAGCGGATGAAGGGCTGGTTATTATTGCCGGTGAGCAAACCGTAGGACGCGGCAGATTTGGACGTAATTGGTATTCTGCTGCCGGCAGCGGGCTTTATTTCAGTATTATCCTGCGTCCGGCTATTTCCCTCACGCATCTGCCGCTTTTGACTTTAATGGCCGGCGTCGCCGCGCATGACGCCCTCGAAGAATTTGTGCAAGACGTTGATCTCAAATGGGTTAATGATTTGCTTGTCCGCGGTCTCAAAATTGGGGGTATTCTTGCGGAAACCACCGAAACCGCACGCGGGCTTGCCGTTGTCATAGGAATCGGAATCAATCTGCGTTCATCAATTCTACCGCCGGAACTGAGGCAAACCGCAACTTCGATTGAGAAAGAAACCGGCCGGCAACCTGATTCTTCGGCATTGGAATTTACCTTGATTCGATATCTCTCATATTTTTATCACATACTTGGAGAAGACAACGGCGCGGCAATCATCCGGGAAGAATGGATAAAACGCTCCAGTTTTGCAAACGGTAAGTCAGTAACCGTCAAGACAGATGGACGCATATTAAACGGCATAACTGACGGATTGGAAGCGGATGGTGCCCTAAGATTGATAACCGGTTCAGGTATTCTGACAATTCGCGCGGGTGATGTGGAAATGCTGCGGCCTGCCGGCGATGCTTCTGGTTTGATGCACGGGGCGGATTGAAGTTTTCTCCTTTTGGTAGTAGTTTTTATTTTGAATAATTATGAGCGAAGAATTTGATTTCAACGATGACGAGATCCTTGACGATGAAACAAGCGACGAGGAGGAAAACGACTGGACTCTGAAAGAGTCACTGGAATCGGATCCTAATTCCAGCGTACGGACTACGATTCTTGAAAAAAACAGTATGATCGGCCTTCTCAGCATTCGCAGCGCGGCAGATGGCGCTGCCATTTGCAAGGTTGATCCGAGAGAAGCGTTTCCATCTCTGAAAATTTACGATGATCCCGATCTGGCCAGACAATGGTTTGCCAAAGCTATCAGGACAAGTGTTCAACGCGGTTGGCGTGTGCTTTACGACGGACTTCCTCTTGAGGGTTGATTTCGCTCTCCGGGCATACTCGGGGCGGCCATATTGGGAAAATCGTAATGGAAATGCGGTTTTCCCTTTATTTATGCGCTAAATGCTGCTCGCAATCGACATCGGCAATTCAAAGATAAAATACGGCTTCTTCGAGGCCGGAAAACTCATTGACCGGTTTTCCGTACACACTCGCCGTAATTATTCGGCTGCCGAACTTGAATTCGATAGGTTGAAAAAGATAGGCGACCGGTTTGTCCAGGCTTCCGTTGATACTGTCGCTGTCGCTTCCGTTGTGCCTGAACTTCACCAAGCAATTATCGAGTCCGTAAGAAATCTTTACCGCATAACGCCGCTTTTTATTGACTGGGATTGGGATCTTGGCATCGGCGTCCGTTATCAACCACGGTCAGCCGTCGGTGCCGACCGTCTTGTAAATGCCGCCGCCGCCGCCGCTCTCTACGGGAAACCTGTAATTATTTGCAGTTTTGGAACCGCTACTACCATTGACGTTGTCGATCGGGGGGGAGTTTTTCTGGGCGGTGCGATTGCTCCGGGCTTGGGCATAAGCGCCGGAGCCTTGTCGGAAGCTGCCTCTTTGCTCCCGACGGTTGAATTGAGACTGCCGCCTAAAGCAATCGGTGAAAATACTCCGGATGCCATGCTCTCCGGCATAGTGCTGGGGCATATATCAATGGCGGAGGGAATGATTTCCCGTATCAAACGTGAGCTTGGCTCGGACGCAGTAGTAGTCGCTACCGGTGGTTTTGGACAGTTGGCTGCCCCGAATTCCGGAATGATAGACATTTTGAATGAAACGCTGACGCTGGAGGGGCTCAATTTACTTGTTACCCGTGGACGTCAGCCCGCGACGAACTGAATCCAAGTATTTTTATACCTGACAATTATTTATAAGTCGGCAAAAATCCCGGCCTGCGTCTTGCCGTTGTTGCCTGTTCAAATGCATAGGCAATGCCGATCAGCCTGCCTTCCGTAAAAGCTTTTCCGAAAAATGAAATTCCGATAGGCAGTTCGCGGTAAAATCCGGCCGGAACGGTTATATTCGGATATCCTGCAACGGCCGGCATTGATGAGCTACTGACATAGCCGCTTCCGCAATCGCCGTTTACGGTATCAATCAGCCAGGCCGGAGCATTCGAAGGAGCAACGATTGCATCAAGATTGTTCTTCTCGACAGCTTCGTCAATTCCCTCTTTTTGTGCATAACGGCGGCATATCTCGCGGGCTTCCAGATATTCCTTGTCGCGCAGTGACCCTTTCTTCGCTGAGGATTCGAAAATGCTCTGCCCGAAATATTTAAGTTCACGCTCTACGTTATCCTTGTTGAATTTAATCAGGTCCTCAAGTGTGCGGTATTTCGCTCCCCGCTCGCTTAAATATCTTTCCAGGCCGTCTTTGAATTCGTATTGCAGAACCGTAAACTCGGCATCGCCAAAACGTCTGAGATTTGGAAACTTTATATCTATCAGCTCGGCTCCGGCGCGTTTCATTACTGCCAGAGCCGCATCCATAATCCTATCAACCTCGGAGCGGCGTCCCCAGTAATCGCGGGCTACTCCGATGCGCGCTCCGCGGAGAGCGTCTTTTTTAAGAAAACTTGTGTAATCAACCGCTTCGCGTTTTATGCCCTTCATTGCGGGGTCATTTTGATCCTGTCCGGCAATTGCCGTCAGAACGATAGCCGCATCCGCAACGCTGCGCGTCATCGGTCCGGCCGTATCCTGCGACTCTGCGATAGGAATTATGCCACTGCGGGAAACCAGACCGATCGTCGGTTTTAACCCGACGAGGCCGCAAATCGATGATGGGCAGACAATCGAACCGTCCGTTTCCGTGCCAATCCCGACGGCTGCAAGATTAGCAGAAATCGTCGCGCCGGTGCCTGATGACGAACCGCAAGGGTTTCTGTCCAGAACGTATGGATTGTGTGTCTGGCCGCCTCTTCCTGACCAGCCGCTGATTGAATCGTTGTCGCGAAAATTTGCCCATTCGCTGAGGTTTGTCTTGCCAAGAAGCACCGCACCGGCCTCACGCAGACGTTCGGCTATGAAGGCATCGCGTTTTGGCGTTGGTGCGTCAATAAGCGCAAGGCTTCCCGCCGTTGTTTTCATCCGGTCGGCAGTGTCAATGTTGTCTTTGATTACAACGGGTATGCCGTGAAGCGGGCCTTTTGCTCGTCGGTTCAGTCTTTCCCGATCGCGAATGCGTGCTATTTCCAAAGCCTGCGGATTGATTTCAATGATTGAATTTATCTTTGGATCTATTGACCGGATTCTCGCGATGTAGAAAGCCGTCAATGCTTCGCTGGTAATCTGTCCGCGTCCAAGTGCAGCAGCCATTTCCGAAACGGTTGCTTCTTCGGGATTGAAAGCGGCACGCCGCCGGTTTTGGCCAAAAATCTCAATATCCAGAGCCGCACCGGCCGCACCGACAGCGGCAAGCCCTAAAAAATCGCGACGATTCAGTTTAGTCATACTTTTTATGATTTCTCCGGAAAAAGATTGGAAATACGCAGGTATTTTGTTCCATAATTCGGGTAAAATGCAAAAGCATTGTGCAATAATCTCCTTTTATGAATGGCCGCCCGCCCGAAATACCACCGCATAAGCTGATAAGAGCGCTCCGCAGTTACGATTTATTGCCGGCGATTATATTTCTTCCTACACGCAGGAAGTGTGACGAAGCGGCGTCCGAGGTCGGAGGCGACCGTTCACAGGCAGCGGATTATGAAAAATATGCACGCCGCAAAGAATTGTTTGAGGAATTTGCCGCCGCCAATCCTGAAATTCGCAACCATAAACATAAAAAACTGCTTATGAATTCGGGTGTTGCCTCGCATCATGCCGGCCATTTGCCCGCCTGGAAGTTGCTTATCGAAAAAATGATGTCCCTTGGACTTCTGAATGCAATCTTTGCCACTTCTACAGTTGCGGCAGGGGTAGATTTTCCGGCCCGCACCGTTGTGATAGTCAATGCCGATACTCGCGGAAACCAGGGCTGGCGTCCGCTGACCGCAAATGAGCTTCAGCAAATGACCGGCCGTGCCGGACGACGCGGGCGGGATAAAGTCGGTTTTGCGGTACTTGTACCGGGACAGTTTCAAAATCCAAAACGTATTGCAACCTTGCTGAAAGCCAAACCTGACCCTTTGGAAAGCAGATTTCGTGCTACCTATACGACTCTTGTAAACCTTCTGGATGCTTTCGGCAGTTTTCGTCAGGTTCGCGAAATAGCAGAAAAAAGCTACGCATTTCGCTCGGACGGCCGTCGTATTGATTTCGCCCGCTCGCAAGTTTCAAAACTCCGGAAGCAAATTGCCGATTTGATGGCATCGCGTGGAATCGAACTATCGCCGGAGGATTGCATCGGCTTTGAACGCCTTTCGTCCGCGCAACGCCGTATTACCGAGCGCCTGCCCGAGACGGCCAATCAATTACGTTACTCATGGCTGGAGTCGGTCGTAGTACCGGGACGCGTCGTTACGCAAGGACGCGGGACAAAGCGTCTTTATCTGGTTCTGCAGGTAAATGGCGGCGCCGCATCGGTAATCCGCGATGATGGTCAGGGGACCGTCATCGCGCTTTCACGGATTAACAGAGTTTACGAAAATATTTATCGTTTCAATGAAAACGATATCGAAAGAGCTTTTTTCGACGTTTACGAAGGCCGCAACCGCCCAATCGAAGAGCCAAAGCCATCTAAATTACGGCTTGATTCCGCTCCGGCAGAAGCGGTTTTCAATGAGGCAATGGAACGCTTTATTTCCGGGGCAGGCGCCCGACGGGATGAATATCTTGCAGCATTATGGGAGGCCGCGCCGGCAGCTTCCGAGATAGTCCGACTCGATCACGAGATTGAAAAATTACGACAAAAAGTCTGGGAGCCTTTCGAGCGGCGTGCCCGTGTACTTGACCATTTTCATTACATTGATTTCGCTGCCGAGTCAGTAACGCAGCGCGGTAAATGGCTTGCAGACGTCCGTGTCGATCGCCCGCTGCTGGTCGGGGAAGCCCTTGGCCACGGTATTTTCTCAGGTATCGGGCATTCCGTAATGGCCGGTTTGATGGCTTCCCTTGCAGCGGACAGTGACAGAAATTATGGAGAAATGCGGATCTCCGACGAGCTGGCTGAAGCGGCTGCGTCATTGGAGGAAGTAATCTACCTGGTGTCAAGCATTGAATGGCGTTTTGGTATCGAGCCTAATGAGGAAATCAATCTTTCAGCCGCAGCAGCCGCGGAAATCTGGGCAGCAGGCGCTTCCTGGAGCGAACTCGTAAAACGCACGGGAGCAGAGGAAGGCGACCTGTTTCGCCTTTTATCACGCACCGGCGAGGCTTTGTTACAAATAGCACAGCTGCGTGCAACGCATCCTCTGGAGGCAACTATGGCTTCGGAAACGGCAGCGTTGCTCCTCCGCGATCCCGTCCGTTAAAGGTTCTCTGATTGCCACACATTTCTCAAAACCGACAATTTTCTCTTCTGTTCCAAATGGTTGATTTATCTGATAGACTTATGGCATAGCCGCAATCCGGAGATTTGCTGCTATTTACCGGGGGAAACATGAAAGTATTGCTGGCCGAAGAATATGGATTTTGTTTTGGGGTCGAACGTGCTGTCGAAATGGTCGAGCAGGCTCTGGAGCAAGGCGAAACCGTCCGAACTCTCGGACCTCTGATCCACAATGATCAGGAAATGAACCGGCTTGCCGCCAACGGCGTCGCGACGATTGACGAACCGGTCCAGATACGCCGCGGCGAGACGGCCGTCATCCGTGCCCACGGCGTTACGCCGCAGGTTCAAAATGAACTGCGCGATCGCGCCTCAAAGGTCGTAGATGCCACTTGTCCTTTCGTTACCCGAGTCCAACGCCTGGCGGCACGTGCCGCTGCGGATGACCGCCATGTCATCGTTGTAGGCAGTCCGGACCACCCCGAAATGATCGGAGTTAAAGGCTATGCACCGGATCACGCATTTATTGTCCGCGATGCTTCAGAAGTCGAAAACCTGCCGAAGCTCCGCCGCCCGCTCGTCGTATCGCAGACAACCATCAAGGCAAAAACTTTTTTTGATACCGCTGAGGCTGTCAAGTCCAGGACGGACGATGAAGTGCAGGTAATCAATACAATTTGTTCCGCTACACGCGACCGTCAGGATGCCGCCCGCGCATTATCTGAGATTGTAGATGCTTTTTACGTCATCGGCGGCCGCCACTCATCAAACAGCCTGAAACTGCTTGCCGTTTGTAAGGAAAATTGCGAAAAAAGCTTTCTGATTGAAACCGAAGACGAAATAAATCCGGCTGATCTGGACGGTGTCGAAACCGTCGGCGTTACGGCCGGAGCTTCCACTCCGGAATGGCTCGTCCGCCGCGTAATCGAAAGACTTGAAGAAATCGGACGGCAATCAGCCGCAAAGACAGAATAAAGCGGATCATCCGCCTGAATATCGCAAAACAAAATGCCGGGCCTTTAATTCGGGCCCGGCTTTCATTTTATTGAATTTTGTTTACCTGCTTTAAGGATTGGATTCTGCAAAACGCGGCAATGCGATGGAGCGGTTCAGATAGACGCCGAATTCAGTTCCGGCTTTAACCTCTGCTTCCTCTCCTTTGGTCAGTTTTTCACCCAGAAAACCACCGCCGGCACCTATCAGGCCGCCGATCAATGCTCCCTTTCCGCCGCCGATAGCTGCTCCTAGTATCGCTCCGCCGGCTCCGCCGCCACCGATGAAAATAACCTTTCTATGTTTCATACGGTCGCCGCTGGCCGTTCCCTCGGAATCGCTTTTTGCGTCATCGCTGACCAACTCGGTGAGCGATCCATTTATTGCGCGTTTTGTACCGTTTGGCAGGACTATCTGGATAAAGCTTGTATCTATCGTGCCGGGCTTTCCGCCTTTTTGTGCTTTCTGCACTGCGTCAACGCGGCCGATGATTTCGCTGCCTTCGGGTATCACTACGGCTCCGTTTGAGGCATATACGGGCTCAACGACCGTAACTGTAAAAGTATCACCTACCTTTGCCGACTTTGAGCTGATGGTATCATTCATGCGAACGCGTATGCGCTTGCCCGCCGGCACCGTAAACAGCTTCGGCGCTACCGGACGTTTTGTCGTAACCACACGTTTCTTGATGACCGGCCGCTTTCGTGTTTGTGCCAAAGCTTCCGTCGAAAGTCCGGCCGAAAAAATAGCCAGTAACAAGGCCGGTAAAACGAACCTGATTGAGTTTTTCATAATTTTCCTCCCCTTTGAAAGTGCATTGCTGCAGGTTAAATATACACCATCGGGCCGAAAATCGCCCATATTTAAACCGGTACTTGGACGTTGCTTCGGCCTTTTGCGTTGACTCAAATCTATACATCAGGACGCGGTTAATCGCGATAAACAGAGTTAAACATTAATTTACACGGACGGATCTTTTCCAAAAGATAAAAATTTTTCTGAAATTATTGGTTTTTAGGAGTATTATCTTTACGATAGTTGCATTTTGAATTTTTTGCTGCCTCACCGGCTACGGGTCTCTGGCTGCCGTTCGTCTCAAAATATTTCGGAGATGCGGCTCCGGGCTTTGTGAAGTGCCTTTATTGACGGCATTTATTGTTATGCCTCTGTTACGCGAAACTTTCCTTTTATTTCTCCTGAACCTGCTTGATGCAATTCTGACAATCATTTGGGTACGCAGCGGCGTTGCCGATGAAGGAAATGTCCTGATGGCGCGGCTGCTCGAGGTTGGCGACTCTACTTTTCTCGGCGCCAAAATCGCTATAGGCACATTTGCTGCCCTCGTATTGCTGCGTTGGGGAAACCGGCGGCTTGCACGTTACGGCGTCGCAGTTGCTCTTGCGGTCTATGTCAGTGTAATGGGCATTCATCTGATGACTTATCTTACCGCTGCCGGTTACCTGGCTTCCGATGCATCTGCCGTTCTTAGGGATTCGATTCATTTTTTACAAACAGGTATATAGTTTACCGCCCGGCTCTTGCCGCAGATTGCCGATAGAATCTCCCTTGCCTGATAATTATTCATTTACACAACGAAATCGGGCCCGGCGGGCATCTAAATCAACGAAGTTTTCTTCATTATATTTACATTTCGGGGTATCTTAATTCATATGAAAGGCAAAAATGTCTATCAACTTTCAGCACGCCAATTGCTCCTTGTGGCATTTTTAGCGGCATTCGCTGCGGCCGGCATTACGCTCGGGCTGTTCTACATCAAGGAAAGATTTGGAACCGCTGACCCTTCCGCCGTCGCAAATGCGGAAAAGGCTCCTGCGGTCATCTCCGATCCTTCTACGGTTTCCGACGAACAGAATAATATCGAGGTTTACAAGGCTGTCGCTCCGGGCGTCGTTTTTATCAGCACAACGTCCTATACACAGGACTTTTTTGGCGGCATCCAGGAAGGCCGTGGCACCGGTTCGGGTTCTGTAATTGACCAGGAAGGCCATATCCTGACCAACTATCACGTTATCGAGGGAGCTCAGAAACTTACCGTCAGCTTTGGCGGCGAAAAAGTTTATCCCGCGACCTATGTCGGCGGCGATCCGGATACTGATCTTGCGGTAATAAAAATCGATCCGCCTGCCGGAGGTTTGACGGTTGTTCCGTTTGGAGATTCGGACAAGCTTGTCGTCGGGCAAAAGGTGCTTGCCATCGGTAATCCTTTCGGACTTGACCGTACGCTTACAACCGGTGTCATCTCCGGTCTGCAACGTCCCATCAGAGCCAGAAATAACCGCCCGATTGATGCTGCAATCCAGACAGACGCTTCTATCAATCCGGGGAATTCCGGCGGCCCTCTGCTCGATAAATACGGCCGTATGATCGGCATCAATTCCCAGATACTTTCGCCTGCGGGCGGTTCGGTCGGCGTCGGCTTTGCCGTGCCGGTCAACATTGCAAAACGTGTTATCCCGCAGCTGATTCAGTTCGGCGAGGTTCGCAGGCCGAAGCTAGGCGCTACGCTCCCGAGCGTTTCCGAACTTCGTGATCGCGGCTATCGGATGCCTGTCGAAGAAGGTCTTCTCGTCTATCAGGTAGCACCGGATTCGCCCGCTGCTGCTGCCGGACTCCGCGGCGTCACGCCTTCCGGAGTTATCGGTGACATTATTATTTCTGCGGACGGACAGCCGATGAGAGATGTTGACGACCTCTATCGCCTGCTGGACAAAAAACAGTTTGGCGATACTATCCAGCTCGAAGTTTTCCGCGACGGACGGAAAGTTACGGTCCCGGTTAAGCTGACGCCAATGGCAGGAAGCTCACGCGGCCGCCGCGCGGAATAAGCGGATTGCCTGAATAATCTCTGCCCGGCTTTTAACCGGCATCCGCCGGCAGCCGGGCATTGTTTATTGGAAATGGAAACTAAGGATTTCTTCAATCACGGTTTCGGCTGGACCTGCCGACATTGCGCAGCCGAATTTGCCCGATGCGTCGCCGACGATGCGGGTAATGCCCAAAACCCGACCAGGCTGTTCACCGAAGGCGAAAATGAAGGCAAGGCGCCGGCCTTGACCAACCGGGCAGTTGCCCGTTGGGCAGATCCCGAACACCGGACGCTTTTTTGCCCGCGTTGCGGAATTACTGAATTGATAGACATCGGCTGATGTAGAATAAAACTGCCTTGGGACAAAATTTCGATGTACGAAAAAGAACTCGATACTGCAATCGAATTGGCACGCCGGGCCGCCCGCCTGATTTTGGATTACCGCCGGCGCGGCATTAGTGCCGAAAGCAAGGTCGGCTCCGACAATTTTATGGAGCCTGTAACCGAAGCAGACCGTGCCGCCAGCGAATTGATTATCAGCGGCCTGCAAATGAATTTCCCCGATGATGCGATTCTTTCCGAAGAGGCAGCCGATCCGGGCCCTGCGCGTCTGGCAAATAAACGCGTCTGGATAATTGACCCGATCGACGGCACGGCCGGTTTTATTCGTAATGAAAGCGATTTCGCCGTTCAGATAGGTCTGGCCGTAAAGGGTCGTCCAAAGGCAGGCGTTGTCCTGCTTCCGGCATGGGGCAAAGTTTATTGTGCATCTGCCGGCCGTGGCAGTTGGGTGATTGAACCCTCAGGCGAAAAAAAACGTCTCTTCGTCTCGGAAAAAAGCGAATTTTCGCAAATCAACCTTGCGGTTTCCCGCAATCATCGAAGCCCGAGAATGTCCACCATAATCGAACGGCTCGGGTTCGGCCGTGAAATACGTCGCGGCTCGGTTGGCCTCAAGATAGGACTTATAGCCGAACGTGAATCCGATCTTTACATTCACCTCAGCCCGAGAACGAAAACCTGGGATACTTGCGCTCCGGAGATAATTCTCACCGAAGCGGGCGGACGGCTCACTGACCTCTGGGGCAATGAATATCGCTATGACCTTGACGACGTCCGCAATCATGGCGGCGTCATTGCATCCAATGGCGTAATCCACGGCCGCGTCGTCAGCTTGCTCTCTCCGCTGCTTGAAGAATTCGGGCGGACTCCCATACAAAAAGTTACTTCTGGATAATTTGTCTTCAGGAAGTCGGCGCTGCCGAACCTGCGACATGGCGCCGATAGCGGCGATATTCGCCGAGGCTTTCCCGGATCAGTGAAATAGTCGGCCGCCGGTTATCAAAAAGCAGTTTTATCCAAGCCATTTTCCCCATTTGCGGAAAGTAGATTCCGCGGAAAAAGAGTCTTGCAACAAGGTGGCTGATGCGGACATCAAGCGGTCTGCCGGCAAGTGAACGCAGCACTTCTTCATTTCTTTGCGGACTGTATGACCGCATCCAGGCCGTCCGGGTTTCTTCGCCGGCTTCGGCAATGCTCAGATTGAGTGGTTCGTGTGCCATTACAAACGGTGCAAAATCCAGCCAATGCTGCGGCCGTACCAGCCGATGGCTGTTCTTCAGACGATGATATAAAGGCGTACCGGGAAATGGCGTGAGCTGCCCGAAAACAGGCAAACCCGGCTGCCAGCTCTCGATTTCCGCCAGCGTCCGACCGGCAGAGCCGACCGTGTCATTATCCATTCCGAAAATAAAAGAGGTGATTGCGAAAATATTGCGGCGTGCAAGCCCGTCCAGCACCTTTTTGTAATCCGACGGTCTGGAAAATTGCTTGTTTACATCAGCCATATTTGCCGGATCTATCGATTCCATACCGATAAAAATCCATCGTCCGCCCGATTCGGCTATCAGATCTACGAGCTCTTCGTCCTGCAGCAGGTTTGCACTGATTTGCGCTACCCAGGGCAATGTTGCGTTGGCATTTATCATGTCCCGCAGAAGACTCTTGAGCCGTTTCTTATTGATTGCCAGATTATCATCAATGAAAAAGACTGCTATCTGCCCTCTCTCCTTTGCGGCGCGTGCCTTCAGGCGAAGCAATTCATCTATTACGCTCTCATTTGTCCTGAAGCGGATCGAATCACCGAAAAACCCCGTCACGGTGCAGAATTCGCAGCCATATGGGCAGCCCCGACCGGACTCTACCGGAACAACAAAAAATTTTCCCCAACCCGAGCCGAGCCTTGAAAAAAGCGGCCGCAAAAATGACGGAACAAGGCAAAACTGATCAAGATCCAGAGTTTCCCAAGGTATATGCGGATAAGGTTGCAGACTTGGCTTAATATCCTGCCCCTTGGCATCAAGCTGCGGCGTATAAACTTCCTTCAGGCGGCCGGCGGCAAAGTCGGCAACGATTACCGGCCATGTTTCGTCGGCTTCGCCAAGCGCGACCGCATCGGCATGGCGCTTTCCTCCGCCGCGTCCGAGCGCCTCATCCGGACATTCGGTAACATGCGGTCCGCCCATGACAACCGTTATCCCGGCCTTGCGCAAAGCATCTGCCACAAGATATGCACGGGCAATCATTCGTGTCATCGCACCGATGCCGACCATTTCCACACCTTCGTTTTTGCAGAACTTAACAAGCTCTGCCGGCGTCATGGCTTTCGTATTTCCGTCTATCAGAATTACTTCATGTTCCGAAGGCGTCAGCGATTGAAGCAAAAACATCCATAGATGCGGCATGAAATTGCGTGTAATTCCGTTATCCGGATTGTAAAGCAGGATTTTCATTATCTGTTGTCGGTAACCTGTCAAAATGCGGTTTTATGGCCGCCGGTAAGTGTCGTTCTTTCGGGATTGGGCCTGCATGCCATAAAAGCAGGCAGTTTCTGATTGCCGCAGACGAAAGTTGAGAGAGGAAAAAATAATAACAATCCGATTGTCTCACGTTCATGGCATCGGGCGCTAACGCGAAAGTGCGATTTTGACCAGCCGCAAATACATTGATTCCGGCAGAATCCTTCGAAGCAGCAAAAGCCCTTTCGTATTTACCGGATAACGGAGCCGCTTTCTGCCGTCAGAAGCGGCCTCAAAAATTTTCCCGGCAACTATGCGCCCGTCCGGCGCCGTTTCGCCCGCGCGCTTCAGATTCGGCAGTACGCGGGCCGTAAAATAACGGTATTCTTCTATGTCATCCTTCGCGACCCTTTGCAGCGAGCGCGAATAAAAATCCGTTTTTATCGGACCCGGTTCGACCACCTTAACGCGTATGCCGAATGAATCCAGTTCATACTGCAGCGATTCCGAAAAGCCCTCGACAGCCCATTTCGTTGCGTGATAAATGCTGAAGAGCGGAAAGGTCATGCGTCCGCCGACCGAGGCTATGTTGATGATCGTCCCGCGCCGCTCGCTGCGAAAATAGGGCAGAATCTCGCGGCAAACATTCATCAGACCGAAGACATTTGTTTCAAACTGCTGTCGGATTTCCTCATCCTTTGCCGCTTCAAATGGCCCGACGAGGCCGTAACCCGCATTATTTACCACCACGTCTATCCGCCCGAATTTATCAAGTGTGGCCGAAATCGCCGAGCGGATTGAACCGGCGTCAGTAACATCGAGCCGAAAAACTTCGATATCGGCAATTCTTTTCAGTTCGGTTTCGGCATCGGGCGAACGCATTGTAGCCGCCACGCGCCAATTTTTTGTCTGAAACAATTTTGCGGTTTCGCGTCCGATTCCGCTCGAGGCTCCTGTGATAAAAACAACTTTTTCCATCGTTACACTCCGCCAAAAATCTACCGCCGCAACCGGGCGGCAGTGTCAAACCTAGCACAAAAACTCCCGATTTCAATACCCGATATTCCGGATATGCGTGAAATGCGTAAAATGCGTGAAATGCGAGCTTTTTTATGGCGGCCCCCGGCGATTTCATGTTAAAATCCGGAAATGAAGTTTTTACATATCGCCGACGTCCATCTGGGCTGCACGCGGTATCAATTGCCCGAAAGCCCGAGGGATTTTTTCGATGCCTGGGCAGATGTGCTCCGCCGTTATGCAATCGGCGGGGAGGTTGATTTCGTATTGATAGCCGGCGATTTTTTTCACAAGCAGTCCGTCCCGCCGGAAACGATGAACTACGCCGTCGAAGGCCTCACATTGATGCGCGATGCCGGCATTCCGGTCATCGCTATCGAAGGAAATCACGATAAACGCTCTGCCGATCATGAACACAGCTGGCTCCGCTCGCTCTCACGCTGGGGATATCTGATCCTGCTGGAACCCGACAACATCGCCGGCAAAATCCAATACAGGCAATGGGATGAAAACGAGCGGCGCGGCGGCTACATCGATATCGGCAGAGCAAGAATCTTCGGCTCGCATTGGTATGGCGACACGTCACGAATGGCAATTCCATTGATTGCGGATGCAATCCGACAAACCGGCCGCGAAGATGCCTTCCGTATCTTGCTGCTTCATACGGACGTCGAAGGACACCAGACGCATCCGATTCCGGCTCTGCCGCTTGAATCGCTCGCCGATCTCCGCTCGGCGGTTGATTATCTGGCCCTCGGCCACACGCATATGCGGTTTGAAATTGACGGCTGGGTTTTCAATCCGGGCTCGATCGAAATCACAAACATTTCGGAGTATCGCGAAAATCGCGGCGCGTTTATCGTCTCGGTTGATGAGAAAAAACAAATTTCTGCAATCCATACGGACGATTACCGTTCGCGTCCTTTTCAGCGGCTCTCGCTCGACACCGACGGCATGAAAACGCCGGAGGAATTTGCCGCTGCTTTTCTTCGCCTCATCCGCGAAGAGGCACGCCACGCCGAACCCGGCGAACCCAGGCCGATAATCGAGGTTACGCTCCGCGGGCGTCTTGGTTTTCCCGCTTCATCGCTTGGGCTTTCCGAACTGAAAAAATCCGCAGAAGAAATTTCGGGCGCTCTTCACGTCAGGATTAAAAATACGACCGTCCCGATAGAATTCGCCGCTCTTGCCGAAACGGAAATCGGCGATAGTCGTGAACAGTTAGAACGCCGCGTGATTGAAGGGCTTGCAGCACGCGACCGCCGATTTGAAAACGCATCCGTTGACCTTGCGGGTCTGATTCTCGGTGCGAAAAGGCTCGCCCTTTCGGATGAGAGTCCGGAGGGAATCGCAGACTTTATAGCGGCCGCCGTAAGTGATACAAAGCAAAAGTGATTTTGGACTTTTACCGCGCAGGACTCAGTTCCGCACGGAAGAAATCGATTATCCGCTGATCATAAGCCTCTGTCGTTTCAATCGAAGCGCTGAGGATTCCCATACCCGACGGGCTCAGGTCGGTCTTTGAATCCATACGCGTCGAAGACGGAAAGCATTTGCTGAGTTTCGATGTTGATTCCTGAAACTTTGGCGAATCAGAACCGGCAAGCAGGAGAACACTTCTGTCCTGCAGGTTGCGGGCAGCTTCGCAGGCAGTCATTCGGTTAAAACAACCGTCGTGAAAATAAAAATAAGTACCGGCCTGTGCCAGTCTTCCCGTAACGGCGCCTGCAAAAGGAAAGCGGCGTTCGACGGCCGAGGCAATCAGTGCATTCGAGTCAGCCGGCACGGAATCCAGTGCCAAAGCCTTTACTTCCGGCTCGGCCGATGCCGCAAAGAGAGCCTCGAGGGCTCCCATCTCCAGCCCGTAGACTCCGATTCCGCCGCCAACAAGCGTGAATTGTTCGGGCGTTTTCAGATTCTTGAGAAATCTGATAGCCGCAAGGACGTCTTCCGCCTCACAGCCGCCAAATGAACAGACCGATTCTCCGGCTTCGGGACCGTGTCCCCGCTGTTCCGGCATAAAAACGGTAAAATTCGTCGCTTCGTTGAGTTTTACACCGAGATTAAGAACATATGAACGATCTACTCCGTAACGATGCAAAAGGATTACCGCAGGCAGGTTAGGGTCTCCGCGCAGCAACCAGGCTTTCAGGCTGACGCCGTCTTTGCCCTGGAAAGTCTCATCGGTAATTTGCGCACCCCGCGAGCTCAGCATCCCGTATTTTGCCGGCGTCACCAAATACCCCAGATGCTGCGGACGCGCGACCGTATAATCCAGCCAGACCGCCGAAATCAATAACGAGACAACGATAAGCACAACTATCGGTGCCAGCAATTTGAGAAAACTTTTCAATAATCGTTTTGTTTTTGCCATGGTGGATCGGAGCAATTTTTACGGAAAACACCCCGCAAAAGTGCGTGCGGGAAATAATCTGACGAGCCAAAAGAAAAGGCTTCTGGTAAGACCGCTAAAATGTTAACATAACTTAGAAAAATCGAGGAATATTTTTGTGAAAAATTCGGTCAAAATGGCATATCAGGCTTTGTTTTTAACCATTCTCCTGTTTCCGGCATTTCCATTCTGCCTGTTTGCACAGCCGTCTTCTGCCTCAGCCGCCTCCGGCACGACGGCGCTTTTTCCGCTGGCCGAGGTACGCTCCGGCCTTCGCGGCAAGGCCTTGACGGTCTTTAGCGGAAGTAAGCCGGAGGAATTCGGCGTCGAAATTCTCGGTGTCGTGCCCGGTGCCATAGGACCGCGACAGGATATGATCATCGGCCGGCTGATTGGCGCCAATACCGACCGGACAGCCGTTTTTGCGGGAATGTCCGGCTCGCCGGTTTACATTGACGGACGGCTTGTCGGTGCGATTTCTTACAGTTTCCCTTTTTCAAAAGAACCTATTTGCGGCATTACGCCTATCGAGCAGATGCTCGGTATTTTTGAAACGGGCCCGAATATCAGACGTGCGTCCGAAGAGCCGCGCTCTTTCTCCTTTGCTGAATTGGCTGCCTCGGGAGATATTTTACGGCTGCCGCAGCGGCAGGACAATTTGGGTATTCTGGCTGCCGCAGGCAATCCAATGCTGTCCGTAGTTGCCGGACAGTCATTCAGGCCAATAGCTACTCCACTTACTTTTTCAGGGTTTTCACAGCAGACGCTTGACGCTTTTGCTCCGCAATTGATTGCGTCAGGACTTTTGCCGGTTGCCGCCGTCGGCGGAGCGGCGCCAATCACCAGATTGAAACCCGCAACCGAGAGCACACTCACCGGCGGCACCTCTGTTTCGATGCAGCTAACCCGCGGCGACTACAGCATTGCCGCCGCCGGAACCGTCACGCTCCGTGACGGCGACAAAATATATGCTTTTGGTCATCCTTTTCTGAACCTTGGTTCATCGGATTTGCCGATGGCCGAATCGCACGTTGTAACCGTAATTCCAAACGTAAATAATTCATTCAAACTCGCGGTACCGGAAGCGATGGTCGGCGCAATGACTCAGGATCGGGCAACGGGCGTTTTCGGTCGTCTCGGGAAGACGCCGGCAATGGTACCGGTTGTTTTGAAAATCAATACCAGCCGCGGCGGCACACAATCATACAATTTCGAAGTAGCAAAAGACGAAGTTCTTACGCCGCTTCTGTTGAATATAACCATTTACAACTCCATAACCGCACAGGAACGTGGTTTTGGCGAATCAACTGTTTCTATTTCAGGCAAAATTGCCATCAAGACTAAGCCTGAAGTCAACATCTCACGGCGATTCACCGGCCAGCAGGCGACTCAGCTTGCCGCTGTTTCCGTTGCGGCTCCGGTCGCTGCCCTTCTTCGCAGCGGCTTTGACGAATGCGAAATCGAACGCATCGAGCTCGAAATAGACTCTGCCGACGGTACAAGAACCGGTACACTCGAACGCCTTGCCGTTGACCGTTCGAGAATAAAACCGGGCGAAACGATTGAGGTTACCGCTTTCGCACGAACCAATTCGGGACGTGTTTATATCGAAAAAATTCCGGTCAGGATTCCTGAACAAACACCTGCCGGAATAATCAACATCACGGTGGCTGACGGCGCCCAGGCTCAACAGTCCTCCGCCGCACAGGCATTTGTCGCGCGCGATCTCACCGAATTGATTCGCATTATCAATGGCCTTCGTCCGGCAGACAGGCTTTATCTGCAAATTACACGCACCTCAGCCGGAGCCGTAATCGGAGCCGGCGAATTGCCAAACCTGCCGCCATCGGCCATTGCTACGATAAACAACGAACGCTCCGCCGGATTTGCCCGGCCATTGGTAACTTCCGTAATCTCCGAAACGGTTTTGCCTCCATCGCAGTTTATAATTTCCGGCAAGCAGTCCGTTACCGTCGAGGTCGTGCCCTGATCGTCACTGTTTCGGCCAATGAATGAAATTGCAAAAATATTGCACGCCGCAAATTTTGCGGCCAAAAAACATTCCGGCCAAAAGCGGAAAAACAGCGAGCCTTACATTAATCATCCGATTGAGGTCGCCTTCCTGCTTACCGTTTACGGCGAAACTGACGATGCCGAAATTATCGCAGCCGCTTTGCTGCACGATGTGTTCGAACATTGCGGCGTTTCTTACAAAGAAATTTCCCTGAATTTCGGAAAGGAGATTGCGGGTCTGGTCCTTGAACTCTCGGACGATAAAAGCCTGCCGGAAGATGAAAGGAGAAAAATGCAGACAATTGCCGCGCGGTCGCTGTCAAAAAATGCAAAAATAATCCGGCTCGCGGATAAAATAAGCAATCTGAACGAGCTTATCACCTTGCCTTTGGCAGAAAACCGCTCTGCTCTTAGTCGATATGCCGACTGGGTCGAGGAAATTCTGCCTGCATTAAGCGGCATTTGCGGCCAGCTGGAATCAGCCTTGATCAAAACATTGGAAGAAGCTCGGCGTAAATTGAAAAACGGCTGACCGGCAGGAAAAGATTTGCCGCCAGTCAGCCGTCAGAAAAAGCAACCGGGCCGCCTAGAAATCCAACCGGATCCCTAGCTGAAACTCGCGATTATAGCTTGAATTGAAAGTAAACGACGGAGCTCCGGACACAAACGTCCGAGGCGTACCGAAATTCGTCGTTCTGGTCAACCGCCCGCCGCCCGTCGTACTGAAGGTATAGAGCGTATTATTAACCGTCTGAACGTTTGAACGGTTAAAGAGATTGAAACCCTCTCCAAAAAGCGTCAGCCGGACGTTTTCCCTGATTCGGATGATCTTCCCGACACGCATATCGACGATGAATACATTTGGCGTCGTGAATTGATTTCGAAGTGTTCCCGGTGCACGGTCGGTTGCCGAATTGCCGTCAGCATTGGGATCACCCGAGACCAGTGCCGAATAGGCAAAGCCCGATTGCGCCGTAAATATGCCAGTAATTACATAATCGGACAGGATCGCCCGCAAAACTTTATTGTCAATTTGCTTGAACTCTCCCGTCTCGTAAACGGGGCTGAAGATGAAACGGTGCCTTACATCAAGATCTGAACGCCCGTATTCACCAGAAAGGTCGAAATTATTCTCGGCCACTTTACCGTCATCCGCTCCCGGCACAACAGAGGTCTGATCCGGTTTGTCATCTTTGGCTTTCGAAAGCGTGTAGCTTGTTATGAACTGCCAGTGGTTGGCAAGCCGCCTGTTGAATTCAATCGTCAGTCCCTGATAAAAAGACCGCGCCGAGCTTTCGAACAGACTGATGCGCTGAAATGCCGGAATCGGCCGCGGATTGGAAAAACGCTGAACGGTCAGCGTCTGTCCTGTCGGCGATCCGGAAGCGTCAAAGACGGGATAAACCGTCGGGACAGGTGCGCTGAGATTGGCATTTCGCGTCCGGGAAAGCGATTCGCCGCGAAAAACCGTATAACGAACGGCCAGACTGTAATGTTTGAACAGTTCACGCTCGAATTGTATCCGGCCCTGCTGCGTGAAGGGCTGGCGGTAATTCGGGCCAAAGAGGTAAAGATTTACCGGTGCCAGCGTCGCACCTGTCGGGATCGTCGAAAAGATATTCGGATAAACAGGGCAAAGAGCCGGCGTTGCGGTACAGTTTATATCGATTGCAACCACCTGAATCCCGTTTTGCGAATGTGCCGTACCGGTCATTATCGCCGGCGTCCGTCCGTAAAACAAGCCATATCCGCCGCGAAGAACCGTTTTGTCGTTGAATGCATAGCTCATCCCGAAACGCGGAGCAAAGTTATTTTTATCTTTCGGTTGAAAACCGGTATCAAATCCGCGTGCTATCAGCGACGGGTTCGGGTTGGTAATGGGAGGCTTGGCAATTTGCTGATAATCGTAACGCAGACCGAAATTCAACGTCAGAGCCGGCGTTGCACGCCAATCGTCCTGAACGAAGCCGCCGTATTCATAGTTGTTTGGATGAGTTGTCGGTCCGGTCGTTCCCGGTCCGGCAAAACTCTGGCGGTATCGCGACGGCGTCCCGGCGGCCAATGCGGCATAACTCGTGAAAGTATATGAACCACTGAATAAACCGGGAAAGAAATTCAGGATTCTGTCAAATAAAAGATCTACGCCGTATTTGATTGTATGCCGGCCGGCAATGTATGTCTGATTGTCGATAAACTGATAACGGTTGATTGTTGTTTCCCTCGGGCTGAAATTGTTACGTCCAAAGAAAAATGTGCCGTCATTGATTCCGCCGGCGCTTGCTGTTACGGCGGTTTCCGGTGCCGTACTATTTGATTTTCCGGGCTCGCGGTCGCGCGAATATTGGAAGCGGAATTCGTTTATCCAGTTTGGCCGGATAGTTGTCGCAAGATTTGTGGTCAGTGTCGTGGTTGTAACATTGCTGTTTCCGGTGTGTTCCAGAGCGCTGAGGGTCCCGGAATTTTCAAGATTCGTACCTGTAAAATTCTGCTGATTGAAGCGTATCCATGCCTGGTTTCGCTCGTTGATATTGAAATCCGTCTTGAAAAGAAAAGTGTCTTGTTTACGGGAAACGTCGTAACTGACTACTTTTGGAGCGATAATAGCCTGAGCCGCGGGTGGCGCAAAAGGAAGCGATCGGAGTACGACCGGATTCGGCAATTTCGACCGCTGACCCTCGTAGGCTCCAAAGAAAAACGCCTTGTCCTTTTTGAATGGTCCGCCAAAGGTTCCGCCGAACTGATTTATCTGTCCTGCCGGACGAGGCCGGCCCGCAGCGACCAGATTCGGATTACGTGCATTGAGCGACTCGTCACGGAAATATTCAAAAGCACTTCCCGAAAAACGATTTGTGCCCGATTTGGTAACTACGTTGATAACTGCTCCGGCCGCACGTCCAAACTCAGCGGAAAACCCGTTCTGATTAACCTGGAATTCTTTGACGGTATCGATCGAAAATTGTGACGGCGCACGTCCTGAACCGATCCGGCCGGTTGCCTGCCCGAAAAAGGTATTATCACTGCTGGCTCCATCGATTTGGATGCTGTTCAGCGTTCCTTTCTGCCCGCCAACGGCAAGATCGCCGGCACGCGTCGGGTCTCGCGTAATCCCGGGAGTCAAAACGGCAAAATCAAGAAAATTGCGTCCGTTGGTGGGTAGATTCTGAACCGCATTTTCATTGATGGTGGTTGAAATAGATGTCCTCGTCAATTCAATGCTCTCGCCTGAGGCACTTACATTGACCACATTTTCGGTTCCGGCGGGTGCTAATTCTATATTCAGGGAATATTTAGCCCCGACCGTTACCCTGACGTTTTCATATTTGACAGCCGCAAATCCCTTGGCAGCCGCAACTTCAACCGTATAGATTCCCGGAGGAAGTAAAACTATTACATAATTTCCTTCGGAATCCGATTGTGCGTTTTTCCTGAAACCGGTATCTTTGTTCGTTGCCGTAACCGTAACATTGGGAACTACAGCCCCCGTCGAATCCGTAATGCGGCCTTCGATATTGCCGCTGGTAGATTGTGACTGTGCTGCAGCCCCTGCCGATAACAGCAAAAAAGCCGCGATTGTCAATAAAAAGTGGCGCATAGAAAACTCCTGTTAAAATAAAAAATAAAAAAACACTGGCGTCCTGCTTGGGAAAACTGCATATTATGTCTGATATGCCGAATAGTCAATGCCGCAGACAGCGGTCGTTAATAAGACCGAAATATAAGCCAAAGAAAATGTGATTTTACTTTTTTTCGGTACTCACGAAAGGAAGGAATCAGGAAAGAAAAACCGGTTAATCCGTCTCGCCTTCAGACCAGGCTTCACCTGTACCGTAAACTTCTTTTTTCCAGATAGGGACCGTTCGCTTTAGCTCTTTTATCAGCCATTCGCAAGCGGCAAATGCCTCGGCGCGGTGTGGAGCGGCAACCGAAATAACAACGCTCGTTTGACCGATTTCAACCCGGCCGATTCGGTGCACTATTCCGACAGATGAAATTGCAAAGGCCTTTTTGGCCTGTTCGGCAATTTTCCGCATTTCGCGAATCGCCATCGGCTCGTAGGCTTCGTAAATCAGATACCGGGTTTCGCGTATTTGTCCGGTCGCTTTTTCCCTGGTAAATCTGCGGGGATAGCCGTCCAGCGTAACCGTTACCCCGCAATCGGGAGGTACGACACGACGTGCTACCGTTGCAATATCAATGGGTTGTGTTGTAATTTCGGCAAAATCCACTATCTCATTTTATGGACCAAAATTCCGGGGATTTAAGATGTTGAATAAACTTAAAAACCATTGATTGATTAACCGCCGGAAACGGGTGTAAAAACAGCCGCTTCGCAACCATCTTCAAGTCTTGTCGTAGCCTCGGCGTATTCTTCGTTGACCGCAATCAGAAGTTTATGAACTGCAAGCTGCGGATACTGCTCTTTCAGTTTTTCTATCAGTTCCGCCGCTGTTGCACCTTCCGGCATAACAATATCGGCCTTACGAAACCCGATTGAATCCGCAACGGCTCCAAACAACAGCAATCTTATATTCATTTCAAAATAAGACCGATCCGGGACTTTTATTTTTTGAAGCTATTTGATCGCTCCGGCTAATGGGCTGGATGCGGATGCATAAAGTCGTTTCGGCATTCGTCCGGCAATGTAAGCCAGACGACCTGCTTCGACTGCAAGTTTCATTGCAGATGCCATTTTTTCCGGATCGCCTGCTTCAGCAATCGCCGTATTCATCAGGATCGCATCCGCACCTAATTCCATGGCAATAGCGGCATCCGATGGAACCCCGACGCCTGCATCAACAATAATCACAGCATCGGGAAGCTGTTCCCGCATAATCCTCAGGTTGGCCGGATTCTGGACACCGAGTCCGGAACCTATCGGAGCGGCCAGCGGCATCACGGCCGGACATCCCGCATCAAGCAGTTTTTTGGCCATAACAAGATCGTCCGAAAAATAAGGCAGGACGATAAAGCCTTCTTTTATTAATACTTTCGCGGCTTCCAGCGTTTGCTCATTGTCCGGCAGAAGCGTAACCTGATCTCCGATTACCTCTAATTTTATCCAGTTGGTACCGAGCGCTTCACGCGCAAGTCTTGCAGTGCGAATTGCATGTTCGGCATCGTAACATCCGGCGGTGTTTGGCAAAATCTGCAATGCCGGATCAAGATGGTCGAGAAAGGATTCGGTCCGGCGATCTAAAGGTACACGATTGACCGCAACGGTAACCATTTCGGCACCTGAAGCTTTATGTGCAGCTTTCATCTCGCTATGATTTCGGTATTTACCCGTGCCGATAATCAAACGCGATGAAAATTCCTTTCCGGCTAAAATAAATTTATCTGACATTGGATTAGTGATTGGTTTCAGACTAAAAAAAGCGGCAACATTCCTAGCCGCCGCCGACAAAATGTACGATTTCCAAACGGTCGCCTTCAGAAACTATTTCTGATTCCCAATTCTGCCGCGACACGATGCTTTTGTTTCGTTCGACTGCAACGCGAATCGAAAGCAAACCGAGCCGACGGATCAGTTCCGCAACAGACAGCTCTTTTTCGAATTCGCGTTCTTCACCGTTGACGAAAACCTTCATATATTGGATTTTCGCCTATCAACGTCCAAAATTCAAAAATAATTTTCAGCTATGGGCAATAATTCGACGCAGTTCGATTTCCTCGCCGTTGCTTATCGCTCTGGCAAGCAGAGCGGCACGGCCTTCCGTAAACGGCGGAAACTGAAGATTTACACGTGCAATGCCGTTTTTATCCGTACGCGCGTGAAATATCAGCGGACGAAAAGTGGAACCGAGAATCTTAACCATTATCTGCGCATCGGGAACTACTTTTCTTTCGCTTCCGCGGCAAACCATAAACATTACGGTGCGGTGTTCGCCGCCGCGAAAATTTGATTCACCCAGCAGCTCGATTGTCAGACGATGATTTACCGGCCGGCTTTTCCCTACCATCTCGCTGACAATTTCGACCGCTTCATCAGGCACTACTTCAATTGCCTCTATGATTTCTACTTCCTGTTGACTGCCGAAAGAGGGTGATGGTATCGGAATGCCTTGCATGGCATCGGTCGGTTTCTCGGAATGCAATGCGACAACCTCCGCGACTTCATTAGTCCTATTCTTAGCAGAAACATCATTTGTGGATTTTTCACCCTCTTTCCCTGAAGATAAACCTTGCTTCATCGCGGCGTCTTTAGCCGACAGACGTTTGAGATCTTCTACCCTGCCTGCACGTATCGCCGCGCAAATCGTCCGATGCTGCTTTTGCAAACGTTCGGCGAGCGCCTTTTCATCCAGAGTGCCGTTCAAAAGATCGTCGTAAGGCGTCCTTTTACTCGCCAGAATTGTGCCGCGATCATAAACAAGCGTAACTATAACGGGACGCGAGATACCTTTATCTTCGGTCTGGACGTGATAAATCTTGCCGTCAAATTCTATGTCGGTGTTAAATCCGGTAATCACAGTTTTTCACTTCTAATCGGCGAGGGGCAGAAGCGGTGTGAATGCGGAATTCTGCCAGTTAAAAGTTATCATATCGATGCGTTTATGGTCAATCGGTTTAAAACATATTAAACAGCCTGAGCGTGATTTGTTTCGATCATCTTCCGGACTTTGAGCCGGAACGTCTCCTGATTTAATCGCCTTGACACTCAATTGTGCTTAACATACGATAAACTTTGCTTCTAGGTGCATTTCATCCGTCGGCATTTTTTGGCCCGAAGATCATCATATTAGGGCCAAACAGCCGCAGCAAACGAGGGTAAAATGTCTAATTTCAACCTAATGGATTACGCCCCGATAGGGCTGATGTTTCTTGTTGCTCTTGGTTTTGCCATAAGCCAGATCCTTGTTACGCAGCTTATCGGACCGAAAAAGAAAACGGCTACAAAACTAATGCCCTATGAATGCGGCAAAGATCCGGTCGGCAGTGCGCGTGACCGCTTCTCGGTAAAGTTTTACAGCGTGGCCGTTATTTTCCTTTTGTTTGATATAGAAGTGCTTTTTATGATCCCTTTTGCGGTTGCATTCAAGAGTTTGCTTGGGCTTGAACGTCTCAGCGGGATCGCTTTCGGCACTATTGCCTTTATTGAAATCCTCATTTTTATCGGCACTCTGATTGTAGGTTACATCTACGTCTGGAAAAAAGGCATTTTCGACTGGGGCTTGCAGGCACGAGCTGAGGCAAGGGCTGAGGCTAAGGCAATGGCACGAAAAAGGCGTGAAGATGCAGCCGGCCGGAAACTGGCAGCATAGGAGTTGTAATTATGGGTCTGGAAAATCAAATCTTCGAATCGCTTCCTGACGTTGTAACCGTAAAACTTGATGCGGTAGTCAATTGGGCGCGAAAGAGCAGCCTCTGGCCCGCAACGTTCGGGCTCGCCTGCTGTGCCATCGAGATGATGAATACTGTTTCCGCCCGCAATGATCTTTCAAGATTCGGGGCAGAAACCTTCCGGGCAAGCCCACGACAGGCAGACGTTATGATTGTATCCGGACGCGTTTCGCGTAAAATGGCTCCGGTGCTGCGTCGTATCTATGACCAAATGCCTGAACCTAAATGGGTTATTTCGATGGGTGCTTGTGCCACATCGGGCGGCGTTTTCGATAATTACGCAATCGTCCAGGGTGTGGACAAGGTTGTCCCCGTAGATGTTTATGTTCCGGGATGCCCGCCGCGGCCGGAAATGCTTGTCCATGCAATAACAATGTTGCAGGAAAAAATCATGAAGGAATCGCTCCGCGACCGGCTGGATACCAACGAAAGCGAATCTCGCGAATCTACGGTGCCGGGAACATTACCCGTTACCGAGGGAACCTCTCTCGAACGAGAAACGGAAATCGAAGTAGCCCGTCGTGAAGTTTCGCAGCCTTATACCGTACCATCAAGGCACGAACGCAGACGTTCGTCCTAAGTTTGGTAAATAACAAAAATCAAGCGTTAAACGCTGTTTATTCCAGAATATGACGGAAAAACTCCACAAATACGTGGATGCATTGAAAAACCACAATCCCGAATGGGTGGCCGAGGTAATTGATGCCCTTGGTGAAGTAACTATATTCGTTCCGCGTAATTCGATAGTAGATGTTTGTCTTTTTCTGAAAAACGAACATAAATTCGATATGCTCGCGGATCTTTGCGGTTGCGATCGCGGTCCCGAAGAAGAGCCGCGTTTCGAGGTAAATTATCACCTTTTCTCTACTTCGCATTACAACCGCCTGCGGCTAAAAGTCCTTCTCAGCGAAGAAGATCCGGTCGTTTCCACGGTTACCGGAGTTTGGAAAACCGCTAACTGGCATGAACGCGAGACTTACGACCTGCTCGGCATTATCTTTGAAGGGCATCCGGATCTGCGGCGCATCCTGCTCCCGAGCGATTTTGACGGACATGCGTTGCGGAAAGATTATCCCTTGCGCGGATATGAGCCTTACAGCATGAACTAGGCCGCAGTTAATTAACATTTCATCATTTTTTGGCTTTTTATGAGTACCGCAGTCGAGAACCTGACAGATGAATTAAACCCGGCGGATACAGCGTTGGAAACCGAAATGACGCTTTCGATGGGGCCGCAGCACCCTTCAACCCATGGTGTCCTGCGTCTCGATTTAAGGCTCGACGGCGAACTTGTCGTCAAGGCCACTCCGGATATCGGCTATCTCCATACGGGAATGGAGAAACTCTTTGAATACAAAAAATACCAGCAAGGAATTGTCATCACTGACCGGATGGACTATCTCAATCCGCTGGGCAACAATCTCGCCTACGTGATGGCTGCCGAGAAGCTGCTCGGACTCGAAATCCCTGAAAGAGCACAGGTTATCAGGGTTTTAATGTGCGAATTGCAAAGAATTGCGTCGCATATGGTGTGGCTCGGCACCTCCTGTCTGGATATCGGCGCGATGACGCCTTTCTGGTTCACCTTCAAAGAGCGCGAAAAAATACTCAATATCATCGAATCAGCCTCCGGGGGCCGTATGACGCCCAGCTATTTCAGAATCGGCGGCCTGATGATGGATTTGCCTGCCGGATTTGAAAATCGCGTCCGCCAATTCCTTGAAAAATTTCCGGATGCTCTTGAAACTTTCGATACGCTCATCACGGGCAACAAGATCTGGCAGAGCCGGACAAAAGGTATCGGAGTGATTTCCAAAGAAGATGCGATTGATTGGGGGCTGACAGGGCCTTCACTACGGGGCAGCGGCGTCGAACTCGACATCCGCCGGGCAAATCCTTATACAGGTTACGAAACCTATGATTTCGACATTCCTACTGAGCCAGATGGCGATGTCTGGTCACGCTTCAAGGTAAGAATGCGTGAACTGCGGGAATCGCATAAGATCGTTCGTCAGGCATTGGAACGCTTGAAGCCCGGCCCGATCAAAGCAGATGCTCCAAAGGTAGTTCTCCCAGACCGCGACGATATGCGCAAACACATGGACGCATTGATCCACCATTTCCTTATCGTTGCCGAAGGGTTCAACGTGCCGCCGGGCGAAGTATATCAGGCAATTGAGGCTTCGAAGGGAGAGCTCGGCGTCTATATGAAATCAAACGGCGGGCCAAAACCGGAAAGGGTTCACTTCCGCGGTCCCAGTTTTGTTAATCTTTCAGCTTTGCCAGTGATGGCTGAGGGCGAAATGATTGCCGACGTGGTGGCAATTATCGGTAGCCTTGATATTGTTTTAGGCGAAATAGACCGCTAACACGTGCCGGCAGGTTTAACATTTTCGCATCGCCATCGACGGCCGTTACGATATTAGAAGTTAATCGCCTTAATTTTGATTTGAATATGGCAGCAGCAACACCGACAACATATACCGACCAGGTCGAATACACCGATGAAATTGCGGAGTTTTCGCCGGAGGTTATCGAAGAGATGCGGTCACATCTCAAAAAATATCCGCCCGGCCGCAGCCGTTCGGCTTTGATTCCCCTGCTTTTTGTAATCCAGCGCGAACGGGGATACATAGATAATCCGGGCGTTAATTTTCTTGCCAAGTTCCTCGAACTGGAAGTAACAGATATATGGGAAACGGCAACTTTTTATTCCATGCTGAATTTGCGTCCCGTCGGCCGGCACCATATTCAGATTTGTAAAACGCTCTCCTGCAAAATTATGGGAGAGCCTGAAATCACCGAGCATATTTGTTCACGGCTCGGTATAAAACCGGGCGAAACCACGCCGGACGGCAAATTCACCGTATCGCTTGTCGAATGTCTGGGTAGCTGCGGCACGGCACCAATGATGCAGATTGGGTTCGACTATTACGAGAACCTGACCAAAGAGAAGGTTGACAAAATTCTGGAATCCTGTGCTTAAGATGCCGTCTTTGCCATGATTCCTTTTATTTGGATTAACAAAGGCAACCTTTTGACGGGCGACAATTAGCTTGATTAAAGAACCGCCGGGGCAATCTGTAGTCGGATTTAAAAAGTCCGGGAGAAAAAATATGACTAATGGCGCTCTTATCAACAGCATTTATCAGGCATTTGCCCGAGGCGACATTGAATCGGTTATTGGTACATTCGATCCCGATATCTCCTGGACGGAAGCTAAAGGGTTTATGTATGGCGGCACATATGTGGGACCGGAAAGTGTTCTCTCCGGTGTATTTATGCGAATAGGAACCGAATGGGAAAATTTTACCGTTACCCCGCAAAAAATTATTGACGGAGGGGACGGAAACGTAATTAG